>Ga0307499_10000203_pt1 | contig 21938 bp, 18 predicted proteins | sample 13_S_MG_FD_201363 | JGI IMG/M metagenome (GOLD analysis project Ga0307499, IMG submission 201363) | Soil microbial communities from Populus trichocarpa stands in riparian zone in the Pacific Northwest, United States - 13_S | ecosystem: Environmental > Terrestrial > Soil > Riparian zone > Trees... | reverse complement strand
TACGCTGGTGCTCTAGGCACAGATGGGTAAGGCTGCTCCCGGAAGATCGGCCCGTGCTGCCAGTCTACATCGTTAGACTGGCGCCAAACACTTGAAAGGGTACAGGATGGGTATCGCTTCGCTCTCCACCCATCCTACGGACCATCGCCGTCATTGCGAGCGTAGCGAAGCAATCCATGCCTCCACTTGCTGCGCTATGGATTGCTTCGCTACGCTCGCAATGACGTGGAGGGAGCGGTGCCCGTAGCCCGGATGAGCGGAGCGACATCCGGGGCCAACTCCAACACCGTCCCGGATATCGCTGCGCTCATCCGGGCTACCTGAGCACCGCTCTGGCCTCGCCCTTCCTTGCAAAAGCTTGAAGTTTAAAATATATGCTGAACCCTCACTCTGGAGGCCTGACCGATGTCCCCATTGTCGCGTTCCTCCCATGCGCTCGTCACCGGCGGCGGGCGGGGCATTGGTCTTGCGATATCGGCGGCGCTGTCGAAAGCGGGCGTGACGGTGACCGTGCTCGGCCGCAACCGCGCAACGTTGGACGAAGCCGTGGCATCCGGTGCGGCGCAGTTCGCGGCCGTCGCCGACGTTGCCGATCAGGCGTCGGTCAAATCGGCCATTGCGGAAGCTGCGGCGCGGCAGCCGATCGATATCCTCATCGCCAATGCAGGTGCTGCGGAATCTTCGCCGTTCGGCCGCTCCGATGCGGCGCTGTTCCAGCGGATGATGGACGTCAATTTCATGGGCGTGGTCTACGCCACGCAGGCGGTCTTGCCTGGAATGGTAGAGCGTCGCCACGGCCGGATTGTCGCCGTTGCTTCGACCGCCGGACTGAAAGGCTACGCCTATGTCTCGGCCTACAGCGCGGCGAAACATGCCGTCATCGGCCTCGTCCGTTCGCTGGCGCTGGAAACCGCAAAGAGCGGCGTTACCGTCAACGCCGTCTGCCCCGGCTTCACCGAAACCGATCTGCTCGAAGGCTCGATCGACAACATCATCAAGAAGACCGGCCGCAGCCGCGAGCAGGCTATCGCGGAACTGTCGAAGCACAATCCGCAGGGGCGCCTGGTGGCGCCCTCGGAAGTGGCCGATGCCGTGCTGTGGCTGTGCGGCGAAGGCGCCGGCGCCATCACGGGTCAAGCCATCGCGGTGGCCGGCGGCGAAGTCTGAAGGGTGAGAGCACCATTTTGAAGCCGTCATTGCGAGCGAAGCGAAGCAATCCATCTTGCGGCGAAGGAAGAATGGATTGCTTCGTCGCGTCGCTCCCTTGTGCAAACGCGTCGCGTTTGTCACAGGCAATGACAAACGACACAAGGGAGATCCCATGAGCAAGCCCGCCAACCCCGTCACGCTGCCGCTGGCCGACTATTCGCCAAAACATTTCCTGCTGGCCGTGGTCGATCGCGTCGCCACCGTGACGCTCAACCGCCCCGAGCGAAAGAATCCGCTGACTTTTGAAAGCTATCGCGAGCTCACCGATTTCTTTCGCGCTTGCGCGATGGATGACGAGGTCAAGACCATCGTCGTGACAGGCGCGGGCGGCAATTTCTCTTCCGGCGGCGACGTGTTCGAGATCATCGGTCCCCTGATCCAGATGGACACCAAGGGGCTGACCGCCTTTACCCGGATGACCGGCGACCTCGTGAAGGCGATGCGGGCGTGCCCGCAGCCGATCGTCGCCGCCGTCCAAGGCATCTGCGCTGGCGCAGGTGCGATCGTCGCGATGGCCTCGGATCTGCGCCTCGCAGCTACCGGCGCCAAGGTGGCATTCCTGTTCAACAAGGTCGGCCTCGCCGGCTGCGACATGGGCGCCTGCGCGATCCTGCCGCGCATCATTGGGCAGTCGCGGGCCTCCGAGCTGCTCTACACCGGCCGCTTCATGACCGCGGAGGAGGGCGAACGCTGGGGCTTCTTCAGCCGCATTGTCACGCCGGACGCGGTGCTGCCGCAGGCACAGTTGATGGCCAAGCAGATTTCAGAAGGGCCGACCTTCGCCAACACCATGACCAAGCGGATGCTGGCGATGGAATGGGCGATGTCGGTGGAGGAGGCGATCGAGGCCGAGGCGGTGGCGCAGGCGCTCTGCATGACCACGGAGGATTTCGGCCGCGCCTTCGAGGCGTTTTCGAACAAGCGGACCCCGGTGTTTGAGGGGAACTAGGGTATCGTAGCCCGGGTGAGCGCAGCGATACCCGGGGACCGCTGCCTGATCCGGCAAGAATCCCGGATGTCGCTGCGCTCATCCGGGCTACGAAGCTCTATCCTCATGGTGAGGAGGCGCGTCAGTGCCGTCTCGAACCATGTGGCCCGTGGCCCTCCTTCGAGACGCGGCCCGAAGGCCGCTCCTCAGGATGAGGGTGGAGGGGTGGCGCCATCCCTCTTGCCCGAGAATTATTTTAGGCTTAAAGTAATTCCGTACTAGCCCGACAGCCTGTTTCGGAGGCGGTAGATGAAGATCGCGATTATCGGCGGCGGACCGGCCGGTCTTTACGCCGCGATCCTCCTGAAAAAGCAGCGGCCGCAGGCCGAGATCACGGTCTATGAGCGCAACCGCGCCGACGACACCTTCGGCTTCGGCGTGGTGTTCTCGGATGCGACGCTCGACAATTTCGAGAAGTACGATCCGCCGAGCTATCGCCGCATCACCCAGGAATTCGCCTATTGGGACGACATCGCCGTGCACTTCCGCGGCACCGTGCACCGCGTCGGCGGCAACGGCTTTTGCGGCTGCTCGCGCCGAACGCTGCTCTTGATCCTGCAGGAGCGCGCCCGCGAGCTCGGCGTGTCGATCCTGTTTGAAACCGATATCGACGATGAAGCGCAATTCGCCGATGCCGACCTGATCGTGCTGGCCGACGGCATCAACAGCCGTTTCCGCGACAAGCACATCGATCACTTCCAGCCGCAGATTGACCTGCGCTCCAACAAGTTCGCCTGGATGGGCTCGACCAAACCGCTCGACGCCTTCACCTTCATCTTCCAGCAGACGGAGTGGGGCCCGTTCATCGCGCATGCCTATCAGTATGAGGCCGGCCGCTCGACCTGGATTTTCGAGACCGATGCCGAAACCTTCCAGCGCGCCGGGCTCGACGGCCTGAACGAACAGCAGTCCGCCGATCGGATGGCGGAGATTTTCGGCTGGTTCCTCGACGGCCATTCGCTGCTGATCAATCGCTCGATGTGGCGCAATTTCCCGATGATCCGCAGTCAGCGCTGGGTCAAGGACAACATGGTGCTGCTCGGCGACGCCAAGGCGACCGCGCATTTCTCGATCGGCTCCGGCACCAAGCTCGCGATGGAAGACGCGATTGCGCTCGCGGATGCCATGGCGCACGCGCCTAACGTCGATGCCGCGCTGCAGACCTACGAGCATGGCCGGCGCGAGGAGGTCGAGAAGATCCAGCACGCCGCTGACGTGTCGCTGGTCTGGTTCGAACATGTCGACCGCTTCTGGGATTTCGATCCCGTGCAGTTCGCGTTCGGCGTCATGACCCGCGCCAAGGCGATCACCTACGATAACCTCACGTTGCGCGCGCCGGAGTTCGTCCGCGAGGTCGACACGGCGTTTGCAAAGCAGGTTCGTTCAAAAGGCTTCGACGTCGATCTCGACAAGCCCGCGGCGCCGATGTTCCAGCCGCTAAAACTGCGCGAGATGAAAGTCAGCAATCGCGCAGTAGTCTCGCCGATGTGCATGTACTCCGCAAAGGAGGGCGTGCCCGGCGATTTCCATCTGGTGCATTATGGCTCGCGCGCCATCGGCGGCGCCGGGCTGATCTTCACCGAGATGACCTGTGTCGGCCGTGACGCCCGCATCACGCCGGGCTGCACTGGCTTGTGGAACGACGAGCAGCAGGCGGCGTGGACGCGGATCGTCGATTTCGTCCACGCCAATTCGGCGGCCAAGATCTGCCTGCAACTCGGACACGCCGGCCGCAAGGGCGCGACCAAATTGATGTGGGAGGGCATGGACCGGCCGCTGGAGCAGGGCGGCTGGGACACCATCTCGGCGTCGCCATTGCCTTACTTCCCCGACAGCCAGGTGCCGCGCGAAATGGATCGCGCCGCGATGGACCGCGTCAAGCAGGCGTTCGTCGCCGCCGCCTTGCGTGGCGAGGCCTGCGGCTTCGACATGCTGGAGCTGCACTGCGCCCATGGCTATCTGCTGGCGAGTTTCATTTCGCCGCTGACCAACGCGCGCACCGACGAATATGGCGGCACGCTCGCCAACCGGCTGCGCTATCCGCTGGAAGTGTTCGAGGCGATGCGCGCGGCATGGCCGGCGCACAAGCCGATGTCGGTTCGCATCTCCGCCACCGACTGGGCCGCGGGCGGCATCACCGGCGACGACGCGGTGGCGGTCGCACGCGCGTTCGGCGAAGCCGGCGTCGATCTGGTCGATGTTTCCACAGGGCAGACCGTGCGCGACGCGCAGCCGATCTACGGCCGCATGTTCCAGACGCCGTTCTCCGATCAGGTTCGGAACGAGGCCCGGGTCGCGACCATGTGCGTCGGCAACATCACCACTGCAGACCAGGTCAACACGATCTTGGCCGCCGGCCGCGCCGACCTCGTGGCGCTGGGTCGGCCGCATCTGGTCGATCCGTCCTTTACAATCCGATCGGCGGCCTGGTACGGCGCCGATATCGCCTGTCCGCCGCAATATCTGCCGGGCAAGGAGCAGATCTTCCGCAACAGCGTGCGCGACCGGCAGGATTTCGAGGACCTCAAAATTAAGGGTAAGCCAAAAACCCGCGCCGAGCTGAAAGCCGAGGCGACAAAGCCGCTTGCAGCCGAATAGGCCGGATGGCAGGCTCCTGTGCTCCCTCGCCCCGCTCTTGCGGGGAGAGGGTTGGGGTGAGGGGCTCTCTCCGCGAAATCGGTGTGAGTTGATGGACCTGTACCCCCTCACCCGGATCGCAAGGGCGATCCGACCTCTCCCCGCAAGCGGGGCGAGGTTGAAGAAGCGAGTGGAGTAACGCGTATGAAAGCAATCATCGTCGGAGGCGGCATCGGAGGCCTTACCACGGCGCTGATGCTGCGCGCGCGCGGCATCGACTGCGAATTGTTCGAACAGTCCGACACCATCCGCGAACTCGGCGTCGGCATCAACACGCTGCCGCATGCGATCCGCGAGCTGACGGGCCTCGGACTGCTCGACCGGTTGGATGCCGCCGCCGTTCGCACCGACCAATTGTATTATCTCAACCGCCACGGCCAGGAAGTCTGGCGCGAGCCGCGCGGGCTCGACGCCGGCCACGACGTGCCGCAATTCTCGGTTCATCGCGGCCGCCTGCAAAGCGTGATCCATCGCGCCGTCGAGGAACGGCTCGGGCCTGAGGCCATCCACACCGGCTGCCGGCTCGGCGCGTTCGCGCAGCACGAGGGGGGCGTGGTCGCGCACTTCTTCGACCGCACCGGCGCCCATGTCAAAACCGCGCGCGGCGATATCCTGATCGGCGCCGACGGCATCCATTCGCGCGTGCGCGAAATGCTGTTTCCGGACGAGGGGCCGCCGTGCTGGAACGGGCTGATGCTGTGGCGCGGCGCGCGCGATTGGCCGGCCTTCCTGACCGGCCGCTCGATGATCGTGGCCGGCGGGCTGAATGCCAAGGTCGTGGTCTATCCGATCGCGGAAGGATCGAGCCCCGCGAGCCGGCTGACCAACTGGGCGGTGCTGGTGAAGATCGGCGAGGGCAATACGCCGCCGCCGCGCCGCGAGGACTGGTCGCGCCCCGGCAAGCGCGAAGAGCTGATGCCGCATGTCGAGCGGTTCTCGGTGCCCCATGTTGACGTCCGCAGCCTGATTTCGGCGACGCCGGAATTCTACGAGTACCCCTGCTGCGACCGCGATCCGTTGCCGTACTGGACCTGGGGCCGGGTCACGCTGCTCGGCGACGCCGCGCATCCGATGTATCCGGTCGGATCGAACGGCGCCTCGCAGGCGATCCTCGATGCCCGCGCGCTCGCCGATGCACTGGCGCGCGCTGAGCATCCGCGCCAGGCGCTGGTGGCCTATGAGCAGAAGCGGCTGCCGATGACGGCGGAGATCGTGCGCTCGAACCGCCGCGGCGGCCCCGAGGGCGTGATCGATGCGGTCGAGCAACTGGCGCCGGACGGATTTACCGATATCGAGAAGGTGCTGAGCCACGCCCAGCGCGAGGCGATCGTCCGCGGCTACGCTTCCAAGGCCGGCTTTGCGCCACCGCCGTTGGGGCTGGCCGCGGTGCGGGGGTAAACGAGGTCCTCATCCTGAGGAGACCGCGAAGCGGTCGTCTCGAAGGATGGCCGCGGGCGAGATCGGGGCATCATGGTTCGAGACGGCGCTGAAGAAGCGCCTCCTCACCATGAGGATCGGCTGCTCACGCGCCCGGGGGCGGCGGCAGGAAGTGGATGTTGTGCTCGGCGGCGAGCGCCACCACGGCGTCCGGCGTCTGTTCCTTCATGTTGTGGATCGCCCAGAACAGGTCGTAGAGCCGCCGCGTCGGCGACACCCAGAATAGCGTCTTCGCGGTGCGGCCGGATTTGTTGAAGATGCCGTGCGGCTTGCCCATCGGCAGCCGGACCAGATCGCCCGGCGTGGCCTGTGTCTCGGCACCGTCGAGGAAGAAGTCGAGCTGGCCCTCCAGGATGTACAGATATTCGTCCTGGTCGGGATGAATATGCGGCGGCACGAACGTCTCGGGCGGGAACGTCGCATGCCACGAGAAGGAATGCTCGCTGACGTTCTTCGGCACATAGGTCTGGCCGAGAATGTTCCAGGAAATTCCCTGAATGCCTTCATTGGCGCGGGTGATGCCGGCGATTTCGGTCTTCATTGCTGTTTCCTTCCCAAAAATTATTTCGCGGGCGCGCAATCCTTGGCGTAGCGATCGCCATAGTTGGAAAACACCTTCTCGACGATCTCGGTCTGGAATTTGCCGTCGGCACGCTTTGCAACCTTGGTCAGATAGAAATTCTGGATCGGGTAGCCGTTGACGTTGAACTTGAAATCGCCGCGCAGCGAGGTGAACTCGGCCTTTTTCAGCGCGGCTGACACCGCGTCCTTGTTCTTGAGGTCGCCCTTGACCGCCTTCACTGCGCTGTCGATCAGCAACGCCGTATCATAGCCCTGCATGGCGTAGGTGCCGGGCACGCTGTTGTAGGCAGCCTCGTAGCTAGCTACGAACTTCTTGCTTTGGGGATTGTCCATATCGGGCGCCCAGTTGGCGCCGCCGAACATGCCGACCGCGGCGTCCTGCTGCGCGGGCAGGGTGGATTCATCGACGGTGAAGGCCGACAGCACCGGAATCTTGTCGGCAAGGCCGGCCTGCCGATACTGCTTGACGAGGCCGACGCCCATGCCGCCCGGCATGAAGGTGAACAGCGCATCGACTTTGGAAGAGGAAATCTTGGTGAGCTCGACCTGAAAATCCAGCGTGCCGAGCGGCGTGTAGCTTTCCTCGGCGATCTCGCCCTTGTAGTCGAGCTTGAAGCCGGCCGCTGAATCCTTGCCGGCCTGATAGTTCGGCACCAGCACATACATGCGCTTGTAGCCGCGATCCTGCGCGACCTTGCCGAGGATCTCGTGAACCTGGTCGTTCTGGTAGGAGGTGACGTAGAAGAACGGGCTGCACTCCTTGCCGGCGTAGCTCGACGGCCCCGCGTTCGGGCTGATCAGGAATGTCTTGTTCTCGGTCACCGGCCGGTGAATGGCCTGCAGGATGTTGGAGAAGATCGGTCCGACCACGAAGTCGACCTTCTCGCGTTCGAGCAGGCCCTTGGCCTTGGTCACGGCGCCATCGGGCTTGAGTTCGTCATCGACGACGACGACCTCGACGTCCTTGCCGGCCATCTTGCCGCCGAGGTCCTTGATGCCGAGTTGCAGGCCGTCGCGCGATTGCTGGCCGAGCACGGCCGCCGGGCCGGACAAGGTCGTGATCACACCGATCTTGATTTTCTCCTGCGCTGCGGCCGGAGTGGCGGCAACACCCAGCAACACGGCAAATCCGCTCAGCTTCAATGACGGCTTCATGATTATCCTCCATTCGGCCTCTGCAGCCGAAAAACCCACCCACACAAAATGCTCGGATTGCAGCTTATTCTGACGGTGACTGCGCCTGCAAGCAGAACGCGTCCATGCAAGCCATGCGCCAATTACTTGAAACCTAAAGAAATATGGGCAATGATCCGGGAAGCTGCGCGCGCTTCGGATCGCCGAACGCCCAAGCCGGACAAGATTTGCATCATGATCCTCGATTCAGAGACCAAGGCCGTCGAACTCCCGGAACATCATGGCGACGAACTCAGGCTGTGGCTTCGCCTCTTGACCTGCACGACCCTGATCGAGGGCGAGGTGCGCAGCCGGTTGCGCGAGCGCTTCGACGTCACGCTGCCGCGGTTCGACCTGATGGCCCAGCTCGACAAGGTGCCGGAGGGCATGACGCTGTCGGATGTCTCCAAGCGGATGATGGTCTCGAACGGCAACGTCACCGGGCTGGTCGAGCGCCTCGTCGAATCAGGGCATCTCGACCGCCGCACGTCGGACGCCGACCGCCGTGTGCAGGTGATCCGTCTGACCAAGGCGGGGCGCGCCGAATTCCGCAAGATGGCGGCGGAGCACGAATTATGGATCGCCGATGTCTTCGGCGACCTGACGCCGAAGGACGTCCGCGATCTGATGCGTCTCTTAGCCAAGACCAAGGCCTCGGCGCAGAAATCCGCAAAGGCGCGGGCGGGCTGAGGCCGCTGCGGCTGAAGCAACTCGAGGGGCTCTAGTTCATCCCGCGCAGGGTCGCCGACGGCGTCTCGCCGAACTTGGCGCGATAGGCGCTCGCCATTCGGCTGAGATGGGTAAATCCAAGCTCGAATGCGATATCGGTGATGCTTTCGTCAGGGAAAGCGGCGGCCAATCTGACATTGAGATGCGCGAGCCGGATGTCGCGCAGCATCTCCGAGATCGATGTTCCGAAATGCCGCTGGAAGCCGAGCTGCAGCGTGCGGATGCCCGTGCCTGCAGCCGCGGCAAGCTGCGGGAGATCGAGCGGCTCGTCCGCGTGCGTGCGCAGGAATTCGTGCGCCCGCCGGAGCGATTGCGGCAGCGCTTCGGCCCGGCCGCCAAAGCGATCGATCGCATCGCTCGCGCTGTGGCGCTGGCCGTGGAGCAAACCACCCAGCAGCGTCTCGCGCAGATTGGCCGCCGCGATCGGCGAGAGCGGCCGTTGCGGTCCGAGGCGTTCGGCGAGATCGACGAGTTCCAGAATCTGCGACTGAAGCGTCCGGCCGCTTGCAGAGGTAAGATCGACCGCGGGCTCGAACTCGACTGCGCCCGCCGGCCGGCCCGACAGCGCCGCGGCCCGTTGCTCCAGCAGGCGGCGATCGACCAGCAGAATGAGCTGGGCGCAATTGCCCTGCCAGGTCATTCGGGTGGGAATCGTCGGCGACAACAGCGAAGCACAGGCGTTGGGAGCGGCTGCGATGTCTCGCGAGGCGGTCTGGATCCGCGCCGAACCGTGCACGGGGATTTGCAACAGGAAGAAGCGCTCGAGACAGCCGGGGTCGATCGACACCGACCCGCCATAAGCGACGTAGTTGACGGACAATCCACCAAAGACCGCGCTGTTATGGAGCGCGAAAAACTCGGGCGACGATCGCGTGGTGGGCTTCAATTCATGCGGGCAGAAGATGCGCCCGACCGCATCGGCCGCGTCGTCGACGCTGTCGGTCGAAACGCGGTTGAACGCCGTGAGCCGGACCGCGAGGTCATGCTGTGGAATGCTGGCAGCCCTCGCCACGGCTCGGCCCTTTGCATTATTTGAAGCCTATAATATCGGCGGGCGCAGTGGTTGGGAAGGCGATTTGATGGCCGTTGGTGCCTGATCGCGAGGCAACGGCTCTCTCCCGTCATTCCGGGGCGCGCGTAGCGCGAGCCCGGAATCCATCGGGCCGCTTGGTGTGCTGTGAAATGGATTCCGGGCTCGATGCTCCGCATCGCCCCGGAATGACGGCACCCGGCCATTCCGCGCCGCAGCAATTCAAAAATTCTCATGTCGCGCCGGCGGGATTCGTTTTCCGGCTAGACGGCTGACCCGCCACGGCAGAGCCTGCGCGAACCCTTCGGAACATCGCAACCAACCCAACCGCGACAGAGGAGATGGCGACATGGCAGCACTCGAAAAAGGCATCACCGCCAACGGCGCCGGCTACGGCGGCAAGACCTGGAACATCCTGGGTCAGGTCTACTTCCCCAAGGCCGTGACCGATTCAACCTTTGCCTTCGAGACCAACAGCGAGCCCGGCCAATTCGTGCCGGTGCACATTCATCCGACCCAGGATGAGTTCATCCTGGTGCAGGAGGGCGTTCTCGATCTCAAGCTCGACGGCGTCTGGGTGCAGGCCAAGGCCGGCGATCTGGTCCGCCTGCCGCGTGGCATTCCGCATGGCTATTTCAATAAATCCGACAAGCCGGCGCGCGCGCTGTTCTGGGTGTCGCCGATGCAGAAGCTCGAAGCGCTGTTCAACCAGCTCCACAATCTGACGGACCCAGCGGAAGTGGTGCGAATCTCGGCGCTGCATGAAGTGGACTTCTTGCCGCCCGAGGCCAACGAATAGCGCCGCAACCGCCGGGCAACTGCGCCGGAAATCGCAACGCGTTGAGCCCTCAGTTCTGGGGCCGATCCTTGCTGGAGAATTGTCATGGTCAGGCAAAAACAGGTTTGTATCATTGGCGCCGGTGTATCGGGGCTCGCGGCGGCAAAAGCGTTCGCCGCGCGCGGACACCAGATCACGCTCATCGAGCGCAGCGGCGATCTCGGCGGCGTCTGGGAGCCGGCGCGGTCCTATCCCGAGGTGCAGACGCAAAGCCCGAAGGATCTCTATCGTTACACCGACAAGGCGATGCCGGATTCCTATCCGGAATGGCCGAAGGGGCCGCAGGTCCACGCCTATCTCACCGAGTACGCCAAGGACAACAATCTCCTCGGTGCTGTCAGCTTCAACACGGCCGTGGTGCAGATGGATCGCCGCCCCGATTCCGCGCCCGGTTGGCGGCTCGAGCTGCGGGGGCCGGATGGTGGTATCACTCACGAAGATTTCGATTTCGTCGCTGTTTGTACGGGCCAGTTCAACGAGCCCCAGACGCTCAGCCTGCCCGGCGAAGACACTTTCAAGGCGCAGGGCGGGCGCATCCTGCACTCCTCGCAATACAACGATCCGATGATCGCCAAAGGCCGGAGAATCGTCGTGCTCGGCGGTTCGAAGTCGGCGACAGATATCGCGGTCAACGCCGTCAATTCCGGCGCCGCCGAAGTCACGCTGGTGTACCGCGAGCCGGTGTGGCGGATTCCCTATTTCATCGGCGGCCTGGTCAATTTCAAACGCATTCTCTATGTCCGCGCGCAGGAGGAGATGTTCCGGGGCTGGGGCATCGGCGCGATGTCGCGGTTCGCGCATGCGGTCGCCAAGCCGTTGGTCTGGGCCAACTGGCGCGGGTTGGAGAGCCTGCTGAAAGTTCAGCTCAAGCTCGGCAAGTGCGACATGGTGCCGAAAGAGCGGATCGAGGATGGCGTCAACTGCTCGGTGCCGATCGCAACGCCCGGCTTCTTTCCGATGGTCGCCGACGGCCGCATCAAGGCCATCAGAGGCAGCTTCGAGCGCTACGACGGCAATTCGATTGTGATGACCGGCGGGCAGCGCGTGCAGACCGATGTTGCCGTGCTCGCGATCGGCTACAAGCTGGGCGTGCCGTTCCTGCCGCAAGCATACCGTGAAAAACTCGTCGATCCCGACGGGCAGTACCGGCTGTATCGGCTGATCGCCAATCCGGACCTGCCCGAGATGGGGTTCGTCGGTTTCAATTCGAGCTTCTGCACGGTGCTGTGCGCCGACCTCGCGGCGAACTGGCTGGTGCGCTATGCCGATGGCCAGCTCGCCCGTCAGCCGACGGCAAAGGAGATGCAGGACAACATCGAGATGATGCTGCATTTCAAGCGCGTCGAGCGGCCGGCGGCCGGCGTCTATGGCGGGCTGTGCGTGGCGCCCTATCACTTCAAGCATTTTGACGAGTTGATGTCGGATATCGGCGTGTCCGGACGCCGGGCTAACCCGCTGGTGGAGAAATTTACCCCGCCCGATGCCGCGGCCTATGGCCGCTTCCTGGCCTCGGCGCCGGCCTACCGCGCAGCCTGACCGGTTCCCATGGCCCTGCCGTCGCCAGGCCGGTCCCGGCAGTGGAGAGGCGTGATTCCGCACTTGCGAAAAATTACTTTAAGCCTAAAATGATTTGCGAGACGGCGTTGCCGGGCGTCCTCGATATTGATCTCGAGCCTTTCATTGCTGGAAGCGAGGGGAGATGAAAATGTCAGGTAGAACTCCCAGCCAAACTCCTGGTCGGTCTCTTGGCCCGTCGGGCCATGTCGACGATTTCGCGCGGCGAAACCTGCCTCCATCCGAGCAGTGGCCGGACCTGCTGCTCGACCGGCCCGAGTTTCAATATCCGGAATATCTCAATGCCGCGGTCGAGCTGACCGACCGGATCGTCGAAAAAGGCTGGGGCGACCGGATCGCGCTGATCGGCAACGGCCGCCAGCGCACCTACAAGGAACTGGCCGACTGGTCCAACCGCCTGGCGCATGCGCTGGTGGAGAACTACGGCGTCAAGCCCGGCCACCGCGTCCTGATCCGTTCCGGCAACAACCCCGCGCTGGTCGCGGCCTGGCTTGCGGCCACCAAGGCAGGTGCCGTCGTCGTCAACACCATGCCGATGCTGCGCGCCGGCGAGCTGAGCAAGATTATCGACAAGGCCGAGATTGCGCTGACGCTGACCGACAGCCGCATTGCCGATGAACTGGTTGCCTGCGCGAAGACCAGCAAATTTCTCAAGCAGGTGGTGAATTTCGACGGCACGTCCAACCATGATGCCGAGCTCGACCGGGTGGCGCTGAACAAGCCGGTGAAGTTCGACGCCGTGAAGACGGGACGTGACGACGTCGCCCTGCTGGGGTTCACTTCGGGCACCACGGGCGAGCCCAAGGCGACGATGCATTTCCATCGCGACCTCCTGATCGTGGCGGACGGCTATGCCAAAGAAGTGCTCAACGTGACCGAGGACGATGTTTTCGTCGGCTCGCCGCCGCTGGCCTTTACCTTCGGGCTCGGTGGGCTCGCGATCTTTCCGCTGCGGTTCGGCGCCACCGCAACGCTGCTGGAAAACGCCTCGCCGCCCGAAATGGTCAAGATCATCGAGACCTACAAGGCGACGATCTGCTTCACCTCGCCGACCGCGTATCGCGCGATGATGGCCGCGATGGACAAGGGGGCGGATCTGTCGTCGCTGCGGCTGGCCGTTTCCGCCGGCGAAACCTTGCCGGCGCCGGTGTTCGAAAACTGGACCCGCAAGACCGGCAAGACCATTCTCGATGGCATCGGCTCGACGGAACTGCTGCACATCTTCATCACCAACCGCGTCGGCGACGCCGCCGCCGGAACCACGGGACGTCCGGTTTCCGGCTATGAGGCAAAGATCGTCGACGACGACATGAACGAATTGCCTGATGATACCGTCGGCAAGCTCGCGGTGCGCGGACCGACCGGATGCCGCTATCTCGCCGACAAGCGGCAATCGAACTATGTGCGCGACGGCTGGAACCTGACCGGCGACTCGTTCGTTCGCGATGCCAATGGACGGCTGTCCTTTGTCGCCCGTTCGGACGACATGATCGTCTCCTCCGGCTACAACATCGCCGGCCCCGAGGTCGAGGCCGCGCTGTTGTCGCATCCTGTTGTCGCCGAATGCGGCGTGGTCGGCGCGCCCGACGAGGCGCGCGGCATGATCGTCAAGGCCTATGTGGTTCTGGCGGGTGGCGCCAAGGGCGACGCTGCGTTGACGCAGGTGTTGCAGGATCACGTCAAGCAGACCATTGCACCGTACAAATATCCGCGCGCGATCGAATATGTCGCGCAACTGCCGAAGACCGAGACCGGCAAGCTGAGGCGCTTTGCGCTGAGGCAGATGGCCACGGGCGGCCCGGCATCGCCAGGCATCGCCGCGGAATGACGCTTGGAGTTTTGTTTTGACGCGTTTTCTTCACGCGAACCGGTGTCCACTTCGCTCGAAAACGCTCTAATTGATGGAGAATGCCGGTGACCGCCCCCAAGGGCCCCACGCTGAGTGTGGTGCCTCATCCCAAGACCGACAGCTCGTCGTCGGGCCCGCAGGTGTTGCAGCCGAGCGGCTGGCCGACGCCGAAAGGCTATGCGAACGGCATGGCCGCCGACGGCCGCTTCGTGGTGACTGGCGGCGTGATCGGCTGGGACACGCAAGGGCATCTGGCGCCTGATTTCGTTGGGCAGGTACGTCAGACGCTGAGCAATATTGCCGATATCCTTGCCGTGGGCGGTGCCAGGCCCGAACATCTGGTGCGCCTGACCTGGTATGTCGTCGACATCGAGGAATATCTCGCGAGCCTGAAAGAACTCGGCCGCGTCTATCGCGAGATTTTTGGCGCGCATTATCCGGCGATGGCGCTGGTGCAGGTGGTGCGCCTGGTCGAGAAGGAAGCCCGCGTCGAGATCGAAGCGACGGCAGTGGTGCCGCGCTAAGCCCGCTGATCGGGTGTCGTGCACTGCGTTTTCCAAAACCCGGAATAAAAATCGGTATTGCGGCCATCCTTCGAGACGGCCGCTTTGCGGCCTCCTCAGGATGAGGTCTGACTTGTTGAAGCGCAACAACCTCATGCTGAGGAGCGAGCGACGCGAGCGTCTCGAAGCATGGGCAGCAAGCGACTCACATATCTCACATAGCCGGTATTAAAGCTCTGTTCTCAGCTTCCACAGTTCCGGAAAAAGTTCGACCTCGAGCATCTTGCGCAAGTAGGAGACGCCCGACGTGCCGCCGGTGCCGCGCTTCAGGCCGATGATGCGCTCGACCGTGGTGACGTGGTTGAAACGCCAGCGGCGAAAATAGTCTTCGAAATCGACCAGCTTTTCCGCAAGCTCGTAAAGCATCCAGTGTTTCGCCGGCGACGCATAGACAGTTTTCCAGGCCTCCAGAACCTCGTCGTTTGGCGTGCGCTTGACGCGCCAGTCGGTTCGGCGCGCGTCTTCGCCGATGTCAAAGCCATTGCGCGCCAAGAGCAGCAGCGCCTCGTCATAGAGGCCCGGCTCAGCGAGAATTTCCTCGAGCTTTGCCAAGATATCAGGGCGGTGGGCGTGCGGGCCAAGCAGCGCCAGATTGCGATTGCCCGCGAGGAACTCGATCGCGCGGTACTGGTACGACTGGAAACCCGAGGATTGCCCGAGCTGATCGCGAAACTCGGTGTATTCGCTGGGTGTCATCGTCCGCAACACGTCCCAGGCGGTGTTGAGCTGCTCGAAGATCCGGGCGATGCGCGACAGCATCTTGAAGGCGGGCTGCAACTGATCGTGGCGGATTGCCTTGATGGCGGAGCGGATTTCGTGGATGGCCAGCTTCATCCAGAGTTCGGAAGTCTGGTGCTGGATGATGAACAGCAGTTCGTCATGTGCGTCCGAGAGCGGTTCTTGCGCGTCCAGGAGGCGTTCCAGGTGCAGATAATCGCTGTAGGACATCCGTCCGTCGAACGACATCTCGGCCCCTTCACGCGAGGCGTCGTCAGGCTTGTCGGTCATGTCACGAGCGCCTTCTTGCGGTATTCCGCGGTATCCCAGCGGCGGTTGGTCAAGACGTCGGCGATGATTTCGACTGCCGCGCGAACCTCGGCTTCTCCGATGTAGAGCGGCGTAAAGCCGAAGCGCATCATGTCCGGCGCGCGGAAGTCACCGATCACGTCGCGTGCGATCAGCGCCTGCATGATCGCGTAGCCATCCGGGTGACGAAACGAAACCTGGCTGCCGCGCCGCTTGCCGTCCCGCGGCGAAGCCAGCGTCAGCTCGGGACAACGTCCTTCGACTTCGCGGATGAAAAGGTCGGCGAGCGCGATCGAAGCATCGCGCACGTCGGTCATGCTGACGCCGTCCCAGACGTCGAGGGCGGCGTCGAGCGCGGCCATCGCAATGATCGGGGGCGTGCCGACCCGCATGCGCTCAATGCCCGGCCCGGCCCGATAGTCGAGGTCAAAGGCAAACGGCGCGTCATGACCCATCCAGCCGGAAAGCGCCGGCCGCGCCGTATCGGCGTGGTCAGGCGCTACATAGATGAAGGCCGGCGCGCCAGGGCCGGCGTTGAGATATTTGTAGGTGCAGCCGACCGCGAAATCGGCCCCAGCACCTTCCAGCTCGACCGGAATCGCGCCCGCGGAATGCGCCAGATCCCAGACCGTCAACGCGCCGGCGGCATGCGCCATGCGCGTCAGCGCGCGCATGTCGTGCAGCCGGCCGGTGCGATAGTCGACCTCGGTCAGCATCAGCACCGCGATCGTCTCGTCGATGGCGGCTTCGACGTCTTCGGGGGCCACGACCTTCAACGCGTAGCCGCGGTCGAGCGATTCAAGCAGACCGCTGGCGATATAGAGATCGGATGGAAAGTTGCCGCTGTCCGACAAGATCACGCGCCGTGACGGATTGAGCGCGAGCGCCGAGGCCAGCGCCTGGTAGACTTTGATGGACAGCGTATCGCCCACGACGACCGTGCCGTCGGCAGCGCCGATCAACCGGCCGATGCGGTCGCCGATACGCCGCGGCTGCGTCATCCACCCGGCGACGTTCCAGCCCTTGATGAGATGCTTGCCCCATTCCTCCGACATCATGCGGCCGACGCGTTCGGCGGCTGCAACGGGCAGGGGGCCGAGCGAATTGCCGTCCAGATAGATCACGCCATCCGGGATGGCGAACCGGGATTTTGTTCGCGTGAAATCGGTCATGTCTTTCCAGTTCGGCGCCCCGGTGGAATTATTCGCGCTAGCATCGATTATTTCAAGCTTGAAATTTATGGGCGGAAGGTGCGCTTCCCGGTATAGACTGGTTGCCCACGGATATCCGCCCGGCCACTAATCGAATGGAAACCGAACCGCGTGATTTTTCATCAGATTTCCGACTGGAACGACGCCTATGCGAATGCGCCGAACATTCCGGGCGGCGAACGCTGGCCGGCCGCGTGGGTGCAGCCCGCGCAGGCCTATCGCGACGCCCTTCAAGGCAGCGGCCGCGCGACACTCGATATCAGCTATGGGGAGCGCGCACGAAACCGCTTCGATCTCTTTGCACCGCAAGGCCGGCCAAAGGGCCTGGTCGTTTTCGTCCACGGCGGATTCTGGAAGGCACTCGACAAGAGCTTTTGGTCGCATCTGGCGCGCGGGTCGGTTGACAGCGGCTATGCGGTGGCGATGCCGTCCTACACGCTGTGCCCGGATGTGCGCATCTCCGAGATCACGCGCGAAATTGCCGCGGCAGTCGCGCGCGCCGCTGCAATGGTCGAAGGCCCGCTTTTTCTGACCGGCCATTCCGCCGGCGGGCATCTGGTGACGCGCATGATTTCGGCGACGTCGCCACTCCCGGACGAGGTCCGGGCGCGCATCAGCCACACCGTCTCCATTTCCGGCGTTCATGACCTGCGTCCGCTGATGAAGGCCGCCATGAATACGGAGCTGCGGATCGACGAGGCCGAAGCGCTAGTGGAAAGCCCCGCATTGCTGGAGCCGATGCCGAATGCACGCGTGACATGCTGGGTCGGCAGCGCCGAGCGCCCTGAATTCGTCCGCCAGAACGCGCTCCTCGCCAACATCTGGACCGGGCTTGGCGCGAAAACCTGCATCATCGAAGAACCCGGCCGGCATCATTTCGATGTCATTGACGGGCTCGCCGATCCCGATCACCAACTCACCAGGACGCTGTTGTCGCCGTAGCCTGCAGAATTTCCGACATGAACGGCGGTCGCGGTGTGGCCTTGTCACCAGGCGGTTCAGACCTGCCAGTCATGCAGGCCGAAACGTTTGCACCGTCTGTCGTGCACCAAGGCTATAGAGTTTTGAGAGCGCTTCGGTGACGGCGGTACGCATGCGGGGATCGCTGCCAAGCGTGCCGAAAATGGAGTGCACCTCCAGCAGCGCGGGAGCAAGGCGCTCCGCGACCGGGCCGGCGCGCTCGGCGATCGCGGCCAACTCCCTGGCAAGCGGATCGCGCACGTCGATGGCGCGTCCCTGTTCGTCCCTTGCGGTGACGTAGCGCATCCAGCCCGCGACCGCGAGGGCATGCGTGTCGATCGAAAGGCCCAGCCGCAACCGGTCCTGCATGGTTGCGAGCAGTCGCTGCGGCAGTTTCTGCGAGCCGTCCATCGCGATCTGCCAGGTGCGGTGGTGCAGGGCGGGATTGGAAAAGCGCTGCAGCAGCGACGCGCCGTAGGCCGCAATATCGGTGCCTTCAGGCATCGCCAGCGTCGGCGCCGCGTCGCGCATCACCTGTCGGGCGAGCGCTGCAAAGCGAACGTCGGTCATGGTGGAAGCGATGGTCTCATGGCCGGCGAGATAGCCGAGATAGGCCAGCGCCGAGTGACTGGCGTTGAGCAGCCGCAGTTTCATATGCTCGAACGGCGTCACGTCCGAGACCATCTGCACGCCTGCGGCCGCGAAATCCGGCCGCCCGGCCGGAAAGCGATCTTCGACGATCCATTGCGTGAATGGCTCGGTCACCACCGGCCACGCATCGGTCATGCCGAGCGCGGACGAAATCTCTGATCGGTCGAGGTCGGTGGTTTCCGGCACGATCCGGTCCACCATGGTGGAAGGGAAGGCCACCTCGGCTTCGATCCATTTGGCGAGATTGCGCGATCGCAAGCTGGCGAACTGCGTCACGATCCGTCCGACGGTATGGCCATTGGCGGAGAGATTGTCGCAGGACAGCACGGTGAAGGGGGCCGCGCCTGCAATTCGCCGGCGCGCCAGTGCCGCGACGAGAAATCCGATGGCCGAGCGCGGCGTGCCCGGATTCTGCAGGTCATGAACGATGTCAGGATGATTTTCGTCCAGGTCGCCGGTCTGCGGCGTGTGACAATAGCCCTTCTCGGTGACCGTCAGCGAAACGATACGCGTGGCCGGGTCGGTCATGCGCGCGATCAAAGGGGCGGGTTTCTCGTTGGCGACTTCGCATGCGAGTACCGAGCCGATGATCCGGTGATCGGTGCCCGCACCGGAGCGAACGGCGAGGGTGTAGAGGCAATCCTGCGGGGCAAGGGCATCGCGCGTCTCCGGACTGCGCAAGCTGGCCCCGACGATTCCCCAATCGGTCGCGCCACCCGCAAGGAGGTCGTCGATCACCACCGCCTGGTGCGCCCGGTGGAACGCGCCAATTCCGAGGTGAACGATACCCGGCGTGACGCTCGATCGGTCATAAGCTGGCCGCCGGATCTGGCCGGGAAGCTCGCCGAGGCTGGCGTCGGACAGACGTAAATGGCCAGGTTTCGGGCCGGAAACATGATTTTTCGGCGTTTCGCTTGACATGGGAGGCTCGATCTATCAATCTTTGGTCAATTGGTAAGGCCAATATTGCCGATTTATTGGCCTTGGCCCGATCAAAGCAAGAAAAATCGATTCAGTCAGGGATCGTCAGGGAGAGCCGAGCGTGCCGCTCGAAGCCGTGGAAGCACGACGCCTTTATCGCCAGGTTGCCGATCAGCTCCGCGCCTTGATCGACAGCGGCGAATACCGCGTGGGCAGCCGGCTTCCGACCGAACGCGATCTTGCCGAACAGTTGAAGGTGTCGCGGCCGACGGTGCGCGAAGCCCTGATCGCTTTGGAAGTCGAGGGCCGGGTTCGGATCCGCGTCGGCTCTGGAATTTATGTCAGTGAACCGGCGGCGCTCGCACCGCCCTTGCCGGCGGCGGCCGAAATCGAAGGCCCGTTTGAACTGCTGCGCGCCCGCGAATTCATCGAAGGCGCCATCGCCGAGCAGGCGGCGCGGGTCGCGACCTCCGAAGACATCGCGCGCATCGACGCTTCGCTGCAAGCGATGGCATCCGTGCAGCATCCCGGCGAGGCCTCGATGATCCATGACCGCGCGTTTCATGTCGCGGTCGCCGGCTGTCTCGACAACGCCGTGCTGGTCCGTGTGGTCGGCGAGTTGTTCGACCAGCGGCTCAATCCCTACTTCGCCAAGCTCGCGCACTATTTCGAGAATCCGCAATCCTGGAATGCGGCGCTGGCCGAGCACCGCGCGATCCGCGATGCCATTGTCGCGCGTGACCCGGAGGCGGCGCGCGTGACGATGCGCGAACACTTGGCGCGGTCGCAGGCCCGCTTTGCGCAAAATTTCGGAACCGAAGCTTCGCCTGCCTCCAGCGTTCGCGCGAGGAGCGGCTGAACGACCAGGAAAACGACCAGGAATTCGAACGGTTCGGAGAAATGCCGGGCCGGTTGGGTAACAAAAGAAAATTGTAGCAACGGAGGAAATTCACGTGTTGAAAAAATTGACGATTGCATTTGCGGCGTCTGCTGCTGCGCTGTTGGCCGCGACCACATCGGGCATGGCGCAGACCAAGCTCAAATGGGCCCACGTTTACGAAACATCCGAGCCGTTCCACACCGCTTCCGTCTGGGCGGCCGGCGAGATCGGCAAGCGCACCAATGGGCGCTATGCGATCGACGTCTATCCGGCTTCGCAGCTCGGCAAGGAAACCGACATCAACCAGGGGCTTTCGCTCGGCTCCGTGGACATGATCATCTCGGGTTCGAGCTTCGCGGCCAAGAGCTTCCCGCCGATTGGTGTGACCTATTATCCCTACACCTTCCGCGACGCCGATCATCTGCTCGCCTACACCAAGAGCGACGTCTTCAAGGAGCTTACAAAGGGCTACGAGGACAAGACCGGCCATCGCATCGTGGCAGTGACTTACTACGGCGTGCGTCACACCTCGTCGAACAAGCCGATCAAGACCTGCGCCGACATGAAGGGCCTCAAGATCCGCGTGCCTGACGTGCCGGCCTATCTCGCGATGCCGCGCGCCTGCGGCGCCAACACTGCGCCGATCGCTTTCGCCGAGGTCTACCTCGCGCTGCAGAACGGCACGGTGGAGGCCCAGGAAAATCCGCTCACGACCATCGAGGCCAAGAAGTTCTACGAGGTGCAGAAGCACATCGTGCTGACCGGCCACATCGTCGATCATCTCAACACCGTGGTTTCCGGCGCGCTCTGGAAGAAGCTGTCAGAGGAAGACCGCAAGATCTTCACCGATGTCGCGCAGGAAGCGGCCGCCAAGGCCACCGCCGAGATCAAGGCCAACGAAGCCAAGCTGGTCGATTTCTTCAAGCAGAAGGGCCTGACGGTGACCGAGGTCAACAAGGACGAGTTCCGCGATACCGTCCTCAAGACCGTGAGTTTTGAGAGTTTTGACTATCGCAAGGCCGATTGGGAACGCATCCAGGCGGTGAAATAACCATCCGCTGTCATTCCGGGATGGTCCGGAGGACCAGACCCGGAATCTCGAGATTCTCAGGTGCGCAATTGCGCACCGTAGTTCGGCTCTTTGAGCCGCCCCGGAATGACGGAGCCAATCACGCGCCGCCAGCTTGGAGTAAGCGCATGTCATCGGTTGAAGTGCACAAGCAAATCACGGCGGACGAGATCGCCCATACCTTTGAGGACGAAGTCCCCAAGGGCGCCGATCTCAGTGGATATGCGCCCGAGGACTGGCTCGCGCTCGCGATCTTCTGGATCATGGCGCTGTGCGTTTTCCTGCAGTTCTTCACCCGCTATGTCCTCAACGACAGCTACGCGTGGACCGAGGAAATCGCGACCTACTGCCTGATCGGCGTGGTGTTCATCGGCTCGGCGATGTGCGTGCGGCTGTCGCGGCACATCCAGGTCGACCTGATCTTCCGCTATCTGCCGCACCTGCCGGCGCGCGCGCTGTCGACCGTGATCGACCTGATCCGGATCGCGTTCTTCGGATATGCGATCAAGCTGGTCTGGCAGTTCATCCAGATCATCGGCGACGAGCGGATGACGACGATCAAGTTTCAAAAGGGGTTTGTCTACTACGCCGTGCTGCTCGGCTTCGTGCT
>Ga0307499_10000202_pt1 | contig 21956 bp, 19 predicted proteins | sample 13_S_MG_FD_201363 | JGI IMG/M metagenome (GOLD analysis project Ga0307499, IMG submission 201363) | Soil microbial communities from Populus trichocarpa stands in riparian zone in the Pacific Northwest, United States - 13_S | ecosystem: Environmental > Terrestrial > Soil > Riparian zone > Trees... | reverse complement strand
GTACTTGTGCGGTCAACCGGCTTCCCTCTGTAGCAAGTTTGATGTCTACTACTTGTTGTGACTAGACGACTGCTGAGCGAATACGCTGAGGTAGGTCTGGATTCACTGACGGACGGTTTCCGCCGCCTGGGGATCAAGCAGCGACAGACCGTGCTCGTCCACTCCTCACTGCGCGCGTTCGGCCAAGTCGCTGGCGGCGCCGAGGCGGTGGTCCAGGCCCTGCTAACCGTTCTCGGACCGCGCGGCACGGTCGTGGTGCCGACCCAGACCGCGTACAACCGCGACCCGAGCCGGCTTAAACCGCCGCCGCCGCCGGACGTGATCCCCTGGATCTGGCGTCGCGGGATGCCGGCGTTCGACCCGGGTGCCACCCCGAGCCGGCGGATGGGTCGGATAGCGGAGTGTGTCCGCACCTGGCCGGACGCGCGCCGCAGCACCCACCCGCAGACGTCGTTCGCGGCCGTCGGCCCGCTTGCCGAGTACATTCTTGATCCGCATGAGTTGCCGCATCAATTGGACGACCGGTCGCCGCTCGGCCGGCTTGAGGAAGTAGGCGCGAGAATCCTGTTGCTGGGCGTCGGGTTCGCCCGATGTACCGCCTTCCATTTGGCCGAGTACCGGTTACCCGACCCTGAGTTCCGACTTAACTATTGCGCGGTGCGGACGCCGGCCGGACGCGAATGGCAAACTTATATCGGGCGCGTTCTGGACCAGGCGGACTTTGACCGCCTCGGCAGCAGCCTGATCGCGGAAACCGGGCTCGTCGCGACGGAGAAGGTCGGCGCAGCGTGCTGCCATCTGGTATCGCTGCCGGACGCGGTCGAGTACGCCGAGAAATGGTTCCGGATGAACCGGACGCTACCCAGCCTCGACCGGCCGGCAACGGAGATCAGACCGGCGGAACCTCGATATCCCAGTCGAGCCGCTGCCCGCCGATAACGCGCAGCGTAATCGGATTGGCCGGGCCGAGCGATTCCCGGCAGCGGCGGAGGATCTCTTCGCGCAGCACGCTGGCGCCGTCGGTGTCGCCGGTCGCCTGAAGGTCCCTCGACAGGTTGCTGCCGCAGACGAGCGTCTCCGGGTGGGCCGGGCCGAGCGTACGCAGGTAGCGCCGGTAGGTCTGCTCGTCGATCTCCCGGGCGAGCGGGTACTGCCCGTCGTCGGACAAGGTGTTCGCCAGGTTCAGCGCGCAACCGAGCGTGTACGGGTGCTCCTCGCCAAGCGCCTGCGCCAGGCCGGCCAGCGCCCGCTCGGCGACCCTCCGGGCGTCCCGGTCACCGTTCGCCCGCAGCAGTACGGCCAGGTTGTTGGCGCAGGCGAGGCTGGACGGGTGCCGCTCGCCGAGCACCCGCCGGTACCGGCCGAACAGTTCGTCAACGAGGCCCAGCGCGGCCTCCAGGTCACCACCCGCGAACAGATCGCAGGCGAGGTTGATCCGGCAGCTCAGCACGTCCGGGTGATCCTCGCCGAGCAGCGTCCGGTAGCGGCGGGCCGCCTCGTCGTTCAGCTCGCGGGCCTCGACGAGCTCGCCGAGGCGCCGCAGCGAGACAGCCAGGTTCGTGGCGGCCAGCAGCGTGGACGCGTGCCCCTCCCCGAGCACCCGCTGGGTTCTGGCCAGGGTGTCCCGCTGGACGGCGACCGACTCCGGCACACGGCCCTCCCCGCGGAGGTCGCGGGCCAGGTTGTTGGCCACGAACAGCGTGGACGGGTGGTCGGCGCCGCGGACCCGCTGGCTGCGCGTGAGCGTCTCCCGGTGCAGCGCGCGTGCCGCGCCCGGCTGGCCGGCGAGCAGCAGCGACTCGGCGACGTTGTTGGCGACCATCAGCGTCCGCGTGTGGTCGGGGCCGAGTTCCGTGCGGAGCCGGGCCAGCGTGTCCTCGTCCATCTCCTGCGCCTGCCGGTAGTAGCCGAGCGACCGCAGGTCGGCGGCCAGGCTGCTCGACGTCATCAGCGTGTAGATGTGGCTGTCGCCGAGCGTGCGCCGCATCCGGGCCAGGATCTCGGCATCCAGCGTCCGGGCGGCCTGGTAGGAGCCCAGCGCGCGCATCGAGTTGGCCAGGTCGAAGCCGAGTCGAAGCGTCCATGAGTCGTCCTCGCCGAACCGCTCGCGCCAGCGCGGCAGCGCCTGCTCGGCCATCTGCTGGCTGCTGCGGAAATCCCCGCGCCGCCGCAGGTACCGCACCTCGTCCACGATCAGCCGGCGCACCTCCTCGGCGCCGCAGTCGACGGCCCCGGAGGCGGCGATGTGCGCGAAGAGCTCGGCATACCGGTCCCAGTTCTGCGGCGCGTCCGGATTGCCGGGATTCGCCCGGGCCAACACCTCGTGCACGTCGTGCCGCCGATCAGCCTGCTGTTGCGGGGTCAGCTGGTCCCGCAGCACCGCCTGGACCAGCCGGTGCACCTGGAACGTGGCCTGCCGGTAGTCGACCCGGGCGAGCGCGTACCGGCCGATGTCGCGGACCAGCCGGCCGATCAGCAGCGAGCTCTGCGCCGGCGCGGCCGCCGGGTCGAGCCGGCGCGCGACCTCGTCGCTGTACAGCAACGACAACGTGATCGGCTCCGGCGCGAAGAACGCGCACAGCTCCAGCAGCTGCGCGGCCGGGGCGGTCTGCCGGCGCAGCCGCCCGACCGACAGCAGCCAGGTCGCCGCCGCGGGCATCGGATAGTCCGGTGGGCTGCTCGCGCTCAGCAGCTGCGTCACCTCGGTCTGCAGCAACTTGAGGTAGACCTCCACCGACATCCCGGAGGTCTCCAGCCAGGCGCCGGCCTGGCTGACCGCGAGCGGCAGGTCACCCAGCGCGGCGGCGATCCGGTCCGCGTCGGCCGGGTCCAGACCACGGCACTGCCGGGTCAACAGCGCGACGCTCTCCTCCCGGCTGAACACGTCGACCTCGATGTGCTCGAACTGCGCCGCCCACTGCTGGTTGCGCGAGGTCACCAGCACGTGGCCAGCGCCGTGCGGGAGGTAGCGGGCGAGGTCGCGCGGCTCATCCGCGTTGTCGAAGATCAGCAGCCAGCGGCCGAACGGCCGGCCGCGGCGCAGCACGTCGAGCACCGCCTCCGCTGTCCCGGCCACCGTCGCGCCGGATGCGACCGCCAACTGCGGCGCGAGTTCGGCCAGCGCGGACCGGATCAGCGCCGGCTGCTCCGCCGGCACCCACCAGACCAGGTCGTAGTCAGCGGCGTACCGGTGCGCGTACTCGATCGCGAGCTGGGTCTTGCCCACCCCGCCGAGGCCGAACAAGGCCCGCTGCAGCACGACCGTCGTGCCGGCGGCGAGGCCCGCGTGCAGCCGCTCGAGAGTCCCGTCCCGCCCGGTGAACGCGGCGGTCCTGGTCGGCACCCGCCACACCGACGGCGCGGCCGGGACCACCCGTGGGCTGCCGTCCGCGCTGATGGCCGGCTGCGGCCCGGTCGGTTCCATGCCTGCCACATCGGCCGCCGGGTCCGGTGCACCGGCCGGCAGCGGCCAGGGCTCGGCATGCTCCGAGAACGCCTCGACCGCGCGGGCGGTCGCCGGGTCGAGGGCGGGCAGCGGGTGCAGTCGCGCCGCGTTGATAATCTTCGTTGCCAGCGCCACGAGGAACTCGTGATAGTCGTCCTGGAGCCGCTGGACCCGGAGCATGCTGTACAGCCCGCGATTGGCGTACTCGGCGCCGAACGTCTCGTCGTGATGGTTGATCGCCGCGGCTGCGTCCGGCAGTCTGTCCGACATCGGCACCCAGGTGACCGGAATAATCGACTCCGGCTGCACACCTGTCCGCTCCGCCTCCAGCCGCAACCGTTCGGCGAAGAATGCCCACTCCCGCCGGCAGTAGACCCGCTTGAAATAGCGCGCCGAGTAGAGTGGCAAGAACACCTGACACGATGACAGGGCCTGCTGCAGCGCGCTCGACCAACGGATACCGATACCGATTCCCGTGTCGAGAAAGCCCACCGCTTCGTCCGCCGCTACACCCGTACGCCGACGGAGTTCGGCACTGAGACCCTGAAAGAATTGCTTGACCAGCAGGTCGTCACCGCTGCGCGCGTAGCTAAGGAAGAAGTACACGGTCGCCCTCCTGCACAAGAGGCGCGACCGGCAACACCCCGCCCGTCAGCGCGTCTCGGAAACGATCAAGCTACAACCGTCGCCGTCCGTCGACCGACCGATTATAGGCACCAGTCGTGACGGACTGTGCACTCGCGCAGGTGACTCAGCCATACCTGTGTCAGGTCGGCAATGTTTATGAAAACAAGTTGGCTCTCGTTCGTCCACCATGACCAGTCACCGTTTGCGACCGACACCTGCGGCAGTCTCACGCAGAGCAACATCCGCGCCGACCACGCCCAGCTACCGTCAGCACGCCTGCGTTCACGTGCCGACGATGGTTACTGGCAAGCGCTCAGGCGCCCAGGGGATTACAGCGAGGAGTCAAACTCCGCGCAGACCGGCAGCCCCGGTGCACGATCTGCCTTGATTCGCATGACGGCAGCCACAATTGGCTCGCCTAGGCTCGCTGCGTCCAAGCAGCCAAGGTCGATCGCCAAGTGCATGTCCGCCGGCAGGTCGACCGAGCCGGGGAGGTCTGACTCGTCCACGAGATCTGACCCGTCCACGCGTGAACTCCGTCCCAGGGCAAGCCCAAGTCCAACCCGTGTCGCTATCATGATCAGTCCGAACGAGCTGAGTGGTTCACACCCGTTGCTCTGGGCGCCGACCGTCAGGTTGCGGTCACGCCTTGTTGCCACGCTTATCGCGCGACAACGCTACAGCATTGGCAGCTTGGGAGGTCTGCCGGCGTCATGTCGCATTCGTGGTACACGACGATCGATCGCCTTCACTTGGGCGGGACCCGCTCTTCAGCTCCCGGGACGGCAGACAGCGGACGGGCCGGCGACCTGGGTCGCCGGCCCGTCGGGTGGGTTCGAGGGTCAGCCCGGGAGGGGTTGGCTCAGGGTGATCAGGATGAAGTCGTCGTCGTCGGTGCGGCGGGTGCCGAGGTGACGGCCGACGCTGAACGGGTAGTTGTTGTCGTTGGCGATGATCAGGTGGCGGCGGTCGACGGCGAGCACCGACTCGATCGTGACGTACGGCATGGCGAACTGGCCCGGCTCGCCGATCAGGTCGCCGGGCTGGGCGAACGGGTCGTGCTGCGCGATGCCGGCCGGGTCGGCGAGGTGCAGCAGGTCGGCCACCGGGGTCTTGGTCAGCGTGCTGCCGGGGGCGCCGAAGCTGACCGCGTAGACCGCCTTGACGCCGAGCGTGGTGCCGGTGGAGTTGTCCCGTTCGATGGCCACGGCGCGGCCCGGCGCGTAGAGCTGGAAGTCCGGGACGCTGGAGGTGGTCGGGTCCAGCGGGTAGTTCCAGGTGTTGCCGGTGTAGCGGCGGTGCGCGATGTCGAACTCGGCCACCAGCAGGGTGCTGCCGGCGCCGTCCAGCTGGTGTTCGAGCACCGGGTAGAGCCGCCGGCCGTCCGGCGAGATCGCCATGCCCTCGTAGCCGCCGCTCTGCTGCGCCCGGACCGGCGTGCTGGTCAGGGTCTGCCGGTACGGCCAGCGCAGCCCGGCCAGCCAGGGGGTGTTGCCGCCGGGGCGCACCGGCTGCAGGTTGGTCCCGTCGTCGCTGCCGGCGACCGCCGGGTCGGCGTAGACCGGGAAGTCGCCGACCAGCGCGACCGTGCGGATGTCCGGGTGGTTCCGCTGCGCGAGCAGCAGCGTGCGCCAGTCGAAGGACTGCAGGGTCACCCGCGCCTGCAGGTGGTTCGCGGCGATCACGGCGTCGTCGATCCGCTCGAACGGCACCGGCCCGACCGTCCGGCCGGCGAACTCCGGCCGCGGGTTGATCTTCGTTTCGACGTTGAACCGGACCGCCCGGGCGTTGCCGGCGCGGACCGCGGCACCCGGCTCGGTGCGGCCCGGACCGGTCGAGAACCAGCGGGCGTAGAACGCCGCGAAGTCGAACAGGTTCTGCAGCGTCGGCTTGGTGTACGCGCCGTTCGGCAGCCGCTTCGCGGCGGCGAACGCGGCGGCCACCGGGGACAGCGCCGGCTCGTTGGTCTGCCGCGGCCGGCCGGGCAGCAGCAGGTCGCAGACGAACCGGGACTGGATCTGCGCCGCTGTCAGGGTGCGGATCAGCACACCGTCCGCCGGCAGCGGGCGCCCGTCGGCGCGCCGGCACTTGTCCGGGGTGATCGCCGGATCGTGGTCGATCACCGGCACGCCGTCCCGGCTGATCCCGGTGTCGGTCTCCACTGTGGACACCAGGTTGTCCAGGCCGGCCTCGAACGCCGGCAGGGTGTTCTCCGGGCGCAGGTCGCGGCCACCGCGGTGGCCCTGCGCGTCGAACTTCGCCGGGTCGATCCGGCCGTCCGGCAGCAGGTAGTCGCCTGCGCTGCCGTCATTGTTCTGGTCGAAGGCGGCCACCCGCTGGTAGAGCAGGTCGGGGTCGTCGCTGATCAGGCCGTCCACGCCGAGCCGGAGCAGCTTGTCCATCTGCGCCGGGTCGTCCACTGTGTACGGAACGACCTTGAAGCCGTCGGTGTGCAGCTTCGCCACGTCCAGGATCTCGCTGCTGGCGGCGGCCAGCCCGCTGCCGGCCGGCGGCGCCGCCCGGTTCGGCACCACTGTGGACGGATCCCGGTCGGCGAGCAGGCTGGCGTCCGGGGAGAGGATCGGCGTGCCGGCACCGAACTGCTGGGCGTGCTGGCGCAGCGCGTTCAGCACCCGCAGCGCGGTCGGCTCCTCCAGGCCGGGGTTCTGCGGTGACCGCAGCACCCGCCCGGGGGCGTCCGGATCCGGCTGCGCGATCGGCGCCTCCAGCAGCCGGCCGGACTGTCCGAAGTGGAGCAGGAACGGGCCGAACTCGTCGCCGATCCAGAACGTGCCGTCCGGCGCCTGCTGGATGGACTCCGGGTCGAAGTCGGCGCCGGTGAGCTGCCGGGCCCGGGTGAACTCGTTGGTGATGCTGAACGGCACCTGGTGGCCCGGGTCGGCCAGATCGACGTGGCTGAGCACCTGGACGCCGCTGGTGCTGGCCGGCGCGGCGAGGTCCGGCCGGACCCGGTAGAGCCGCAGCAGGAAGTCAGCGCTGGTCTCCTCCGATCCGTACCCGTTGTCGAGCAATGCCCAGTAGACGCCGCGGGCGTGCCGGTCCGGCAACAGGGCCGAGACGCCCTGCACCGGCTGGTGCGCGAACGGCACCTGCTGGCCGGCGATCGGGCCGGCCCCGATGTACTGCCCGCTGGCCGGACCGCCGCCGAACGTCGCGGCCGGCAGCACCGCGCGACCGCTCAGCGTGGCTGCCCCGGCCGGTGCGGCGGCGGGTGCCGCGCCGGCTCCGGCCGGGGCGGCTGCCATCCCCACCGCCAGCGCCACCGCCAGCCCGCGGCCCAGCCACGTCGCGTGCGCCCGTCGCATTCGCATGCGCTCCCCCTTCTCGCCGTGGTCGGCCGATGCCGACGCAAACCGACAGTAGGGGCTCACCGGCCCGTGTCGGGGGACAGCCAGGCGAACCGGATATGACCGGAAACCGAACCGCGAGGTCAGGCGCGCTGCGTCCCGCCGACGGCGGCCGAGGCGCCGAGCGCGAGGTAGAGGCCGCCGGTCACGTACCGCTGCCGGGCGGCCAGCCGGGGGCGGCGGCGCAGCCAGCCACCGAGGGCGCCGGCGGCGGCCGCGTAGCCCAGGTCGAAGGTCAGGCCGATCAGCGTGAACACGCCGCCGAGGACCAGGATCTGGGTCGCCCCCGAGCCGCGGGCCGGATCGACGAACTGCGGCAGGAACGCCAGGAAGAACAGCGCGACCTTCGGGTTGGTGATGCCGACCAGGAAGCCCTGCCGGAACGCCCGCCCCGACCGGCCGGCGGACCGGGCCGCGGTCAGGTCCGGCCCGCTGCCGCGCAGCGCCCGGATGCCGAGGTGGATCAGGTACCCGGCGCCGGCGAACCGGACGATCATGAACGCGACGGTCGAGGACGCCAGCAGCGCGGTCAGCCCGGCCGCCGCGCAGACCACGAACACCGCGGTCGCGCTGTCGACACCGACCGCGGACACCATCGCCACCCGGCGACCGTGCCCGATGCCGCGGGCGAGCAGGAACAGCATGGCCGGGCCGGGCAGCAGGATCAGCGCGACCGCGGCCAGCGAGAAGACGGCGAGCGTCCCGGTGGCTGGCATGCCCACAGCGTATGAACCCCAGCCACCGGATTCCGGCCGGACGGACCGACCCCGGCTACCTGCTGCCGGCGCGGATCGTGGTGCGATCGGCGTGGGCCGGCGACGCGTGGGCCGGCTGATACGGGCGCCGGGATGGTGTTCGGCACCGCGACCGGGTCACCCGTTCCGCGGCGTACCGGCGGGTATTGTGGCCGCGGTGCGGGCCGGCGGCGGTCCGCCGTCCCGAGCAGGTCACCAGCCAGGCGGGCTGCGGGCCGTCGTGCGGTGGTGGCCGGGTCACCGAGTGGAGGCACGCATGGTCGCCGAGCAGACCGACCCTGGCCTGGCCCGCCCGGACAGCGCCGGCCGGCGGCGCCGGATCGACGGCCTGGGCCGGGCCGGCCGCCCCGGCGAGGCCGGTGCGACCGATGGGGCTGCCGGGACCAGCCACGACGCCGCGCCGGAACGGGCGGATCTGCCGGCCGCGGTGGCAGCGCTGGTACCGAAGCCGGACTCGCCGGCCGAGCTGGCCACCCAGTTCGCCGGGGTGGCCCGGGCGCTGCACGCCGAGCCGACCACCGAGGGCACGCTGGCCCGGATCTGCGAGCTGGCGGTGTCCGTTGTGGACGGTTGCGATCATGCCGGGATCACCGTGGTCCGGCGGGGCCGGCCGGAGACGGTGGCGGCCAGCGACGACGTACCGGCCAAGGTGGACGTCCTGCAGTACCAGACCCGGCAGGGCCCGTGCCTGGACGCGATCACCGAACACCGCACGTTCCGCAGCCACGACCTGGCCGCGGAGAGCCGCTGGCCGAAGTTCGCCCAGCGGGCCGCCGGCCGCACCGGCATCCGCAGCATGCTCGCCTACCGGTTGTTCACCGACCAGGACACGCTCGGCGCGCTGAACCTGTACGCCGGCAGGCCGAGGTCGTTCGTCGATGACGTGCTGCCGCTGGGCGCGGTCTTCGCCGCGCACGCCGCGATGGCGTTCGCCCAGGCCCGCGAGCACGAGCAGATCATCCACCTGGAACAGGCGATGACCAGCAACCGGGTCATCGGCACCGCGATCGGCCTGCTGATGGCGCACCGGCAGCTCAGCAGCGACGAGGCGTTCGAGTTGCTCCGCAGCACCAGCCAGCTGAGCAACCGCAAGCTGCGTGACCTGGCCGATCACGTGGTGCGCAGCGGCGACCTGCCGCGGCCCGGCCGACCCGGGCAGTAGCCGGCCCGGCACGGCCGGCCCGGCAGCGTCCGGCGCTGGCTCTCCCCCCGGCGAACTGGATATCCGGAACGAGCCAATTGCGCCCGCTGCTCACCCTCGCAACCCGGGCGCGATGAAGCCAGCTGGCATCATGGATCGGGTTCCCCGCCGTCCAGTCAATCGTGGGCGGAAGACAGCGGCCAGGCCAGCGGTACGGGCCAATGAGTGGACAGCAGGGTTGCCTCTGGATAAACCAGAGATGCCCTACCGATAGGTCACTCAGGCGAATAGCGCGAGCACTAAGCTCACCAACGCGGCCACCATTACCAAATCAATCAACGCCAGGCCCAGCGCGAGTCGTTTCATACGTCTCCGTCCGTGCGCGGCCACGTGGGCCGCCGAGCATCGTCAATGCGGTGTTCGCGTGACAGGCCGCGCCGGCTCATCTGCTGCCGGCGCCCGCTGCCGCTGCCGGCGCGGTTGTCCCTGAATGCGCCCGAGTGACGGGTCAACTAGTGACACGTTCGGGACGTTTCCGGGGGCATGTGCTGAACGTATATCGCCGAACACGCTCCGAAGTAGCACTCTCATGTCACAGCCCGTACGGTGTGCGGGACGCCGTCGGGGACTCGTGAACCCAGACCCTGAAGGATCAGATTGCGATGAGCGGCGAGCACATTGGCGGCCGCATTGCGAGCCGCCGGAAGTTGAGAGGACTCACCCAGCAGCAGCTGGCTGACCGGGCACATGTCTCGGTGTCATTGCTGCGCAAGGTCGAACAGGGGGTCAAGCCGGCGTCGGCGGCACTGGTCGCCTCGGTGGCCAAGATCCTGCATGCGGACCGGGTCGACCTGACCGGTCAGCCCTACCGCACCGGCAACCGCGTCCATGACGCGGTGCACGATCTTGTCCCGGATGTCCGGCGGGAGCTCGTCGCGTACCGGATGGCGCCGGTCGACGACCAGCCGGTGCCGAGCCTGGCCCAGCTGACGGTCGCGGTCGCCGGCGTGAGCGCGCGCCGGCACCAGGTCAACCTGTCCGGCCTGGGGGCCCAGTTGCCGATCGTGCTGGCCGATCTGCGGGCCGCGTCGTTCACCCACCAGGGCACCGAGCGGGAGCGGGTGATGGGGCTGTGGGCCGAGACCTGGTACGCGGCCCGGCAGTTCCTCTGGAAACTCGGCTACGACGACCTGTCCTCCCGGGTGGCCGACCGGTACGAGTGGACCGCCGCGCAGTCCGCGGACCCGCTGGCGATGGCCCTGTCCAACGTGTTCCAGGCCGGCGAGCTGGACGGCGCCGGCGACTGGCGCGGCGCCCGGGTGGTGATGGCCGACGCGCTGGCCGGGCTGCCGCCGCCGGGCCGGCCGGAGGAGCTCTCGGTACACGGGTTCCTGCACCTGATGTCGGCATACATGGCCGCGCACGCCGGCGACGAACCCGACGTCTGGGCGCACCACGCCGAGGCCGAACGCCTCGCCCAGCGCCTCGGCGCCGACCTGGACCACTACCGGCTCGCGTTCGGTCCGACGAACGTGGCGATCTGGGCCTGCGCGCTCGGCGTCGAGCTGATGGACGGCGGCCGCGCGCTGGAACGGGCCCGCGACGTGCACCTCACCCCGCACACCCCACCGGAGCGCGCCGGCCACTACTACGTCGACCTGGCCCGCGCCCACCTGTTGCGCGGCGACCGCCGGGCCGCCCTGGAGGGGCTGCTGCGGGCCCGCACCATCGCTCCGCAGCAGACCCGGTACAGCCCGATGGCCCGGGACACCGTGCACGCCCTCGCCACCGCGGAACGCCGCTCGACCGACAGTCTCCGGGGCCTGGCCTGCTGGATGGGCCTGGCCGGCTGACTGTCCCACCCGCCACCTGGCGTCGGCTCTCCGGACCTGGACTGCGGGTCCGCGGATGTGACACCGTGGCGGGGTCCGGGACGATCGCGGCGAACAGTCCGGATTGAGGGCTTCGGCCCTCTCCGTCGACCAGTGGGAGCCGCGCGATGCGTTCGCCGATAGCTGGGATTGTCCATCGTGGCCGGCTGCTGCTGCTGGTCGCGGCGGTGCTGGCCGCCGGGTTGACGGCGGTGGCGCGGCACGGCCCGCGGACCGCCGCCGCGGCCGGCCTGCCCTACCAGGAGCCGAGCCTGTCCGTCCCGCTGCGGGTGGCCGACCTGCTGGGCCGGATGACGCTGGCCGAGAAGGTCGGGCAGCTGACCCAGGCCGAACGGGCGCCGGTGGCGGCCGATCCGACGCTCGTCCGGACCGCGCTGCTCGGCTCGGTGCTGTCCGGCGGCGGATCGGCCCCGAGCCCGAACAACCCGACGGCGTGGGCCGACATGGTGGACCGGTTCCAGCAGCAGGCGCTGGCGACCAGGCTGCAGATCCCGCTGCTGTACGGGGTGGACTCGGTGCACGGGCACGGCAACCTGGTCGGCGCGACGATCTTCCCGCACAACATCGGCCTCGGCGCGACCCGGGACCCGGCGCTGGTCAGCGAGGTCGAGCACGTGGCCGCGGCGGAGACCCGGGCGACCGGGCCGCAGTGGGCGTTCGGCCCGTGCCTGTGCGTGGCCCGGGACGACCGCTGGGGTCGGACCTACGAGAGCTTCGGGGAGGACCCGGCGCTGGTCACCTCGATGACCACGGCGGTGGACGGCCTGCAGGGTGCGGGTGGCACCGGGCTGGCCGCCAACGACCGGGTGCTGGCCGCCGCCAAGCACTTCGGCGGCGACGGCGACACCGAGTACGGCACCTCCAGCACCAGCAACTACCGGATCGACCAGGGCGTCACCGTGACCAGCCGGCCCGACTTCGAGCGGATCGACCTGGCCCCGTACGTCTCGGCGGTGCGCGACCGGCACACCGGCTCGGTGATGCCCTCGTTCTCCAGCATCGACTTCACCGAGGACGGCACCGGCAACCCGACCAGGGTGCACGCCAGTGCCAACCTGCTGACCAGCACGCTCAAGGGCCAGCTCGGCTTCGACGGGTTCGTGATCACCGACTGGGAGGCGATCCACCAGATCCCCGGGGACTTCGCCACCAAGGTGCGGACCGCGGTGAACGCCGGCGCGGACATGTTCATGGAGCCGACCGGGTTCGTCGCGTTCGAGAACACGCTGACCGCCGAGGTGACCGCCGGGCGGGTGCCGGTGAGCCGGATCGACGACGCGGTGAGCCGGATCCTGACCAAGAAGTTCCAGCTCGGGCTGTTCGAGCACCCGCTCACCGACCGGACCCACCTGGCCGAGGTCGGTTCGCCGAGCCACCGGGCGGTGGCCCGCCGCGCGGTGGCCGAATCGCAGGTGCTGCTGCAGAACCGGGACCGCGTGCTGCCGCTGGCCGGTACCGAGCGCATCTACCTGGCCGGCAGCAACGCCGACGACCTCGGCAACCAGGCCGGCGGGTGGACGGTGAGCTGGCAGGGCCGGTCCGGGTCGACCTACCCGGGGACGTCGATCCGGGCCGGGATCGCCGCGGTCGCGCCGCAGGCCAGGGTCACGTTCAGCCGGACCGCGTCCGCGCCGACCGCCGGCAACGACGTCGGCATCGTGGTCGTCGGCGAGACCCCGTACGCCGAAGGTATGGGCGACGTCGGCGTCAACGGGCACACGCTGGCCCTGTCGGCCGCCGACCGGACCGCGATCGACCGGGTCTGCACGGCGATCCCGCGCTGTGCCGTGCTGGTGGTGGCCGGCCGGCCCCAGATCGTCACCGACAAGCTCGGCGCGATCGACGCGCTGGTCGCGTCCTGGCTGCCCGGCAGCGAGGGCGCCGGCGTCGCGGACGTGCTGTTCGGCCGCACCCCCTTCACCGGGCTGCTACCGCAGAGCTGGCCGCGGTCGGAGGGGCAGGAGCCGATCAACGTCGGCGACACCAGCTACGACCCGCTGTTCCCGTACGGCTTCGGTCTGCGGACCGGCGCGGCGGCTGCCGCGACCGGCCCCGGCGGTCCCGCGCTGGCCGCCGCCCGGGACCGGGCCCAGGCCGCGTTCGGCGCCGGCACCGACCCGGCCGCGCGGGCCCGGATCGGCACCGCGATCGCCGCCGCGGAGCACGCCGTGCTCACCGGCCACCCGGACACCGCCATCACCCTGCTCCGCCAGGCCACCGGCACCCGCTGACCGGACCGGCCGGCCGGCCGGCCATAGCGCCGGCCGGCCGGGCCGGCCGGTGACCGGCACCGGCCGCGGCGGTCAGCTGTCGGCGCGCTCGTGGACGACCGGCTGCTGCCGGTCGGCCTCGACGTCGTGCAGGGTCAGCGCTGAGGCCTCCATGGCCGCGCGGTGCGCGCGGACCCGCTCCTGCGCGTCCCCGCTGTCGGCGGCGATGCGGACCGGCACGGCGAGGTCATCCGGGTTGACCGCGCGGAAGGCGACGGCCGCCGCCGCACCACCGGCCAGGTTCGCGACCAGATAGACCCACAGCATCGACCAGGAGACCAGGCCGGCCGTGGACACGCCCACCGCGACCGCCGGGTTGAACACCCCGCCGGAGACCCCGCCGACCGATACCGCGCCGGCCATCACGGTGAAGCCGATGGCCAGCCCGTAGAACGAGTTGTCCGGGTGGTCCTTGCTGGTCGCGACGTTCAGCACGACGTACGCGAGCGCGAACGTGACGAGCAGCTCGGCGGCGAACGCGGCGGCGAGCCGCTGGCCGGACAGCGACAGCGGGCTGCCCGGGCCGGTGTCCACCACGCCTCGCGCGGTCACCGCGGCGAGCAGCCCGCCGACGACCTGGGCGACCCAGTACGGCAGCACCTGGGCGGCCGGGAGCCGGCCCCGCAGGCACACCGCAAGGGTCACGGCCGGGTTGTAGTGCGCGCCGGAGATGTGGCCGCCGGCGAACACCAGCGCGACCAGCACGCCGCCGATGGCCAGCGGCGCGAGCGCGGCGCCGCTGCGGACACTGCAGCAGATCGTGAAGACCAGGAAGAACGTGCCGACCAGTTCGGTCGCGTACTTGCGCATGACGGCTCCATGATGCGTGGCTCGGGACGGTCGCCGGACCGTCCGGGCGGTTGGGGCGGCTGCTCAGGCGGCCAGCAGCTCCGCGAGGGAGGTGGGCCGGAAGCCGGCGACGAACTTCTCGCCGACGAAGACGGTGGGCACCATCCGGACACCCTTCTGCACCAACTCGTCCAGGAAGGCGGGCTGCTCGGTGGTGTTCTTCTCCTGGTAGCGGACGCCCTTCTCGGCCAGCATCGCCCGGTACTTGGCGCAGAGCGGGCAGCCGGTGGCGGAGTACAGGACCACAGTGGACATTCGCGGAACTCCTTACGCTCGGCTCGACAGAGCCGGAGACGGGTAGCGGGCCTGATCCGACTCGGCGAACGTCCGCCCCGGGGAGTGCAGCGCGTGCAGCACGCGCAGGATCTCGTTGACCGACCGGCCGACCTTGTCGTCGTGCACGACCTCGTGCCGGACGATGCCGTCCGGGTCGACGATGAAGATGCCCCGGGCCGACTGGCCGGCGTCATCCAGCACGCCGTAGCTGCGGGACACCTGCTGGGATCGGTCGCTGGCCAGCGGGAAGTCCAGTTGTCCGATGTGGAACTCCATCCACGCGACGTGCGCGAAGACCCCGTCGGTGCTGACGCCGAGCAGGTCGGCCTGGTACTCGGCGAACTTCGGCACCGCCGAGTTGAACGCCAGCACCTCGGTGGGGCACACGAACGTGAAATCGGCCGGATAGAAGAACAGCACCAGCCACCGGCCCTTGTAGTCGGCCAGCGTCGCCTCGTGCTCGAGCGTGTTGAGGTCCTTCGTGGTGATCATCCGGAAGTCCGGCGCGGGATGGCCGATGAGCATCTGGGCTCCTTGTCCTGTTGCGGTGTGAGGTGCCGGCGAACCAGCGGCGGGTCAGCGCGGGCCGGCGACCACCGGCTCGCCGGCGGCCACGTGCACGGCGTAGGCGACGGCGTCGACACTGGCGGTCGCGTCGCCGCTGAGGGTGATCAGCCAGCGCTCGGCGTCGATCGCCGCGGCGCAGCCGGCGGCGGCGGCCGTGATCGCCTGCCGGTACCGGACGTCGGAGACCTCGCCGGCCGCGAACACCCCGGGCATGCTGGTCGCTGTCCGCCCGGGCTGGGTGACGATCCAGCCGCGGTCGGTCTCCAGCCAGGGCGCGAACAGCGACGTCGCCGGCTCGTGGCCGATCGCCACGAACAGCCCGTCGGTGTCCACAGTGGACGTCTCGCCGTCGCCGACCCGGCTGAGGGTCAGCCCGGTGACGCCCTGGGCGTCGTCGCCGTTGATGCCCGCGACGGTGTACGGGGTCAGCACCGTGATGTCGGATGCCTCGGCCAGCGCGGCCTGCGACGCGGTGCTCGCCCGCAACTCCTCCCGCCGGTGGATCAGCGTGACGCTCGACGCGACCTTGCGCAGCGACAGCGCCTCGCCCACCGCGGCGTCCCCGCCACCGACCACGGTGACCCGCTTGCCGGCGAAGAACGCCCCGTCGCAGACCGCGCAGTAGGCGATCCCCCGGCCGACGAACTCCTCCTCCGCGGCGAGGCCGAGGCTGCGCGGGTACGCCCCGGTCGCGACGATGACCGCGTCGGCGCGGAACTCGTGCTCATCGGTGGCCACCCGGAACGGCCGTACCCCGAAGTCCACCGAGATCGCGTCGTTCAGGATCATGCGGGTGCCGAAGCTCTCGGCCTGTTCCCGCATCCGGGCGGCGAGGTCCACACCGGACACTCCACCGGGAAACCCGGGGAAATTGTCCACCTGGGGCGAGCGGATGATCTGGCCACCCGAGCCGTAACCCTCGATGCAGATCGGTTTCAGGCCGGCCCGGCCGGTGTAGATGGCGGCGGTGTAACCGGCGGCGCCACCGCCGATGATGAGCAGACGGGTGTGCTCAGCGGAACCCATGGACTGACTCCAGGTGGTTGGTGGTCTGGCTGGCGCCGGCGCGAGCGGGCGCCCGGGGCCTGGCCGGGTCGGGTGGTGCCGCACCGTCCACACTGTTCAGATCGGCGGTCAGCGCACCGAGCGAGTCACGCCCGTGGTGGATCTGGCCCTGCAGCTCCGAGACGTTGCCGAGCGCCTCGGACATCCGGCTGCCGACCGTGCCGATCAGCGCCCTGGCCTCCTCGACCTGCTCGGAGGCGAGGTTCGCCGCCTCGACCGTCGCCTCGGTCATCTCCCGTACCTCGGTGACGATCGAGTCGATCGAGTCGGTGGCCGATCGGGAGTCGTGCGCCAGCTTGCGCACCTCGGCCGCGACGACGGCGAAGCCGAGGCCGCGGTCGCCGGCCCGGGCCGCCTCGATCGTGGCGTTCAGCGACAGCATGTGGGTCTGGCCGGCGATCCGGCGGATCAGGTCGACGGTGCCGGAGATCTGGTTCGACATGTCCTCGAGCTCGGAGATCTGGCCGAGGATCTGGAATGTCATCGCCCGGGCACTGTCCACCCCGGATATCGCGTCGCCCAGCCGTTCGTCGGTCTCCCGCAACGCCTCGAGCAGCACCGCGACCCGGTCGGTGCAGGCGTCCAGCGCCTCGGTCGCACCCACCCCCTGGCTGGTGAACGCCCGGATGCGGGTGGCGGGCAGCTCGACCGGCGCGGGCCCACCGGCCGGCAACGCGAGCTGGCCCGGGCCCGGTGGGACGCCGGCACCGGTACCGGAGCCGGGCGGATGGTCGGCCGGCGGCGGGCGGGCATCGGCGGTGATCGCCGGCCGCCGCCCGGCCAGTAGGCCGACCGCCAGCAGGGCAGCCACGCCGACGGCGACCGCCAGGCCGGCATGGCCGAGCCAACCGAGCAGGACCAGGGCGGCGGCCGCGGCCAGCGCGACCAGGCGGCAGGCTGTCGCCGCTGACCCGGTGCCCGCCGTATTCGGCTCCACGATCGGGACGATCGGCCGGCGCCGCCGCCGGCTGAGGCGAACCGCGCCAACACCGTCACGGGCCCGGTTTCTGTCGGTGACCCGGGCTAGGCTCCTCGGCGTTGTCAGCAGCGCTGGCCCGAGCAGGGAGGAGACCGGATGAGTGGGGTAAGGGTGTTGGTGGGCACGCGGAAAGGCGCCTTCGTGCTCAGTTCCGACGGCAAGCGCAAGGAATGGCAGGTCGACGGTCCGCACTGGCCGGGCTGGGAGATCTACCACCTGAACGCGTCCCCGGCGAACCCCGACCGGTTGTACGCCTCGCAGTCCAGCGGCTGGTTCGGGCAGCTGATCCAGCGCTCGGACGACGGTGGCCGCAGCTGGCAGCCGGTCGGGAACGCGTTCAACTACGACGGCGTGCCGGGCACCCACCAGTGGTACGACGGCTCCCAGCATCCGTGGGAGTTCGCCCGGGTCTGGCATCTGGAGCCGTCGCTCACCGACCCGGACACGGTGTATGCCGGGGTGGAGGATGCGGCGCTGTTCCGGTCCACCGACGGCGGGCAGACCTGGGCGGAGCTGTCCGGGCTGCGCGGCCACGACACGGGGCCGTCCTGGCAGCCGGGCGCCGGCGGCATGTGCCTGCACACGATCATGCTCGACCCGCGGGACGCGGAGCGGATCTACGTGGCGATCTCGGCGGCCGGCGCGTTCCGCACCGACGACGGCGGCAAGAGCTGGCGGCCGATCAACCACGGCCTGCACTCGGAGGGCATCCCGGATTCCGACGCGGAGGTCGGCCACTGCGTGCACCGGCTGGCCATGCACCCGTCCCGCCCCGACGTGCTGTTCATGCAGAAGCACTGGGACGTGATGCGCTCGGACAACGGCGGCGATTCCTGGCACGAGATCAGCGGCGACCTGCCGACCGACTTCGGCTTCGCCATCGACGTGCACGCGCACGAGCCGGAAACGGTCTACGTGGTGCCGATCAAGAGCGACTCGCAGCACTTCCCGCTGGACGGGCAGCTCCGGGTCTACCGCAGCCGGGCCGGCGGGAACGAGTGGGAGCCGCTGACCACCGGGCTGCCGCAGCAGCACTGCTACGTGAACGTCCTGCGGGACGCGATGGCGGTCGACTCACTGGACGACTGCGGCGTCTACTTCGGCACCACCGGCGGCCAGGTGTACGCCTCGGCCGACGCCGGCGACAGCTGGGCGCCGATCGTCCGGGATCTGCCGGCGGTGCTGTCGGTGGAAGTCCAGACGCTGCCATGATCCGGGTCGTGCTGCCGGCGCATCTGCGCACCCTCGCACACGCCGACCGCGAGGTGCGGTTGGAGGTCGCCGGCCAGCCCACGCTGCGGCTGGTGCTGGACGCGCTGGAGGAGCGCTACCCGATGCTGCGCGGGACGATCCGCGACCAGGTCACCGGCCAGCGCCGGGCCTTCGTCCGGTTCTTCGCCTGCGAGCAGGATCTCTCCCACGAACCGCCGGACACCCCGCTGCCGGCAGCGGTCGTCAGCGGGGCCGAGCCGTTCCTGGTCGTCGGCGCGATGGCGGGCGGCTGATCCCGGTCCGCCGGGCCGGCCGCCCGGGCGCGTAGACGAGTGCCGCCCGGGGGCGGGGGGTTGCCCCGGGCGGCACTCGTGCCGGCGCCTGCCTTGCCTGGTCGGGGTCAGTACGGCAGGCGCCGGCCGGAGGGAGTTCGGAGGTCGGGCTCGTCCCGGAGCGGGTCGCGCTGCCTGGTCCGGCGCTGCTGGATCTGGCGGATCATGCCGGCGGCTCAGGCGGCCGAGGCGGTGAGCGCGGCCGGGAGCGGTCGCAGCACCGGTACCGGAGCCGGTACCGGCACGCCGGATCCGGCCTGGCGCCGGGGGCGGTGTGGGGCGACGATCCGGCCGTCCGGAAGCAGTTCGCCGGTGTCGTCGAAGACCACTACCCCGTTGCAGAGGAGGCTCCAGCCCTGCTCGGGGTGGGCGGACACGACCCGGGCCGCGGCGTGCTCCGCGGTCTGCGCCGGCGGGCACACGGGCTGGTGCTGGCACATGGCGGTCCTCCACTTCGCTGACCGGACGCTGCCACTGCGTCAAGGCTGCGCCAGCCCGGGCGCTCCGGCCAGTGCCGACGTCACTGATATGTCGTGTTCTTTTCATGTTTGACTGCGGTGCGATGCGACGGACCCGTTCGCCGGGTCGGGTAGCTTCGGCGCCGCCGGTGCGTCGCCAGGCCGGTCGGAAGAAGACTTCGACCGGATGTCGAGATCCCGTCGACTGCTCCGACCTACCCGTGCGGCGGCACCCACCCAGGGCGCCGGAACCATGAGGAGCCATCACGTGAAGTACATGCTGCTGATCTACATGAACCCGACCACCTGGGACTCGTTGACCGATGAGCAGCGCAACGGCGTGTTCAGCGGGCACGGCGAGTTCCAGAAGATCGTCAAGGAGTCCGGCGAGTTCGTCGGCACCGAGGCGCTGACCGACCCGTCCACCAGTGCGGTCGTCCGGGTCCGCGACGGCGTGCCGGCGGTCACCGACGGCCCGTACGTGGAGGCCAAGGAGTTCTTCTGCGGCTACTACATCGTCGACTGCGAGACCAGGGAGCGCGCGCTGGAACTGGCCGCGCTGATCCCGGACGCGCAGTACACCGGCATGGAGGTCCGGCCGATCATGAGCCACGGCGGCGACGACATCTGAGCCGCCCCGCCGGGGGCCGGCGCCCGGACCCCCGGCCCGGCTCCCCGTAAACAGGTTTGCTACCACTATGAGCTCGAAGTTATATTTGCAGTGTGCTGGTCGACTGGTCCCGGGAGTTCGACCGGTGGCTCGGAGAGCACGGGCAGGAGCACGGATGACGACCGGACGTGACAGCGAGACCTTCGTTTCCGGAGACGACCGCATTCGGAGCCTCCGCGAGAGGCCTGGCCTGGCCGAGGAAGTCGTGGCAGCCCGCGATGCGATGGGCGAGGCCGACCGCGTTCATGCGATGGGGCTCGCCGCGCTGCGCCGGGCGGCGGACCTCACCCAGACCGAACTCGCCCGGACACTAGGGATCAGCCAGGCGGCGGTCGCCAAGACAGAGCAGCGCCATGATCTGCTGCTGTCCACCCTCAACGCGTACCTGGAGGCCATCGGCGGCCACATGCGCATCATCGTTTCCTTCGACGACGGCGGCGAGGTCGAGCTCGATCTGGCTCAGCTGGTCCCGGGCCCGCCAGAGGAGCTACCAACGCCCACCTGACGCCACGTCCACCCGCCACGCTCCCGCTGCCGCCGCGTCGTGCGGCCGCCCAGCGGGTCAGTGTGGGACGGGGACGCCCAGGCTCGGGGCGGCGCGGGGGGCGGCGAAGGCCTGGTAGTCGGCGACCAGACGGGGCAACGCGTACCGGGTGGCGGCCGCCGCGGCGGCCCGGTCGCCCAGGCCGCGACGCAGCGGCGGGTCGTCCAGCAGGATGCGCAGCGCGGCCGCAACCGCGCCACGGTGCGTCGGATCGGCGCGCAGGCCGGTGTCGGTGGCCGTGAACTGCTGACCCAGGCCGGGCGCGTCGGCCAGGACGAGCGCGCGGCGCTTGGCCATCGCCTCCGGCACGGTCAGCCCGAAGCCGTCGGAGATGCCGGCCTGCAGCAGCACGTCGGCCCGCCGCTGCACCGCGTTCAGCAGCAGCCCGCGGTCCGGTTCGGGTTCCGGCGCGAGCACCAGGTGCACCCGCAGCCGGTCCACGATCGACATCGCCGCGATCACCGCGCGGACCTGGTGCAGCACGGTGAGCCCGTCCGGCTCGGCCGGCGTCCGCGCCGGGTCCGGGCCGGCCAGCACCAGGTGCACGTCGGCCGGCAGCAGCGGCAGCGCGCCCAACAACGCCGGCAGGTTGGCCAGCGGGTCCCAGCTGGCGACGTGCAGCACGACCCGGGCGCCGGCCGGCAGCGGGCCCTGCTGCTCGACCGCCGACCCGGTGCCCGACTTCGGGTAGCTGAGCCCGTTCCGCGCGAGCAGGTCGTCCACCTGCTCCCGGGTCAGCGGCAGGTTGCGTGGGGAACGCGGGTCGACCGCCGGCCGGTAGACGTGGCGCCGCGGCGCCGGTGGCGCGGCGAACCCGGCGGCGGTGGCCACGGCGTCCACTGTGGACAGCTCGGGGGCGAACTCACGCCAGACGGCGGCCGGGCCCCGGGTGGCGCCGGGAACCGCGCCGGGGTGGCAGTGCCACACGACCCGGGCGCCGGTGCCGGCCAGCGCTGGGGCGAGTCCCAGGGTGGCCAGGTCGTGCAGGACGACGACCGCGGCCGGGTCGAGGTGGGCGGCCAGCCAGCGCGCCTGCGGGGCCAGCGCGACCCGGTAGCGGGCGAGCCCGGCGTCGGTCAGCGCGGCCGGGTCGGCGCGGTCGTGCAGCAGCCGGCGCAGGTACCCGGCGGTGGCGAAGAACTCGGTGCTGCCGGCGATGACCGCCCAGCTGGCCGGGGTGCCGGCTTCGATCTGCGCCGGGATCAGGCCGCGCAGCAGATCGGCGACTCCGCCGCGGGCGCTGACATGGACCAGCCGCGGGCCGCCCGCGGGCGGCCGCCGAAGCCAGGTCGGCATCACGATGCCCCGGGGCGGGCGCTGATGGGAAGGACCGTCGAACGACTACCCGCCATGTCCGAACCCCAGAATCCTGATCGCAGTTGACCATCGGGACCGCCCGACCGACGGCCGCACATCTTCTGGGATGCCTGGTGCCGGTAAAGGTTGCCTACGACCCACCGGGCAGTTTGCCGAATGCGCTGCGGCCGACCTCGACGGCCGCGGACC
>Ga0307499_10000201_pt1 | contig 21987 bp, 19 predicted proteins | sample 13_S_MG_FD_201363 | JGI IMG/M metagenome (GOLD analysis project Ga0307499, IMG submission 201363) | Soil microbial communities from Populus trichocarpa stands in riparian zone in the Pacific Northwest, United States - 13_S | ecosystem: Environmental > Terrestrial > Soil > Riparian zone > Trees... | reverse complement strand
GACCAGCTGCTGGTCCGGCTCGGCGAACGGCTGCGCGCCACGGTGCCGCGGGAGGCGATGGTGGCCCGGGTCGGCGCGGACGAGTTCGCGATCCTGACCACCGCGGTCGACGCCGGCGCGGCGGAGGCGGCGGCGACCGCGCTGCGCGACGCGGTGTCCAAGCCGTACTCGCTGGCCGGGCTGACCATCGACGTGGGTGTGGCGGTCGGCGTGGTGCTGGCTCCGGAGCACGCCGGTGACGCCGACGCGCTGATGCGCCGGGTGGACATCGCCCTGTCCAACGCCAAGAGCACCGGCCGGCCCGTCGCCGTCTACCACCAGACGATGGACCAGGAGAGCCTGCGCCGGTTGCAGCTGATCACCCAGCTGCGCGAGGCGCTGGACACCGGCCAGGTCGTGGTCCGCTACCAGCCCAAGGTCGCGCTGCGCACCCGCGAGCTGATCGGCGTCGAGGCGCTGGTGCGCTGGAACCACCCCGAGTACGGCCAGGTCCGGCCGGACGACTTCGTCGGGCTGGCCGAGGTCACCGGGCTGATCCTGCCGCTGACCATGTACGTGCTGAAGACCAGCCTGGCCCAGGTCCGGCAGTGGCTGGACCGGGACCTGCGGATCGGTGTCGCGGTGAACCTGTCCGCCCGGACGCTGGTGGACAACAGCTTCCCGGAGCGGGTCGCCGAGCTGCTGTGCGAGCACCAGGTGCCGGCCGAGATGCTCACGTTCGAGCTGACCGAGAGCAGCGTGATGTCCGATCCGGAGCGGATGAAGCCGGTGCTGCACCGGCTGCACGCGCTCGGCGTCGGCCTGTCCATCGACGACTTCGGGATCGGCTACTCCTCGATGGCCCAGCTCCGCCGGCTCCCGGTGGACGAGGTCAAGATCGACAAGGAGTTCGTCCTCAGCATGGGCACCGACCTCGGTGACCTGGCGATCGTCCGGGCCATCATCGAGCTCGGCCACAGCCTGGGGCTGCGGGTGGTCGCCGAGGGCGTCGAGGACGAACTGGCCCGCGACCTGCTGGTCGGCAACGACTGCGACGTCATCCAGGGCTACCTGGTCAGCCGTGCGCTGGAGCCGGAGCGGCTGGACGCCTGGATCACCGCCCGGACCAGCCCCCGCCCGGCGCAGCCAGGGGTGCGTGGTCGCCGGTTGCAGTTGGTCAGTTAGGCCTGGTCCGAGCCGCCCGCGCCCGGGAATCCCGGTGCGGGGTATCCGGTTTAGAGGATCAGGGGCGGGCCGTGTACCCTTGCCAGGCCTCGCCCCCTTAGCTCAGTCGGCAGAGCGTCTCCATGGTAAGGAGAAGGTCTACGGTTCGATTCCGTAAGGGGGCTCTGCGCGGTCCAGCGCCGCACAGGCGGAGTAGCTCAGTCTGGCAGAGCAAGCGGCTCATAATCGCTGTGTCGCCGGTTCAAGTCCGGCCTCCGCTACGAGAGCCCGCGTACGCCGGGCGCTCGCGATCGTCTCTACTGAAAGGCATATCCCGTGGCAGCCACCGACATCCGCCCGAAGATCACCATGGCCTGCCAGGAGTGCAAGCACCGCAACTACATCACCCGTAAGAACCGCCGCAACGACCCCGACCGGCTTGAGCTGAAGAAGTTCTGCCCGAACTGCGGCCGCCACACAGCGCACCGCGAGACCAGGTAAGCCTGCTTCGCGGGCACGCTTCGCCGGGGGGTCTCTCGGTGATGCTGACCCGGGGGGCCGAGCCCCCCGGAACCCCCACGGTGCGGCGGGTTCCTGTTGGGATGGTGCGGGCGGGTTCCTGTTGGGGATAGCGCTCCAGGTAGGAGATAGCGGCCCGGATCGGCAGTGCCGATCCGGGCCGAATCACGTTCGGTTCCGGGCTGCCCGCTTCGCTACCGGGCGATAGGGTTCGGCGTCTGGGCTTCGGGTGGAGGGGGTGCGGCGTGGGACGGCTGGCCGGCAGGGTCGCGATCGTCACCGGGGCGGGGCGGGGGATCGGCCGGGCCACCGCGCTGCGGCTGGCCGCCGACGGCGCCATCGTCGTGGTCAACGATGTGGACAGCGAGCCCGCGCATGAGACCGCTGACCTGGTCAAGCAGGCCGGTGGCACGGCCAGCGTGAGCCTGGCCAACACCGTCGCGCTGGCCGAGGCGCGGGAGTTGGTGGAGGCCGCGGTCGGCACCCACGGCGGGCTCGACATCGTGATCAACAACGCCGGCATCACCCGCGACAAGATGTTCCACAACCTGGATGACGATCTGTTCGACGTGGTGCTGAACGTGAACCTGAAGACCGCGTTCCACACCACGCTGGCCGCGATGCCGCACCTGCGCGAGGTGGCCAAGCGGGAGATCGCCGAGCACGGCGCGCCCGACCACCACCGCAAGATCGTGCTGACCAGCAGTTCGGTCGCGCTCACCGGCAACCCGGGGCAGGCGAACTACACCGCGGCCAAGGGCGCGATCATCTCGCTGACCAAGACGCTGGCCCGCGAGCTGGGCCCGTTCCGGATCAACGTGAACGCGGTCGCCCCCGGCTTCATCGAGACCCGGCTGACCGCCGCCAAGGCCGACGGCGACGAGCTGGGCATCCCGGAGCCGATGCGGCAGATGGCGATCGGCATCACCGCGCTCGGCCGACCGGGCCGGCCGGAGGACGTGGCCGCCGTGCACGCGTTCCTGGCCGGGCCGGACAGCGACTTCGTCTCCGGGGTGACAATCCCGGTCACCGGTGGCCAGTTCGGCGCCATGTAGTCAAACCCGCGGGCAGCTGGACTGGGAGGGCAGATGGGGCTGGACCTGTCGTTCATCGGGCGGACGTACCCACCGACCGAGCCGTACGAGGTCGGTCGGGAGAAGATCCGCGAGTTCGCCGACGCGATCGGCGACCCGAACCCGGCCTACCGCGACCGGGCCGCCGCCGAGAAGCTCGGCCACCCGGACGTGATCGCGCCACCCACCTTCCCGATCGTGCTGTCGGTGCCGGCCAGCATGCAGGTCGTCGGCGATCCGGCGCTCGGCCTGGACTACAGCCGGGTGGTGCACGGCGAGCAGCGGTTCGTCTACACCCGGCCGATCCGCCCGGGTGACCGGCTGGTCGTGCTGGTCAGCGTGGCGAACATCCGCAGCGCCGCCGGCAATGACCTGATCACCATCAAGGGCGACGTCGCCACGGTCGAGGGCGAGCCGGTGGTCACGTCGTACTCGACGCTGGTTTCCCGTGGCACGGCGGAGGTCTGACGGTGACGACCCGGATCAGCTACGACGAGGTCGAGGTCGGTGCGGAACTGCCGGCACAGACGTTCCCGGTGCGCCGGGTCAACCTGGTGATGTACGCCGGCGCCTCGGGCGACTTCAACCCGATCCACTGGAGCGAGCGGTTCGCCACCGGGGTCGGCCTGCCGAACGTGATCGCGCACGGCGTGTTCACGATGGCCGAGGCCTGCCGGCTGGTCACCGACTGGGCCGGCGACCCGGGCGCGGTGCTCGAGTACGGCGTCCGGTTCACCCACCCGGTGGTGGTCCCGGATGACGACACCGGCGCGCTGATAGAGGTCACCGGCGTCGTCGCGGCGAAGCTGGACGGCGGCAAGGTCGCGGTCGACCTGAGTGCCCGGTCGGCCGGGCACACCGTACTGGCCAAGGCCCGCGCGGTGGTCCGCCTCGACTGAGGGCATTGCTGCTCGATCGTGCCACCAACACCTCTTGACGGTCTTTCTGCGCCGCTTGTACGTTCCGGGCGCTGGCCGGCGGCTCGTGCCCCGGCTCGGACGACGGGAAGGAGGCGCGCGATGCACGTCATCACGACTGAGTTCAAGGTGAAGCCGCGTACCAGCGGCTGAGCCATCACCAACCGCGGCGGGGTGCCACCGGGCGACCGGCGGCACCCCGGCCGTCATTGCGTCGCCAGCCGGTCGGCCTCGGCCACGGCCCGTTCGTGTAGCTCGGCCGGGATGACCGGATCGTCCACCAGCAGGCAGCTGCCCAGCGGGGTGCGGACCAACTCGCCCCCGTCGAACGGGTGCACGTCCGCCGCGAGCACCCCGTTCGGCCGGTCGTCCAGCGGGAAGCCGAAGCGGAGCCGGTGCATGCCGGCCCGGCCCGGCCCGCGCTGCGCGCGCTCGGCCACGGCGAGCGGTTCGAGCGCCGCCTGGACGTCCGCCCAGCGGGCCGGCAGCGGCGCCCAGTCGGCGGCCTTGTCGACCAGTTGCCGCAACTCCGGCGCCAGGCAGAGCGCCAGCGCCGGTTCGGTGACCCGCTCGACCAGGTCCGGGCCGAACCGGCGGTCCAGGACGCCGGCCAGCGCGACCAGGTCGAGCAGGTCCTTGGCCCGGAACTTGCGCTGGAACCGTTCCTCGGCGATCGCGAACAGGCTGCACAGGTCGGTGTCGGCCAGCGGCTCGGCGCGGACCGGCACGCCCCGGAAGTCACCGGAGAACGCGCAGGTGGTGACGTCCGCGCCCATCGGCTTGTCCAGGTAGGGCTCCTCGGCCGGCCACTTCATCGACACCCCGAGGTGCAGCCGGCCGCCGGCCAGTGGCTGCAGCACGCTCACCCCCTGCGGCACCGCGCCGTACCGGTCGCGCAGGTCGAGCACGCAGCCCCAGAGGCTGGCCTGGTCGGCGGCGACCAGGTCCACGTCGCCGGACTCGCGCAGCAGGCCGGCCGGCAGGTGCGCCGCGATCCGCATCCCCTTGAGCACGGTCACCCGGTGCGCGGCGGCCAACTGGTCGGCCACCGCGTACAGGTCGGCCATCCGGCGCCGGACCCTGGCCAGGTGCTCGGCCGCGGCCGGCCGCAGCGGCATGCCGCGAGCCTCGGCCGCCGACAGCCAGGTCGCCAGCACCCGCTGCCGCCGGGCCATCTCCGCCGCCCGCCACGGCGGGTACCCGGGCGGGACGCCGAGCAGGGCGTCCAGCACATCCAGCCCCAGCACCGGCTCGCTCGCCGGCTCGCTCGCCGGCCGAGTCGGCGGGATCGGCGGCTGGTCCGGCCGGAGTTCGCCCGCTGGTCCGGCCGGTCGGCCAGCCGGCGAGTGCCCGCCCGCCGCGGCGGTCATCGGGCTGCCTCGGGCGCCGGGCCGGGGACGTCGCGCAGGCCGCGCAGCGGGGAGAACAGCAGCCAGAGCACGGACAGCACCAGCCCGGCCGCGGCCACCCAGAGCGCGTTGCGGATGCCCAGCCACTCGCCCAGGACGCCGCCGAGCAGGCCGCCCAACGGCAGCGTGCCCCAGGCCAGGAACCGGTTCGAGGCGTTCATCCGGCCGAGCAGCCGGTCCGGGCACATGTGCTGCCGGAACGTCACCTGCGCCACGTTGTAGACCGTCCCGCCGTAGCCGATCGCGAACCAGCCGATCCCGAACAGGGCGACCCGCCAGCCCGGCATGGCCAGCGCCAGCAGCAGGGTGAACGGCCGGGAGCAGAGCATGGACAGCCAGATGGTGCGGGCCTGGCCGACCCGCAGCGAGATCCACCGGGCGGTCAGCGCGCCGAGCGCGCCGCCGACCCCGCTGACCGCCAGCACCAGCCCGGTGGCCGCCGGGGACAGGCCGATCTCCCGGGTCAGGAACAGCACGGCCAGCGTCACCGCGATCACCTGGAACAGGTTGTTCGTGGCCGTACAGCAGGCGATCGCGCGCAGCATCCGGTCGCCGAAGACGAACCGGAAGCCCTCGCCGATCTCGGCCCGCATGTTGCGCCGGGCCGGCTTCGGCGGCGGCACCTCCGGGGTCCGGATCCGCCAGAGCTGCGCCGCCGAGACCAGGAACCCGGCGGCCGTGGTGAGCACCGCGTTGGCGGCCCCGACCAGCCCGGCCAGGGTGCCGCCCAGGGACGGCCCGGAGATCACCGCGACCGACTGGCTGGCCTGCAGCTTGGCGTTGCCTTCCATCAGGTGCTCCCGGCCGACCAGGGACGGCAGGTACGAGCCGTACGCGACCTCGAAGAAGACCGCGGCCAGGCCGACCAGGAACGCCGTGCCGATCAGCTGCGGGATGGTCAGGGCCCCCAGCCACCAGGTGATCGGGATGCTCAGCAGCAGGGCCGACCGGGCCAGGTCCATGCTGAGCATCAGCCGGCGCCGGGCGATGCGATCCACCCAGGCCCCGGCCGGCAGCCCGACCAGCAGAAAGCCGACCGTCTGGGCGGCCGTCAGCACGCCCATGTCCAGCGGGGTCGCCGCCAGCGCCCGGACCGCCAGCAGCGGGATCGCGATCTGCCCGACGCTGGTGCCGAACTGGGCCACCGTGGTTCCGGCCCAGAGCATCCGGAAGTCGGCGTTCCCCAGCAGCACCCCCCGGCCCGGCTGGCCCGGCCCGGCCGCCCCCGCCGCTCCGGCCGGTCGGTCCTGGGCCGGCCGGCCGGGCTCGGCTGCCTCCGCCGCTTCGGCCGGTCGGTCCTGGGCCGGCCGCGGCGGCTGGCCGGGCTCGGCTGCCTCCGCCGCTTCGGCCGGTCGGTCCTGGGCCGGCCGCGCCGGCTGGTCGGGCCCGGCCGCCCCCGGCCGGGGCGGGCCGGCCGTCTCGGTCACCAGGTCACCGGCAGGGACTCCGGCCCGCGCACGAGCAGGCCGGCCTTCCACGGGATCTCCGCCTCGGCGACGGCCAGCCGCAGGCCGGGCAGCCGGCGCAGCAGCGCGGTCAGCGCGACCTGCAGTTCGAGCCGGGCGAGCTGGGCGCCCAGGCAGTGGTGGATGCCGTGGCCGAAGGCCAGGTGCGGGTTGTCCGGCCGGGTCAGGTCCAGCTCGCCGGCCCGGTCGAAGACGGCCGGGTCGCGGTTGGCCGCCGGCAGCGAGGTGAAGACCGCCTCGCCGGCCCCGATCCGGACGCCGCCGAGCTCGACCGGTTCGGTGGCGATCCGGGCGAAGTTCGCGCCCAGCCCGAACATGGTGAACCGGAGCATCTCCTCGACCGCGGCCGGCACCCGCTCCGGCTCGGCCCGCAGCCGCTCCCACCGCGCCGGCAGGGCCAGCAGCTCCACGGTGAAGTTGGCGATCGTGTTTGCGGTGTTCTCGTAGCCGGCGGCGAGCAGGGTAGCCCCGGTGGTGACCAGCTCCTGCTCGGTCAGCCGGGCGTCGTCCCGGGCCCGGACCAGCTCGCCGAACAGGTCGGCGCTGATCACCCCGGCGTCCGCCTCGGCCCGCCGCCGCCAGATCAGCTCGCTGAGGTAGCCGCCCAGCTCGCCGACCGCGTCCCGGATCTCGTCCGGCGGGTAGGCGGTGCTCGACAGGGCCACCGTGGACCAGGTCCGGAACTTGTCCCGGTCCTCGTACGGCACGCCGAGCAGCTCGCAGATCACCCCGATGGACAGCGGCAACGCGAAGTCGGCGACCAGATCGGCCGGCGGCCCGGCCGACCCGATCGCGGTCAGCAGCTCGTCCGCCTGCTGTTCCAGCCGCGGTCGCAGCTCGGTCACCCGGCGGGCGGTGAACGCCTTGGCCACGATGCCACGCAGCCGGGTGTGTTCCGGCGGGTCCATCATCACGATCGAGGCGCGCGACGCCGGCTCCGGCACCAGCCGGGGGACATCCGCGCCGGCTGCGGCGGCCCGGCTGAACCGCGGGTCGGTGAGCACCAGCCGGACGTCGGCGTACCGGGTGACCAGCCAGCCGGTGCCGCCGTACGGCAGCCGGATCCGGGACACCGGCTCCTGCTCGCGCAGCTGGTCGAACAGCGGGTGGACGGCGAGCCTGGAGTCTGAACCGAACGGGTAGTCCCGGACCGGCCGCTGCCCGTCGATGTCCACCTTCTCCTCCAGACGACCCGACTGTACGGATGCACGATATCGAGACGGATCCGGTTGCGGGCCAACTGGGCAATTTCGCCCGGAGCGCTCGTTCACGGCGATCACACCGGCCGTCCTCGTAAGGTGGCCGGCATGCGCCGAGCCACTGCCGTGCTCGCCGTGACCCTGCTGGCGACCGGCTGCGGGGTCATCGGCGGCAGCGACGCCCGGTTCGACCGGTCGGCGCCGTCGGTCACCAGCTCGACCGGTGGCACCCCGTCCGACCAGAGCCCCGGCCCGGGGTCCAGCCCGGGGTCCAGCCCGGGGTCCGGGGCGGCCGGCGACTGCCCGACCAGCTACGCCGAGCCGGACCCGAACCGGCCGCGGATCCGGCTCAGCTTCGAGCTCAGCGCGGACATGACCAGCGTGACCGGCACCGAGCACGTCGACTTCACCCCGGACCTGCCGATCCGCGAGATGGTGTTCCGGCTCACCGCGAACACGGCGCCGAGCGTCGACATGGGCAATTCGATCAAGATCCAGTCGGCCACCGCGACCCCGGACGGGCAGCCGTTCCGGATCGACCGGGCCGGCGCCGGCGCGGGCACCCAGGGCGGCCTGCTGGTGCTGCCGCTGGGCCGCGAGGTGCCGGCCGGCCAGCAGGTCAGCGCCGACGTGGCGTTCACCCTCAAGCTCGGCAACGGCGCGTTCGACCGGTTCGGCCGGGTCGACCAGTACGCCTGGTGGGGCAGCGGGCAGCCGCTGCTGGCCTGGGAGCGCGGCGTCGGCTGGCACACCGAGCCGCTGCTCCAGTTCACCGCGGAGAGCGCGACCAGCGAGGCCGCCCAGATCGACCTGACGGTGACCGCGCCGGCCAGGTACACGGTGCTGAGCAGTGGCGTCGCCGACCAGCCCGCCGACGCGGGCACCGGCCGCCGGCGCTGGCACGCGATCGCCGACCGGGCCCGCGACGTCAGTGTCGCTGTCGGCCCGTTCAGCGTGAAGGAACAGACCGTGGCGGGCACCCGGCTGATCGTCGGGGTGCCGGCGGATCAGCAGCCGGCCGAACTGGTCCGCCAGCACAGCCGGGCGCTGCGCGAGCTGACCAAGCGGTTCGGCCCGTTTCCGTTCCCGGTGCTGACGGTGGCCCGGCTGCCGATCGGGGGCGGCGGCATCGAGTACCCCGGCTCGATCCTGATGCTGGCCGACGATCCACTGGTCGCCGTGCACGAGACCGCACACCAGTGGTTCTACGGGATGATCGGCGATTCGCAGGCCCGTGATCCCTGGCTGGACGAGGCATTCGCGACCTACGCCGAGCAGCTCGTGAACAACGACGGGCAGCCGGGCGCGGTGAACCTGGCGGACCGGGTCGGCGGGTCGATGCAGGACTTCGGTGCCGACTCCGGCCGGTACTACAGCACGGTTTACGCGAAGGGTTCAGCCGCGCTGGCCGCCGCGCGGACAGCAGCCGGCCCGGACCGGTTCGACGCGGCGCTGCGCTGCTACGTGAACCGGAATGCCTGGCGGATCGCCCGGCCGACCGATCTCGCGACGGCGCTCAGCGGCCTCCCGGCGGCCGTGGCGGTGTTGCGGAAGGCCGGCGCGCTGCCCTGACCCTGGGAGGCAGGGACAGCGCACCGGCCTTCCAGCGGTTCGGCCTCAGCGTGGCTTCTTACCTGATTCGGGGCCCGTGATCAGTGGCTCAACCTGGGACCAGTTCAGCCGCTACGGGTGCCGAGGGCTCATGAACCGCTCAGCCCTTGATCAGGGCGTCGGCGTTCCGTCGTATCCCATGCCGCCGGGGGCGGCGGTGTCGTAGCCCATGCCATTGGGCGCGGCGGTGTCGTACCCCATTCCTCCGGGGACCTTCCCGGCATCGTCCACAGTGGAGCCATTGCTGATGTTCGTATCTCTTTTTTCGACGGATCCAGCAGTGCCGAACGTGCTGGCGAGCAGAATTCCGGTCAGCGTCAGGGCCAGTACAACGGCTGCGACGAGGCTCCGGCGAATTCGCACGATCTTTCCTCCGGCGACGGCTGCAGAGCGCGACAAACGATCATGGAATCGTTCATTCTCTGGCGCTCCATGCGGGCGGTGGTCGGTAAGAAGCCGTCGCGACCCTAGCAGGATCTCTGCACCGATCAAGCGCTCCCGGGACTTATCCTGGATAAATCCGGCGATGATCGTCTAATGGAAGCGCTGCCCTATGGGGCATCGGGCGCCTATTGAAAACACTGCATGAAGATTTGCGATCATCGAAGGTACGCGGTACACGTGACCCGATTGTGATCTTCTTGTTGGCCACCGGAAGCGGGATTTATCATCCTGGTGTGTCCGCTCAGCCGCCGATCCGTCCGATCCTGGGGCGCGCCCGGGAATCGGCGAGGTTCGGTGGGTGGGTGGCCGAGCTGATCGCCGGCCGAGGCCGTGCCGTGCTGGTCGAGGGTGAGCCGGGCATCGGCAAGACCGCGCTGGTCCGGGCCGCGGCGGCCGCCGCGGCCGAGGGCGGCGCGCAGGTCTTCTGGGGCGCCGGCGACGAGCTCGGCCAGCAGCTGCCGCTGCTCCCGCTCACGTACGGGCTGCGGGTGCGGGAGACGCCGGCCGACCCGCGCCGGGCCGCGATCGCCGGGCTGCTGCGCGGCGAGTTGGCCGTCGACCTGCCCGCCGCGGCCGCCGAGCGGCTGCTCGCGCTGGTGGACGAACTCTGCGCGGCCCAACCCACCGTGCTGGTGGTGGACGACCTGCAGTGGGCGGACGGTGCGACGATCGCGCTCTGGCGCCGGCTGGCCGACTCGTCGGTGCGCCAGCTGCCGCTGCTGCTGGTCGGCATGATGCGCCCGGTGCCCCGGCGCGACACTCTGATTGCCCTGCGCGACGGCGTCGACCCGGCTGACCGGATCCGGCTGACCCGGCTGGCCGACGTCGCGGTGGCCGAGCTGGTCGCCGAGCTGGCCGGCGGCACCCCGTCCGCGGGGTTGCTCGAGCTGGCCGCCAATGCCGCCGGAAACCCGCTGTACGTGACCGAGCTGGTCGACGCGCTGGGCCGGAGCGAGGTGCTGGAGGTCACCCCGTCCGGCGTCGCCGAGGTGACCGGTGAGGCCGGCTCGCGTTCGCTGTCCGAGGTGATCGCCGACCGGCTCCGCTTCCTGTCCGCCCCGGTACGCGAGATGCTCCGGGCCGCCGCGCTGCTCGGCGTGGACTTCTCGGTCTCCGACCTGACAATCGTCTCCGGCCGAACGATCACCGAGCTGATACCGGTGCTGGAGGAGGCCCGGTCCGCCGGCGTGGTGGTCGAGGCCGGCGACAACATGGCCTTCCGGCACCCGCTGATCCGCACCTCCCTGTACGAGCAGATGCCCGCGGCCGTACGGGCGGCCTGGCACCAGTCCGCGGCCCGGGCGCTGATCGAGTCGGGCGCGCCGGTCGACCGGGTGGCCCGGCAGATGCTGCCGTCGGTCGGCTCGTCCGGCGTCGTGTCGGCCACCGAACCGGTGGACGACTGGGTGCTGCGCTGGCTGATCGACGCGGCCCCGCTGCTGATCGGCCACTCCCCGAAGGCCGCCGTCGACCTGCTGCGCCGCGCGGTGGCTGGCGCCACCGACGAGGCCGGCACGGTGGCCGGCGTGCCGGGCGCGCACGACCTGCTGGCCTGCCGGCTGGCCGAGGCGTTGTACCGGGTGGGCGACCCGACCGCGGCCGCCACGGTCGCCAGTCGCGCCCTGGCACGGGTCACGGACTTCGGCGTGCTGGTGGATCTGCACTGGACGCTGGCGCAGTGCCGGGCGATCGCCGGCCGGTCCGACGAGTCGATCGAAGAACTGCGGCAGGCGCTGGAGCGGCCCGGGCTGGCGCCCCGGCACCGGGCCCGGCTGCTCGCCCTCACCGCGCGCATGCAGCGGGACGTGGGCCAGGTCGAGACCGCGCACCGGACGGCGACCGAGGCGCTGGCCGCCGGCGAGGAGATCGGCGACTCCTGGACCAAGGGCTGGGCGCTGCACGTGCTCATCCTGGTCAAGATGATGCGTGGCGAGGTGGCCGAGGCGCTGCCGCTGTTCGAGCAGGCGCTGACCGCGGCCACGACCGATTCGGCGCTGACCGACCTGCGGCTGCTGCTGCTGATCAACCACGCGGTCACCCTCGGCGACCTGGACCGGCACGAGAAGGCGATCGCCGCCGCGCAGAAGGTGCGCCAGCTCGCCGAGCGCAGCGGCAGCGTCGTCCGGCTGGTGCAGGCGCACAGCGCGCTCGGCCAGCTGCGGCTCGAGGCCGGCCAGTGGGACGACGCGCTGGTCGACGTCGACATGCTGCCGGACGACCTGAAGGACCCGTCGGTGGTCTGCTGCGACCACGGCGTCGCGGCGATCATCAACTTCCACCGCGGCGACCCGGCCGCCGGCCGCCGGCACCTGGCCGCCGCCGAGTCCGCCGCCGGCCGCATCGAGCACCGGGTGGTCGCCACCTACACCCTCGCCCGCAGCCTCGACCTGGAGGACCTCGGCGAGCCGGCCGAGGCGCTGGCCCTGCTGCGTACCGCGCTGGCCAACGACGCGGACGGGGAAAACCTCCTGCTCGACGCGGTCCGGCTGGCGGTCGACGTGGGTGAGCCGGAGGTGGCCGACGCCGCGACCGTACGGGTGGAGGCGCTGGCCGCGGCGGCCGACATCCCGCACCGGCACGCCGCCGCGCTGTTCTGCCGCGGCCTGCTCGACCGGGATCCCACCCGGCTGCTGCGGGCGGCCGAGCAGGCTCAGCTGGCCGGCCGACCGCTGTTGCGGGCGCAGGCGCTGGAGGCCGGCGCGCTGGTGCTCGCCGAGGGCGGCGACCTCGGCTCGGCGCAGGCCGCGCTGAACCACGCGCTGGACGACTTCAGCGTGCTGGCCGCCGGCTGGGACGTGGCCCGGGTGCAGGCCCGGCTCCGCGCGTACGGGGTGCGGCGCAGCCCGCGGGTCGCGCACCGGCGGGCCCGGCAGGGCTGGGAGAGCCTGACGCCGACCGAGGCCAAGATCGCCGCGATGGTGGCCGGCGGGATGTCCAACCCGGCCATCGCCAGCCAGCTGTTCCTCTCCCCGCGCACGGTCGCGACCCACGTGTCGCACATCCTGACCAAGCTGCAGGTGCACTCGCGGATCGACGTGGCCAGGGAGGCCGGCCGCCGGTACAGCGCGTCCTGACCGCGGTACGCGGTCGCGGCACGGTAAGCGCTTACAGCCGTACACCGCCATACAGCCAACGTATGTAGACACCACCGCGGGCTGTTCGAGCCTCCGGATGCCGTTCGGATATCCGTCAGCCGACGGATACATCGGTGGTTACCCGCCAGTCAGCATTGCTACTGCCAGGAACGCCCAACGGCCCAGCCGCCTCCGGCCGGGGTCCCAGCGTACGACCGGCAGGAGGCGATCCGTCATGGTCCTTGACGCCGACGGCTCCCAGTACCTCCGTTCCACGACCCTCTCCGCTCCCCGTCCCGGCACCGACCTGATCGGCCACGCGCTGGCCGAGCTCGCCGCCGGCCGCCCGGTCGTCGTCGCGGACGACCCGGACCGGGAGAACGAGATCGACTTCATCGCCGCGGCCGGTGGCATCACCGCCGAGACCGTCGCGATGCTGGTGCGGCACGGCACCGGCCTGGTCTGCGCGGCGATGCCGGCGCAGCGGGCCCACCGGCTGCGGCTGCCGGCCCAGGTGGCCGAGAACGAGGACGGCAAGCAGACCGCGTACACGGTGCTCTGCGACGCCCGCTGGCCGGCCGGCGAGACGCACACCGGTATATCGGCCGCCGACCGCGCGCGCACCCTGAACGTGCTGGCCGACCCGGCGTCCGACGCGGCCGACCTGACCCGGCCCGGGCACGTGCCGGCGCTGATCGCCCGGCCCGGCGGGGTGCTGGAGCGGCGCGGCCACACCGAGGCGGGGGTGGACCTCGCCCGGCTGGCCGGGATGCCCGCGGTCGCCGCGATCGTCGAGATCCAGCACGACGACGGCAGCATGGTGCGGCTGCACGAGTGGCCGGAGTTCCGCCGCCGGCACGGCCTCCCGGACCTCGCGGTGCTGACGATCTCCGGCCTGGTCGCGTACCGGCGGCGGACCGAGACGCTGATCCGGCACGCGGGCGTGGCCGACCTGCCGACCCGGCACGGCCGGTTCCGGGTGCACGCGTACCGGGAGACCGTCACCGGTGTCGAGCACCTGGCCATGGTCATGGGCGAGGCCCGGGACGGGGCCCTGGTCCGGGTGCACTCCGAGTGCCGCACCGGCGACGCGCTCGGCTCGCTGCGCTGCGACTGCCGCGCCCAGCTGGAGGCCGCGTTGGCCGCCATCGGCTCCGCCGGCGGCGGCGTACTGGTCTACCTCGGCGGGCAGGAGGGCCGCGGCATCGGCCTCGGCAACAAGATCGCCGCGTACGCCCTGCAGGACCAGGGCGCCGACACGTACGAGGCGAACCGGATGCTCGGGCTGCCCGACGACTCCCGCGACTACCACGCCGCCGCCCAGGTGCTCCGCCAGCTCGGCATCACCTCGGTCCGGCTGCTCACCAACAACCTGGCCAAGCAGCACGGCCTGGCCGAGCACGGCGTGAAGGTGCTGGACCGGATCCCGCTGGAGACCGGCGTGACCGGCGACAACCGCCGGTATCTGGCCGCGAAGGCAGCCGCCGGGCACCTGCTGAACACGCTCACCCACGCGGCGAGGACGGCATGACCGCCGCCAGCTCGCCGTGCCCGGATCGCCTTTCGATCCCCTTCAGACCCCGGTCGACTCCTGGGACCAGTCGACCGGTTGCTGTGGTGGCGGCCCCCAACGGCTGCGGGGCCGCCACCCGGCCTGGCGCTGGTCCCAGCGCTCCATCGACAGCGGCCCTGTCGACGGCGGTGCTGTCGACGGCGGCTGAGCCGGCCGCCCGGGGCGGGTGACCGGCCATGATCGCCGCGCTGGCCGCCCTGATCGCCGCGTTCGGCTACGGCACCGCGAACCTGGCCGGCGGGCTGGCGTCCCGGCGCCAGCATGCCGCGCTCACGCTGCTGATCTCGCAGGCCACCGCGTTCCCGCTGGTGCTGCTGGCGGCCGTGGTGGTGGCCGGCCGGCCGGAGGGGTTCCTGCTCGGGGCCGCCGCCGGCACGCTCGGCTTCTGCGGCTGCGCCTGCGCGTACCTCTGCTACTCGCTGGGCCGCCCGGTTGGCATCGGCGCCGTGCTGCTGGGCACCGCGTCGGCCGCGGTACCGGTCGCGATCGGGGTGGTCTCCGGCAGCAGCCGGCCCGGCCCGGCGACCGTGGCCGGGCTGGTGATCGCGGCCACCGCGGTCGCGGTGCTCGGCTGGCCCGAGGAGACGAAGACCGACACCCAGGCCGCGCTGCTGGCGACCGTCGGCGGCGCCATGTTCGGCTCGTACCACGTGGTGATGTCCAGGACGCCGAAGGACAGCGGGATGTGGCCGCTGGTCGGCTCCCAGGGCACGATCGTCGCGCTGGCCGTCGTCTTCGCGATCGCGCTGCGGGTCCGCCGCGGCCGCGGCCGGGGGCCCCGCGGTGCCGCGCTCTCGGTCACCGACGGCGTCGCGTCCACGCTGGCCACGGTCGCCGCGCTGGTCGCGGTACGCACCGGCAGCCTCACCTCGACCGGCATGCTGATCGCCCTGGCGCCGGCCGTGACCACCCTGCTGGCCTGGGTGTTCGTCGGCGAGCGGCCGGTCGGCCGGCGGGCCGCCGGGCTCGCCCTGGCGCTGGCCGCGATCGCCTGCCTGACCTGACCGGACCACCGGACGAGCCCCGACATCACCCCGGACCTGGTCGGTTCGGCCGGATGCTGACCCGGCCGGACCGATCAGCTACGTTCGGTCAGCCCGTACCGGTCAGCCGAGCAGCTTCTGCAGCCGGATGATGCCCTCGACCAGATCGTCGTCGCCGAGCGCGTACGAGAGCCGGAGGTAGCCCTCGGTGCCGAAGGCCTCACCCGGCACCACCGCCACCTCCACCTGGTCCAGGATCAGCGTGGCCAGTTCGGCGCTGGTCCGGGCGGGGCCACCGGGCAGTTCCCGGCCGAGCACGCCGCGCACCGACGGGTACACGTAGAACGCGCCGAACGGCTCCGGGCAGCTCACCCCGGGGATCTCGGACAGCATCCGGACGATCGTCTGCCGGCGCCGGTCGAACGCGGCCCGCATCGCCGCCGCCGCGGACAGGTCGCCGGTGACCGCGGCCAGCGCGGCCCGCTGCGCCACGTTGCAGACGTTCGAGGTGAGGTGCGACTCCAGGTTCGCGGCCGCCTTGGTCACGTCCACCGGGGCGATCATCCAGCCGACCCGCCAGCCGGTCATCGCGTACGTCTTGGCCACGCCGTTGACCACGACGCACCGCTCCGCCAGCTCCGGCGCGACCACCGGCATCGAGACGTGCTCGGCGGCGCCGTAGACCAGGTGCTCGTAGATCTCGTCGGTGACCACCCAGATGCCGGCTTCGGCGGCCCACCGGCCGATCGCCGCGACCTGGTCGGGCGGGTAGACCGCGCCGGTCGGGTTGGACGGCGAGCAGAACAGCAGCACCTTCGTCCGCGGCGTGCGGGCCGCCGCCAGCGCCTCGACGGTGGCCAGGTAGCCGGTGGCCTCATCGGTCGGCACCGGCACCGGCACGCCGCCGGCCAGCCGGATCGCCTCCGGGTAGGTGGTCCAGTACGGGGTCGGCACCAGCACCTCGTCGCCCGGGTCGAGCAGCGTGGCGAATGCCTGGTAGACGGCCTGCTTGCCACCGTTCGTGATCAGCACCTGGGCCGGCGTGACAGCGTAGCCGGAGTCGCGCCGGGTCTTCGCGGCCACCGCCTCGCGCAGTTCGGGCAGCCCGGCGGCCGGCGTGTAGCGGTGGTTGCGCGGGTCACGGCAGGCCGCCGCGGCGGCCTCGACCACGTAGTCCGGGGTGGGGAAGTCCGGCTCGCCGGCGCCGAAGCCGATCACCGGCCGGCCGGCCGCCTTGAGCGCCTTGGCCCTGGCGTCCACGGCCAGCGTGGCCGACTCCGCGATCCCGCCGATCCGCGCCGAAACCCGAGCCCGTGGTGCATCCGTCATGCGCACCATCGTCGCAGAGCGTCCGACCCGATCCGAGCCGGACCCGGCGCCGCTGGCCGGCACCGGCCCAGTACGGGCCAGGCCCGAACAAACCGGGCAGCCAGATGCGTTGGAGCGTGGTCGGTCGCGTGCCGTACACTTCCGTAGCTGGGGTGTATCCGTCCTCTGCGCAGCCCTGGGCGGAGACGGGTGCTCCCCGGTGGCGTTTCCCGGCTCGCCGGGTGGGCGCCGAAGGGGCGTAGCTCAATTGGCAGAGTCCCGGTCTCCAAAACCGGTTGTTGCAGGTTCAAGTCCTGTCGCCCCTGCGCTCGCGGCCACCACACCGCCGGCATCCGACCTCGACCGAGGAGAAGAAGACCTCGTGACCCAAACCCGTGGGGACGCGGCCGAAGCCCGGCCAGCGCCGAAGGCTGCCGTCCGAGGCCGTCGTGGTCCGGTGTCCCGCATCGGTCGCTTCATCCGCGAGGTCATCGCGGAGCTCGGCAAGGTGATCTGGCCGACCCGCAAGGAGCTGGTCACCTACACCATCGTCGTGATCGTGTTCGTCTCGATCATGGTGGCGCTGGTGGCCGGGCTGGACATCGGCTTCGCCAAGATCGTGCTGGCGGTGTTCGGCTGAGCTGGCGCCGCCCACCCGCACCACCCGACGCACTGAGAGAGAGTTCACCGCGTGCCGCCCCCCGATAACGACATGGTCGACAACGACGTGGTTGACGACGACCTGGTCGACGAGAGCGCGAATCTCGCCGACCTGACGGCGGCGACCGAGGCGACCGAGCCCGAGCCGCCGGCGGCCGCACCGGTCCCGGCCGCTCCCGCCGACGAGGAAGACCCGGTCGCCGAGCTGCGCCGGGCGCTGGACGCCGCCCCGGGTGACTGGTACGTGGTGCACTCCTACGCCGGCTACGAGAACAAGGTGAAGACCAACCTGGAGAGCCGGATCGCCTCGCTCGACATGGAGGACTACATCTTCCAGGTCGAGGTGCCGACCGAAGAGGTCACCGAGGTCAAGAACGGCAAGCGGCAGCAGGTGCAGCGCAAGGTGTTCCCGGGCTACATCCTGGTCCGGATGGACCTCAACGACGAGTCGTGGGGCGCCGTCCGGAACACCCCGGGGGTCACCGGTTTCGTCGGCGCCACCTCCCGGCCGTCTCCGCTGCTGCTGGACGAGGTGGTCCGCATCCTGGCCCCGACCAGCGAGCGGAAGAAGACGTCGACGCCGACCGTTAAGGTCGTCGACTTCGAGGTCGGCGAGTCGGTCACGGTGATGGACGGGCCCTTCGCCACGCTGCCCGCGACGATCAGCGAGATCAGCCCGGACGCCCAGAAGCTCAAGGTGCTGGTGTCCATCTTCGGCCGGGAGACTCCGGTCGAGCTGTCGTTCAACCAGGTCTCGAAGATCTGATCCAAGGTCTGCAGTTTGCAGATCGGAAGCCGAGAGAAGAGAAGACGTGCCTCCCAAGTCGAAGAAGCTGTCCGCGGTGATCAAGCTGCAGATCCAGGCCGGCGCGGCCACCCCGGCGCCGCCGGTGGGTCCGGCGCTCGGTCAGCACGGCGTGAACATCATGGAGTTCTGCCGGGCCTACAACGCGGCCACCGAGTCGCAGCGCGGCCAGGTGGTCCCGGTCGAGATCTCGGTCTTCGAGGACCGCTCGTTCACGTTCGTCACCAAGACCCCGCCCGCCGCCCGGCTGCTGCTCAAGGCAGCCGGCGTCGAGAAGGGCAGCGGTGAGCCGCACAAGACCAAGGTCGCCACCGTCACCCGTGACCAGGTCCGCGAGATCGCGCAGGCCAAGCTGGCCGACCTGAACGCGCTGGACATCGACCACGCCGAGCGGATCATCGCCGGCACCGCCCGCTCGATGGGCATCACGGTCAAGGACTGACCCGCTCGGGCCGGTTCCGGCCCGGCACCCGTGGGAGGGCCCGCCGCGTGCGTGCCCGCCATCACCACTGAAGGAGTACGGAAATGAAGCACGGCAAGAAGTACCGGGCCGCGGCCGAGAAGGTCGACCGGGAGCGGCTCTACACGCCGCTGGAGGCGGTGAAGCTGGCCCGGGAGACCTCGGTCACCAGCTACGACGCAACGGTCGAGGTCGCCATGCGGCTCGGCGTCGACCCGCGCAAGGCCGACCAGATGGTCCGCGGCACGGTCAGCCTGCCGCACGGCACCGGCAAGTCGGTCCGGGTGATCGTGTTCGCGACCGGCGACAAGGCCGCCGAGGCCGGGGCCGCCGGGGCCGACGTGGTCGGCGCGGAAGACCTGATCGCGCGCATCCAGGAGGGCTTCCTGGACTTCGACGCGGCCATCGCCACCCCGGACCAGATGAGCAAGGTCGGCCGGATCGCCCGCATCCTCGGCCCGCGTGGCCTGATGCCGAACCCGAAGACCGGCACCGTCACGATGGACGTGGCCAAGGCGGTCGCCGACATCAAGGGCGGCAAGATCGCGTTCAAGGTAGACAAGCAGTCCAACCTGCACCTGATCATCGGCAAGGCCAGCTTCCCGACCGAGAAGCTGGTCGAGAACTACGGCGCCGCGCTGGACGAGGTGAACCGGGCCAAGCCGTCCGCGGCCAAGGGCAAGTACCTGCGCAAGGTCACCTTCGCCACCTCGATGGGCCCCGGCATCCCGGTCGACCCGAACCGCACCCGCAACCTGCTCGACGACGGGTCGGCGGCGCCCGCCGGCTGAGCCCCGACGAGATCGACCGCGAGCCCCCATCCAGGCCGGATGGGGGCTCGCTCCGTCGCGGCATCGTTTTTGCGGGTATAGCGGCCGACCTATACTCTCGAGTCGTTCAACCGAAGACCGCTGGTCGCTGGGTGTGAGCCCGGCCTAAGGTCCCGTCGAGGCGGGCGGCCCGCGCAGGATGGACGGTGTTGTGCGTTGCCCGCTCCGGCGGGTGGTGTTCGCCCCGTGCGCCCTGCGCCGGGGCGTCTCTCGTTCTCGGGCCGTGTACCGACCGGCCGAGAGAACGAGAGGAGGCACATGGCGACACAGGAGAAGGTCGCGGCGGTCGCCGAGCTGACCGAGCGGTTCGAGAAGTCGTCCGCGGCGCTGCTCACCGAGTACCGCGGCCTGACGATGGCCCAGCTGACCACGCTGCGCCGGTCGCTCGGCACCAAGACCACGTACGCGGTGGTCAAGAACACGCTGACCAAGCTGGCCGCCGCCGAGACCGGCTACCCGGTCCCGGCCGAGCTGCTCACCGGCCCGACCGCGATCGCGTTCGTGGGCGGTGACCCGGTCGAGGCGGCCAAGGGGCTGCGCGACTTCGCCCGGACCCACCCGCTTCTGGTGATCAAGGGCGGGGTGGTCGAGGGCCGGTCGCTGACCGCCGACGAGATCCGCCAGCTGGCCGACCTGGAGTCCCGCGACGTGCTGCTGGCCAAGCTGGCCGGCGCGATGCAGGGGTCGCTGTCCAAGGCAGCCGGCCTGTTCCAGGCGCCGCTGTCGCAGGTGGCCCGCCTGGCGGCCGCCCTGCAGGAGAAGAAGGAGGCCGACGCCCCGGCGCCGGCCGTGGCTGACGCGGACACCGCCGAGGCCAGCACCGACGCCGCCGAGCCGGCGGCCGAGTAACCCGTCACGTTCCGCCGGCTCCCCGGCGTACCAGAAAGGAATAGGCCGTCATGGCGAAGCTCAACACCGACGAGCTGCTCGACGCGTTCAAGGAGATGACGCTGCTCGAGCTGTCGGAGTTCGTGAAGCAGTTCGAGGAGACCTTCGGCGTCACCGCCGCCGCACCGGTCGCGGTCGCGGCCGTCGGTGGTGGCGGCGGTGCGGCGGAGGCCCCGCAGGCCGAGGAGCAGGACGAGTTCGACGTCATCCTCGAGGCCGCCGGCGAGAAGAAGATCCAGGTCATCAAGGAGGTCCGGGCGCTGACCAGCCTCGGGCTGAAGGAGGCCAAGGACCTCGTCGACGGGGCCCCGAAGCCGGTCCTGGAGAAGGTCGCCAAGGAGGCGGCCGAGAAGGCGAAGGCGCAGCTCGAGGGCGCCGGCGCTTCGGTCACGCTGAAGTAGCACCCGCACCAACCGCGAAGGGCGGCCCCCGCGTCGGGGCCGCCCTTTGTGCTGCCCGGCCGCGCACGGGTACGGCGGCCGGCGCGGTCGGGCCCGTCCAGCCGCTGCCGGGCTCCGGCCCGCGCTGGCCCGCTGAACTGCGTACTCGCGTCGGCAACCGGGGCGTAACCCGGTGGGCGCGGCGTCGTTGTCACCGCTGTGGGCGTCGAGGTGCGGGTCGAGGGGCTGACCAAGTCCTTCGGTAAGCAGCTGATCTGGCAGGACGTCACGCTCACGCTGCCGCCGGGGGAGATCTCGGTGCTGCTCGGGCCGTCCGGCACCGGCAAGTCGGTGTTCCTGAAGTCGCTGGTCGGGCTGATCCGGCCGGACCGGGGCCGGATCATCGTCGGCGACGTCGACCTGGTCGGCTGCTCCGAACGCGAGCTGTACGAGCTGCGCCGGCTATACGGGGTGCTGTTCCAGGACGGTGCGCTGTTCGGCTCGATGACCCTGTACGACAACATCGCGTTTCCGTTACGCGAGCACACCAAGCGCAGCGAGCGGCAGATCCGCGAGGTCGTGACCAGCACGATGGCGCTGGTCGGGCTGGAAGGCGCGGAGGGCAAGCTGCCCGGCGAGATCTCCGGCGGGATGCGCAAGCGGGCCGGGCTGGCCCGGGCGCTGGTGCTGGAGCCGCAGATCGTGCTGTTCGACGAGCCGGACTCGGGGCTGGACCCGGTCCGCACCGCGTACCTGAACCAGCTGATCGTCGACCTGAACGCGCGCACCGACGCGACGTTCCTGATCGTCACCCATGACATCGGCACCGCCCGATCGGTGCCGGACAACCTCGGCCTGCTGTTCCGCCGTGAGCTGGTCATGTTCGGGCCACGCGAGCTGCTGCTCACGTCGACCGAGCCGGTGGTCGAGCAGTTCCTGAACGGCCGGCGCGAGGGCCCGATCGGGATGGCCGAGGAGAAGGACGCCGCGCAGGTGCAGGAGGAGCTTGCGCGGTTGGGGGGCGGCGGCGCGGCGGGAACGGGGGCCTCGCAGCCGCCCGCGCCCGCCGCGCTGCCCCCGCAGTTGGCCCCCACGGCGGGGCTGCCGGAACGACGCGCGGTGGCCCGGCGGCTGGACCGGGTCCGCCGGTCGCTGCCGGCGCTGCCACCAGACGCCCAGGCGGCCGTGCGGGCCAGCCTGGCGGCGGCCGGGCCTGACCCGTCCGGGTCGGGGACGGACGGGCCA
>Ga0307499_10000199_pt1 | contig 22012 bp, 19 predicted proteins | sample 13_S_MG_FD_201363 | JGI IMG/M metagenome (GOLD analysis project Ga0307499, IMG submission 201363) | Soil microbial communities from Populus trichocarpa stands in riparian zone in the Pacific Northwest, United States - 13_S | ecosystem: Environmental > Terrestrial > Soil > Riparian zone > Trees... | reverse complement strand
CGTGGCCGGCTTCATCGGCTCGCCGGCGATGAACCTGCTCACCGGCAAGGTCGAGTCGATCGACGGCGACGAGGTCACGTTCTCGCTCGGCAGCCAGCAGCTCACCGCGCCGGCCGAGCTGCTCGCGCACCGGCCGGCGCTGCGCGGGTACGTCGGCCGCGAGGTGGTCGTCGGCATCCGGCCGGAGGACATGGAGGACGCGGCGCTGGTCCGCGGCGGCGCGGCCGAGAAGGTCCGGCTGACGTCCACTGTGGAACTGGTCGAGGCGATGGGCTCCGAGGTGCTGGCGCACTTCTCCCTCGACGCGCCCACCGTGGTCACCGAGGACACCAAGGAACTGGCCAGCGACGTCGGCGAACCGGCCGCCGTCGAGCGGGCCCCCCACACCGTCGTGGTCGCCCGGTTCGGCCCCCGCACCCGGGCCCGGCTCGGTGAACAGATCGAGACCGTGGTGGACGCCGAGCACATACACGTCTTTGACCCGGAGACCGGGCTGTCCATTTTCGACACACCCACGGACGGCTCCGCCCCGGCAGCGCGCGTCGGCGCAGCGCCGTCAGGTTCGGCGGCATCGTCAGAGAAGGGAACCCAATGAAGCACAGTACGAGGCTGGCCGCGGCTCTCGCCGGGCTGGCGCTCGCCGTTGCCGCCTGTGGCGGGGGCAACGACTCGGGCAGCGGGGGCGGCACCACGACCGCCGCTGGAAGCCCGTTTGCCGACCTTTCCGGCCAGACGATCGAGGTCGCCGGCGCGTGGGGCGGCTCGGAGCAGAAGTCATTCACGGCGGTCTTGAACGACTTCCAGAGCAAGACCAAGGCGACCGTCAAGTACACCTCGTTCGGCGACAACCTGCAGGCCGTGCTCGGCCCGCGGGTCAAGGGCGGCAACCCGCCGGACGTGGCGTTCATGCCGAACGTCGGCATCCTGCAGCAGTTCGTCGCGCAGGGCACGCTCAAGCCGCTGTCCACGGACGCGACCGCTGAGCTCGACAAGAACTTCGCGCCGGTCTGGAAGACGCTGGCGACGGTCGACGGCAAGGTCTACGGCGTGGCCTTCAAGGGCGCCAACAAGTCCACCGTCTGGTACCGCACGAAGGCGTTCGACGACGCCGGTGTTTCCGAGCCGAAGACCTGGGACGAGTTCACCAAGGCGCTGCAGACGCTGTCCGACTCCGGCGTCGCGAACCCGCTCTCGGTCGGTGCCGGCGACGGCTGGACGCTGACCGACTGGTTCGAGAACGTCTACCTGCGGGTGGCCGGGCCGGAGAAGTACGACCAGCTGTCCAAGCACGAGCTCAAGTGGACCGACGACTCGGTCAAGAAGTCGCTGACCGTGCTCAGCCAGCTGTGGAGCAAGCAGAACCTGATCGTCGGCGGCCCGTCCGGCGCGCTGCAGACGCTGTTCCCGCAGTCGGTCACCAACGTCTTCGGCGACAACCCGAAGGGCGCGGTGGTCTTCGAGGGCGACTTCGTCGCGACCAACATCGCGCAGGAGACGAAGTCCAAGGTCGGCACCGACGCCAAGTTCTTCGACTTCCCGTCGATCGACGGCTCGCCGACCGCGGTCGTCGGCGGCGCCGACATCGCGGTGGCGATGAAGGACAACAAGGCCTCGCAGGAGTTCCTGAAGTACCTGGCGACGCCGGAGGCGGCGGCGATCTGGGCGAAGCTCGGCGGCTTCACCTCGCCGAACAAGAACCTGGACGCGTCCAACTACTCGGACGAGACCACCCGCAAGTCCGCGCAGGCGCTGGTCGGCGCGGGCGACGCGTTCCGGTTCGACATGTCCGACCTCGCGCCGGGCGCGTTCGGTGGCACGGCGGGTTCCGGTGAATGGAAGATCCTGCAGGACTTCCTGGCCAAGCCGTCCGATGTGGACGGAACCGCGCAGAAGCTGGAAACGGCCGCAGCGGCCGCGTTCAAGTAGTCCGAGGCCGGGTGGGTGGCCAGGCCGGCCACCCACCCGGTGTCCACTCAAGACTGTCCACAGCCGACCCGGGAGGCTGGTGTCGCAGTGAGCGAGATCGCGACTGGAGGCGGCTCGGCCGCCGTGGCGGCGCCACCGGCCGATCCGGAACCGCAGTCGCCCGAGAACGTCGGCGACCGGCCGTTCCTGACCTGGACCGTCATCGCCTTCCTGTTGCCGGCGGTGCTGCTGCTCGGCGCGATCGTGATCTATCCGCTGCTCGCCACGATCAAGGGCAGCTTCTTCGACGCCGCCGGCAAGTCGTGGGTCGGGCTGCACAACTACAAGACCATGTTCACCTCGGACGCGACCCTCACCGCGATCAAGAACAACGCCATCTGGGTGCTGATCGCGCCGCTGGCGGCGACCGCGATCGGGCTGGTCTTCGCGGTGCTGCTGGAGCGGGTCAAGTGGGCCACCGCGTTCAAGCTGGTCGTCTTCATGCCGATGGCGATCTCGTTCCTGGCCGCCGGCATCATCTTCCGGCTGGTCTACGACGCCGACCCCGACCGCGGCCTGCTCAACGCGGCGGTGGTCGGTGTGCACGACATCTTCGCGCCCGCGTCGCACTATCCGAACGCCCGCCCGCGGGACACCCAACTGCTCCCGGCGGCGCCGGGCGGCGGGTTCCAGAGCTCGAAGACCTACAACCCGGGTGACACCGCCGAGCTCGGGCTGCTGGCCGTGCAGGCCGGCGACATCCCGAGTAGCGCGCAGGACGCGGCCGCGCCGACCGCGGCGCCGGACGCGGTCACCGGCACCATCTGGTTCGACTTCACCCGCGGCGGTGGGGGCGAGCCGAACCGGATCGACCCGGCCGAGAAGGGCCTGCCCAAGCTCCGGGTGGAGGCCGTGCGGGACGGGGCGGTGGTGGCCAAGGCCACCACCGACAACCAGGGCAGGTTCAGCCTCAGCGGGCTCGGCTCCGGCGGCGTCCAGCTGCGGCTGGCGGCGTCCAACTTCGGCGCCCCGTTCCACGGTTCCGACTGGCTCGGCCCCACCCTCGCCACCTGGTCGATCATCGCGGCCTGGATCTGGATGTGGGCCGGCTTCGCGATGGTGCTGATCGCCGCCGGCCTGGCCGCGATCTCCCGGGAGGCGCTGGAGGCCGCCCGGGTGGACGGGGCCACCGAGTGGCAGGTCTTCAAACGGGTCACCGTGCCGCTGCTCAGCCCGGTGCTGCTGGTGGTGCTGGTCACCTTGGTGATCAACGTGCTCAAGATCTTCGACCTGGTCTTCGTGCTCGCGCCGCCGTCCTCGCAGGACGACGCGACGGTGCTGGCCCGGGAGATGTGGACGGCCACCTTCGGCGGCGCCAACGACCAGGGGCTGGGCAGCGCGCTGGCGATCTTCCTGTTCGTGCTGGTGCTACCCGCGATGATCTTCAACATCCGCCGGTTCCGGCGTGACCAGGCCTAGGGGAGTGCAGCGATGACGACGGCAACCGCCCCGGCGGCTGAGCGGCCGGCAGCCGGCGCACCGATCGGCAGCGACGCGGCCGGCACGCCGCGGCGCAGCCTGGCCACCCGGATCGTCACCCGGCTGGGCAGCGGCGTGGTGCAGGTGATCCTGGCCCTGGTCGCGATCTTCTGGCTGGTGCCGACCCTGGGCCTGCTGGTCTCCTCGCTGCGCAACGCCAGCGACAACGCCAACAACGGCTGGTGGCACGCGCTGACCGCGCCGTCCCAACTGACCTTCAACAACTACCAGAAGCTGCTGGACAACTCGACCCTGGTGCGGTCGTTCCTGAACACCGTGCTGATCACCGTGCCGGCCACGTTCCTCGTCGTGCTCATCGGCTCGCTCGCCGCGTACGCGTTCGCCTGGCTGGAGTTCCGCGGCCGGGACTGGGCGTTCATCGTCGTGGTGGCGCTGCTCGTGGTGCCGGTCCAGGTCGCCCTGTTCCCGGTGTCCACGCTGTACGGGCACATCGGGCTGTTCGGCACGATCCCCGGCGTGGTGCTGTTCCACGTCTCGTTCGGGTTGCCGTTCGCGATCTTCCTGCTGCGCAACTTCTTCGCCGGCATCCCGCGCGACCTGCTGGAGGCGGCCCGCATGGACGGCGCCAGCGAGGTGCGCATCTTCGTCCGGGTGATCCTGCCGCTGGGCCTGCCGGCGATCGCCTCGCTGGGCATCTTCCAGTTCCTCTGGGTCTGGAACGACCTGCTGGTCGCGCTGGTCTTCGCCGGTGGCAACGCGAAGCCGCTGACCGTCACGCTGCAGGAGCAGACCCGGGCGTTCTCCTCGAACATCGACGTCCTGGCGTCCGGCGCGTTCCTGTCCCTGATCGTGCCGCTGGTCGTGTTCTTCTCGTTCCAGCGCTACTTCGTGCAGGGCGTGCTGGCCGGCTCGGTCAAGTAACTAGAGTCGGCGGGTGCCGCCTACCGCCACCCCGACCGTCCGCGTCATCGCCTACACGCACTTCGACCCACCGGACGAGGTGCCCTGGCAGACCGACGCGGACGGCGGGCAGGCGCTGGCCGAGTTCGCCGGCCGGGCCTGCTACCAGTCCTGGGACAAGCCCAATCCGCGGACCGCCACCAACGCCGGCTACCTGCGGCACATCCTCGAGGTCGGCCACCTATCCGTGCTGGAGCACGGCACGGTCACCTTCTACCTGACCGGGCTGTCCCGCTCGCTGACACACGAGCTGATCCGGCACCGGCACTTCTCGTACAGCCAGCTCTCCCAGCGGTACGTGGCCGGCCGGGACGCGGCGATGGTCGAGCCGGCCGCGATCGCCGCCGACCCGGACCTGCACGCCCGCTTCGTGGCCGCGACCGAGGCCTCGCTGGCCGCGTACAACGAGCTGCTGGCGGGCCTGGAGCAGCGGTTCGCCGGGGTGGCGAACGCGACGCTGCGCGGCAAGCAGGCCCGGCAGGCCGCCCGCGCCGTGCTGCCGAACGCGATCGAGACCCGGATCGTGGTCACCGGCAACTACCGGGCCTGGCGGCACTTCGTCGCGATGCGGGCCACCGAGCACGCCGACGTGGAGATCCGCAGCCTGGCCATCGCCTGCCTGCGCGAGCTGGCCCGGGTGGCCCCGAACGTGTTCGCCGACTTCGAGATCACCCCGCTGCCGGACGGCACCGAGATCGCGGCCAGCCCGCTGGTCACCGAGGGGTGAGCCGGCGCACCGGTCGCAGCCGGCCGGGTACCGGCCCGGTCACCGGCGGTGAGCTAGATCGTCCGGGCCGGGCTGACCCCGCTCCGGACGGGCGTCAGCGGTAGTTTGAGCGCATGCAGCCTGACACGACCCGGCCGTTCGGCCGGGTGCTCACCGCCATGGTCACGCCGTTCACCCCGGACGGGGCGTTGGACGTCGACGGGGCGCAGCGGCTGGCGTCGTACCTGGTCAGCGCCGAGGGCGGCAACGACGGGCTGGTGATCAACGGCACCACCGGCGAATCGCCGACCACCACCGACGAGGAGAAGGACAGGTTGCTCCGCGCGGTGCTCGAGGCGGTCGGCGACCAGGTGCCGGTGGTCGCGGGCGTCGGCACCTACGACACCGCGCACACCGCGCACCTGGCCCAGGCGGCCGAGAAGGCCGGCGCGCGCGGGGTGCTGGTCGTCACCCCGTACTACTCGAAGCCGCCGCAGGCCGGCCTGCTGGCGCATTTCCGGATGGTCGCGGACGCCACCGCGCTGCCGGCGATGCTCTACGACATCCCGGGCCGCACCGGCACCCCGATCAGCACCGACACGCTGCTCCGGCTGGCCGAGCACCCGCGGATCGTCGCGGTCAAGGACGCCAAGGGCGACCTGGAGGCCAGCGCCGACGTGATGGCCCGGTCCGACCTGGCCTTCTACTCCGGCGACGACCGGCTGACCCTGCCGCTGCTGTCCATCGGCGCGGTCGGCGTGGTCGGCGTCCCGACCCACCTGCTCGGCCGGCGCACCGCGCAGATGATCGCCGCGTACGAGGCCGGCGACGTCACCGGCGCCCGCGACCTGCACCGCGGGCTGCTGCCGGCGTACATCGGCACCTTCCGGACCCAGGGCGTGATCACCACCAAGGCCGCGCTGAACCTTGTCGGCCGGCCGGCCGGCCCGGTCCGGCCGCCGCTGGTCGACGCCACCCCGGACGAGATCCACCAACTCCAAGCCGACTTCGACGAAGCTGGCGCCCCCCTGAACCCGGAGAGTCGCGCGTGAGCCATCCCCACCCGGAACTCGGCGCACCCCCACCGCTGGCCAAGGATGGGCTACGGGTCGTCCCGCTCGGCGGGCTGGGCGAGATCGGCCGGAACATGACCGTGTTCGAGCACGCCGGCCGGCTGCTGGTGGTCGACTGCGGGGTGCTGTTCCCGGAGGAGGAGCAGCCCGGCGTCGACCTGATCCTGCCCGACTTCAGCTGGATCCGGGACCGGCTCGACCAGGTCGAGGCGGTCGTGCTCACGCACGGGCACGAGGACCACATCGGCGGCCTGCCGTACCTGCTCCGGGAGAAGTCCGACATCCCGCTGGTCGGTTCCCGGTTCACCCTGGCGCTGGCCGAGGCGAAGCTGCGCGAGCACCGGATCGAGCCGTACTCGATGACCGTGGCCGAGGGGCGGCGGGAGAAGCTCGGCCCGTTCGACTGCGAGTTCTTCGCGGTCAACCACTCGATCCCGGACTCGCTCGCGGTCGCCATCCGGACGTCCGCCGGGCTGGTGCTGCACACCGGTGACTTCAAGATGGACCAGCTCCCGCTCGACGGCCGGCTGACCGACCTGGGCGGGTTCGCCCGGCTCGGCGCCGAGGGCGTCGACCTGCTGATGTCCGACTCGACCAACGCCGAGGTGCCCGGGTTCGTGTCGCCGGAGCGGGAGATCGGCCCGGTGCTGGACGCGATCATGGCCAGCGCCACCCGCCGGGTGATCGTGGCCTGCTTCGCCTCGCACGTGCACCGGGTGCAGCAGGTGCTGGACGCGGCCGCCACCCACGGCCGCCGGGTCGCGATGGTGGGCCGGTCGATGGTGCGCAACATGGGCATCGCCCGCGACCTCGGCCTGCTCCGGGTGCCGCCGGACCTGATCGTGCCGCTGGACGAGGCGGCCGCGATGTCGCCGGAGCGGGTGGTGCTGGTCTCCACCGGTTCGCAGGGGGAGCCGCTGTCCGCGCTGGCCCGGATGGCCGGCCGGGACCACCAGCAGGTCCGGATCGAACCGCTCGACACCGTGATCCTGGCGTCCAGCCTGGTGCCGGGGAACGAGACCGCGGTCTACAAGGTGATCAACGGGCTGTCCCGGTGGGGCGCCACGGTGATCCACAAAGAGGTCGCCAAGGTGCACGTCTCCGGGCACGCGCCGGCCGGCGAGCTGCTGTTCCTGCTGAACGCGACCAAGCCGCGGAACCTGCTCCCGATCCACGGCGAGTGGCGGCACCTGCGGGCGCACGCCCGGCTGGCGGAGCTGACCGGCATGCCTAAGGACCGGGTCGTGCTGGCCGACGACGGCGTGGTGGTCGACCTGGTGAACGGGGTGGCCAAGGTGGCCGGCAAGGTCGACTGCGGCTACGTGTACGTGGACGGGCTGGCCGTCGGCGACGTCGGCGAGGAGTCGTTGAAGGACCGGCGCATCCTCGGCGACGAGGGCTTCATCGCGATCACCGTGGTGCTCGACTCGGTCACCGGCAAGGTCACCGGCACCCCGCACGTCTCCGGCCGCGGCTTCAGCGACGAGCCGGCCGCGTTCGAGAACGTGCTGCCGCTGATCGCCGCCGAGCTGGACCGGGCCGCGGTGGAGGGCGTGGTGGACACCCACCGGCTGGCCCAGGCGGTCCGCCGGGTGGTCGGCCGCTGGGTCTCCGACACCTACCGCCGCCGCCCGATGATCATCCCGACGGTGATCGAGGTCTGACCCGGCTGAGCGGCCCGGCCCGGGTCCAGCGGGCCGGGGGTCCGCGGGCCGGGGTCAGCGATCGATGCGGGCCAGCCACGGGTGGGCGGCCACGATGCCGGTCCCGTTGTCAGCCTTGCTGAGCTGCTCGTACGTGGGTTGGTCCAGGATGAGCACCTCGACGTCGAACTGCCCGCGGTTGTAGGCGGGGCTGTCCTGGGTGATCTGCCGAACGGTGCCCAACAGCGCGCTGACCCGGTTGCCGACGGCGTCCACCTCGCCGCGGTTGTGCGGGATCTGACTCACGCACAGGTTGCCGGTGAAGACGGTGGCCAGTTCCCGCCGCGCCACATCCAGGTCGAGCACGGTGCCGACCAGCGCGACCTGGGTCGTCTCATCGCCCCGGTCGACCCCATCGCTGGACGGCGGCGGCCGGCCGTCCGGGTAGCCGATCTCGACGGCGCCGTACCGGTCCGGGTGTGCCTCGAGGTAGCCGTCGAGATGATTCACCGACCCGTCGTCCAGGTGGGCGTGGATCCAGCCGGCCGGCGGTGGCGGGCAGGGCAGTCGCTGCGCCGCCAGCCCGGCGTCGTCCGCCGGCTCCGCCGGCACCGTCTGCCGGGTCACGGTGAGCGTGCCGGCCCGGTACCTGCCCTCGACCTGGGCGTAGCCGGTGACGGTGCCGTCCACGTCCTGCCGGTCGGCCAGCTTGCCCAGGTCGGCCCCGAGCAGCGTGAAACCGTCGCAGTCGTCGGGTGCCGGCGGTGCGTCGCGGTCCAGTGGGTTGTCGATGCTGATGCGCATGGCACACAACCGGACCGGCCGGCCCGGCACCGCGACGACCTGGCCCAGCGCGCCGGCCAGGTCGCCGTCCCGGACCACCAGGTCGGCCAGCGGCACCTGCGGTCGCGGTGCACCGGCCGCGTCGCCGGGCCGGCCCGGGCGGATCAGCAGGATGGCCAGGACCAGTCCGGCCGTGGCCACCACAGCCGCCGCCACAACGGCCAGCGACCGCCGGCCGCCGGCCTGGGCCGGCAGCTCGGGCCGCGCCGGTTCGGCGGCCGGCTCTGGTGCTTCTCCGCCGTTGTCGGCGGCGCCATCGGGGCCGCCGTCAGGGCTGCTGTTGTCGGGGCCGTTGTGCGGCGGGTCGGTCATCTCGGCTCCTCCGGTTGATCCCGGCAATATGTCGCACTGTTGATACTCAAATGGTCGCTGGGTGTCCGACACCTACCGCCCGGGATCGAGGTCTGGGCAGGGCGGTGCGGGTCAGGGGGTCGGGGTCAGGGTGGTGCGGGGTCAGCGGCCGAGCGGGCGGAGCCAGGGCTGGGCGGCGATGATCCCGGTGTTGCCGTCGATCTTGCTGAGCTTGTCGTACATGGCCTGGTCGAGGACGATCAGTTCGACGTCGAACCGCCCGTGGTAGTAGTCAGGCCCGTCCTGGCTGATCTGTGGTGTGGTGTCCATCAGCGCGCTGACCTGCTTGCCGATCGCGTCCACCTGCGCCCGGCTGTGCGCTATCCGGGTCACGCACAGGTTGCCGGTGAAGACGGTGGCCAGTTCCTGCCGGGCCGTGGCGGGGTCCAGCACGGTACCGACCAGCGCGACCTCGGTCTTGTTGTCGCCCTGGTCGACCGGCTCGGTGGACGGAGCCGGCCGGCCGTCCGGGTAGCCGATCCCCATGGCGCCGTAGCGGTCCGGGTGCGCTGCGAGGTAACCGTCGAGCCGGTTCGTCGAGTTGGTGTCCAGCTGCGTGCGCATCCAGCCGGCGGCCGGCGGCGGGCAGGGCGTCGGCTCGGCCGGCGGATCGTCGAGGCCGGCCACCGGGCCGGCCGTGGGCACGGTCTGTCGGGTGACGGTGAGCGTGCCGGCCCGGTACCGGCCCTCGACCCGGGCGTAGCCGGAGACGGATCCGGGCAGCTCCTCCCGGTCGGCCAGCTTGCCCAGATCGGCCCCGACCAGCGTGATCCCGGCGCAGCCGTCCGGTGCCCCAGCGGCGGCCTCGTCCAGGGTGGTGCCGGCGCTGGCCATACCGCCGCCGCTCGGGTAGCACAGCCGGACCGGCTGGCCGCTGACCGCGAATACCTCGCCGGACGCGCTGGCCAGGTCGCCGTCCCGGACCACCAGTTCGGCCAGCGGCAGTTGCCGCGTCGCCGCCGCGCCCGCGTCGCCGGACCGGTCCGGGCGGGTCAGCAGCACGATGGCCAGGACCAGCCCGGCGGCGGCCAGCACGGCCACCGCCGCGATGACCGGCCGCCGCCGGCCGCCGGCGCGGGCCAGCAGGTCCGGCGACGGCCCGCCGGCCGCCGCCGCGGTCGGCTCCCCGCCGTTCCCAGCCCCACCACCGGCCCTACTGTCGGCGCCGCCGTCCGGGCCGCCGCCGTTGTCGGGGCCGCCGCCGTTGTCGGGGCCGTTGTGGGGCAGGTCGGTCATCTCGGCTCCTCCGGCTGGTCCGCACAGGTCACATCTCTGATATTCAGTGGACACCCGGATCGGTTCGCTGCGCGCCGCAGTTGGCGGCAACCGTTGCCGAGTCGTGACTGTGCTGGCCGGCTCGTGACGTGCGGGTGCCCTAGCCGACGCGGGTCAGCCAGGGCTGGGCGGCGACGATGCCGGTGCCCCGGTCGGCGGCGGTCAGCACCTCGTACTGCTGCTGATCCACGATCACCAGCTGGACGGTGACCAGGCCGCCGTAGTAGTCGGTGCCGATGGTGTAGATCTGCATGTGCTCGCGATCCGGCCTCGGCACCCGGTCCTGCACGGCGTTGACCTGCAGCCGGTTGCGCGGCACCCGGGTCACGCAGAGGTTGCCGGAGTAGACCTTGCGCAGGCTGCGCGCGATCGCGTTCGGGTCGGCCGTGGTGCCGACCAGCGCGACCTGGGTCTTGTTGTAGTCCGGCCCGTCGGTGGCGCCGGTCGGCGGGCCGTCCGGGTAGGTGACTACGAGCTCACCGAACTGGTCCGGGTGCGCGTTCAGGTAGCCGACCAGCGGGTCGGCACCGGCACCGGCGCCGTCCAGCTGTCCTGGGGCCCAGCCGCCCTCCGGCGCCGGGCACGGTGGCCGGTCCGGGAAGCTCACCGGTAGGTCACCGGTCGACCGCCGCGGTGCGCCCTGCGCCGTCACGATCAGCGTGCCGGACCGGTAGCTGCCCTCGATCCAGGCCTGGCCCCAGACGGCGCCGTTCTTCGCGAACCGCTCGGTCAGCCGGCTCAGGTTGGCGCCGGCCAGGTTCACCCCGGTGTCGCAGTACGCCGGCACCCGCACGCCCACGTACCCCGGCAGCGCCACCGGCACGGGCGCGCAGAACCGCACCGGCCGGCCGGGCAGCGCCAGCACCTGGCCGGTCCCGGCGACCCGGTCGCCGTCCCGGACCAGCAGCGTCCGCAACGCCGGCCGCGGCTTCAGGGCGACCGCGACCGGTGCGACGTCCGGCCGGTTCGTCCCCGACCCGTCCGGCCCGCCGAGCGTGGTCGCGGCCACCACCGCGCCGCCGGCCAGCAGCACGACCGCCGCCGCCGCTGCCAGCGGCTGCCAGCGCCCGGGTGGGCGGGCCGCGGCCAGCCGGGCCAGGTCCGGCCGCGGCGGCGCCGGCTGTGCCGCCTGCCACCGCTGCGCGTCGGCACGCAGCAGCTCGTCCATGTCATCGGTCACGGTGTCCGCTCCTCTCGGCTGTGTGCTCCCGCCGCCCCGCCGGCCGGGTCATGGCGATTCCGCCAGTAGCTGGCGCAGCCGGGCCCGCGCGTCGGCGAGGGTGGACTTGACCGTGCCGGCCGCGCAGCCCATCACCGCGGCGGTCTCGGCGACGGTGAGGTCGGCGTAGTAGAGGCAGTCGACGGCCAGCCGCTGCCGGCCGGTGAGCTGGTCGAGCGCGCGGGCCAGGTCGAGGCTGGCCGGCGTCGCCGCGTCCGGCCCGGGGACCGGCGGGTCGTTCCCGGCGACCCGCCGGCCGTCCATGAGCGTGACCGGCCGGCCCCGCGCCCGGGCCTTGCGCGCCTGGTCGGCGGTGATCGCCAGCAGCCAGCCGCCCGGCACGCCCCGGGCCGGGTCGAACTGCCGCCGCTTCAGCCAGGCCCGGACCAGCGACTCCTGCACGATGTCGTCCCGGTCGGCGGCCGGCGCGAGCCGGGCGGCCAACCGCGCCATCGCGGCCAGGTGCGGGCCGACCCAGTCGGCGAAGCCGGCGGGGTCGCCCGGTGGGCCGGCCGCCTTCGCGGCGGGCTCCGGTTCGCGCACGGTGGTCACATCCCTAGTACCCGGCCGGCGGCCGGTTCGGTTGGGTCGGCCCGGCCGCGGGCGCCCGCGGCCGTACTCCTACACCCGCTCCGCACCTGCTTCGGTTGCCCCGCCCTCGGTTGCCGCCGGCCCGGACGTCGACTTAGCGGACGGTGTCCGGACTTCACCCGGTCGGTGGGGTGTGACCGTTGCCAACCGGAACCGTTCCGCGACACCGCGTCGGCAATGGGCAGGTTCGCCGCCTCCCGACGCTAACGTGTGGGCCATGCCCAGCCGCGCCGGTAGCTCGACCCGCTCGCGCGGTGGGTCGTCGGTGCGCCGGCGCCGGTCCGGCGCCGGGCCGATCGCGCCGCTGGGCCGGGCGATCGCCTGGTGCTGGTCGGTGCTGGCCCGCGGCGCCGGCGGAGCGGCCCGGGCGTTCGGCCGGCAGGCCGCCACCGCCCGGCTCGACCCGGCGCACCGGCGGGACGGGCTGGGCCTGGCCACCCTCGGCCTGGCGCTGATCGTCGCGGTCGGGGTCTGGTGGCACGGCGCCGGCCCGGTCGGCGGCCTGATCGACCGGCGGCTGCACGCGCTGGTCGGCACCCCGGCGGCGGTGCTGCCGCTGCTGCTCGCCGCAACCGGCGTGCACCTGCTGCGCCAGCTCCCGCAGCCGGAGGAGCGCGGCCGGGTGGCGATCGGCTGGATCGCCCTGGCGCTGGCCGTGCCCGGGCTGTTCCACCTGTTCGAGGGCTCGCCGGCGGACTCGGCCGGGCGGGCGTCCGCGGGCGGGCAGGTCGGCGTGCTGGCCGCCGGCCCGCTGGAGCGCGGGCTGACCACCGTAATCGCCGGCGTGCTGCTGGTGCTGCTCGGCGGGTTCGGCCTGCTGGTGGTCACCGCCACCCCGGTGAACAAGATCCCGGAGCGGCTCGGCCAGCTGCGCGACCGGCTGCTCCGCCGGCCCCCGGCCGTGGTCGCCGAGGCCGAGGACGAGGCCGAGCTGGACGAGATCCCGGTCGGGTTCGAGCCGCCGCCGCGACCGCGCCGTTCCCGCCGCCGGCCGGCCGGCGACCAGCCGGTCGACGACCAGCCGGTCGACATCCCGCTCGGCGACGCCCCGGTGGGGGACGAGCCCGAGCTGGCCGAGGAGCCGCCCGCGCCGAAGGCCCGCCGGGCCCGCCGACCGGCGCCGGAGCCGGTCGAGGAGGCGGAGCCGGTCGAGCCGCCGCCGATCACCCGGCCGGTGCAGCTCAAGCTGTCCGGCGAGACCGGCGACTACACGCTGCCGTCGTCCACCCTGCTGGCCGGCGGCTCGGTCTCCAAGGCCCGTACCAAGGCCAACGACATCGTCATCGCCGCGCTCCAGCAGGTGTTCAGCGAGTTCGGGATCGACTGCGCGGTGACCGGCTTCACCCGCGGCCCGACCGTCACCCGGTACGAGGTGGAGCTCGGCCCGGGCGTCAAGGTGGAGCGGATCATCCAGCTGTCCCGCAACATCGCGTACGCGGTGAAGAGCGCGGACGTGCGGATCATCAGCCCGATCCCGGGCAAGAGCGCGGTCGGTGTGGAGATCCCGAACACCGACCGCGAGCTGGTCAGCCTCGGTGACGTGCTGCGCAGCCAGAACGCGATCCGGGACCACCACCCGATGATCGTCGGCCTGGGCAAGGACATCGAGGGCGGCTACGTGGTCGCCAACCTGGCCAAGATGCCGCACATCCTGATCGCCGGGGCGACCGGCGCCGGCAAGTCCAGCTGCATCAACGCGCTGATCACGTCGATCATGGTGCGGTCCACGCCGGACGAGGTACGGCTGGTGCTGATCGACCCGAAGCGGGTCGAGCTGACCGCGTACGAGGGCATCCCGCACCTGGTGTCACCGATCATCACGAGCCCGAAGAAGGCCGCCGACGCCCTGCAATGGGTGGTCCGCGAAATGGACATGCGGTACGAGGACATGCAGGCCTCGTCCGTGCGGCACATCGACGACTTCAACCGCAAGGTGCGGGCCGGGCAGATCACCGCGCCGCCGGGCAGCGAGCGGGTCTACACGCCGTACCCCTACCTGCTGGTGATCGTGGACGAGCTGGCCGACCTGATGATGGTCGCGCCCCGGGACGTGGAGGACGCGGTCGTCCGGATCACCCAGCTGGCCCGGGCCGCCGGCATCCACCTGGTGCTGGCCACCCAGCGGCCCAGCGTGGACGTGGTGACCGGCCTGATCAAGGCCAACGTGCCGTCCCGGCTGGCGTTCTCCACCGCCAGCCTGGCCGACTCCCGGGTCATCCTGGACCAGCCCGGCGCGGAGAAGCTGATCGGCCAGGGCGACGGCCTGTTCCTGCCGATGGGCGCCAGCAAGCCGCAGCGCATCCAGGGCGCCTACGTGCCCGAGTCGGAGATCGCCTCGATCGTCGAGCACTGCAAGCAGCAACTGCAGCCGACCTACCGGGAGGACGTGACCGCCCCGGCGGCCAGCAAGAAGGAAGTGGACGAGGACATCGGCGATGACCTCGACGTGCTGCTGCAGGCGGTCGAACTGGTCGTCTCCACCCAGTTCGGGTCCACCTCGATGCTGCAGCGCAAGCTGCGGGTCGGGTTCGCCAAGGCGGGCCGGCTGATGGACCTGATGGAGAGCCGCGGCATCGTCGGCCCGTCCGAGGGCTCCAAGGCCCGGGATGTGCTGATCAAGCCGGACGAGCTGCCCGGCCTGCTGATCGTCCTACGGGGCGAAGAATGACCGGCGGCGAACCGGAGACAGAGTGAGTGAAGTCCGCTGGTTGATCGCGGCGGACGAGGTGATCCGGGCCCAGGTGGTCCGGGTCGTCACCGCGGTCACCACCCAGGCCGGCGCGGTCGGCTGGACCGGCGTGCCGTCCGAGCCGGAGATCCTCGCCTGGCTGGACGAGATCCTGGCCGCGGCCGGGGCCGGGCTGGCCCGGTTCGCCGTGGTGCTGGTGGCCGGCCGGATCGAGGCGCTGGGCCGCTGGGAGCGCTACCGCAAGGAGACCGTCGCGCGCAACGGGGACGTGCAGCAGGTGATGGTGCACCCGGCCGCCCGGGCCGGCGGGCTGGCCCGCACGCTGGTCACCGCCCTGGTGCGGGACGCCCGCGGGCACGGCGTCGAGGTGCTCACCCTGGACGTGCGGGGCAACAACCACGCCGCGATGGCGCTGTACGAGTCGTGCGGGTTCCAGGTCCGCGGCCGGCTGCCGGACTTCGTCGCGGTCGGCGACGAGCGGTGGGATCGGGTGATCTACTCGCAGGACCTGCGCCCGCCGGACGCAGCCCTACGGCGGCACGGCGCTAGGCCGATCGGTCCCGGCGCGTCGACGCTGCGTTGACCATTCGATCTCAGCCGAACGTCCCGGTGGGCTTTGTCCGGACCCTCTCCGGCTGCCTAGACTAGGAGCCGAACGATCCAGCCGGGCCAATACCTCCACCGCGACGCCCCTGAAGGGCCGCTTCTCTTGTCCGACGACGCCACTTCCCCCGGGCGCGGTACGCCCGCCCCGTCGGAATCCAGCCCAATCGGCTCAACGCTGGCCGCTGCCCGCCAAGCGCGTGGCATGTCGGTCGAGGATGTCGCTGCAGCCACCCGGATCCGGGCCACGCTGGTGCGCAGCATCGAGGATGACGACTTCACCCACTGCGGCGGCGCAGCCTACGCCCGTGGCCACATCAAGTCGATCGCCGCCGTGGTCGGCGCCGACGGTCCGGGCCTGGTGGCCAGCTACGACGCGCGGTTCGGCGACCCGACGCCGAAGCTGAACGCCGCCCCGCTGCCGACCTTCACCCCGCCGCCGGAGACCCGCCGCCCCACCGCGCGCTGGGCCTCGGTGGCGGTGGCCGTGCTGGCCGTGGCGGCCGTCTTCTTCGGGCTCAGCTGGGTGCTGGGGCGTGGCCAGGCGGGCACCAAGGTGACCGCCGAGCCCACCCCGACGGCCAGCCGGACCAGCGCCGCGCCGCCGACCACCGCGCCGGCCACCAGCACGCCGGCGCCGACCACCGCCAAACCCACCCCGAACGGCGTGACGCTGCAGATCCGGGCGTCCGCGGGCGACAGTTGGCTGCTGGTCACGGCCAGTTCCGGCAGCCCGGTGTACAGCGGCCTGCTCAGCAACGGCCAGCAGATGGAGTTCAAGGACGGCCGCTCGCTGACCGTCAAGTTCGGCAACTCCCGCGCGGTGACGCTGGCCCTGAACGGCGCGGACGTCGGCGCCCCGAAGTGCCAGAGCATCGTCTGCACCGTCCAGTTCCTACCCCCCAAGGCGACAGCTGGGTGAGGTCTGCTCGCGGAGGGCGCTCGCCGAACTAGCGTCGCCTTGCATGCTGGCCGCGGGGGCCGAGCCCCCGCGAACCCCACGGTGCGGCCGGCGCCGGTTTGGGAGGTGGCTGCTCGGGGCGATTCCTGCCCCCAGGGCGACGGCTGGGTGAGGTCTGCTCGCGGACGGCGCTCGCCGGCCGCTGGGGCCGGCGAGGGTTCGCGGGGTGGCTGGTCGGGTGCAAGTACGGTCGGGGCGACCAGGACGAGTGGGGTAGCGGCGGCCCGCCGGTAGGCTCGGCTGGTGCCGCCCCCCCTCCCGCAGCGTCGCGTGGCCCTGCTCACCCTCGGCTGTGCCCGCAATGAGGTCGATTCCGAGGAACTGGCCGGCCGGTTGACCGCCGACGGCTGGGCCCTGGCGGCGGCCGACGACGCCGACGTGCTGGTGGTGAACACCTGCGGTTTCGTCGAGGCGGCCAAGAAGGACTCGGTGGACACGCTGCTGGCCGCCGCCGACACCGGCAAGAAGGTGGTGGCGGTCGGCTGCCTGGCCGAGCGGTACGGCGCGGAGCTCGCGGCCAGCCTGCCCGAGGCGGACGCGGTGCTCGGCTTCGACTCCTACGCCGAGATCGGCAACCGGCTGGACGACGTGCTGGCCGGCCGCCCGCTGACGCCGCACCAGCCGCAGGACCGGCGCACGCTGCTGCCGATCAGCCCGGTGGACCGGGGCGCGGCCGCGCCCGAGGTGGCCATCCCCGGGCACGCCTGGGGGCCGCGCTCGCCGCGCCGCCGGCTGGCCGACTCGCCGGTGGCGCCGCTGAAGCTGGCGTCCGGCTGCGACCGGCGCTGCACGTTCTGCGCGATCCCGTCGTTCCGCGGCTCGTTCGTCTCCCGCCCGGCGGCCGACGTGCTGGCCGAGGCGCACTGGCTGGCCGGCCAGGGGGTCCGCGAACTGGTGCTGGTCAGCGAGAACTCCACCTCGTACGGCAAGGACCTGGGCGACCTGCGGCTGCTGGAGGCGCTGCTGCCGGAGCTGGCCGCGGTCCCCGGCGTGGTCCGGGTCCGGGTGTCCTACCTGCAGCCGGCCGAGCTGCGCCCGTCCCTGCTGGCCGCGATCGCCGGCACCGCGGGGGTGGCCGCCTACTTCGACCTGTCCTTCCAGCACGCCAGCGAGCCGGTGCTGCGCCGGATGCGCCGGTTCGGCTCCACCGACCGGTTCCTGCGGATGCTCGCCGACGTCCGGGCGATCCGGCCCGACGCCGGCGCCCGGTCCAACGTCATCGTCGGCTTCCCCGGCGAGAGCAAGGCGGACGTGGCCGAGCTCGAGCGGTTCCTGACCGGCGCCCGGCTGGACGCGGTGGGCGTGTTCGGCTACTCCGACGAGGACGGCACCGAGGCCGCCGGCTACGACCGGAAGGTCCGCCGGGACGTGATCGGCCGCCGGGTGGAGCGGCTGACCCGGCTCGCCGAGGAGCTCACCGCGCAGCGCGCCGAGGACCGGATCGGGGACACCGTCGAGGTGCTGATCGAGACGGTCGACCCGGCCGGAGCCGAGGGCCGGGCCGAGCACCAGGCCCCCGAGGTGGACGGCAGCACCACCGTGCACGGCGGCGCCGGCCTGCACCCGGGCGACCTGGTCCAGGCCCTGGTGACCGGCACCGAAGGGGTGGATCTGGTGGCCGAGTTCGGCACCGTGCTCAGCCCGGCCGGCAAACCGGTGGCGCGGGCGGGAGCGCACTAGACCGTGAGCAACCTCGTTCCCGACCCGGCCGCCATGCCGCCCCAGACGGCGCGGCTGCTGAACGTCGCGAACGGGATCACCGTGCTCCGGCTGCTGCTCGTCCCGGTGTTCGCGGCGGCGCTGCTGCACGCGGACGGCAACGCCACCGGCTGGCGCATCCTGGCCACCGTGATCTTCGCGGTGGCTTCGATCACCGACCGGATCGACGGCGACCTGGCCCGCCGCCGTGGCCTGGTCACCGAGTTCGGCAAGCTGGCCGACCCGATCGCGGACAAGGCGCTGACCGGCACGGCGCTGGTCGGGCTGTCCTCGCTGGGGCTGCTGCCGTGGTGGGTGACGGTGGTCATCCTGGTCCGCGAGATCGGCGTGACCCTGCTGCGGTTCTGGGTGATCCGGCACGGGGTGCTGCCGGCCAGCCGCGGTGGCAAGCTCAAGACCCTGGTGCAGGCGGTCGCCATCGGCCTATACGTGCTCCCGCTCTCCGACTGGCTGGCTACCCTCGCCGCGATCGCGATGGGCGCGGCCGTGCTGCTCACGGTCGCCACCGGCGTCGACTACGTCGCCCGCGCGCTCACCCTGCGCCGGACCAGCGCCCGGGCGGTGCGCAAGCGCCAGGCCCGACTGGACCGCCTGGCCGGCCCGACCCACCCGGCGGACCCGGGCCACCCGGCGGAGCTGGACCGCCCGGCGGAGCTGGACCACCCGGTGAGTCCGGGCCGGCCGGCCGGCGCCGGGCGTGCGGTGGGCCAGCGGAGCTCGGTCGGCCCGCCGGTCCCGCCCGCCGTACCGCCGGCTCCCGCTCCGGACACTCAGCCCGGCCCACCTCCCGGCACTCCCATGCCGGACGACCGATCGGTACCCAGCCCATGACCGCTGCCCCCGTCCCGCCCGTCCCCGGCTCGGCCGCGCGGCCGACCAGCGGCTCGGCCGCGCAGCCGACCGGCGCCCGGCCCGGTCCGGACGCCGGGCCGGTGATCGATCCGGCGGAGGTGCACGCGCTGCTGCGGGCGCGCGGCGAGACCGTCGCCGTGGCCGAGTCGCTGACCGGCGGGCTGCTGGCCGCCGCGCTGACCGACACGCCCGGGGCGAGCGCGACCTTCCGCGGCGGTCTGGTGGTCTACGCCACCGACCTCAAGGCGAAGCTGGCCGGGGTGCCGGCGCCGCTGCTGCAGGCGCAGGGCGCGGTCAGTCCGGACGTGGCGGCCGCGCTGGCCGGCGGCGTCCGGGACCGGCTGGGGGCCACGTACGGCCTCGGGCTGACCGGCGTGGCCGGCCCGGATGCGCAGGACGGGGTGCCGGTCGGCACCGTCTACCTGGGCCTCGCGGCGCCCCAGGGCGGGCAGGTGCACAAGCTCGAATTGGCTGGTGACCGGGCCGCGGTCCGGGCTGCGGCGGTCGCCGCGGCGCTCGCGCTGCTGGCCACCGGCATCGCCGCCACGGAGGTTTCCGGAGCGGGTCGGGAATCGTCGCGCTGATTACACCGTTTCGCTATCGGCGTAGAGCATTCCGACCGCTCTACCACCGCCGTATTCACGAGGTACGGTGGCGTGACGACGAGCCAGGAAGGGGTGCGCCGATGACCCTGCTCCGCCGGGTGTTGGGCGAGGCGCTGCGCGGGCAGCGGCTCCGCCAGCGACGCACCCTCCGCGAAGTGTCTGGTGCCGCCCGGGTCAGCCTGGGCTACTTGTCCGAAGTGGAGCGCGGCCAGAAGGAGGCATCGTCCGAGCTGCTTGCGTCGATCTGTGACGCGCTGGACGTGCGCCTGTCCGATCTGCTGCGCGAAGTCAGCGACACGATGCGGCGCACCGAACGCGCCGGCGAGCTGGCCCGGGTGCCCACCCGGACGCTGGTTCCGGCCGGCGTCGGCGCGGGCCGCCAGGTGCCGCCGGCCCGCCGGGGCAGCGACGGGGCGCCGTTCGAGGAGGCGTTCCGGGGCGACCGGGAGTCGACGGCCGAGGTTCCGGCCAGCACCGAGCGCGAGCCGGCCCGGGTGCCGGCCGTGGTCGACCTGGTCGAGGTGCCGGTGCCGACGCAGCCCGAGCCGAAGGTGGCTGCCGAGCCGGCCGAGCTGGTGCCGGCCCGGTTCGCGGCGTTCGGCCGCGATGGCGCCCAGCTGGACGGCCTGGAGCTGGCCCAGCTGGACGACGAGGACGATCTCGGCGAGGTCGAGGTGCTGCTCGGGTTGACCGACCTGCTGTGCCACCCGGGCGGCGGCTTCGGCCCGATGCGGGGCGAGCTGGCCGGCGCCGGCGCCGGCGTAGTCGCCTGATCAACGTCCAGCTCATCAACCGAACCGGGCACTTAGTGCCCGGTTCGGTGTGTCTTCGGAATGTCGCTTGACGCGCCGCCGTCCCGATGGCAGGAAGTGAGCCGTGCAGGAGGCGCGGGATCCGCTCATCGAGCATCTGATCCGCTCGACGGTGCCCTCGGCGGTGTCGGCGCTGCCGCAGCGGGCCGGCGGCACCCGGTCCCGGGCCGGCAACGCGATGGCCCGCACCCGCGGCGGCCTGCTCGACGGGGCGCTGCGCGCGGTGGCCAAGCACGGCACCCGGCGGACCACGATGCACGACATCGCGATGCTCGCCGGGGTGGCCAAGGCCACCCTCTACAACCACTTCCGCACCAAGGACGACGTCTGGTCGGCGCTGGTCGAGGCGGAGGTGCAGAGCATCGCGGCCGAGTGCGCCGACCAGACGCTGGTGGACGCGCTGACCCATGCGGCGCTGCGGCTGTCCGGCCACCAGGCGCTGCGGCACGTGGCGGAGAGCGAGCCGGCGGCGCTGGCCGGGCTGCTGGTGCGCCGGCCGCAGGCGGCCGGCTGGCGGGCGGCCGAGGCGGCGGTGGGCGAGCGGCTGACCGCGGCCGGCCGGTCCGGCGCCGACCTGGTGCTGCGCTGGCTGTCCAGCTACCTGGCCACCCCGGCCCAGCCGGACGCGGTCCGGGCCGCCGCCGAGGCGCTGGTCCGGGGCCTGCCGGTGAACCCGCAGAGCCAACCGCCGGCCGAGCCGGCCCGGTCGATATCGTCCGCTGACGGCGAAACCCGACCGGAGGTACCGCGATGACCGATGACGCTGTCCAGCAGTGGCTGGACAGTTACGTGGCCGCCTGGCGTAGCTACGAACCGGCCGCGATCGGTGCTCTGTTCAGCGCGGACGCCACCTACGCGTACCGCCCGTGGGATACCGGCGACGAGGTGGTTCGCGGCCGGGACGCGATCGTGGCCAGCTGGCTGGACCAGCCGGACCAGGAGCGCTCCTGGGTCGCGGAGTACCACCCGCTGCTGGTGTCCGGCGACCGGGCGGTGGCCAGGGGCGTGACCAGGTACGGCGACGGCACCGTGTTCGACAATCTGTGGGAGCTCCGGTTCGACGGCGAGGGCCGGTGCACCGGGTTCGTCGAGTGGTACATGGAGCGGCCGCGGCCGGCCGCCTGACCACCGGCCGGCCGATCAGCCGGGCGCCGGCGGTGGAACCGGCGTTGCTCCCGCTGCGTTCCATCGCCATCAGCCACGTCCGCCCGCACCAGCTTCCGGCACCGGCCGGTCCGGTGCCGGGCCGGGGGAGAGGACCACAGTGAGCTACGGGCAGCAGTCGGCCCCGTCCGCGATGCGCCGCCGGTTGCCGTTGGTGATCGCCGGTGTCGTCGGCGTTGTGCTGATCCTGATCGTCCGGGCGCTGGTCACCGGCGATTCGAATGAGCCGGCCGGCAATCCGACGGCCGGCCCGGCGCCGGCCGACCGGGCCGGCTGCATCCAGTTGAACGTGGTGGCGTCCTCGGAGAAGGCGGCGCTGCTGTCCGGCATCGCGGCCGACTACAACAACGCCAACCGGTCGGTGACCGGCAAGTGCGTGAACGTGAAGGTGGCCTCGAAGGCGTCCGGCGCGGCCGCCGAGGCACTGGCCCGCGGCTGGAAGGACGACGCCGACGGCGCCCGCCCGGACGTCTGGACCCCGGCCTCGTCCTCCTGGACGGTGCTGCTGCGGCAGCGGCTGACCGCGCAGGACCACGGCGCC
>Ga0307499_10000198_pt1 | contig 22026 bp, 21 predicted proteins | sample 13_S_MG_FD_201363 | JGI IMG/M metagenome (GOLD analysis project Ga0307499, IMG submission 201363) | Soil microbial communities from Populus trichocarpa stands in riparian zone in the Pacific Northwest, United States - 13_S | ecosystem: Environmental > Terrestrial > Soil > Riparian zone > Trees... | reverse complement strand
CAACGGGCGGTCGAGGGCAGACAGCTTCAATCCTGGGATTTGAGTCGAGCCTGTTCACGCGGAACGGATGGAGCCACATCGTCATGCCCGCGATAAATCTATGCTTCTTCCCGATGGCCATGATCATACGTCTCACACGTGCGGGCGTACGTGAAAACATAACGTCGAATCACATTCGTTATGCACGCGCCAAGGGATTATCCAGTACGCGAATTCTGTTCGGTTACATTCTGCCGAGCATCTCCATACCCTTGATCACCGTTTTGGGGATCGTGTTTGGCGTATTGCTTGCGTTCGGTGTTGTCACCGAAACCGTGTTTGCGTGGCCGGGAATTGGAAAACTCATCATTGAGGCCATTCGCACCGGCGACCGGCCGATCATCATCGCTTACCTGCTGTTCACGGTTCTGCTGTTTGCGCTGATCAATCTCGCCGTGGACATATTGTGCGCCATCATCGACCCGCGAATTTCCCTCTCCGGAGCGAGGTAGGTGTCATGAGGCGCGGCACCATCGGTTCACTGCTTTCGCCGGGCGGAATTTTCGGCCTTATCGTGGTGGGCACCGCGGTTGTTTGCGCAGGCTTTGCCTCGCAATTGTCGCAACAGAACCCGTTCGATCTCGTGCAGCTCAGTGTTGCCGATTCGCAATTGCCCCCGGGAAGCCTTGGATCGAACGGTATCGTGTACTGGCTGGGATCGGACGATCAGGGACGCGATATCGTCAGCGCAATCCTCTATGGCCTGCGTATCAGCCTACTGGTGGCGATCGCCAGCACGTCGATCGCATTCGTGCTCGGCACCTCGATCGGCCTCAGCGCTGCCTACGCTGGCGGATGGCTGGACCTCGTCTTCATGCGGCTCGCCGACATTCAACTAGCGTTTCCCGGTATCCTGATCGCGCTGGTGCTGTTGTCGGTGCTGGGTTCAGGCATCGACAAGGTCGTCATCGCAATCGTCGCGGTGCAGTGGGCCTATTACGCCAGGACCGCGCGAAGCGTGGCGATCATCGAGCGCAGCAAGGAGTACATTCTCGCCGCGCAAAGCCTTCGCTTTTCAGCGGCACGCATCATCTTCAGCCATTTGCTGCCGAATTCGCTTTCGGCGCTCAGCGTCGTCGTGATCGTGCAGATTGCGGGCGGAATTGCGCTGGAAGCAACCCTTTCGTTCCTCGGCATGGGACTGCCGATTACCCAGCCGTCGCTCGGATTGCTGATCGCGAACGGATACACGTCGATGTTAAGCGGCGAATACTGGCTGAGCTTCTATCCGGGCTTCGTCCTGCTTCTCCTGCTGGTCGGCATCAACCTGATCGGCGAGCGTTTGCGTGAATTAAACGATCCCAGGGAATCGTTATGAGCAGCAAAGTGATCTCGCTGTCCAGCAATGCGGTGCTCGACATCCGGAACCTGAGGACCGAGTTTCCCAGCGCCGAAGGCGTCGTGGTTGCCGTCAATGACGTCAGCCTCTCGGTTGGTCCTGGGGAAATTGTCGGTATCGTCGGGGAGTCCGGAAGCGGCAAGTCTGCATTGGCCTATTCCATCCTGGGATTGATCGATGCTCCCGGCAGGATTACCGCCGGCTCAATCAAGTTTCGCGGTCAGGAACTGGCCGGCCTGGAGGAGGCGGAGCTGCGCGGTGTTCGCGGCAATCGTATCGCCATTATCTTCCAGGATCCGATGACGTCGCTTCATCCCTTGCTGCGCATCGAGCGCCAGATGATTGACGCCATCGCCGCGCATCGCAAACTGTCTCGCGCGGATGCGAGAGGTGAGGCGATCGCCGCTTTGACGAAGGTCGGGATTGCGGCGCCGGAACAGCGCCTGCGGGCTTATCCGCATCAATTGTCGGGTGGCACCCGCCAGCGGGTGGCTATTGCCATTGCGATGATCAACAAACCCGACCTGATCATCGCCGATGAACCGACGACGGCGCTCGATGTGACGACCCAGGCCCAGATTATCAGGGAGATGAAGAGCCTTTGTGCGGCCAGCGGAACCGCGTTGGTGTGGATCACCCATGATCTTGCGGTGGTTTCCGAAATGGCCGACGCCGTTGCCATCATGTACGCCGGCAGCATTGTGGAGACGGGAACGGTCCAGGAAGTGCTCGACAGCCCGGCGCATCCTTACACCGCGGGCCTGTTGGCCTCTGTGCCGGCACGAAATCGGGGAGCGAAGCGGCTTTCGCAAATTCCCGGGTCGGTTCAATCGGCCACTGGCGTGTCGGGCTGCGCCTTTGCGCCTCGGTGCAGTCGGTCCACCGCCGAGTGCGATGCCGTGCCGGCGCTTATGCCAGGGTCCGATGGACGCAAGCTGCGATGCTTTAATCCGCTGCCCGCAATCGCGGATGCACGATTGGGAGCGGCACAATGACTGTGGCCCCGCCGCTGCTGGAATTGAAGAACATCTCCAAGGCGTACGCCGTCGGTCGCGGCGGGCGTTTCGGCCTGGGAAGGCGGCGCGTGGTGCACGCTCTCATCGACGTCAATCTGGCGGTCGCCGAGGGCGAGGTCTTGGGGCTCGCGGGTGAGTCGGGTTCCGGAAAGTCGACGCTTGGTCGCATCGCCGTCGGGCTTGAGCAGGCGTCGGCCGGGCAGGTTGTGTTTGAGAGCCGCCATCACGGCAGGCTTCACAATCGATCCGCGCGTTCCCGGCTGCTCGGGCTGCAGATGATTTTCCAGAATTCCATCGCTTCGCTCGACCCTCGCTTCCGATCCAGGGACGCTATTGCCGAGCCGGTTCGCGTTCATCGACCAGGAATCGCGTCGGTTCAGGCAACGGTGGAGGAATTGGCCGAACGTGTCGGACTGGGAACCAACCTGCTGCGGCGCTTCCCGCACGAGATGTCCGGGGGGCAATGCCAGCGCGTCGGCATCGCACGTGCGCTAACAGTCCAGCCCAAGCTGCTTGTCTGTGATGAGCCGGTATCGGCACTCGATGTTTCGATCCAGGCGCAGATCCTGAACCTGTTCGCCGATCTCAAGGAAAAATCGGGGCACAGCTACCTCTTCATCAGTCACGATCTGCACGTTGTCGAGCGGGTGAGTGACCGCGTCGCCATCATGTATCTGGGCCGTATTGTCGAGATCGGCAGGACCAAAGACGTGTTCGAAGCCCCGCGACACCCCTATACGCGGGCGCTGTTGGACGCGGTGCCGCAAATCCATAAGGGAAGACGCGCGCGCGAACCTTTGCGGGGTGAAATACCTTCGCCGTTGAATCCGCCGGGCGGATGCGCATTTCATCCGCGCTGCCCGATGGCGATGCCGATCTGCAGCAAGGTTGTCCCGCTCATGACCGATGTGGGCGACGGCCATTCCAGCGCCTGCCATCTCAACGCGGCCAGCGACGGGCGCTCAATTGTTCTCCAGGAAAGCCACCGCGAAGGAGTTTGAAATGCTGCTCGTGCTGCAAAATGCCAATGTTGTCGATGTCGCCAGGGGCGTGATCAACCCGGACTATCAGATCGTGATCGAGGATTCGAAAATCGTGGAGGTGGGGCCCAAATCCGCCGGAAATTCCAACGCCGTGCACATCGACCTCGCCGGACTGACGGTCATGCCGGGGCTGATCGATTGCCATTGCCACGTCATGCAGAGCACGTCGAACCTGGCGGCGCTTTCCGTGGAATCGCCGTTTTACGCCGCGAGCAAGGCGTTCGAGATCATGAAAGGGATGCTTCATCGCGGCTTCACCACCGTGCGCGACGTCGGCGGGGCCGACTGGGGCATCGCGCGCTCGGTTGCCGAAGGCCGCGTCGAAGGCCCGCGCGTTATTTATGGCGGCAAGGCTTTGACCGCGACTGGCGGTCATGGTGACTACCGCGCCGCCGGCCAATACTACGAAGATCCCTCGTACTGGGTGCCGAAAATTTCTCGATTGGCGGATGGCCTGGATCAGGTGCGCCTGGCGGTACGCGACGAAGTGCGAAAGGGCGCCCATCACATCAAGATCATGGCGAATGGCGGCGTAGCGTCGCCCACCGACAAGATCACCTCCGATCAGTATTCGGAGCAGGAAATTGCCGCGGTCGTTGACGAAGCGCAAATGGCGGGATTGTACGTATGCTCACACACCTACACCGCCAGCTCCATCAAGCGTGCGGTTCGAAACGGCGTTCGGTCGATTGAACATGGCAATTTGGCGGATCAGGAAGCGATCGATCTCATCAAGCAGCGAGGTGCTTTCCTTGTCCCGACGCTGGTCGTTTTCAAGGCTTTGGCGGAAGAAGGGGTCGCCGACGGACTTCCCGCCGATTTGGTCCACAAGATCGGAAGCATGATGGAGCAAGGGATGCATGTGGTTGAACAGGCTCATCGTGCCGGCGTTACCATGGCTTATGGCACGGACCTGATCGGCGCCATGCACCGCCGTCAGAACGAAGAATTCGAATTGCGGGCCGATCTTGTGCCTACGGCAGATCTGATACGGTCGGCTACCGTCACAGGGGCGCACCTCATTCGGAGGGAAGCCGACCTCGGCCAATTGCTCCCGGGATTTGAGGCTGACTTGATCGCGGTCGAAGGCAATCCGCTCGAGAATGTTCGGTTGCTCGCAAATCCCCAGAAGAATCTAAAATTGATTCTCAAGGGAGGCCACGTCGTGAAGAACGAAACCCTTCACTAAGACAGGCAAGCGTGACAGGGCGGGGAGGTCCGGAGATGTCAGATTGGAGCTTTGGCGCGGTTGGCGATGTCTTCGTCAACCGCGATGACGCGGCGGACGCCTTCAAATATTCGCGTGACTTGCTGCATAAAATCGATCTGGTATTTGGCAATTGCGAAGGCGCCTACACCGATCAAACGGAGACGGCGCCGAGCGCCGGGTGGCGAGTGGTGTCTTCGACAGCGAATGGTGAGAAGCTCCGCGAAGCCGGCTTTGACGTCATGGCGTGCGCCAACAACCACACCGTGGATGCCGGTCACCGCGGATTGATGGATACGCTGGGTCTGTTGCAGCGGCAGGGTATCAAGACCGTTGGGGCGGGCGCCAACGCCGCCGAAGCACATACGTCCGTCGGTGTGCGTCATGACGGCGTGAACGTCGGCTTTCTCGCCTACGCCTCGGTCTACCAGGCCGGGTACGAGGCACGCGACAACCTGCCAGGTCTCGCCGCGATGCGGATTCACTCCCACTACTATATTCCTGATGGGGACGCCTATGGCCGGGTTGAGCCCGGCGCGCCTCCGACGGTCCGGACCGTACCCTTTCCCGAAGACCTGGAGAGGCTGCGGATTTCGATCGCCGACGCGAAGAAAGTCTATGACGTCGTCATCGTCAGCTTTCACATGGGCCAGGCCAGTCTTCCTGCGATCATGACGCAATACGAATTTGTACTCGCCCGCTCCGCCGTCGATTTCGGCGCGGACGTCGTCGTCGGCCACCATCATCATTTCCTGCGTGGTATCGAGATCTATCGCGGCCGTCCGATTTTTTATGGTCTCGGTCACTTCGTTTTTGATCTGCCTGGCCTGGGAAGCGCCCTCGACGCCGCCGAGCTTTCCAGGCTGCGGGCGCGAGGCGAATATGCCATCTATCCGCGCGAAGGATACCCGCTTTCACCCTTTCATGCGGATGCCCGGATGACGATGGTGGCGATCTGCAATTTTCGAGGGCGCGACATCCTGGCTGCAGGTTTTTTCCCCTGCTTGATCAATAAAGACAATCAAGCCGTACCCCTGCAGATGAAGGGAGATCAGGCGCGAAGGCTGACGAGCTACGTCGAATCGATTGGAAATGATGCCGGGCTGACGACACGCTATGAAACCGCGGAACTGCTGCCCGGCCTCGAAGGAATTCGCATCGTGACGAAGAAGGTACACTTGTCCTAGCTGGGCTTTCCTCGACGCCATCGGCGAGTGGCAAAAAATCTTGTCCGTCCTCGTTGGAATTCTCGAAGTTGATCTCGTTGCCTGCCAGGGCGCTCATTGAATGAACCATTACCGAGGAGTTGCTCTTTGGCGCAAAGCAGTCGTTGTTACCTAATGCTAGATTTGACCATCTCCGACTTGCTGGACCTAGCTCAAACTTTCCCATGATGGATTGGACCGAGAATTCAAGATTTTCAATGTGTTAGAGAGCGGCGTGTGCACGATGTGTGCACCGAGAGATCAAAGAAAATCTTGGTACAGCTAGCGTGAGCAGGCCCAAGTTGAGCGCGCATCGCTTGCCGCCTGTCGGCTCGAGCTGTGGTCCTGTAATCTAAGCGCAGGCAGAACGGCCGTCGGGATTTTCTTGAGTGGGCGGGCATGGCACGTCGCCATAGGAGCAGAAGACGCGGCAATCCCCGTTGGGTTTGAGGCGCGTACCGCATCCTTTGCGGTCATAGAAAAACTGACAGGCGTCTATCGGCATCGTCTCCGATGACTTATGGCTGCATTGCGGACATGTGATTATCGAGGTGAGGAGAGGCATTGTCCGAGTTTTTCGGCGACTACATGTCACGGGAGAGAGCGGAAACTAACTTGCCAAGCACGGCCAGCGCTTCCCAAGTGCCGTCGGCCTCCCCCTTTTCAAAATCGTCACTGGTCTGTCCCATCGTATTAGTGACGTCGGCAAGGCAGAGCACCGCGGCCTCGCTGGCCGCGCTGGCCGAGGGGTGTGACAGCCAGTTCTTTATCTTCGCACGGATCGCCGGCGAAATGGTGCTGATCCAGGATCCCAAAGCCGGGCGTCCATAACTGTTGAGCTGTGACAAATTCGATTCCCGCTGGAGCAGTCGACTCGTGCTGATCAGCAGGCGGATCTCACTTGGCGATCTCGCCTGCAAATTCGACATCACCTGGTTTGTGCAGGCGATGCACAAGTATCGTTATCTCCAGTCGGAGGTGATGGTCGCGTCGCTTTTCCTGCAATTGTTCGCGCTGGTCTCACCGCTGTTTTTCCAGATGGTGAACGACAAGGAGCTTGTGCATCGCGGACTGACAACGCTGGATGTATTGGTGTTCGGCCTCATCACGGTGTCGATCTTCGAGTCGCTGTTTGACGCCTTGCGTACCTATGTGTTTTCGCACACCACCAACCGCATCGATGTTGAGCTCAGCGCGCGGCTGTCCAGCAGAGCTTCCGTATCGACCGGCATGCCGGTCGGCCAAATGCCTGTCGCATCCGCGACAGCGGCGCAAATCGCTGGCGTCACGGCGCCGATTCCGATCTTGCCGGCAACTTGATCGGCGACATTTTATGCCGCCTCAAGCAGAATGCCGAATGGCAGACGGAGCTGCAGGACGAGATCAGGAAACCCACATTTCGGATCCGCCTCTCCGCGGAGACGATCAGCTAGGCGGCTACCTCCCATCATATTGTACCAGTGTTGCCGTCCTCAGATGCGCGCCGCTCGGTGCCATTCGTTAACTTCACTCCGTGTCTCGACGCGCCGACGCCTATTCAAACGTGTGGTCTTGCGCCGTGATACGCGCTGCGTGCCTATTCAGAAGGCGTTTTGGCCGATTCTGCGTAGTTGTACGGTTCCACGTTAACGCTAATGCGACGTTGCGGAATGCATCTCTGATGGCGAGCGCTAGTGGTTCGGTCCCCGAATGTCAGCGTCACCGATCGTGCTGAGGACATTCAATGGCCGGCCATCATTCAGCGCTCGATGGTTGAATTGAAGCCGTCCATCCCGTTTGGCGAAATATCATCTGGAGAGCTGCAATGTCGATTGATCGTCGAATGCTGCTGCGTGGCGCAATCGCATGCGCCTGCTGCACGAAGGCGGGCGTGGCCCACGCATCAGACGTGCCGGCGCAAGGTCACGCGGCTCACTGGAGCTACGAAGGCGCTGGCAACCCCGAGAGATGGGGAGAGCTGCAATCGGACTTCAAGATGTGCCAGCTCGGCCTCGAACAGACCCCGATCGACCTCAGCAACGGCATCAGGGGCGACGTCGGTTCTGTCGACTATGATTACAAGCCGCTGCCGCTTCGCATCGTCCACAACGGCCATACGATCCAGGTCAATGCCGATCCGGGGAGTGCCTGCGTGATCGGCGGTACGCGCTACGAACTGCTGCAACTTCATCTGCATCACCCGAGCGAACATCTGCTGGCAGGGAAGGGCTTCGATCTCGAATGCCACTTCGTCCACAAGTCGAGCGCCGGCGCGCTCGCGGTGACAGGCGTGTTCATCCGGCCCGGCGCGGCTAACCCGGCCCTCAAGACATTTTTCGAATCGATGCCGGCCAAGGAGGGCCCCGAGGTGAAGGTCGGCAGCGCCATCGATATCGCGGCCATTCTGCCGAAGAGCGGCGGCTACTTCCGTTACATGGGTTCGTTGACGACACCCCCCTGTTCAGAAGGTTTGACCTGGACAGTTCACAAGGAGCCGATCGAGGCGTCAGTCGAGCAGATCCAGAAATTTGCGTCGCTGTTCCCCAAAAATGCCCGTCCGCTTCAGAAGCGCAACCGCCGCTTCGTGATCGACGCCTCCTGATCGTTGCTTGAATTTATTAGTTTAAAGGAATTCGCACGTGACCCATTTATCCCAGAATGCGAATACATCGTCCGGTGTGTTCGGCATTTTTACCAACCGCAAGATCAACACCAAGATCATGATCGGCTTTGCCGCCGTGCTGGCACTTACGGCGATGTTGTCGGCGATGTCCTATCGCGGCTTCGGCAAAGTCTCGGACGGTTTCGAGGCCTTTAATCAGCGTGTCAAGGTGGTCGGCATCGCCCGCGACGTCGATCGCAGCTTCGTTTCATTCCGTCGGTTCGTCCGCGAATTCTCCATTTCTGGCGATGAAAGCCTGATTGCCGAAGCGCGGAATCAGCAGCAAGTATTGGTCAAGGACATCAAGCGGAGTCTCGATGAAATCAAGAATCCCGAGCGACGCCAAAAGATGGGGGAATTGAACCAACAATTCGAGGTTTACGCCAAGGATTTCGACAAGCTTGTCACGCTCAAGCAGGAACAGAACAAGCTGACCAAAGATGTTCTCGATCCCCTCGGACTGAAGTCTCGCGCCGAGATCGAGGAGTTGCAAGCAATAGCCGCCACCAAGGCGGGTAATTCGAACACGATGATCCTGGCTGGCGAAGCCCTGAAGCAACTACTGCTGGCACGGCTCAACGTCAACAAATTGCTCGGCCGCCACGATCAGAGTTCGGCCGAGGGCGCCGAAAAGGCTCTCGCAGAGCTCAAGGTGGCGATGACTGCGTTCGGTGCGGGGATCGTCAGTGACGACGTCCGCAAGGTCTTTGCCGACGTCAACGGGAACGTCCAGAAATACACCGACGCCTATCACAAAGCGGCGCACGACGCGCATGAGGTCGAGGTTCTCGCCAATGGTGAGATGGCGAAGGCGGCACAGGCAATCGCTGCCGCAGCCGCGAGCATCAAGGAATCCGGGATTGCCGAGGAGACTAAGATCGAGCACGAGACCGAGAGCATGATCTCTTCGACCGAGAGCATGATCCTCACGGTCGCGATCGCCAGCTTGGTGCTCGGCATTGCACTCGCCTGGCTGATCGGACGCGCGATCTCGAAGCCGGTGGTGGGGCTGTGCGCTGGGATGCGCGAGCTCGCCGAAGGTAATTTCCAGGTCGTCTTACCCGGTCTTGGCCGTGGCGATGAAGTCGGCGACATGGCGCAGGCGGTCGAGACCTTCAAGGTCAAGGCCGAGCAGAAGGCGCGCGACGAGGCCGAAGCTAAAATGAAGCAGGATCAGATCGCCGCCCAACAGCGCAAGGCCGAGATGGTCAAGCTCGCCGACTCCTTCGAGGCTGCCGTCGGCGAAATCATCGAAACTGTATCATCGGCTTCGACTGAACTCGAAGCGTCAGCCTCGACGCTGACGGCTACCGCGGAACGCTCGCAGGAACTGGCTACCGCGGTCGCGGCGGCTTCCGAGGAAGCTTCCACCAATGTCCAGTCGGTTGCTTCCGCGACCGAAGAGCTGTCATCATCCGTCAACGAGATCAGCCGCCAAGTGCAGGAATCGGCGCGGATGGCGGGCGAGGCCGTAGATCAGGCCCGCGTCACCAACGATCGCGTGGGCGAATTGTCGAAGGCGGCCGCCCGCATCGGCGACGTGGTCGAACTGATCAACACCATTGCGGGACAGACCAATTTGCTGGCGCTCAACGCTACCATCGAGGCGGCCCGCGCCGGCGAAGCCGGCCGCGGCTTTGCGGTCGTGGCGTCCGAGGTGAAAGCGCTGGCGGAGCAAACCGCCAAAGCCACTGGCGAGATCGGCCAACAGATCTCGACCATCCAGGCGGCGACGCAGGAATCGGTGGGTGCAATCAAAGAAATCAGTGGCACCATCGAACGTTTGTCGGAAATTTCGTCGACCATTGCAGCTGCGGTGGAAGAGCAGGGAGCGGCGACGCAGGAGATTTCCCGCAACGTCCAGCAGGCGGCACAGGGCACCCAGCAGGTTTCCTCCAACATTACCAACGTGCAGCGCGGCGCCAGCGAGACAGGTTCTGCGTCCTCGCAGGTGCTGTCGGCGGCGCAAATGCTGTCGGGTGACAGCAACCGCCTCAAGACCGAGGTAGGCAAGTTCCTCAATACGGTACGTGCCGCTTAGTGACCGGCCCGGCTCTCCACGGAGCCGGGCGTTTGCCTGTGGATGACTCCGAGGGCGCCATGAGCAACGTAGTTCCGATTTTCCTAGAGGAGACGAGCGGTTGTCCGGACAGTCCCGTTGCGAAAGTGACGCAGAATGTCGAGGATATCGTCGGTGCAGCGGCCCAGCTCGCACGCGCGGTTTGCGACCTTTCGACCCAACTGGGTGCGATCGAAAAATTGCCGGTACGCTGAGCGATGCTGACGCGCAGGCTTGCATAGAAGATCGCTTACCAGCAATCGCGACACGGTGATAAAAGCGATGGTCACCCTGTCGCAACAGATCGGCCACCTGCCGGTCCTGCAAAAGGAACTCATTGCAAATATCTGTCGGTTGCCACCAAGCCTGCTTCCGGTCATTTTAAAACCGTCGCCGTGAAGTCTTGAATAAATTGGGCTGCCTCGGCGGGTTTCTGCTGCGGAGGACCGCGATCCGCCACTCGGATATCAGAGGCCAAGCTCGGCAACCAGTTCTTCCATCGCATAAGCTTCGCGGCCAATGCGACCACACAGGTCGCGGTTACACCGACGCAACGATGCTGTCTTGCCGCGGTACCGAAGTTGAGCGGATATTTCCATTGGTCCGCGAATGAGGCGAGCCCGGCGTCCACCGATACGCTCACCCGTCCCGCCAAGGCGCCGCGCTGCTCTCGCTGCGGCCCGACAGGCTGATTGACTCTCCTGTTCGACGACTCGATGATCGGCCCAAGAAAAAGTCGGCAACCGATACCAGCGCGATCGAGCGAACGATCGGCTGATGCCGCCAGGCAGCACAGGGGAGACGACGATGAGGTCCGTGATCGCCGCAGTTGCGGCTGTTCTTTTCTTCGCGCACGCCGCGGCGGCGCAGAACTTTCCCAGCCGGTCGGTCACACTCGTCGTCGCGGCGGCGGCGGGAGGGACGACGGACGTGTTGGCCCGGATCGTTGCAAAGCGCATGGGCGAAGACCTCGGCCAGCCCGTCGTCGTTGAGAATGTGCCCGGCGGCGGCGCAACGGTTGGGACCCGCCGCGTGGTCCGCTCGGATGCGGACGGTTACACGCTGATCTTCGGCAACATGGGCTCGCTAGCCGCGAATGTCTGGCTTTTTCCCCAACTCGGCTTCGATCCGCGCCAGGATCTCGCGCCGGTCGGTCTTGTCGCGATCGTGCCCATGGTTCTGTCCGTGAGCAAGAAGACCGGCATACGCGACCTCGCCGGCTTTATCGCAACGCTTCGGGCGAAGCCGGGCGCTCTCAATTTCGGCCATGCGGGCCCGGGCACGACCGGGCATCTGGCTGCCATCACCTTCCTGCATGTGACCGGCACGCAGGCCCACGACATCCCTTACCGTGGCGCCGGTCCCGCGATCAATGATCTCGTCGCCGGCACGATCGACGCCGTGCTCGACCAGACCGTCACCATGATTCCGATGCATACCGGCGGCAGCGTCAGGGCGATCGCGACCTCAAGTCCCAGCCGACTCGCCCAAATTCCGGACGTGCCGACGTTCGTCGAGGCCGGCGTACCCGCTTTCGACCTGACGGTCTGGAACGCGATCGCCGCACCTGCTGCCACCCCGCGGCCGGTCCTCGAACGCCTCGAATCCTCGCTCAAGACCGCACTCGCAGATCCGGACCTGCGGCGCCGCTTTACCGAACTCGCGGCGGATATGCCCCAACCCGACCAGATAGGAGCGGAGCCGCTGCGGCGGCTGATCGCGTCCGATATCGAACGCTTCGGCCCAATCATCCGCGCCGTCGGAGTGAAGGTAGAGTAGCAGCTTACGGCCTGCGCAATGTCGCCCTGCCGGAATCGGAGCAAGCGCAGCCTGATCTGGAATGGTATGCAGCGGTTTTCCGAAAAGATCATGCTTTAGGTTGGATATGTTGGAGTCGGCGGATTGCGCAGCGCGCCGTGAGCGTACCTCTGCTCCTCCCATCGTGCTCTGGACCCGAAAGGAGACGGTCGGACAAAAGTGGTCCCGCAACCAGACCGAAGAGGTCTTCGTTTTGGAAATCAAAATCTGTTCGTTGCAAACGGTACCCGCAGCCAGCTGTTCCACCACCAAACAACGCTTTGTCCCGTCAAACGGGGACCAATTGCCCGTTCAAATGGCCATTACCGCGAATGTCGGTCTCGGTGGTTGCGCCTCTCCGCAACTACTTACATTATGATTCAAGTACCATCTGGGGCCGCCGAGGCGAACTTGGACTTTCTTGGACGAACCTGTGGACACGCTCCGCAGACGATGCTGGCAGAGTATTTGATTTCGTAGTGCCGGTTGAGAGGATTGAATTTGCGAGCGCGGCGGACGATCGGATAGGCGCCGCACGATACGGCTGGCACAAGGCTTGCTCAGTGTGGCATGTCCGCTTCCACGCAACGGCTGGAGCGTTTGAACTTAGGTGTAAGGGGTTCGCGTCATGGACACGCTTTTTGCGATATGCGCCACCTACGAGGTGGATGATGGTCAGGCGGCAGGCTTCATGCTGATGCGGAAGCAGTTGGATGGTGGCGCCAAGCCCTGGCCAATCCTTATCACGCGCAAAGGCAATAGTTTCTTTGGATTTGAAAATGCCTGTCCGCACCAAGGCTTGCGCCTGGATGCGGTGCCTGGGGAGTTCATGGACGAAGATGGCAACTTTATCACCTGCGGAAATCATCATGCCCAGTTCGATCTAGACACGAGACCGGCGAGCTGCGGCACGAGCGTCATGCCGGCGATGCGGGCAAGGTGGATGTCATTGCTCGTGACGGTGATCAGCCCCAAGCTCAACCAGCTGATCAGCCGGGCGGCGGTGTTGTGCGACCGCGATTTCGAATCGCGTCGGCTGGTCTGCCGACGTTTGGTCGAACGCAGATTCCTGGCTGGTGAAGCCGAGCCAAGCGGTGCAGTATAGACGCGATTGACAGTCATCGCGCAGCGGACCGTCACATGCTGTCACACAACGAACGCAGGTTCCTGTCGGCGCAACGGGTTGGGCATCTTGCCACGGCCGATGGCAGGGCCATTCCGCACGTAGTGCCAGTGTGTTTTACGATTTCGCAAGGCACCATTTACATCACCATCGACGAGAAGCCGAAGCGCGTGGCTGGAGCAGCACTCAAGCGCGTCCGCAACATCGAGCGCAACCCGATAGTCGCCATCGTGGTTGATCGGTATGACGAAGACTGGACCCGGCTTGGCTGGGTGATGTTGCGTGGACGGGCCGAGATCCTGCGCGACGGGACCGAGCACGATCACGCTCAAGAGCTCCTACGCTCCCGGTACCACCAGTTGGCGGCGATGCAGATCGCCGATCGGCCCGTCATCGCCGTCCGCCTGGAGCGGGTGAAGAGCTGGGGCGACCTGTCCGCGGGCGCGGACGAGGCCGACCATGATGGTCAAGCCTAGACGCTGTTGCGACCGTCACGTGCGGTCGCGTAGGATGGAGCCTGGCCGCGATCGGGGAGTATGGGACATGCATGTCGGGCTTACGATGTTTCCGACGGATTACGCGATTCCACCGCACGACCTCGCCGTGGCGGCGGAGGCGCGAGGTTACGATTCATTGTGGTTGCCGGAGCACAGTCACATTCCCACCAGTCGCAAATCGCCCTGGCCCGGCGGCGCCGAGCTGCCGAAGTATTATTACGATACCTACGATCCGTTCCTCTCGCTGGCCGCTGCCGCCGCGGTGACGAAAACCATCAAGCTTGCGACGGGGATCTGTCTTGTCGTCGAGCGCGATCCAATCCACACCGCCAAGGAGGTATCGACCGTCGACCAGCTTTCCTCGGGCCGGTTCATTTTTGGCGTTGGCGGGGGTTGGAACGAGGAGGAGATGGCCAATCACGGCACTGCGTTTGCAACCCGCTTCAAGCTGATGGGTGAGCGGATCCAGGCGATGAAGCAAATCTGGACGCAGTCTACGGCGGCATTCGACGGCGAATTGGTCAAGTTCGAACCCATGATGCAGTGGCCCAAACCGGTTCAAAAACCTCACCCGCCCATCGTTGTTGGGGGCGCATTTCCCCACGCAGCAAAACGGGCGATCGCCTATGGCGATGGCTGGATTCCGATCGGCGGGCGTGCGCTGGATCCGCTCGAGGTGCTGCCGCAATTCCGACAAATGGCAAAGGACGCCGGCCGCGATCCCGCGTCGCTCTCCTTCAACCTCTTCGGGGCGCCCCGAGACCTGGAGGTGCTGAAACGCTACCGTGACGCCGGCGTTGATCGGGTCGTCCTGATGCTTCCGCCCAAGCCCCGAGACGAGATTTTGCCCATGCTGGATGGAAGCGCGGCCCTCGTGACGGCGCTCTAAAGAGTCTGTGAGGTCATCACCCGAAGGAACCAAAGCTCTGGACCGTAGCCGGCCGCCGTCCCCGCAATGAACTCTCGCCGTTGCCCCCCTTTTTTAACGAGCACGCAAACCTCGCGGTCGGGCATTAAGGGACCTTCGCTTCAACAGGCATTTGAAGGGGCAAGGCCCGGCCCCGAAAGCATGACTCGGGGAGTCCGCTTTGGGTCTCGGGATCGACCCCACCGAGCAAGCAGGTAGCTCGTCGCCCGCGACACCAAACGTCTCACCCAACTGGACTCTGTATCCGTAAAACTTGTGTTTTCGCGGGACCAGCCCGCTGAGCTTCCGGTCGAGGTTTGGTCGAACCGCGATGGGCGAGAAGTGCGTACTGGGCGAGCGGGTAAGGGTTATTGCCCATTCTTTGAGTATATGCTCTGATTGAATCGGGAAAACCTGTGATGATTAGACCCGATCTCATCATTTTCGATTGCGACGGGGTGTTGGTCGATAGCGAGGTGCTGAGCTGTCGCTGCCTCTCCGACACGTTGGCGGGATACGGCATCAGCCTTGACGTCGAACAGGCGCTTGATCTGTTCCTTGGACGAAGCGTGACGGCGGTCTTCCAACATTACGAAGCGTTGGGACGCTCGATCCCCGAGCAATTTACGGCTGAGCTGAGGGCAGGGGTTCGAGCTGCGTTTCTCGCGTCGCTTTGTCCGATCGAGGGAGTGAACGCGGTATTGCAAAACCTGCTCATCCCACACTGTGTTGCCTCGTCCAGCGATGTCGATCGGGTGTCGTTCTCGCTCTCTTTGACCGGCCTAGCGCCGCATTTCGACACGCGTCTCTATACCTCGCAAATGGTGGAACGCGGCAAGCCGGCACCCGACCTCTTCCTCTATGCAGCCGAAAGGATGCAGGTGGATCCAGGCCGCACCCTCGTGATTGAAGACAGCGTTAGCGGCGTCAAGGCGGGCAAGGCGGCCGGCATGACCGTTTGGGGATTTGTCGGAGGCAGCCACTATCAATCGCGTAACGGCAAGGCCATTCTGCGCGAAGCGGGGGCTGATCGGGTGTTCGGACGAATGGCGGATTTCTGGCGGACGGACCGGCAAGGGGACTGATGGCGGCATCCGATAACGAGAAGTCACGTCTGGACGAAGCCGCGCGGGCAGGCTGGCTCTATTTCATTGCCGGTCACACCCAGGACGAAATCGCCAAGATGCTGAAGGTCTCGCGCGCATCGGCCCAGCGCCTGGTTTCACTCTGTCTCGCCGAGCGCCTGATTACCTTCCGGCTGGAGCACCCGATCACGGCCTGCATGGAGTTGGCGGCGCGGCTGAAGGACTTGTTTCACCTGGTCTACTGCGAAGTGGTGCCAACCGACCCCGCCGCGCCGCTCTCGGCCGCCGGGATTGCCGAGCGGGCCGCGAACATCCTTGAAACGACGTTGCGCATCGAGAAGCCGACGATCGTGGCGCTTGGCACGGGGAGAGCGGTGCGGGCTGCCGTCGAGCGCGTGTCTCCGATCGACTGTCCGAACCACCAGATCGTGTCGCTGGTCGGAAACATTTCCGCCGACGGCTCGGCCAGCTTCTTCGACACCGTCGGTCGTCTCGCCGACCGGACCAAGGCGCGCCACTATCCGATGCCGCTGCCGTTTCTGATGTCGTCCGAGCGCGAGCGCGACCAGATGCTCAAGATAGATCCGATCGCCCGGGTGAGAGCGGTCGCCGCCAAGGCCGACCTGCGGCTTGTCGGGGTCGGGCAGATGGATCGGCAGGCGCAAGTCCACGTTGACGGTTTCGTCTCGCGCGAAGAGCTGCTCGAGATGATGCGGCTGGGCGCCGTCGGCGAACTCACCGGCTGGGCATTCGACGAGGAGGGGCGCCTCATCAAAGGCGGGACAAACCTTCGCCTCACCAGCATTCCACCGCAGGTGCCTGCGGAGGCCCTGACCATCGGAGCGGCGGTCGGTCGTGCCAAGGTTTCGGCCATCAGGGCGGCGCTGAAGGGTCGGCTGCTGAACGGGCTGATCACCGACGAGGCGACCGCGGGCGCCATCCTCAAGTCGTAGCTAACTGATCGGGCTTTCGGCCTCGTCGCGCGCGGGGTTCCCGCGAGCCAATCCAGGCATGCGGCCATCGAACCGTGTCCTCCCGCCTGCACGTCGGTGCACAAGCGCAATTCCGATCCTTGACAACCTCTGGAGTCGATGTGAACATAATTGCAAGACGTGGGCATATGCTCAACGTCACTAAGGGAGGTTATCGTGAAACACGTCCTCAGCGCCCTCCTGGGCGCGGCTACCTTGTTGGGCGCAGCTCCTTCCGTCGCACAGACAACCCTGACCATCGCCACCGTGAACAACGGCGACATGATTCGGATGCAGGCGCTGACCAACGAATTCACCGCCAAAAACCCCGACATCACCGTCAAATGGGTGACGCTCGAAGAGAACGTCCTGCGCCAGCGCGTCACCACCGACATCGCGACCAAGGGTGGACAGTTCGACGTGCTCACCATCGGCACCTATGAGGTTCCGATCTGGGCCAAGAAGAACTGGCTCATTCCGCTAGACAATCTCGGACCCGACTACGACACCGCGGACCTGCTCCCCAAGATCCGCGACGCCGTCTCGGTGTCAGGCAAGCTGTACGCCGCGCCGTTCTACGGCGAGAGTTCGATGGTGATGTACCGCACCGACCTGTTCCAGAAGGCCGGCCTGACCATGCCGGAAAAGCCGACCTGGGATTTCGTGATCGATGCGGCGAACAAGCTCACCGACAAATCCGGCGGCGTCTACGGCATCTGCCTGAGAGGCAAGGCGGGCTGGGGCGAGAACATGGCGCTCCTGACGGCGATGTCGAACTCGTTCGGCGCACGCTGGTTCGATGAGAAGTGGCAGCCGCAATTCGACAAGCCGGAGTGGAAGAAGACGCTCTCGACCTATGTCGATCTGATGAAGGCCGCGGGCCCTCCCGGTGCCAGCTCGAACGGCTTCAATGAAAACCTCGCGCTGTTCAACTCCGGCAAGTGCGCGATGTGGATCGACGCCACAGTGGCGGCGTCCTTCGTCACCAATCCCAAGGACTCCCAGGTGGCCGACAAGGTCGGCTTCGCGCTCGCACCGAATGCGGGGCTTGGCAAGAACGCCAACTGGCTGTGGGCATGGAATCTCGCCATCCCTGCCGGCTCGAAGAAGATCGCCGCCGCGGAAAAATTCATCGCTTGGGCGACCAGCAAGGACTACACCAAGCTCGTCGCCTCGAAGGAGGGATGGGCCAACGTGCCGCCCGGCACGCGAACCTCGCTCTACCAGAATCCGGAATATCTGAAGGTTGCGCCGTTCGCCAGGCTGACGCTGGCATCGATCGATGCCGCCGATCCGAACAAGCCGAGTGTACAGCCGGTGCCGTATGTCGGCGTGCAATACGCGGCGATTCCGGAATTCCAGGGCATCGGCACCAGCGTCGGCCAGCAATTCTCGGCGGCGTTGGCCGGCTCCTCGACGGTGGACGCAGCACTCGCCGCCGCGCAGAGCGCCACCGAACGCGAAATGAAGCGCGCCGGCTATATCAAATAGCGCTCTGTGCCAATCTTGGCTGCCGACCGGTCCGGGCACGGACGGCAGCCACATCTCCCTTTGAGAGATAGCAGGAGGCGGCGATGGCGACGCAGCAAACCCAGGTCCTCGGAAGGGCTCTGCTGACGCCGGCCGTCGCATTGCTGTTCATCTGGATGATCGTCCCGCTGGCAATGACGATCTATTTTTCGACGCTGCACTACAGCCTGCTCGACTCGGAAAATTGGAGTTTTGTGGGGCTGGAGAATTTTCGATATTTTCTCACCGACCCCGCTTTTCTGACCGCGCTGCGGAACACGCTGGTGCTGGTCGGATCGGTGCTCGCAATCACCATCCTGCTCGGCACGCCGCTGGCGCTGCTGCTCGATCAGCAGGTGATCGGGCGCAGCATCGTCCGCCTGATGGTGATCGCACCGTTCTTCGTGATGCCGACCGTGAGCGCGCTGGTCTGGAAGAATCTCTTGATGCATCCGGTGTCCGGGCTGTTCGCCTGGGTCGCGACGCTCGTGGGCGCAACGCCGATCGACTGGTTCAACGATGTGCCTTTGTTCGCGGTGATCCTGATCGTGGCCTGGCAATGGCTGCCGTTTGCGACCCTCATCCTGCTGACGGCGCTGCAGTCCCAGGACGAGGAACAGAAGGAAGCCGCCGAGATGGACGGGGCGAGCGCGCTTTCGACCTTCATCTATCTCACCTTACCGCACCTCGCGCGGCCGATCACCGTGGTCATCCTGATCGAAACGATATTCCTGTTGACCGTGTTCGCCGAGATCTTTGTCACGACCGGCGGCGGCCCTGGCCTGGCGACCACCAATATCGCATTTCTGATCTACTCGCAGGCGCTGGTCCAGTACGACGTCGGCAACGCCTCCGCCGGTGGACTGGTCGCGGTCGTGATCGCCAATATCGTGGCCTTCTTCCTGGTGCGGATCGTCGGGCGGAATCTGGAGGCGTAAGCGATGGCACGCAAGGTGACGGCGAGACGCGTATGGGTATCCACGGCTGCGGCGTGGTTGTTCGGATTTCTGATTTTCCTGCCGATCCTGTGGATGGTGCTGACGAGCTTCAAGACCGAGCTCGAGGCGTTCTCGATGCCGCCAAAATTCCTGTTGTTTCACTGGACGACTGAGAACTACGCCACGGTGCAGGAGCGCAGTGACTACCTTCATCATGCGCTCAATTCGATCCTCATTGCCGGCGGGTCGACGCTGATTGCGATGATCATTGCTGTTCCGGCAGCCTGGTCGATGGCGTTCGCACCGACCAAACGCACCAAGGACGTTCTGCTCTGGATGCTCTCGACCAAGATGATGCCGTCGGTCGGTGTGCTGGTTCCGATTTACCTGATCTTCCGCGATTTCGGGCTGCTCGATACGCGCGCCGGTCTCGTGATGATTCTTTGTCTCGGCAATCTGCCGATCGTGATCTGGATGCTCTTCACGTACTTCAAGGAAATCCCGAAAGACATTCTCGAAGCGGCGCGGATGGATGGGGCGACCATCGGGCGCGAACTCGTCTATGTACTGACGCCGATGGCTGTCCCCGGCCTCGCCTCGACGCTGCTGCTTAATTTCATTCTGGCGTGGAACGAGGCGTTCTGGACGCTGAATCTTTCGACGCTGGAGGCAGCACCGCTCACAACGTTCATCGCATCCTATTCGAGTCCCGAGGGCCTGTTCTGGGCAAAGCTGTCGGCCGCCTCAACGCTCGCCATTGCGCCGATCATCGTCCTCGGATGGTTCACGCAGCGTCAGCTCGTCCGCGGACTGACCTTCGGCGCGGTCAAATAGCAGGGGGACAGAGATCATGGGCCAGATCACGCTGCAGGGAGTCCGGAAATCGTTCGGACCGGTCAACATCATCAAGGAAGCCAATCTGGATATCGAGGACGGCTCCTTCGTGGTGTTCGTCGGACCGTCCGGCTGCGGGAAGACGACGCTGTTGCGCCTGATCGCCGGACTTGAGGACGTCACTGGCGGGCAGATCCTGATCGACGGCAAGAACGTGGTGGACGTCCCGCCGGCGAAGCGCGGGCTGTCGATGGTTTTCCAGTCCTATGCGCTCTATCCGCATATGAGCGTCCGCGGCAACATCGCGTTCGGTCTGAAGATGGCGGGCCTGCCGCGCCCGGATATCGACCGCAAGGTGGAGGCTGCGGCTGCTACGTTGAATCTGACGCCCTATCTGGAGCGCAAGCCGCGCGACCTCTCCGGCGGCCAGCGTCAGCGCGTCGCGATTGGACGCGCCATCGTGCGCGAACCGAAGGCATTTCTGTTCGACGAGCCGTTGTCGAATCTCGATGCGGCACTCCGCGTCCAGATGCGCATGGAGGTGACAAAGCTGCAAAAGCAGCTCGGGACCACCGCCGTCTACGTCACCCACGACCAGGTCGAAGCCATGACCATGGCCGACAAGATCGTCGTGCTCAACGCGGGGAATATCGAACAATACGGCTCGCCGCTGGAATTGTACGAGCGCCCGGCAAACCTGTTCGTCGCTGGCTTCATCGGATCGCCGAAGATGAATTTTGTGCCCGGCGAGGCGGTCGGCGAACCCGGCGTCGCCACGCTCGGCGTCAGGCCCGAGCACTTGAGGATCGGCAAGGAGGGAGAGGGTTGGCCCGGTACAGTGTCGGTCGCCGAGCATCTGGGCAGCGATACCTTTCTCTATGTCGACGCGGGCAAGCTCGGAATGCTGACCGCGCGCTGCATCGGAGAATTCAATCTCAAGGCCGGCGACCGCGTACGGCTTTCGCCCGATCCGGCCCGGCTGCACCGTTTCGACAAGGATGGCGCGGTGATCAGGACGTGAGCGGAAAGGCGCGATGCGCGGCGATAGGAAAACAGGACTAACAAGAAGATGTATCTGGAAAAATTCAAACTGGACCAGAAGACAGCCGTCGTAACCGGCGGCGGTCAGGGAATCGGACTGGCCTGCGCGGAAGCCCTGGCGGAGGCGGGAGCGAAGGTCGTCATCGCGGATCGCGACCCCCAGCTGGCCGCTGCCGGGCGCGCGAGCCTGAAAGCGAAGGGCCTGGATGCCGAGATCGCGATCATGGATGTGACAGACCCAACGCGCGTTTCCGAGGTCGCCGATCAGCTGGCATCTCGCTTCGGCCGGGTCGATATCCTCGTCAACAATGCCGGTATTGCGCGGAGCGAGACACCGGCCGAGAAGGTAGTCGACGAACATTGGCTCAACGTCATCGACGTCAATCTCAACGGCACGTTCTGGTGCTGCCGCGCTTTCGGCAAGCATATGCTCGACGCAAAATCGGGTTCCATTGTGAACATCGGTTCGATGTCCGGGTTCATCGTCAACAAGCCGCAGGAGCAATGTTACTACAACGCCTCCAAGGCCGCGGTGCACCATCTGACAAAATCGCTCGCGGCCGAGTGGGGGGCGCGCGGCGTCCGTGTCAACGCCGTGGCGCCGACTTATATCACCACCCCTCTCAACGCATTCGTCAAAAGCAACCCGAAGATGTACGATGCCTGGATCGGCGGTACGCCGATGGCCCGGATGGGAGAGGTCGACGAAATCGCGTCCGTCGTCCTGTTTCTGGCGTCCGACGCCGCCAGCCTGATGACCGGGAGCGTCGTCCTC
>Ga0307499_10000197_pt1 | contig 22028 bp, 12 predicted proteins | sample 13_S_MG_FD_201363 | JGI IMG/M metagenome (GOLD analysis project Ga0307499, IMG submission 201363) | Soil microbial communities from Populus trichocarpa stands in riparian zone in the Pacific Northwest, United States - 13_S | ecosystem: Environmental > Terrestrial > Soil > Riparian zone > Trees... | reverse complement strand
GCAGCCGGACCGGACCGCGGCCACGCACCGACATCACCGGCCCCGGCCGGACCGGCTCGCTCGGTCCGTCGTCCACACCAGACAGCGGCCGGCGCCCGACCCGGACCCAGACCGCGTCGATCCTGCCGCCGCTCACCGGCGGTACGGCCAAGCCGTCCGGCAGCGGCACGGCCAAGCCGTCCGGCAGCGGCACGGCCAAGCCGTCCGGCGCCGGTACGCCCAAGCCGTCCGGCAGCGGTACGCCCAAGCCGTCCGGCAGCGGTGCGGCCAAGCCGTCCGGCGGCGGTACGCCCAAGCCGTCTGGCGGCGGTTCCTCCGGCGGCTCGACCGGCAACGGGCCGGCGCTTCAGCCGCCCAGCGGCGGTGGCCCCGCGGGCGGCCCGGCGGCGCAGCCGCCTGCTGGCAACGGTCCGGCGTTGCAGCCGCCGGCCGGCACTCAAACTGCCGGCCTCCAGCCTGGCGGCGGCAGCCCGGCCGGCGGAGGCGGTGTCGCGCCGCCGCCGTTCGGCGACGTCGGTCCAGCCGGGCGGGGTCAGGCACCCCAGCCGGCCGGCGGCACCAATCCGGCCGGCATCGGCGCACCGACGCGGTCGATCGGCACCGCTCCGGTCCTCCCGGGCGGCACGGGTGTCCCAGCCGGCGGCGGTGCCGCGCCGCCGGAGTCCGTCGGCGGCACTCCGGCCCTGCCCGCCGGCAGCGGCATTGCGCCCGCCCAGCCAGGCGATGCTCCGCTCGGCGGCGGCCCGGTCCCACCGGTCCCGGCACCGCCGGCGCCACCCGCCGGTCTGGTCCCGCCGGCGAGCGGTGGCGGCTCGTTGAGCCCCGCGGGCAGCGACCAGAACCCGCCCGCGGCCGACCCGGCGCCACCCGCTCCGCCGCCCCCGGCGGATCCGGCACCCCCGCCCCCGGCGGACCCGGCGCCACCACCCCCGGCGGACCCGGCGCCACCACCGCCGGCAATCCCGCCCCCGGCGGATCCGGCTCCGCCGCCTCCGGCGGACCCGGCGCCACCGCCGCCGGTGGAGCCGGCACCACCACCGCCGGCGGCGCCGGTCGACCCCGGCCTGCCGCCGATACCGCCACCGGTGATCAACGACCCGGTCCCGCCGGCGGCCCCGCCGGTGATCGTGCCGCAACCCCCGCCACTGGTCAGCGAACTGCCCCCGTCGGTCATCGATCCACCGTCGTCGGTCTCCGACCCCGGTACCGCGGTCGCCGATCTCGGCAGCGGCCTGTCCGGCGGTGACACCGGCGGCGGCGTGTCCGGCGGTGACGGAGGGGGCGGAGGCGGCGAAGGCTAGCCACTCCCGCCCGCTGGTTGGGTCCCGAGCCGATCTGGCTCGGGACCCAACTGCGCCGGCCGGCTGCGACCCCGTCGAGCCGGCGAGGTGGGATGGCCCCCGGACCAGCGCCGCCCGCGGCCTGCTCGGCCGTTCCGTTGCCCCGCATCAGCCCGGCAAACCACGTCACCGTCCGCGGGACCCCGGCCGCCGCGACCGCCTCGTACGTCCGCTGCCGGGCGCGCGGGCCGGCGGTCGGTCACCTTTCGGTCGGGTGATGTCGAGAGCTGGACACCGGCTACGACTCCTCATGCAGGCGTCCGCCCTGGCCGCCCGGAAGGACAGGAGCAGTCCGTATGAGCAGGTCCCTGAACAAGCAGACCGTGGAGACCTACCTTGACGGTTTCCGGACGAACGATCACTCGAAGATCCTGTCCTGCCTGACCGATGACATCGAGTGGACCGTGTTCGGCCACTTCCACCTGACCGGTAAGGAGGCGTACGGCAACGCCATCGAGGGACCAGGGTTCGTCGGCCCGCCCCGGCTGGAGGTCGTGCGGATGGTCGAGGAGGGCGACACCGTGATGGCCGAACTCCTCGGGTGGGCGCCCCGGGCCTACGGTGAACCCGTGCGCTTGTCGATGGCCGAGCTGTTCGTAATGCGTGCCGGCAAGATCGCCGAACGCCGCGCCTGGGTGCTCGCACTGACCGAGAACGACCACCGCTGACCAAGGTCGAGTCTCGAGAGCACTGCCGCCGGCAGGTGCCGGGCGCCTGCGGCCAGCGATTACTGTTCAGCGGCGCGGCGCAGCGCGTGCTGGCGTACCTCGCCGTGCACGACGCCGCCGGCCGGGCCGAGCTGGCCGGCGTGCTGTGGCCCGACCTTCCGCAGTCCAGGGCGCAGTCCGACCTACGCACCGCGCTGTGGCGGTTGCGCCGGGTGTCCCGGGACTTCGCCGAGACCAGCGGGGACGTGCTGTACCTGCATGAGCACGTCGCGGTGGACCTGCGCGACGTGGCCACCTGGGCTGCCGCGGCGATCTCACCGTCGGTTGCCGCGCGGCCCGCAGCCCGCGCCCGCAGCCCTTTAGGGTGGTCTACGTGGTTTGGTCGCGTCCGGTTCCGCTGATCGGTGACGCGAGCGCGGCTTCGGAGCGGGCGCGTGATCCGGCTGGCTGGGCATTTCCCGATCCGGCCCGGCAGGCGCTGTATGACGTGATGGCCGCCCGCCGCGACGTCCGCCGATTCCGGCCGGACCCGGTCGACCCGGCGCAGCTGGATCGGGTCCTGGCCGCCGGGCATGGCGCGCCGTCGGTCGGCCACAGCCAGCCGTGGCGGTTCGTGGTGGTGACCGAGGCGCAGACACGGGAGCGGGCCGCGCTGATGGCCGACCGGGAACGGCTGCGGCAGGCCGCCATGTTCGAGCCGGACGCGGCCCGCCGGCTGCTGGACCTGCAGCTGGAGGGCATCCGGGAGGCCCCGCTCGGGGTGGTGGTGTGCTGCGACCGGCGGGCCCCGGCAGCTGGCGTGCTCGGCCGGGCCACCTTCCCGGACACCGACATCTGGAGTTGTGCCTGCGCGATCGAAAACATCTGGCTGGCTGCCAGGGCGGAGGGCCTGGGGCTCGGCTGGGTGACGCTGTTCCAGCCCGCCGAGCTGGCTGACCTGCTCGGCTTGCCGGCCGGCGTGGTCACGCTGGGGTGGTTGTGCCTCGGCTGGCCCGACCAGCGCCCGCCCGAGCCAGGGCTGCAGCGGGCTGGCTGGTCGCGCCGGCTGCCGCTGTCACAGGTCGTCATCGAGGAGCGGTGGTCGGCCGAGGCCACACCACCGCCGCCACGCTCCCATCTGCGCGCGCCGTCGCCGGCCGCGGTGGTCGCCGCCCGGGACGCCGGCGACCGGCTGCTCACCGCACCCGGCTCACTCGGCGTGCTCGATCAGGTCACCGACCGGGCCATCGCGCTCGGGCACGGCGACCTACCGGCCGGCGTGCTGGTGCTGGCCGCGGCCGACCACCCGGTCGCTGAGCACGGGATCTCGGCCTACCCGGCCGAGATCACCAGGGAGGTGCTGGCGGCCGCGGCCGCCGGGGAAGCGATGGGCGTGGCGGCGGCCCGGTCGGCGGGGTTACGGGTCGAGCTGGTTGACGCGGGTGTGGCCGGCGATCCGGTCGCCGGCGTCGACCGGATCGCCTGTCTGGATCCGCGCGGCGATCTGGTCGCCGCCGACGCCATGTCCGCCGCAGACACCAGCCGCGTCGTCGATGCCGGCCGGGTGGTCGGACGCCGGGTCGCGGCCGGCGGGCTGGTCGCGCTCGGCGAGGTCGGGGTCGGCAACACCACCGTGGCCGCGGCGCTGACCTGTGGCCTGCTCGATGTGGCGGCGCAGGCAGCGGTGGGGTTGGGCGCGAGTGCCGACACCGACATGCTCGACCGGAAGCGGGCCGTGGTCAACGCCGCGCTGGCGCGTGCACGCGCGGCCCACGGCGCGAACCTGGCCGACCCGCTGGTGGCGCTCGGCGCGCTCGGCGGACCGGAGATCGCGACGCTGGCCGGGGTGGTGCTCGGTGCCGCGGACGCCGGTGCGGTGGTGGTACTTGACGGGCTGGCCACGTCGATCGCGGCGCTCTGCGCGGTGCGGGTCGAGCCCGGGGTGGCCGCGCACCTGGTCGCCGGTCAGCGCAGCCGGGAGCTCGGGCACAGTCTGGTCCTTGCCGAGCTCGGCCTGGAACCGGTACTCGACCTGCGCATCCGGGCCGGCGAGGGGGTCGGTGCCTGCCTGGCTGCCACTCTGGTCCGCGAGGCGCTGACCCTGCGCCGGACCGCGGCTCGGGTCAGCTACTGATCCGACCGGGCTGGCCCGCCCACCGGCGGTGGCTCGGCTTCGCCGGCGGTCAGCGCGGTGGAGCTGGTGCCGGGCTCTGCGGGTGGCGCCGGGGTCTGGTCGAGGGTGGCGAGTTTGGCGCGGACGGTGCCGGCGCCGGGGTGGTTGAGGTCGGCGAAGATGTCCAGCGCGGCGGCCCAGGCGGTGCGGGCCTGGTCGGGCTGGCCGGCGGCATGGTGGGTGTCGCCGAGGTGGGTCTGGGTGTCGGCTTCGTCGTAGCGGTCGCCCAGGTCGCGATAGAGGGTCAGGGCGTGGTGGTAGCAGTCGGCGGCCTCAGGATGCTGGGCGAGGTGGTGGTGGGCGTAGCCGAGGCTGTCCCATGCGGCGGCCTCCCCGTCGCGGTCACCGAGCTCCTGGAACAAGGCGAGGGCCTGCCGGCACCGGGTGACGGCCCGGGTGTGATCACCCAGCAGGACGTAGCACCAGCCGATGTTGTTGAGCGCGTTCGCCCGGCCACGGCGGTTGCCGATGGCACCGAAGAGGGTCAGGGCCTGCTGGGCGTGGTCGAGTGCCCTGTCGGGCCGGCCGCGCCGGTCCCACATGCCGCCGAGGGCGCGGTGGGTGTGAGCCTGGCCAACCATGTCCCCGGCTTCGGCGAACAGGTCCAGGGCGCGACGGAGGTGGGTGTGGGCCTCGTCGTGGCGGCCTAGCAAGCTGCCGGCCTGGGCGAGCAGGCGGTGGGCCTGCGCCGTGGCCGTGAGATTGCCCAGCCGATCGGCGGCGGCCAAGGCGGTCTCCCAGACGCTGGCCAGGTCGTGCCAGTGCCCCCGCCGGTACAGCACGGTGTGCAGAGCCCAGGCCAGGTGCCAGGTATGGGTTTCGAACCCGGACCCGTCGGCGACTCGTTGCGCTGCCAACAGGACCGGATGTTCGGCGGTCAACCAGGCCAGGGCGGCCCGCAGGTCGGCGGGTTGTTCCGGGGTGACGCCAGCGGCGGGTGGGGCAAGGGGAAGCTGGATCTGGTCCCGGGCCGGGGAGGCGAGCCGAGCGGCAGTGTGCGCGGTGTGGGTGTAGTGGTCCAGCAGCCGGGTGATGGCGGCCATGCGCTGATCGTCGGAGTCAACCGTCTGGGTGAAGTCGGCGGCGTAGGCGCGGAGTAGATCGTGGAAGCCGTACCGGCCGGGGGCGTGCTCTGTCAGCAGACCGGCGTGGGTCAGCTCCACCAGCGATCGGTGCGTGCTGGCCAGGGGGGTGGCGGTGAGGCTGGCCGCGGCCGGCGCGGAGCTATCCGGGCCGGGGTGCAGGCCGAGCAGGCGGAACAGACGGGCGGCATCCCGGGTGAGGGTGGTATAGGACCAGGAGAACACCGCCCGCACCTGGCCAAGGACGTCGTCTGCGTCCAGTCGACCGGCCTGGCCGCTGGCGGTGGTGAGTTCGGCGGCCAGCGCGGTGAGGGGGAAGGTGGGGTGGGCGGCGGCGCGGGCGGCGACGATGGCCAGCGCGAGCGGCAGCCGCGCGCAGGCAGTGATGATCTCTTCAACCGCCCTGGGTTCAGCCGCGGTCCGGCCGGGTTCGATCCGGGACGCAAGTAGCTCCCGGGCCTCCTCAGCGGTGAGCAGGTCGAGGCTGAGGGAGTGGGCGCCGTCGGCGGCGACCAGGCCGGTGAGCGGGTCGCGGCTGGTCACCACCGCGACCGCGGTGGGGGTGCCGGGCAGCAGCGGCCGGGCGTGCGCGGCGTCGCGGGCGTTGTCGATCACCACCAGCATCCGCCTGCCCGCCAGCAGGCTGCGGTAGAGGGCGGCCTGCGCGTCGTGGTCGGCAGGGATCCGGTTGGCGGGCATCCCGAGCGCGTCGAGGAACCCGCGCACCGCCGCGGCCGAGGACATGACCTGCCCGCCGGGGTCGAACCCGCGCAAGTTCACGTACAGCTGCCCGTCGGGGAACCGGTCGGCGACCCGGTACGCCCAGCGCACGGCCAGTGCGGTCTTGCCCACCCCGGCCGTGCCGGACACCGCGGTGACCACCACCGCGGTCGGCGCATCGGCGGCAGCGGCTGCGAGCACCGCGTCGAGGCGGGCCAGGTGGACGGCCCGGCCGGTGAACCCTGGCACGTCACCGGGCAGCTGCGCCGGCAGCACGGCCACCCGGTCCGCCGGGGCGGGCTCGGCACCGGCCGGCGACGCGGCCGGCCGCGACACCTCACCGCGCAACACCGCCAGGTGCACCGCCTGCAGTTCAGCGCCCGGGTCGGCGCCGAGCTCGTCCGCCAGCCGTTCCCGCAGCGGGGCGTACACGTCCAGCGCGTCGGCCGTCCGACCGGTCGCCGCATACGCCCGCATCAGCACCGCGGCCAGCGGCTCCGCCAGCGGAAACTCGTCCAGCAGTACGCGCACCGGCGCCGGCACGACTGCCGGCTCACCGGCCCGTAACTCCGCGTCCGCCCACGCCACCACCGCCGCGAGGTGCTCCTGCCGCCACGAGTCGCGCAGCCGGCCGGCCCACTCCCCCGCCACTCCGGTCAGCGGATCGCCCCGCCAGCACCCGACCGCCTCCCGGAGCAGCCCCAGCCGCTCGCCGTCCCGGCCGGCACCGCGCGACGCCTCGAGCAGCCGGCGGAACCGGTGCAGGTCCACCTCGTCCGGGTCGACCTCCAGCACGTACCCGCCGGCCCGGCGGGTGATCCGGACGTTCGGGTCCGACGCGGCCGGCCCCCGTTCGAGGCAGCGCCGCAGCCGGGTGATGTGGGTGTGCAACGTGCGCCGCGCCCGCTCCGGCGGATCCTCCCCCCAGACCCGATCCACCAGCACCTCCACCGGCACCAACCGGCCGGCGTCGACCGCCAGCGCCGCCAGCACGCCATACTGCCGCGGCCCACCCACCACCAACTGGGTCGACCCGGCCCATACCTCGACCGGACCCAACAGCCGGAACCTCACCTCGACACGGTCAGCGACCAACCATCCCTCCTGCGAACCTCGGGCACTACCCCTCCTCATCGGTGGTGCCTGCACGCGACGAGCGGAACCGTCACGTCCCCCAGCGCCAGTGAACCGTCTCGGGTTGGGTGCCGCCTCGTGTCTTGCGATGGATGCGGATCATGGCGAAGAGAGGCACCCGGCCGAGCAATGGAACGCGCGACGCTAGTCGAGACCGGATCCTCCCCAAACACGCCATCGCCGTCCGCCTCCTCGGCCGCCTCCTGCGCGGATCGGCGCTACCCAACCGCCGCGCGATGCCTGTCGTCTTCCGCCGACCCGGCTTGCCGCCGCAGCCGAGCGGCGAGCAGCGATCCGGCACAACCGGCGCCGGCGCCAACGCCGAACGCGAAGCCGGGCGAGATCCGTCCCAGGGCGACAGCAAGGCCGATCAGTCCGCCGAGCACCAGGAGCACCGCCGTCGCGGCGCCAAGCATCCCGACGACGAGGCGGAAAGTGCGACCCCAGTCCTCCGGATTCAAGAAGTCGAGCACCAACTCCAGCGGACTGCGCGGTGCCTCCACCGTCCGCAACCCCGGCCGGCGCCGACCTCTTCTCGCCGCCTTGTGCACACGCGGTGAACCGACATCGAGCGGGCGATGAATGAGCTCCGGCGCTGGCGCGCGCGATGAATGGTCCACTGTGGCAGTCGTCCCTCGAAGCCGGCTTCATGGCGTGCTCAGCCAGCCAGGCCGCAGGTGCTCCAGCCTGGCCGAGTTCGCGGTAGGGACGCGCCCGGCGCCTGTCCAGGCCGGGTCGGCCTGGACGACATCGGACACTCACTGCGACGAGAAGCATAGGCCATCGGGTCGGCCGCAGCGAGCACTCACTGCCGCTCCGATACGGCTGACCAGCAGGTTTGTCATCCTGCACGTGAAAGGCCGACCTATCAGAACTCCGAGATCAGTGACTCAGTGTAGTAAGAATACAAATCGATGCGGCACGGTGTGACACGAAGAATGCCAAAGTCGGCCATAGATGACGTAGAGTGCGCGTCCGACAGAGAGTGCCCCCGTCGAGGGTTCGACGGGGGCTCTCTCCAGACTCCGGATCGAAACTGCTTCGCGGTAGGGACGATCCGGACGAGGGACCCCGGGGACGGTTCGCCCGTCCTCGGGGTTTCCTACCCGACCTCAGCCGGGTGTCCGCAGGGGTTGGTCAACTTGCCCCCGGCAAGACATCAGTTGGACGCCGGTGTCCGCACCCACCATTCCTGGGATCCTGCCGACTTCGATGCTGCCGCCCATCGGCGTCCGCCTCCCCTCGCGAGCCTCCACCCCGACGCAACGGGACAGCCTGCTCGGATCTCGACTTACCGTTTGACATGTCGAACACCCCTCGCGAGAACCGTACCACCCCATGACGCGACAGTCGAACGCTGATAAAAACTCGCGGTATGCTTGCCGGGGCACGGACATGAGGGGGTGGCGATGGCACAGGCAACCGTCGACGTCGGCGGCCTGTACGCGGCCCTGGACGCGGCGCGGGCCAGCAAGGAGCTGTCCTGGCGGCAGTTGGCCAAGGAGATCGGGGTCAGCCCGTCGACCATGACCCGGATGGGCAACAGCCAGAAGCCCGAGATCAACGCGTTCGCCGCGATGGTTCGGTGGCTCAACATGCCGGCCGAGACCTTCATGATCGACGAGGACACCGCGCCGCGGGAGGAACCTCCGCTGCTCGCACAGCTCGCCCCGCTGCTGCGGGCACGCACCGACCTCGACGCCGACGACGTGCGGTATCTGGAGGAGCTCATCGGCGCCGCGGTGCGCCGGTTCGACAGCGAGCGGGGCACCGGGCGGAGGTAGTCGTGAGCAACTGTCACAACCAGGCCGACATGCGCGCGCTGGCCGCCGAGGAACGCGCCAACCTCAACCTCGGCCCCTTCGCCGCGCTCAACCCGTACGACCTGGCGGCCGAGCACGGGATTCCGGTGTACGGGATCTGCGAGCTCATCGAGAACGGCTGCACCACCGAGGCGATCGAACACTTCACCCGCCGCCAGCTCGGCAAGTGGTCCGCGGCGCTCGTCCCGCAGGGAACCGGCCGGTTCATCATCGAGAACACCGCACACAGCCCCCGGCGCCGCCGCTCCAGCGTCGCGCACGAACTGAGCCACCAGTTGCTCGAGCACGAATTCGACAGCGTTCTCCTCGCCGACGACGGCTCGTGTCGTTTCGACAAGGAGAAGGAAGGCCAGGCCAGATTCCTCTCCGGCCAACTCCTCATCCCTGACCAAGCCGCGGTCCGAGCCGCCTTCCGGGGCACCACCAACTACCAGCTCGCCGCGCGCTACGGCGTCAGCCCCGACTTCGCCCAATGGCGCATGTCCGGCGCCCGCGTCATCGCGGATCGCGCCGCCAGGAAACAGGCCGGCGCCGGGGGAATCCGCGACTTCGCCCAACACAGCCGTAGCTACCCGTCGGCTGCACGCCGACCGAACGGTCCACCGCCGGTCACATCAGAAGAGGGTCAACGGCTCGCTCCGTGGTGACCGCGGTAGCTCGGCCAGTTCCGGTAGGCGAGCCCGTACCTCGTCGTGGAACTGGCGGGCGAGCAGGAGCGCGTCGGCATTGTCGGGAGTGTGCACGAAGATGGTGGGTGAGCGGCCCTCGCGCAGCCAATCAGCGGTGACGTCGACCCAGCGCTGCCAGCCCTCGACGGTCCGCGCGGAGTCGTCGCGGCCGAGGTAACGGATGATCGGCCGGTCGGTCAGCGCGCGCGACCGGAATGGCAGCCGCGGCTTCTTGCTCCAGGCGTCCCGCTCAGCGTCGCTGCTCGGCGGACTGCGGAAGAACGCGGTGGTGTCGAACGGGATCCATTCGGTGGCCGTGCCGGCCAGGATTTCTTCCAGCCGGCGCGCGGCGTGCACGTCGCTGAAGAATGCGGGATGGCGGACCTCCACGGCGTACCGGTACGACCTGCTGAGGCCGCGCAGGAAGCCGGTGAGCGCGGCCAGGTCGGCGGGTGCGAACGAGGCCGGCAGCTGTATCCAGAGCGCGTGTGCTCGCGGTCCGAGTGGCTCGATCGCTGCCATGAACGCGGACAGCGGCGCATCGACGTCGACGAGCCGACGGTCGTGCGTGATCTCCCTCGGCAGCTTGAGCACGAAGCGGAAGTCGGCGTCGGTCTGCTCCGCCCACGCGGTCACCGTGCTCCGCGCCGGAGTCGCGTAGAACGTCGTGTTCCCTTCGACGGCGTTGCACCAGCCGGCGTAGCTACGCAGGCGTTCCTGCGCCGGCGACGGCGGCAGGAAGCGACCCCGCCAGGCCTGGTGCGTCCACATCGCGCAGCCGACATGCAGACGCACAATCCACCTCCGCCAGGAACACACCACACTCGCCGTACGCGTCAGCTCGGGCGGCGCGACGGATCGTAGATCCAGACGGCGTCGCGGCTGCCGCACTTGGTGCACGACTTCGCCCCGAGCTGCTTCCGGAGCCGGTCGGCCGAGCCGGGACCGCTCGTCAGAATCGCCGTGCCGCTGCTACCGAGCAGTCCGCCCAGCAGCATGGCCCGGCTGTGGTCGGCGAAGCACTCCAGGCAGTGGAAGCCGCCCTCGGTGATGGCCCGGGTCTGCGGCGCGTCGATCCCGTACGCCTCGCTGAGCACCGGCATCAGCCGTTCCATGTGCGTCCGCAGCGGCACGTCGAAGGTGGTCCGCAGCAGCGCGACCTTGCCGGCCGCCGCGTCAGCCGCGAAGGACGCGAACTCGTCGTGCAGCTGGTAGCTCGTGCCGTCGACGGTCAGTTCCCGGCCCGTCCCGCGGGAGCCGGTGCCCTCCGCGGCCGACGTCGCGTCGCCGAACAACACGAAGATCCCACCCCGGTCGTCGGCCGTGTTCGCCTGCCGGGTCCGTTGCCGGCCGAGCAGGTGGAACAGGTCCTCCTTGGCCAGCAGCGCCTCGATCAGCCCCGAGTCGCGCGCGTCCTTCGCCGAGGCCAGCCAGAGACCGACGACCTCGCCGCTGGAGTCGCGGACCAGGCTGTACGACCGGTCGACGGCGGCCGCCTGCCGGCGCCTGAACAGGGACATCCGAAAGCTCCTCAGCCTCGTCCGATCACCGATGTCTCACGGCCCAGTCAACCGGACTCCAACAGTGCAGGGAAACATCGCCGCCTATGCCGAATTGGCCCGCCTCCGACACCGGCCGGCGGGCGGATGACGCCTGTGTGCAGGCTCGGTCGTACTCGCGTGGCAGGACGGTGCGCGGGGTGGGCGCCGTCGTAGGTGAGCAGGACCGTGCGGGGCGGGAGCCGACGTCGGCTCCCGCCCCGCACCGCTGTCCGGACCGTCAGCCGAGACCGAGCCAACCCTTGACCGCGCCCCACGTCTTTCCAGCGATCGCCGACCCATCGCTGGAGAGGTTCCCGAGATTGTACGAAGCCGAGTGCCAATCCCCGAAGCTGAGTCCGATGCTGTCCGTCAGGTATATGCCGGCCTCGAAATCGTTCGGGTCGGGGTAACCGGCGTCGTCTATCCCGTACGTGTCGTAGCCACCGATGAAGAGCGCAGCCTGCTCACCCCTGCTGTGGCTCCCCCGGTCTCGCGCCGCCAGATGCGACCAGCCAATCGACGGTCCGTGCTCCACGATTCCGAATGGGCCCCAGCCGAAGCTGATCGTGCCGCCCTGGAACGTGAGCCCCCAGCAGAGGTACAGGCAGCCGCCGAACCCCAGCGTCGTGTGTTCCCAGACGTAACGTTCGCTGACGACCATGGCACAGAGTAGTGCGTCGTCCAGGTTGCCGGCGGCGGCATTGATCATGGGTCCGAACCTGCCGGTGCCCTGCTGCTGCTTCTGCTGGTCCTGCAGCTCGCACCGGCTCGGGCCGGTGTTGCCGGTGAGCATGTGTCCGACGGATTCGATCCGGTCTCTGGCCGAACACAAGCCGCTCGGGTCGGTCCGGTGGGTCGGAGCGTTACCGGCGTACGTGTAGTCCGGCTCGACCGGTTCGGCCGGGCGTAGCTCGATCGGGTCGGGCCGGGTGAACCGGCCGGTGGGCGAGTCGAGGTCGCGGGCGCGGAGGTTGACGCGGTTCGGCGCGTACGGATCGTAGGTCGCGCCGGTGAAGCCGAACGGCTGAGTCGGCGCGGTCGCGACCAGCTTCGTCTGGGTGCGGATGCCGAACGGGTCGTAGGCGTTGCGCCACCCGTTGACGCCGGCGTTGTCGGTGGTGTCCGTGATCGACCCGATCCAGTCGTGGTGCAGGTAGAAGTTGCCGGTGCCGGTCTGCATCGTCAGCGGCGTGCCGTCCGGGCCGGTCTCGTGGTCGCCGATGAGGCTGTTCGTGGCGTCCAGGTAGGTGGCGAGCTGCGGCAGCCCGCCGTCGCCGTTGACGTCCCACAGCTGGGTGCGGAACAGCGCGCCGTTCTGGTTCACGGTCACCCGGTTGCCGTCCGCGTCGTTGACGAATGTGGTCACCGTCGCGCCGCTGGTGATCCCGGTGAGGTGGTTGCCGGCGTCGTAGGTGTATGTCCGCGTCCCGTCACCGGTCTGGTTGCCGTCCGCGTCGTAGCTGTAGTTCGTGGTCGCCGCGCCGGCGGCGGTCGACGTCAGCTGGTCCGCGGCATCGTAGGCGTAGCTGGTCGTCACACCGCCGGCGACGCTGGTCGCCCGGTTGCCGACGGCGTCGTAGGTGTAGGTGATGGCGGACCCGGCGGGGCAGCCCGTGGCCGTGGTGACCGACGGGGTGCACCCGGTCAGCAACCGCCCGGCCGGGTCGTAGGTGTAGTTCTGGCTGCCGGCGGCGAGGCCGGCGCGGGCGGCGTCGATCCGGGTCGGCTGCCCGGCGTTGTCCAGGGTGAGCGTCCAGGACGCGAGCACCGCGCCGCTGGTCGGGTTGGTGTTGTCCACCTTCGTCAGCCGGCCCGCCCGGTCGAAGGTGTGGGCCTCGGTGTACCCGTTGGTCGCCGGGTACTTCGTCGTCACCTGGTTGCCGGCGGGATCCCAGCCGAAGACGATCTGATTGCCGCCGACGGTGTGCGAGACACGGCGCCGGTCGGCGTCGTAGGTGTAGACCGTGGCGCGGCCGTCGGGGAAGGTGCGGGTGGTGATGTCGCCGTTCGCGTTGTAGGCGTAGGAGAACCTGGTGGTAGCGCCGGGGACGCCGACGGTCAGCAGCCGTTCCTCGTTGTCATACGTGAGCGCCCGGGTGCCGGTCGCGTCGGTGACGGACGTCGGGTTCCCGTTCTTGTCGTAGGCGTACGCCAGCGGCCTGGTCGCGTCGGAGTAGGCGACAGCGGTCACCTCGCCGCGCGGGTTGACGGTTCGGGTGGCGGTCGTGCCGCGCGCGTTGACCGACGTCGTGCGGTTGCCGTCAACGTCGTAGCCGAACGACCGGGCCCGGTTCAGCGGGTCGGTGATCTTTTTCAGCTGGCCCGCCGCGTCGTAGTCGTAGGTCGTCACGTGCCCCTTGGCGTCGGTGCGCCGGGTGAGGTTGCCGACGGCGTCGAAGGCGAACCCGGTCTGCGCGCCGGCCGGATCCCGCGCCGACGTCACCCGCCCGAGCGCGTCGTAGCCGCGGGTGGTCTTGCGGCCCAGCGGGTCGGTGGCCGACGTCGCGTTGTTCAGCGCGTCGTACTCCGTGGTCGTGGTGTGGCCCAGCGGGTCGATGACGGAAGTGCGGTTGCCGGCCGGGTCATAGCGGTACTGGGTCGTGTACTGCGCCGGCGTCCCGCCGGCCACGTTCCCGCGCGGGTCGACCATCGTGGCCTGGCGGCCGTCGCCGTCGTACGTCCAGGTGGTCCTGTTCCCGAGTGGGGTGGTGGCCGATGTGCGGTTGCCGTCCGCGTCGTAGCCGTAGGTCGTGATCTTGCCCAGCGGGTCGGTGACCGTCTGCAGGCGGTCGACCTGATCGAAGGCGTTGACGGTCTTCGCCCCCGTGCGATCGGTGACCGACGTGGGATTGCCGTTGCCGTCGTAGACCGTCGTCGTCGTCCGGCCGAGCGGGTCGGTGACGACCCGGGGACGGTTGAGGCCGTCATAGGTCGTGCGGGTGACGGCCCCGGTCGGATCGGTCACCGACGTCTGGTTGCCGACCCGGTCGTAGCCGTACGTCGTGGTGTACGACCCGGCCGGTGCACCCGCCACGTTGCCCCTGGGCGAGGTCATCGACACCCGGCGGTTGGCAGCGTCGTAGCCGAACGTCGTCCTGGCGCCCAGCTCGTCGGTCTGCGAGACCACGTTGCCGTTGCCGTCGTACCCGGTCGTGGTCTGCTTGCCCAGCTGGTTGGTGGCGGTGGTGGGGCGGTTGAGCGCGTCGTACGCCTGGGTCGAGGTGTCGCCGGCCGCGTCGCGGGTCGACGTCCGGTTGCCGTTCACGTCGTAGCCGTAGGTGGTGACCCGTCCGAGCGGGTCGGTGCTGGTCCGCGGCAGGTCGTCGTCGGTGTAGCTGAACGTCGTGGTGTACGCGGCGGGGGTGGCGCCGGTGACATTGCCGCGCGGGTCGGTCGTCGACGTCGCCCGGCCGGCACCGTCGTAGCCGAACGTGGTCTTCGCGCCCGACTGGGTGGTCTGCGCCGTCACGTTGCCGGCCGCGTCGTAGGTGTGGGTCGTGGTCCGCCCGGCCGGCGTCACCGTCGTCGCAAGCTGACCCTTCGCGGTGTAGGTGAGCGTCGACGTGCCGAGCGGCGTGACGACCTTCGTCAGCCGGTTCGACGTGTCGTAGGTGTAGTCGGTCCGGACACCGCGCCCGTTCGTATGGCTGCTGATGTTGTCCGCGGCGTCGTACGTCCACGACTCGGTGCTGCCGCCGGCGTTCGTCCGGCCGGTCAGGTTGCCCCGGGTGTCGTACGTCATCCACGTGCTGCGGAACTCGCCGTCGGTCTCCGAGATGACGTTGAGGTCAGGGTCGTAGCTGCGGGTAGTGGCGTTGCCGAGCGGGTCCGAGTGCGACAGCAGCGCGCCGCCGGCGTACGCGTCGGTCCAGACGCCGCCGTTGGGGTCGGTCATCGTGGCGATCTGCCGCGTCGCGTCCCAGCCGAACGCGGTCACCTTGCCGGCGCTGTCGACCTGCCGGGTGACCCGGCCGGATGTCGCGTCGTACGTCGTCGTCGCGGTGTTCAGCCGCGGGTCCCGCACGGTGCTGAGCCTGCTGCCGGCGTCGTAGCCGTACGTGGTCGTGCCGGCGTTGAGGCCCCGGACGCTGCTGAGCAGGGTCCCGGTGTAGCCGTACTGGACGAACCGCCCGTCCGGCAGCGTGGCCTTGGTAAGCCGGCCGCCGGTCAGCGTCATGGTGACGACCCGGCCGGCGGCGTCCGTGACGCCGGCCAGACCGGCCGCGCCGTAGGTGAGCGTGAGACCCACTCCGCCGGCGTCGAGGATTGCGGTGAGCCGGCCAGTCGCGTCGAACCGGCGGGCAGTCCGGTCGAGCGCGGTGACGGTGAACGTGCTGCCGGCGGCTGTCAACCTGTAGCGCACCGGCTTCGGTGCGGTGTACGTGCCGTCCGCGTTGCGGGTGAACACGATTCGGGCGCCGTCGGCGTCAACGAGCGTCTGCGCGTTGGTGCCGGCGACCAGGCTCGCCTCGAACCCGGTCGACCAGCCGCGGCCCAGCAGACCGACGCGGTCGGTGTCGGACCGGTAGTGCCGCTCCAGCGCGAACGTCGTGCCGGCGCCGGGCAGCGTCGCGTCGGTGCCGGTCTCGGTGAGCGCGCCGGTGCCGGTGTTCACCGGGTCACCGCGGTGCTGCTGGTAGGCGCAGGTGCAACTGCCGGTGAGCGACGCCGGGACCGAGGAGTACTGCCGGGCCGGCCACGACTGACTCGTCACCGTGCCGTTCGGCTGGCTGATCGTGACCTTGTACTGGACCCCGGCCACGAACGGCGCGCCCAGCAAGTACCACCCGCAGTTGAAGCCGGCCAGACACGCGACCTGGTCGGGGTAGTCGAACAGCGGCGACTTCATCGGGTTCTGCACGAAGTAGCCGTTCACGGTGGTCCACGACGACACGGTCCGGGTCAGCACCACCGCGTTGTCAGCGGTCCGGAGGACGGTCAGGGTCAGCGGGGTCGGCGGCCCGCCCGAGACGCTGTGCAGCCAGGTGACACCCCAGATCAGCTCGCCGGGTAGGCCGACCGCCGGGAGCGGTGACTGCGGCGATCCGTCGACGAGCGGCCCCGGGGTGGATCCGCTCGGCCGCGCCCCCGCCGCCAGTGCGTCGCGGACGCGCACCCGCCACACCGCCGGGAAGCGCGACACCGACTTCTCCCGGTCGACCAGCTTCTTCTGCCCGGTCGCCGTCGCCGGGTGGGCCTCGACCACCGTGGCGCGGTACGGCGCGGACGCGGGCGCCGGCCGGGCCGGGGCGGAGCTGGCCGCACTGGCGCCGGTCACGACTCCCCCGACCGACAGCGCGCAGACGAGCATGACGATGAGCGGGCGGACCCGGGCGACCTTCATCGCCGCACCCCCGAGATGTCGGCACCGAAGCTGGGGGCGGCAGTGGCGACGAGGAGTCGAGGAGGGACGCGAGTGGATGTCATTGCGGGCTCCGTTCCGAGCCGGCGATCCGCCGGTTGCTAGCGGCGGACCGTAGGTCGGGGCGGTGGACGGGAACCTTGCGGAAATCTGGAGAGGCGAGATGCTGCCGCCGAGAGCGCCGCCGACGAACTGCCCGGACGGCACTTGTCGTACGTTCCCGGCACGACTTGACTGGGCGGATGAAGTGGGTGGCGGCCGGGCGTGGTTGAGTTCCGGCTGCTGGGCCCGGTCACCGTCCGGGCCGGTGACGAGCAGGTGGACGCCGGCCTGCCGCGGCAGCGGGCGGTGCTCGCGGCGCTGCTGGTCGACGCCGGCCGGCTGGTGACCCTGGAGACGCTGATCGACCGGGTCTGGGGTGAACGACCGCCGGCGAAGGCCCGGGACGCGCTGTACTCCTACGTCGCCCGGATCCGCCGGCTGCTGACCCGGGTCGAGCAGGTCGACGGCACCCGGGTGGTCCTGGTCCGGCACACCGGTGGGTACCTCCTCGACGTTCCACCCGCCTCGATCGACCGGCTGCGCTTCACCGACCTGACCCACCGGGCCCGGACGGCCGACCGGGCCGCGTCCGACCGGGCCGCGGACCTGGCCGCCGCGCTGGCCCTGTGGCAGGGCGAACCACTCGCCGGCACGCCCGGCGCCTGGGCGGCGCGGACACGGCAGTCGTGGACGGAGGAACGGATCGAGGCCGCGACCGAATGGGCGGACCTCCAGCTGGCGACCGGCCGCCCGGACACCGCGCTGCCGGTGATCCGCCCGCTGGTCGCCGAGCACCCGCTCGCCGAACGGCCCGTCGCGGTGCTGATGCGGGCGCTGACCGCGGCCGACCGGCCCGCCGAAGCGCTGGCCGCGTTCGCCGACGCCCGCCGGCGCCTCGGCGACGAACTGGGCGCCGAACCCGGCCCGGAACTGCGCCGCCTGCACGAGTCCGTACTGCGCGGCGAGCTGGCTGGCGGCGGTCCCGCGGCCGAGGACACCGGTCCCCCGCCGGCCGGCAGGTGGCGGACCGACGGCCCGGCGCCGGCGCAACTGCCCGCGAACGTCACCGGCTTCACCGGTCGGACGGCCGAACTGGCAGCGCTGGACGCCCTGCTGGACCGGCCGGCGGACGTCCCGGCGGTCGTCGTCACCGCCGTAGCCGGGACCGCCGGGGTGGGCAAGACGGCCCTGGCGGTGCGGTGGGCGCACCGCGTCGCCCCCCGGTTTCCCGACGGGCAGCTCTACGTGAACCTGCGCGGCTTCGACCCCGGCGGGCAGGTCGTGTCACCGGCCAACGCGGTACGCGGGTTCCTCGACGCGCTCGGCGTGCCCGCCGAACGGATCCCCGCCGGCCTGGACGCCCAGACCGCCCTCTACCGCAGCCTGCTCGCCGGCCGGCGGATCCTGGTCGTGCTGGACAACGCCCGCGACGCCGACCACGCTCGCCCGCTGTTGCCGGGCAGTCCGACCGCGCTGGCGATCGTCACCAGCCGCAATCCCCTCACGCCCCTGATCGCCGAGGGCGCCCACCCGCTGACCCTCGACCTGCTGACCACTGCGGACTCCCGAGCGCTGCTGGCGCGGCGCACCGACCCCGACCGGGTCGCGGCCGAACCGGACGCGGTCGAGGAGATCATCTCCAGCTGCGCACGGCTGCCGCTGGCACTCGCCCTGGTCGCCGCCCGCGCCGCCACCCACCCCACCTTTCCGCTGGCCGCGCTGGCCACCGAACTCGCCACCGCCGGCGACCAGCCCGGCCATCCGGACACCGGCGACGTCCTGGGCCAGGTACGGGCGGTCTTCTCCTGGTCCTACACCACCCTCACCCCGGCCGCCGCCCGCCTGTTCCGCCTCCTCGGCCTGCACCCCGGACCGGACGCCACCGCGCCCGCGGCGGCCGGCCTTACCGCCGCGTCCCCCGCCGACACCCGCCGATCGCTGGCCGAGCTGACCCGCGCCGGCCTGCTGACCGAACACGCCCCCGGCCGGTACGGCTGCCACGACCTCCTGCACGCCTACGCCACCGACCTCACGCAGACCGTCGACTCCGACGCCGAGCGCCGAGCGGCCACCGCCCGGCTGCTGGATCACTACGTCCACACCGCGCACACCGCCGAACGACTCCTGGACCCGGGCGGCGACCCGATCCAGATCCCCCTCGCCCGACCGGCCCCCGGCACCGCTCCCGAACAGCTCGGCGACCTGCCGGCGGCGCTGGCCTGGCTGACCGCCGAACACCAGGTCCTGCTGGCCGTGCAGCGAGTCGCCGCCCGGACCGGGTTCGACACCTCCACCTGGCAGCTCGCCTGGGCCCTGGACACGTTCCTGAGCCGGCGGGCGCAGTGGCCAGACCAAGCCGGTACATGGCAGACCGCGCTAGCCGCCGCCGACCACCTCAGCAGCCGCACCGCCACCGCGTACGCCCACTGCCGCATCGCTCTGGCCGCCAGCCTGCTCGGCGACTACGACCAGGCCCTACACCAGCTGAACCGCGGTCTCGACCTGTACACCGAAGCCCGCGACCTGGCCGGGCAAGCCCGCACCCAGCACGGCCTCGCCATCCTGTGGGAGCTGCAGGACCGATTCGGCCCTGCCCTTGAGCACGCCGAGCGGGCCCTTGTGTTGTACCGGGCCGCCGGTGATCCCCGTGGTCAGGCGATCGCGCTCAACGGAATCGGCTGGAATCACGCCCTGCTCGGCAGGCACGCTCAGGCCCTCGCCCCCTGTGAGCAGGCCCGCACCCTGTTCCAGCAGGCCGGCGACCCCGAGGGGGAGGCCGTCACCTGGGACAGCCTCGGCTACGCCCACCACCACCTCGGCCACCACACCGACGCCGCCGGCTGCTACCAGCACGCCCTCACCCTGTACCGCGACCTCGGCGACCGCTACCAGGAAGCCGTCACCCTGACCCGCCTCGGCGACGCCCACTCCGCCACCGGCCGACCCGACGCCGCCCACACCGCCTGGACCGAAGCCCTGACCATCCTCACCGACCTGCGCCACTCCGATGTCGACGCCGTCCGTGCCAAACTCGCGCAACCTCAGCAGCTCAGCCCACCGATCGCCGCCGCCAGCCCGCCCGTCGGAGCACTCGGCGGCACCGGCGAACGACACTGACGACGAGTCGAACCGATGACCTGCTCACTACGAGCGACCCAAAGGACCCGGGGCAGGCCCGCAGACCCTCGGCGGCTCGCGCGACACCGGCCATCACCATGCCTACCAGAGACAAGACCCCGGGGAAAGCCTCTCTGCCGGCCGGGTCGGAATCATCCTCGACGCCAGGTAGTTCGGTGGTGAATGATCGCAATCGGAGTGACCAGGTACGGCGGGCCGGACGCGCTGCGCGAGATCGGTGTGCCACCCGAGCCGCTCGGCGCGTCGGACGTTCGCATCCGGGTGACCGCGGTGGCGGTGAACCCGACCGACACCGGCGTGCGCAGCGGCATGCGTGACGACAAGCCGAGTCCGCAACCGCCGGGCGTGGTACCCGGCATGGACGCGGCCGGCGTGGTGGTCGAGGTCGGGACGGACGTCGACACCGGCATCGCTGCGGGCGATCGGGTGATGGCCGTGGTGGTGCCGTCGGGCCCGCACGGTGCCTACCGCAGCGACCTGGTCGTTCCCGCCCGGTCGGTCGTCGGTGTTCCGGCCGGCGCGTCGGACGTCGAGGCGGCCACACTGCCGATGAACGGGCTGACCGCACGGTTCGCGCTCGACTCGCTGCGATTGCGATCGGGGCACGTGCTCGCGGTCACCGGCGCGGCCGGTGCTGTGGGCGGCTATGTGATCCAGCTCGCGAAGGCCGAGGGCATCACCGTCGTCGCCGACGCGGCCGAGCAGGACCGCGACCTCGTCAAGCAACTCGGCGCGGATGTCGTCCTGCCGCGCGGTGACGGATTCATCGCGGCGGTGCGCGAGCGTTATCCCGACGGCGTCGACGGCCTCGCCGACGGCGCGCTGTTCAACGCGGCAGCGCTGGCCGCGGTCAAGGACGGCGGCCGGATGGCGACCGTGCGCGGATGGGACGGCGGCGACCAGGACCGCGTCACGGTCATCCCGGTGCGGGTGGCCCAGCACGCGCAGGAATGGGAGGCCCTCGACCGGCTGCGTGAGCAGGTCGAGAACGGCGTGCTGACCCTGCGCGTGGCCGACGCCCTGCCGGCGACACAGGCCGCGGCCGCGCACCGGCGACTCGAAGCAGGCGGCGTCCGCGGCCGGCTCGTCCTGCAGTTCTGACCACGTTCGACCGGTGCGGTGCCGTTCCAACACGTAGTTGGATGGATGCGGTGTCATACCGGCACCCGTACCCGTACCGGCACCGGCAAGATCCAGAAGTACCGGCTGCGGCTAGCCTGTGCGCAGAGGGAGGGCGGCGATGACCGGACCGCTTGCCGGGCTGAGGGTGATCGAGCTTGCCGGGATCGGGCCGGGTCCGCACGCGGCGATGATCCTCGGTGATCTCGGCGCGGAGGTGGTGCGGGTCGAGCGCGCGGGCGGGGCCGGCCTGGACGTCTCCGGCGGCGGTCCCGACCACCTGCTGCGCAACCGGCGCTCGCTCGTCGCGGACCTGAAGAACCCCGCCGACCGGGACCTCGTGCTGCGGCTGATCGGCCGGGCGGACGTGCTCATCGAGGGGTTCCGGCCGGGGGTGGCCGAGCGCCTCGGCGTCGGGCCCGACGAGTGCGCCGCGGTCAACCCCCGGCTGGTGTACGCCCGGATGACCGGGTGGGGTCAGGACGGCCCGCGCAGCGCGACCGCCGGGCACGACATCAACTACATCTCGCTGACCGGGGCGCTGCACGCGATCGGCCGCCCCGGCGAGCGCCCGGTGCCGCCGCTGAACCTGGTCGGCGACTTCGGTGGCGGTTCGATGTTCCTGCTGCTGGGCATCCTGGCCGCGCTGTTCGAGCGGAACGGCTCCGGCAGCGGCCAGGTCGTCGACGCGGCCATGATCGACGGCGCGAACGTGCTGGCCCAGATGATGTGGGCGATGCGCGGGTTCGGCCAGTGGAGCGCCGAACCGGGTTCGAACCTGCTGGACGGCGGCGCGCCGTTCTACGACACCTACCGCTGCTCGGACGGGCGCTGGGTGGCGGTCGGCGCGCTCGAGCCGCAGTTCTACGCCGCCCTGCTGCGCGGGCTCGGCCTGGACCCGGGGCAACTGCCCGGCCAGCTCGACCGCGACCGGTGGCCGGAGCTGCGCACCCGGCTGGCTGCGGTGTTCGGGTCGCAGGACCGGGACCACTGGGCGGCCGTGTTCGAGGGCACCGACGCGTGCGTGACGCCGGTGCTGTCCTTCGACGAGGTCGCCGGGCAGTCCTACCTGCGGCAACGGGGGAGTGTCATCGACGTGGCGGGCGTGCCGCAGGCCGCGCCGGCGCCGCGGTTCTCCCGCACCCCCGCGGTCACGCCGCGGCCGCCCCGGCCGGCCGGGGCGGATACCGACGCGATCGTCCGGAGCTGGCTGTCGGCACCCGGCTAACCTGCCGATCC
>Ga0307499_10000196_pt1 | contig 22145 bp, 19 predicted proteins | sample 13_S_MG_FD_201363 | JGI IMG/M metagenome (GOLD analysis project Ga0307499, IMG submission 201363) | Soil microbial communities from Populus trichocarpa stands in riparian zone in the Pacific Northwest, United States - 13_S | ecosystem: Environmental > Terrestrial > Soil > Riparian zone > Trees... | reverse complement strand
GGGGCCGGGCCGGCGGCGTCGGCCGTGGGGGGTGCCCCGCCCAGCCGGCTGGCCCGCCCGTGGCGGCCGGCCGGCGGCGGCGCCGGGCGGGCGGCCGCTCCCGGCGCCGCCCGCCACCGTCCACACCCGACTATCCAAACGCGACCCGGAGGGCGTGCCGGCCGCCCACCGCGGGCAGCACCAGGCTGGTGCCGGCCAGCGTGACGGTCAGCCGGGTGCCCGGCCGCGGCCGCAACGTGTAGTCGAAGTCGCTGGACAGCACGGCCAGCACGAACCGGTGCCCGGCCGGCAGGACGTAGTCCTTCGGCTGCAGCAGCACGTCCAGCCGGTAGCTGCGGCCCGGCCGGACCGGGACGGTGCGGCTGATGCCGGTGCGGTTCTGCGGGTCGGCCCAGCCCCGGGTGATCACCTGCTGGCTGCCGTCCGGGGCCTGGTCGATCAGCAGCGTGGTGACGTTCGCGGCCGGCCGGTCGAACGCCACCGTCAAGCCGACCCGGCCGGTGCCGCTGACCCGCACCGGGGCCGCCGCCGGCGGGCTGCGGTAGACCAGCCGGTGCGGTGAGGTGGGCGCGGCGGCCAGCGTCTCGGCCAGGATCGTCGCGTCATCGGTCAACCGCTCGACGCCGGCCCGGGCCGGGGCCGGCCCGGCCGTGGTCAGCCCGCCGGCCGTGCTGCCGCCCGGCCGCACCCAGAGGCTGGCGTCCGAACTGCCCGGCGCCGGCCACTCCGCCTCGTGCGACCAGCTCATGTCCTCGCGCTGCACGGTGGCCCGCGGGTCCCGCTCGACCCCGTTGCGCACGCCGTACAGGTAGCGGGTGAACCAGCGGTTCAGCGTGCGCAGCCAGCCGTCCCGGTCGACCAGCACCGGGTCGGTGTGCGCGAACTGGTGCAGCCAGATCTGGTGCGGGGTGCCCTGGTCGGCCAGCGCCTGGTACCACTGCGCGAACTGGCGGCTCTTCACGTTCCAGTCGTTCAGCCCGTGCGCCACCAGTACGGCCGCACGCACGTTGCGGACACCCGGCAGGTAGTCGCGCTCGGCCCAGAACCGGCTGAAGTCGCCGGTCACCCGATCCTGCTCGCGGGCCAGATTGTCGATCACCGGGCGGCAGATCTGCCGATCGGCACGGGTGTAGACGAACTCGGCCAGCACGTCGAGGTCCTCGCCCTGGAAGGTGCCGGGAGCGACCACGGCGCCGTCGGTGCGGTAGTAGTCGTACCAGTTGGAGATCGCGCCGATCGGCACGATCGCCTCCAGGCCGCGGACGCCGGTGGTGGCCACCGCGTTCGGCAGCGTGCCGTTGTACGAGACGCCCATCATGCCGACCTTGCCGGTGGCCCAACCGGCCCGCACCGGCTGGCCGGCCGCGTCGTGCCCGCTGGCCCGGCCGTTCAGCCAGTCCACAATGGACTTCGCGCCGATCGTCTCGTTCCGGCCGCCGCTGGTCGGGCAGCCGGTGGACAGCCCGCTGCCGAGCGACTCGGCGTAGACCATCGCGAAGCCGCGGGCGATGAAGTACGGCTCGTACCGGGACACGATCGGCGCCGCCGCCGGCCCGCCGGCCCGGCCGGCGGCACCGGCCCGCACGCCGGCCGCGATCAGCCGCTCGTCCCCGGCCGCGGTGTGCCGGCTGCCGCCGCGGTCACTGCCCGGCCGGTGCGGCCCCGGCGGCAGGTAGAGCTCCACGTCCACGTCGTGGTTGGTGATGTCGTTCCCGCCGGCGAAGTACGGGCTGACCATGTAGACGACCGGCACCCGCAGCCCGTCCTCGGTCGCCCGCGGCCGCACCACCTCGACGTACATCTCGTCCGGCTGGCCGTCGGCGTCGCTGTCCACCGGGGCGCGCACCCAGAGGCTCTGCCGCACCACGTCGGTCGGGTCGAAGACCGGCTGCGCCTGCCCGTCGGCGAACACCGGGCCCGGGGGCGCCGGAGCCGCCGTGGCCGCCGCCGGCGCGGCCAGCAGCGACAGGCCCGTCGCCAGCGCGAGCAGGATTCCGGAAACGGGTCTCATCGGACGCCCCTGTCTCCAATGCGGAGAACATACCTCCGCGTACCGCTACCTCCCGCGATCCAACCAGACATATGGGTAGCCCGGAACCCACCGGGGCCCGGTCGGTGCGTCCAGGCGGCGGGGGCCAGGCGGGGTCAGGCGGGGGTCAGGCGGGGTCAGGCCAGGTTGTGCCGGGCCTCGACCGGGTCACGCCAGCCGAGCACCGCCTCCACCATCCGCACCGCGCGGACCGCGGCGGTCACGTCGTGCACCCGGACGATCCGGGCACCACCGAGCACGCACACGGCCAGCGCGGCCACGGTGCCGTCGCGCAGGTCGGTGTTCGGCAGCCCGAGGGACTCGCCGATGAAGTCCTTGTTCGAGATCGAGGCGAGCAGCGGGAAGCCGAGGTCGGCGAACTCGGCCAGCCGGCGGGTCAACTCCAGCGAGTGGAAGGTGTTCTTGTTCAGGTCGTGGCCGGGGTCGACGATGACCTGCTCCGGCCGGACGCCGCGGTTCACCGCGACGGCCGCCCGGTCGGCCAGGAACGCCCGCACCTCGCCGACCACGTCGGCGTACTCCGGCCGGGGCAGCAGCGCGCGCGGCGCGGCCTTGCTGTGCGTGATCACCAGCGCCGCGCCGGACGCCGCGGCCAGGTCGGCGATGGCCGGGTCACGCAGGCCGGAGGTGTCGTTGATCGCGGTCGCGCCGGCCTCGATGGCGGCCCGGGCCACCTCGACCCGGAACGTGTCGACCGAGATCACCGCGTCCGAGCGGGCCCGGCTGGCGGCCACCACCGGCACCACCCGGCGGATCTCCTCGGCCGCGTCCACCTCCTCGCTGACCGGCGAGAACGGCACGCCGCCGATGTCGATCCAGTCGGCGCCGGCGGCCAGCGCCCGGTCGACCGCGGCCAGTGCCGGCGCCAGGTCGAAGGTCCGGCCGTGATCGAAGAAGGAATCCCGGGTGCGGTTCACGATCGCCATCACCGCGACCCGGCGGTGGAAGTCGAAGCGGCGGGCGCCGATCTGGCGTATGCCGGTACCGCCCAGTTCGGGCCGCACGGCCGGGCCCGCCGCTCCCGGAAGCACCCGGCTGCCTCGCTCTCTGCCGGCCGCGCGCACCCCCGCGGCTCCGGCCAGCGAGCCTACCTGCCGCCGCCGCGTGCCCGCTTCGCACGGTTGCGCCGGTTCGTCCGGGCAACGAGGCTTGAGTCCCGGGCTGAGAGGATTGCGATGACGCGGTTCGACGTGGTTGCCGAGGTGCCGGTGGACGCCGGCGCGGCCCGGGTGTTCGAGCACGGCTGGCAGTCCTGGACGCCGACGGCCAGCTACCGGCTGGCCGAGCGGCCGCACCGGGTGCTCGACCCGAACTGGTTCGTGGTCAACTACCGCGGCCCTGACCACGCCCCACCGGCCGGGTTCCACGCCGACGGGCTGCTCGCGCTCGACCCGGGCGACGGCGCGCCGGTCCGGATCTGGGCCGCCGCCGATCCCACCACCGCGGTCGCCGCCATCCGCGCCGAACTCCACAATGGACAGTTGCGGGTCAGCGCGGACGGCCCGGTGCGCGAGACCGTCCACTCCGGACAGTTGAGTGCCGCGCTCGGCGCCTGGGCCGGCGGGTACGGCCCGGGCCCGGCCGAGATCCGGCCGGCGCCGACGATCTGGTGCTCCTGGTACCACTACTTCCTCGACGTCACCGAGGCGGACATCCTGGAGAACCTGGCCGGCCTGCGGGCACTCGACCTGCCGGTGGACGTGGTGCAGATCGACGACGGGTACCAGGCGGAGCTGGGCGACTGGCTCACCCTGAACAACCGGTTCGACTCGCTGCCCGGGCTGATCGGCCGGATCCGGGCGGCCGGCCGGCGGGCCGGCATCTGGGTGGCGCCGTACCTGGTCGGCGCGAACTCCGCGGTCGCCCGCGACCATCCCGACTGGCTGGTCGGGTCGGCCGGCGGGGGTCCGGTGTCCGCCGGCCACCACTGGAACCAGGATCTGTACGCGCTCGACCCGACCCACCCCGGCGCGGCGGCCTGGCTGACCGAGGTGTTCGGCACGTTCGCCCGGATCGGCATCGACTTCTTCAAGCTGGACTTCAGCTACGCCGGCGCGCTGCCCGGCCGCCGGCACGAGGACCTGCCGGCGGTGGCGGCGTACCGGCGCGGGCTGGAGGTGATCCGGGCCGCGATCGGGCCGGGCGGCTACCTGCTCGGCTGCGGCGCGCCGATCCTGCCGTCCATCGGGCTGGTCGACGCGATGCGGGTCGGCCCCGATATCGCGGTCGAGTACGCGCCGCGGGACGGCGACATGTCCGCGCCGGGCCAGCTGCCCGCGGTGGCCAACGGCACCGCCCGCGCCTTCCAGCACGGCCGCTGGTGGGTGAACGACCCGGACTGCCTGATCGCCCGGCCGGCGGTGGAACGCCGCGCGGACTGGGCCGCGCACGTGCGGCGGTACGGCGGCCTGCGCGGCAGCAGCGACCGGCTGTCCGAACTGGACAGTTGGGGGTTGGAGACGACCCGCCGGGTGCTGGCCGAGGTCCCGGCACCGACGCCGTTCCCGCCGGACTGAGCCCGGAGGTGGCCGCCGAGGTGGACAGCACGGCCTCGTTGAACAGCGCCACCGCGACGATAGGTTGTCCGGGTCGGACCGGGTGGCTCAGCCGGGCCACTCCCCGCCCGGCGCCGGGGCGACCAGGCCGCTCTCGTACGCGGCGATCACCAGCTGGGCCCGGTCCCGGGCGGTCAGCTTGGCCAGCAGATGGCCGATGTGCGTCTTCACCGTCGCGCCGCTGACCTGCAGGTGTGCGGCGATCTCGGCGTTGGACAGGCCGCGCGCCACCAGCCTGAGCACCTCGCGCTCCCGCTCGGTCACCCCGGCCAGGCCGGCCGCCGGCCGGCTGGCCGGCTGCTGCCGGGCGAACTCGGCGATCAGCCGGCCGGTCACGCTCGGTGCCAGCAGCCCGTCGCCGGCCGCGACCACCCGGATGGCCGCGAGCAGGTCGGCCGGCGGCGTGTTCTTCAGTACGAAGCCGCTGGCGCCGGCCGCCAGCCCGGCGTACACGTACTCGTCCAGGTCGAACGTGGTCAGGATCAGCACCCGGACCGGGCCCGGCTCGGCGCAGATGCGCCGGGTGGCCTCGATCCCATCCATGATCGGCATCCGGACGTCCATCAGCACCACGTCCGGCCGGTGCCGGCGGGCCAGTTCGACCGCGGCCACGCCGGTGCCGGCCTCGCCGACGACGGTCAGATCCGGTGCCGAGTCGATCAGCACCCGGAAGCTGCCCCGCAGCAGGTCCTGATCGTCGACCACCAGCACCCGGATCATCCGGATCCGGCGACCGCTGGCACCGACCCACCGGCCCGGGCCGGCAGGACGGCGGCGACCGCGAAGCCGCCGGTGGGGTGCGGGCCGGCGCTGAACGTGCCGCCGTGCATGCCGACCCGTTCCCGCATGCCGATCAGGCCGTGCCCGGGCACCGGTGGCCGGCTGACCGCCGGGCCGTCGTCGGTCACCTCGATCCGCACACCGTCCACAGTGGAGTCGACCAGCACCCGGCAGCGGGCCGGCGCGGCGTGCTTCACCACGTTGGTGACGGCCTCCTGGACGATCCGGTACACCGACAGCTGCACCCCCGGCGGCAGCTCCGCGGCCGGCCGGACGTCCAGGTCGACCTGCACCCCGGCCATGGACGCGCGCTGCGCCAGCGCGGGCAGGCCGGCCAGGTCCGGCGGCGGGGCCAGCTCGGCCGGCGCCCGCAGCACGCCGAGCAGCCGGTGCATCTCGGTCATCGCGTCCCGGCTGGTGGTCTCGATGATCCGCAGCGCGTCCCGGGCTTCGGCCGGCCGCTCGTCGGCGACGTGGTTGGCGACCGCGGCCTTGACCCCGATCAGGCTCAGCGTGTGCGAGACGACGTCGTGCAGCTCGCGGGCGATCCGCAGCCGTTCCTCGACCGCCGCCCGCTCGGCGAGCTGCCGGGCCGCCCGGGCCGCCGACGCCCGCCGCTCCCGGACCGCGCGGCCGATCGTCCAGGCGCCGCCGAGGAACACGTAGCCGGCCAGCGCACCGCCGACGCCGGCCGGGAGCTGCCGGGTGCCGGGGCCGCCGACCGGCCCGACCGCGGTCACCACGAAGATGCCGAGCAGGCTCAGCGTGCCGATGCCCAGCGTCGGCTCCCAGACCGGTCGGCGCACCGTGGTCGCGACCAGGTAGAGCACGAAGGCCGCCGCCAGCAGCGGGTCGTGCACGGCGTCCACCGCCATGCCGAGCACGGACCCGGCGAGCGCCGCCCCGAACGCCGGGACCGGCCAGACCCGGCGGACCGCGACCGGCAGGCCGGCGCCGGCGATGGCCAGCCACATCGGCCAGCTCGGCGGCACCCGGGGCAGCTCGGACAGCAGGAAGAGCGTGTAGCCGACCGCGGCGGCGGTATCCGCCGCGATCAGCTCGGCCCGGCGCAACCGCCGCGGGAACACCGGCCGCACCTCGGCATCGTCCACGCACTGACGGTCCACGCACTGACGATAGCCAGCGGCGCCGCCGGCCGCCTCGGCCCGGCGGGTGTCATACCCAGGGCTGATCGGGCCGCCGGCTCCACCCCTGGGCGGAGCCGCGGGTTCGGCCGCCGGTCCGATGCCGGCCGGGGCGGCCGCTGGCAGGCTGGCCGCCGTGCCCGAGTCCCGCCGCCTGCCGCGGCCACCGCGGCCGGGACCGCGGCGCCGACGGCGTCGCCCGCCGGCGGCCGGCGCCGGGTGACCAGCCCCGCGGTGGTCCGGGCGCGCGGGGTGTGGAAGCGGTACTCGCGGTGGGGCGACTGGGTGCTCGCCGGGCTGGACCTCGCCGCCCGGCCCGGCTCGCTGACCGTGATCGTCGGCGGCAACGGGTCCGGCAAGTCGACGCTGCTGCGGATCCTGACCGGTGCGGCCGAGGCCAGCCGCGGCCGGGTGGACCGCCCGGTCCGGTCGATCGGGTACGTCCCGGAGCGGCTGCCGGCGCAGCTTCGGCTCACCGCCGGGCAGTACCTCGTCCACATGGGACGGTTGCGCGGGCTGGACCAGCGCCGGGTGGTGGCCCGGTCGGCCGAGCTGCTCGACCGGTTGGCGCTGTCCCCCGGGCCGGACGTACCGATCGGCGAACTGTCCAAAGGCAACAGCCAGAAGGTCGCGTTGGCGCAGGCGTTCCTGGCCCCGGTGCGGCTGCTCGCGCTGGACGAGCCGGACAGCGGCCTGGACCCGGCCGCGGCCGCCGAACTGGCCGGGCTGATCGGCGCGGCTCGCCGGGCCGGCACCGCCGTGCTGATCAGCACCCACGACCCGGCCTGGTTCCGCACCGCTGACGCCGCCTTCGGGCTCACCGCCGGCCGGTTGACCCCGTTGGCTCCGGCACCCATCGCCCCGACCACGAGCGGCCCGACCGCGGGCGGCCCGCCCCCGAGCGGCCCACCCCCGACCGGCACCGCCCTGAGCGGCACAGACCCGACCGGCGCCGGTCCGGCTGGCGCGATCCGGATCGACCCCGCCCCGAGCAGTCCGGGGTGGATCGGCACGGCCGGCCCGGCCGCCGTGACCCGACTGGTGCTGCGGGCCGGCGGCGGCCCGGCGGCCGGGGGCGGCCCTGCGGGCCACGGCGGCCCGGCGGCGGCCGGGGCGGCTGCGCTGCCCGGGGTGGTGGTGACCGGCCACGACCCCGCCGAGGGACGGCTGGAACTGCTGACCGCCGACCCGGACGGGACGCTGCGGTGGGCGCTCGGGCACGGCTGGTCCTTCGTCCGCGGCGGGCCGGCGGCACCGTCCACACCGGATGGTGGACGGTGACCGGGGCGCTGACCCGGTACGTGCTGGCGGACGCGCTGCGGGCCGAGCGCTGGGCCGGGCCGGTGCTGCTCTACCTGGCCGGCACCACCGCGTTCGACGTGGGCCTCGGGTCGGCGCTGTCCTGCTACAGCTTCACCGCGAGCCTGCTGCTGCCGGTCTCGCTCTGGCTGACGATCGCGATCGGCAACAGCGAGGACCAAACCCAGGCCGCGATCACGATCGTCACCGTCGGCAGCCCGTTGCGGGTGCTGCTGGCCAAGCTGCTCACCGGCTACCTGGTCAGCCTGCCGCTGGCCGGGTTCGGCGTGCTCTGGGCACTGATCACCGCCCACCCGGTCACGCCGACCGCGCTGATCGCCGGCGCCGGTGCGCACCTGCTCTGCGCGCTGCTCGGGGTGGCCGCCGCCGCGCCGCTGATCCGGCCGGTGCTGGACCGGCTGGCCTGGGTGGTGTTCCTCTCGGTCGGCCTGGTCCTGGCCGAGACCACGATCCCCGGCTGCCCGCCGGTCCGCTCGCTCCTGGTGCTGTTCGCGCACGAGCCGCTGGCGGTCGGGCCCGTCGCCGCGACCCTGTCGCTGATCACGCTGGAGACCGCCGCGCTGGCCACCGTGCTGATCGCCGCCGGCCACCGCCTCGGCCGGTACCGCCGCTGAGCCGGTGCGTTCACCCGCCGGCGAGGCGGGCCGCGGCGGCGGTCCAGGCGGCCGGGTCGCCGGCCGGCTGGTAGCGGCGGACCGGCTGGGTGGCCCGCAGCAGCGCGCGCAGCGCCGGCAGGTCCGGGCCGACCGCGCCGAGCGCGCGGGCCTGCACCAGCACGTTGCCCAACGCGCCGGCCTCGACCGGCCCGGCCTCGACCGGCCGGCCGCAGGCGTCCGCGGTGAGCTGGCAGAGCAGTTCGTTCCGGCTCCCGCCGCCGACCACATGCACCACGTCGACCTCCCGGCCGGACAACCGCTGCGCGTCGTCGATCGCGGCCCGGTGCGCCAGCGCCAGGCTGTCCACAATGCACCGGACGGTTTCCGCCGGGCTGGCCGGCGCCGGCTGGCCGAGCCGGCGGCAGGCGGCCGCGATCCGGGCCGGCATGTCGCCCGGCGGCAGGAACACCGGATCGTCCACGTCGATCACCGCGGCCAGCGCCGGCCGCCGGGCCGCGTCCGGCAGCAGGTCGTCCAAAGTGGACGGAAGACCGGCCGCCTGCCAGGTCCGGATGGATTCCTGCAGCAGCCAGAGGCCCATCACGTTGCGCAGGTAGCGGACGGTGCCGTCGATGCCGATCTCGTTGGTGAAGTTGGCCGCCCGGCTGGCCTCGGTCAGCACCGGCCGGTCCAGCTCGACGCCGACCAGCGACCAGGTGCCGCAGGAGACGTAGCCGAACCGCTCGTTCGCCGCCGGCACGCCGACCACGGCGGACGCGGTGTCGTGCGAGCCGACCGTGGTCAGCGGCACCGGCGCGGCCAGCCCGGCCGCCGCGCACACCTCGGCCCGCAGCGACCCGGCCGGTTCGCCGGGACGGCGCAGCGGTGCGAACAGCTCCGGCCGGATGCCGAGCCGGCGGATCAGCCCGGTCGCCCACCCGCCGGTCCGCGCGTCCAGCAACTGGGTGGTGGACGCGTTGGTCAACTCGGCGCCGAGCACGCCGGTCAGCCAGTACGCGATCAGGTCCGGGATCAGCAGCAGGGTCGCCGCCTGCTCCAGCTGCACGGTGCCGGCCGCGGCGGCCAGCTGGAAGCTCGTGTTGAACGGGAGGAACTGCACGCCGGTGGTCTGGTAGATCTCCGCCGCCGGCACGTCGGCGAGCACCCGGGCGGCCACGCCGTCGGTGCGGCCGTCCCGGTAGTGCACCGGGTTCGCCAGCAGCTGACCGTCCACATCGAGCAGTCCGAAGTCGACACCCCAGGAGTCGACGCCGACCGAGCCGAGCGGCCCGGCGGCCCGGTCGGCCGCGCGCAGCCCGTCCAGCACACCGCGGTAGAGCCGGAGGATGTCCCAGTAGAGCGTCCCCGCGACCCGGACCGGCACGTTCCCGAACCGCGCCACCTCGCTGAGCTCCAGCGACCCCGGCCCCACCCGGCCCACCATCACCCGCCCGCTGGACGCCCCCAGATCAACAGCCGCCACCGCAATCACTGTGTCTCCGGTTCGCGGCGCTGCGCGCCAGACGCGACGTCTTCCCTCGGCACCGCGCAGCGACTTCGTCGGCGCGTTGCCTCAGTCCAGACGCCGCTGCGCTCCGCGCCGCTCACTGTGCCAGCCAGTTCGCGGCGCGGAGCGCCAGACGCGACGTCTTCCCTCGGCACCGCGCAGCGACTTCGTCGGCGCGTTGCCTCAGTCCAGACGCCGCTGCGCTCCGCGCCGCTCACAGCAACCCCCGGCGGGCGGCCCAGACGGCGGCGGTGATCGGGGCCGGGACGCCGAGGCGGTCGCAGATGGCGCGGGTGCGGCGGCGGACGGTGCGCTCGGAGGTGGCCAGCCGCCGGGCGACCGCGTCGGTGGGCAGGCCAGCGGCGAGCAGCCGCAGCAGGCGCAGGTCGTCGTCGTCCAGCGGGCTGCGTTCCATCGTCGGCGCGGCCATCTGCTGCCTACCGGAGAAAGGCGGCCGCGACGCCGGAGTCGACCGGGATGTGCAGGCCGGTGGTCAGCGGGAGCTCGCCGGCGGTCAGCGCGACGACCGCGGCGGCGACGTGCTCAGGCAGTACCTCCCGCTTCAGCAGCGTGCGCTGCGCGTAGAACGCACCGAGATCAGCCTCGGGCACGCCGTAGACGGCGGCCCGCTGCGCACCCCAGCCGGCGGCGAAGATGCCCGAGCCGCGGACCACGCCGTCCGGGTTGATCCCGTTCACCCGGATGCCGTGGCCGCCCAGTTCGGCCGCGAGCAGCCGCACCTGGTGCGCCTGGTCGGCCTTGGCCGCGCTGTAGGCGATATTGTCCGGGCCGGCGAAGACGGCGTTCTTGCTGACGATGTAGACGATGTCGCCGCCGATGCCCTGCGCGATCATCGCCCGGGCCGCCTCCCGGGCGACCAGGAACGAGCCGCGCGCCATCACGTCGTGCTGCACGTCCCAGTCCGATGTGGACGTCTCCAGCAGCGGCTTGGAGATGGACAGGCCGGCGTTGTTCACCACCAGGTCGACCCCGCCGAACGCGAGCGCGCCGGCGGCCACGGCGGCCCGCACACCGGCCTCGTCGGTCACGTCGACGGTGACCGCCACGGCCCGGTCGGCCGAGCCGATCTCGTCGGCCACCGACGCCGCCGCGGCGCCGTCCCGGTCGGCCAGCACGACGCAGGCGCCCTCGGCGGCCAGCCGCACCGCGATGGCCCGACCGATGCCGGAGCCGGCGCCGGTCACCAGCGCGATCCGGGTGGCCAGCGGCTTGGGCCGCGGTAGCCGGGCCAGCTTGGCCTCCTCCAGCGCCCAGTACTCGATCCGGAACTTCTCCGCCTCGGCGATCGGCGCGTACCGGGAGACCGCCTCGGCGCCGCGCATCGCGTTGATCGCGTTGACGTAGTACTCGCCGGCCACCCGGGCGGTCTGCTTGTCCCGGCCGAACGAGAACATGCCGACCCCGGGCACCAGCACGATCGCCGGGTCGGCGCCGCGCATCGGCGGAGTGTCCGGGCCCGCGTGCCGCTGGTAGTACGCGGCGTACTCGTCCCGGTAGGCACTGTGCAGTTCGGACAGCCGGGTCAGCACGTCCGCCAGCGGCGCGGCCGGCGGCAGGTCCAGGACCAGCGGGCGCACCTTGGTCCGCAGGAAGTGGTCCGGGCAGGAGGTGCCGAGCGCGGCCAGCCGCGGATGCTCGGCACCAGCCAGGAACTCCAGCACCGGGGCGCTGTCGGTGAAGTGCCCGACCACCCGCTGGTCGGTGCTGGCCAGCCCGCGCAGCACCGGCGCCAACTCGGCCGCCCGGGCCAGCCGCGCGGCCGGCGGCAGCGGGGCGAACTCCGCAATCGCCGGCCCGAACGGATCGGCCCGGCCCCGCGACGCCAGGAACGCCGTCGCGGTCGCGATGATCTCCAGCGAACGCGCCTGGCACTCGGCGCTGGTCCGACCCCAGGCGGTGATGCCGTGCCCGCCCAAGATCACGCCGATCGCGTCCGGGTTGGCCCGGTGCACGGCGGCGATGTCCAGGCCGAGCTGGAAGCCGGGGCGGCGCCAGGGCACCCAGAGCACCCGGTCGCCGAAGCACTCCTTGGTCAGCGCCTCGCCGTCGGCGGCGGTGGCCAGCGCGATCCCGGCGTCCGGATGCAGATGGTCCACATGCGATACGTCGACCAGCCCGTGCATCGCGGTGTCGATGGACGGCGCCGCCCCGCCCCGGCCGTGCAGGCAGAAGTCGAAGGCGGCGACCATCTCGTCCTCGCGCTCCACTCCGGGGTAGCCGGAGACCAGCGCCCGCAGCCGGTCCAGCCGCAGGACGGCCAGCCCGGCCGGGGTGAGCGTGCCGAGGTCGCCGCCGGAGCCCTTCACCCAGAGCAGCTCGACCGGGTCGCCGGTGACCGGGTCGATCGCGGCACCCTTCGCCGAGGTGTTCCCGCCGGCATAGTTGGTGTTCCGCGGGTCGGCGCCGAGCCGGCGCGACCGCTCGACCAGTTCGTCCACTGTAGACATACGGTCAGGCACCCCACCCGGCTTGCGTCCCGCCGACCCGCTCGGCCCTGATCCGCTCGCCGTAGCCGGACGCCAGGTAGGCGCGGTACGGATCCGGGTCCAGCCCACGCTCGGACCGCAGCTCGGCCAGCAGCGGCCGCACGTCGGTGTTGTACGCGTCCATCAGCACCGCGTTCGCACCGAGCACGTCACCGGCGGCCTGCGCCGCCGCGAGCGCCGCAGCGTCCACCAGCAGCGCCTTCGCGGTGGCCTCCTGCACGTTCAGCACCGAGCGGATCTGGCCCGGGATCTTCGGCTCGATGTTGTGGCACTGGTCCAGCATGAACGCGATGCCGTAGCCGCCGGCCGCGGCCGGCGAGAGCCCACCACCGCGAACCACCTCGTGCATGATCCGGAACAGCTGGAACGGGTCGGCCGCGCCGACCATGAGGTCGTCGTCGGCGTAGAACCGGGAGTTGAAGTCGAAGCCGCCGAGCCGGTCGGCGCGCAGCAGCAGCGCGACGATGAACTCGATGTTGGTGCCCGGCGCGTGGTGCCCGGTGTCGACCACCACCTGCGCCCGCGGCCCGAGCGCGACGCAGTGGGCGTACGCGGTGCCCCAGTCCGGCACGTCCATCGTGTAGAAGGCCGGCTCGAACAGCTTGTACTCCAGCAGGAACCGCTGCCCGTCACCCAACCGCGCGTAGACCTCCTGGAGGGCGGCAGCCAGCCGGTCCTGCCGGGCGGCGATGTCGTCCTGGCCCGGGTAGTTGGTGCCGTCGGAGAACCAGAGCTTCAGGTCGGTGGAGCCGGTCGCGTCCATCACGTCGACGCAGTCGAGCAGGTGCCGGGTGGCCTTGCGGCGCACCCGCGGGTCGGGGTTGGTGACCGAGCCCAGCATGTAGTCGTCGTCCTGGAACACGTTCGAGTTGATCGCGCCGACGCGCACGCCGAGATCGGTCGCGTGCTTGGCCAGCGCGCGGTAGTCGTCCACCTTGTCCCACGGGATGTGCAGCGCCACCGTCGGCGCGACCCCGGTGAACGCGTGCACCTGCGCGGCGTCGGCGATCTTCTCGTACGGGTCGCGCGGCACGCCCTGCTGCGCGAACACCTTGAACCGCGTGCCGGAGTTGCCGAAGGCCCAGGACGGCAGCTCGATCGCTTGGGCGTGCAGCGCCTCCTTGACGGAGTTCAGGTCAACCATCGTCACGATCCCGTCCTGCTGAGTTGGTCATCAAGGTTGAAGATCTCCTCCAGGAGCAGGAAACCCTCGTCCGGCGCGCGGCCGTCGAGCCCGCCGAAGTACCGGCTCATCTCGGCCTGCCAGCGTGCGTTCACCTCGGTGCCGGCCATCGCCTCGACCGAGGCCGGCAGGTCGTCCGCCTCCACGTAGCCGACCAGGAGGCCGTCGTCCCGCAGGAACAGCGAGTAGTTCCGCCAGCCGGTGTCGCGCAGCGCCCGCAGCATGTCCGGCCAGACGGCGGCGTGCCGCTCCCGGTACTCGGCCAGCCGGTCCGGGCGGACCTGGAGGAGAAAGCAGTACCTGGCCATGTCGTCCTCTCGTCGGTGGCCTGTCTGGCAGCCAGACAGGCCACCGACGTCGCGGGCGCGCGCCCGGATGGATCAGAAGTTGAACTGCTCGACGTTGCTCTTGTCGAAGGTGGTCGGCGGGCCGAGCACCACCGACGGGCCGGTGTCACCGGCCGCTGGCAGCACGGTGTACTCGCCGAGCTTGCCGGCCTTGAACTTGGAGCCGGCCGAGCCGTCGAAGGTGCCCGACGCGAGGTTCGCCGCGGCGTGACCGGCCAGGTAGCCCAGGTTGTTCGGGTTCCACAGCGCGAACGCCTTGACGGTCCCGTCCAGCACGTACTTCTTCATCTGCGAGGGCAGCCCGAGCCCGGTCAGGGTGACCTTGGCCGCGATGTCCTTGTGCTGGCTGAGGTACTGCGCCGCGGTCGAGATGCCCACCGTGGTCGGCGAGATGATGCCCTTCAGGTTCGGGTGCGCGGTCAGCAGGCCCTGCAGGACGGTCAGCGAGACGGCCGGGTCGTCGTTGCCGTACACCGTGTCGACGAGCTTCATGTTCGGGAACTTGGTGAGCTCTTCCTTCATGTACTTGATCCAGGCGTTCTGGTTCGTCGCGGTGGCCGCCGCGGACAGGATCGCGATCTCGCCGGTGTTGTTGATCTCCTTCGCCAGCAGCTGCACCTGGGAGCGGCCGATCGTCTCGGTGTCCGCCTGGTTGATGAACAGGTGGTTCGGGCAGGTCACGTCGGAGTCGAAGGAGACCACCTTGATGCCGGCCGCGGTGGCCTGACCCAGCGCCGGGCAGAGCGCCGACGGGTCGTTGCCGGCGATCACGATCGCGTCCGCGTGCGCCTGGATGGCCGCCTGGATGGCCGGGATCTGCGCGGCGGCAGTGTCTTCGGTGCCGCTGTTGACGACGACCTTGCCGCCGAGTTCCTGCAGCGCGGTCTTGCCGCCCTCGTCGGCGATCACCTCGTACGGGTTGTTGACGTCCTTCGGGATGAAGTAGACGGTCAGCCCGCTCTTGACGCCGCCGCCGCTGTTCGAGGCGCCGGATGGGGTCGACCCGCTGGGCGTGTCGTCGTTGCTGCACGCCGCGAGCAGGGAGACCGCGAGCGCTCCGCACGCTACGGCAATCCGGCGGCGACGCCCGGTGGAAGCGATCATGGGCAGGCCTTTCATGGGTTGATGTCGACCGAGACGCCCTCGGTCGTACCGCGGCGGGGAAGCCGGGAGCTGGCGAGTCGCCGGCGCACCCGGGCGATCAGCTCGGGTGCGTTCGGCACCGCGACGCTGACCAGCAGCAGTGCGCCGACGACGATGTTCTGTACCTGCGGTGCCACATTGACCAGCGTCATGGCCTCCTGCAGCGAGCCCAGTACGCACGCCGCCAGCACGACGCCGAGGATGCTGCCGCGTCCGCCGAAGATCGACACGCCGCCGAGCAGCACCAGCGCGACCACGTTCAATTCCAGCCCGGTGCCGGCGTTGTAGCGCGCGGTGGCGAACCGGAACGTCCACAGGATGCCGGCGAGGGCGCAGATCACCCCGGACAGCACGTACAGCCAGAACTTGATCCGCTGCACCCGGATGCCGGCGAAGAACGCCGCCTCCGCCTGCAGCCCGATCGCGTAGATGGACCGACCGAGCGGGGTGCCGTGCAGCACGATGCCGAAGACCACCGCGAGCAGCAGGAAAACCCCTACCGAATAGGCGATGTGGGTGCCGTGGATCGGCAGGATCCCGATGTTCGTCCAGCCGATCGGGAAGCCGGTGACCGAGTCGCTCTTGAGGATGATCTCGGCGATACCGCGGAACAGGGTGAGCGTGCCGATCGTGACCGCGATGGACGGCAGCCCGAGCCGGGTGATCAGCACCCCGTTCAGCGCGCCGCCGAGCGCGCCGACCACCAGCACCGCCGCCATCGCCGCCCAGATAGACCAGCCGTGCTTGTAGAGGACGCCGAGCAGGGTGCTGGCCAGCCCGAGCATCGACGCCACCGACAGGTCGATCTCGCCGGTGATCACGATGAACGTCAGCGGCAACGCCATGATCGCGATCTCGCCGACGTTCAACCCGGTGAAGAACAGGTTCGAGCCGGACAGGAAGTGCGTCGACACCGATCGGCCGTACAGGATGCTGGCGATCAACAGCACGACCAGCACGGCCTCCCAGCGCAGCAGCAGGCGCCAGCCCAGCCCGCCCCGGGCCCATCGGGCCGGTTCGCCGGTAGTCGTCGCCGCCGCCTCGGTCTGCGTCACCGGCACCTGGGTGTCAGCCATGGGAAGCCCCTCCCTGCTTGCGCAGGGCCCGGTTGACCCGCAGCGAGACGAACCGGTCGAACGCGATCGCCGCCAGCAGCAACGCGCCGGTGATGGCCTGGTTCCAGAACGCCGAGATGCGCGCGGCCACCAGCGCCTGGCTGATCGTGTTCAGCAGCAGCGCACCCAGCGCCGCGCCGAGCACGGTGCCGCTGCCGCCGAAGATCGCCACGCCGCCGACCACCACGGCCGCGACCACCAGCAGTTCGTAGCCGGAGCCGGCGGTGGAGTTCACGGTGGCGAACTCGGAGATGAACAGGACCCCGCCGAGGCCCGCGAGCGCCCCGCTGATCATGAAGGCGACGCAGATCCGGCGCCCGGTGGGGACGCCGGCCAGGGCGGCCGCCTCGGGGTTGGAGCCGATCGCGTACAGGTCCCGGGCCGGCCGGAACGTGCGCATCGCGTAGTTGATCCCCACCACGATGACGGTGACCAGGATGGCCAGCCAGGGGACGTTGGCCACGGCCGCGTTGCCGATGTTCTGGAAGCTGCCCGGGATGCTGCCCGGGTCGATCTGGTGCCCGCTCACGATCAGCGCGGTGATGCCGCGGATGACGTACAGCGCGGCCAGCGTGACGACCAGGCTGGGCACCCGCAGCACCGCGGTGAGGATTCCGTTCACCAGCCCGCAGGCGGCCCCCACCCCGATCCCGACCACGAACGCGAGCGCTATCGGCACGCCGTGGTGATGCTCGAACAGCGTCCCGACCAGGTACGCCGACAGGCCGAGCACCGAGCCGACGGACAGGTCCACGTTCCGGCTGATGATCACCAGCGCCTCGCCGGCGCCGAGCAGCGCGATCAGCGAGGCGCCGGCCAGCAACTGCTGGACGCTGTCGCCGTGCGCGAACGCCGAGTTCTTCACGGTGGTGACGACGAACACGATCACGATGGCGGCGACGATGCCCAGTTCGCGGGCCCGGCCGACGGACTCCAGCATCCGCCGCCCGCGGTCCGGCACCGGCGGCGCGTCGGCGACGGCGGTCATGCCGGTCCCTCCGTTCCGCGGCCCGCGGGCTCCCCGGCTGGCCGGCTCACGCCACCGCCCCCTCGGTCTGGCCGGTGGCGGCGCGCATCACGGAGCCCTCGTCGGCCTGCGCCCGGGACAGTTCGCGGACCAGCCGGCCCTCGTGCAGCACCAGGATCCGGTCGGCCATGCCGAGCACCTCGGGCAGCTCGGACGAGATCATCAGCACCGCCACGCCGGACTGGACCAGCTCGTCCAGCAGCCGGTGCACCTCGGCCTTGGTGCCGACATCGATGCCGCGGGTCGGCTCGTCGATGATCAGCAGGCTGGGCTCCCGGGACAGCCACTTGCCCAGCACGACCTTCTGCTGGTTGCCGCCGGACAGCGTCCAGACCGGGTTGCGCAGCCGGTCGTACTTCAGCTGCAGCCGGCGGCCCCAGTCGGCCGCCAGCCGGCCCTCGGACGACCGGCGGATCAGCCCGAACCGGCTCAGCCGGTGCAGCGAGGCCAGCGCCACGTTGTGGTCGACGCCCAGGTCCATGACGAGGCCCTGCTGCCGCCGGTCCTCCGGGACGAAGCCGATGCCGGCGGCCATCGCGACCTGCGGCCGGCCCGGGGGCAGCCGCTTGCCGCGTACGGTGACCGTGCCGGTGTCGCGCTTGTCGATGCCGAAGATGGCCCGCGCCACCTCGCTGCGCCCGGCGCCGACCAGCCCGGCCAGCGCGACGATCTCGCCGGCGTGCACGGTGAAGGAGATGTCGGAGAACACGCCGATCCGGCCGATCCGGTCCACCTGCAGCACCGGCTCTCCCACCGGAGACCCGGTGTGCGGGTAGAGCCCGGACAGGTCGCGGCCGACCATCGACCGGATGATCGCGTCCACGGTGAGCGCCTCGATCGGATCGGTACGGACGAACCGGCCGTCCCGCATCACGGTGACCCGCTGGCAGATCGTGAACGCCTCCTCCAGCCGGTGCGAGATGAACAGCACCGCGGCGCCCTGCCCGCGCAGCGTGCGGACCACCTCGAACAGCCGCTCCACCTCGACCGAGGTGAGCGCCGCGGTCGGCTCGTCCATCACGAACAGCCGGGCGTTGAACGAGATGGCCTTGGCGATCTCGACGATCTGCTGGTCGGCCACGGACAGGCCACGGGCCGGCCGGCGCGGGTCGATCGTCACGCCGAGCCGGGCGAAGACCGCGGCCGCGTCCCGGTACATCCGGCGGTGGTCGATCCGCCGGCCGGACGCCAGCGGCTGCCGGCCCAGGAAGATGTTCTCCGCCACGGTGAGGTCGGGGAACAGCGTCGGCTCCTGGTAGATGATCGAGATGCCGGCGGCCTGGGACGCGGCCGGCCCGGCGAACACCACCGGCTCGCCGTCGATCAGCACCGTCCCGCCGTCCGGCTGGTACACCCCGGCGAGGATCTTGACCAGGGTCGACTTGCCGGCTCCGTTCTCGCCCAGCAGCGCGTGCGCCTCGCCGGCGGACAGCGCGATCGTGCCGTCGGCGAGGGCCCGCGCGGCCCCGAACGACTTCGTCACCTGCCGCATCTCGACCATCGGCGGCCCGGCGGGCGGCCCGGCGGCGGGCCTGGCGGCCGGCTCGGTAGGGGTCACGAGCCGGCCTCCGTAGTGGGCGTCGCGGCGGGCCCCGGCGAGCGCGGCGCGGAGCGGCGGAACATGGTCATGCGCGGAGGTCCACGGTCACCGTCTCCAGGCCGAGCAGGTCGGCCACCGCACGCAGTTGGGCGGCCCGGTGGCCGGTGCCCAGCGCCCAGTGGTGGCCGACACCCGAGACGCTCCAGGCGTCCGTCCACTCCCCCGGATGGCAGCCGAAGTCGACCCGGGACGTGGTGTTGCCGATCCGCAGGTGCGGCCCCGGGACGACCGCGCCCTCGGCCAGCACAAACCGGAACCGGCCGTCCCGCTCCTGGCCGAGCCCGAGCAGGGTGACCGGGCCGGGCCGCACGTCGAACTCGACCGAGACGCCCCAGCCGCGCTTGCCGTGGTAGACGCCCAGCCCGCGCAGGATCGGCCGGCCGTTGCTGATGGCCAGGTGCGCCGGGCCGTCGTGGCCCATCTCGACCACGCCGGCGGTGAAGTCCAGCGCCTGGAACTCGGTGAACGAGCCGCCGGCGCCGAGCCGGTCGAGCACCAGCATCGCCAGCGAGGTGCGCAGCTCGTACTCGCCCGCGGCCGGGATGCCGCGGGCGGTGAGCAGCGACGCGCCGAGGATCAGCCCGGCACCGACCCGCTCGTGGGTCTCGCCGTCCAGGCCGCGGTGGTAGTAGGCGAGCGAGTCGAGCGCGAAGTCGTCGGCCAGCCGGTCGAGGGCGACCGAGACCTGCGCGGCCCAGCGCAGGTCGTCGGCGGCCACGGTCGGGTCGATGGTGAAGATCTCCCGGGTCAGCTCCACCCGGGCCGCGGTCTCGGCATCCGTCACCTGCTCGGCCCGGACCCGGACATCGTCGATCTCCAGCACCTCGATGTGCCCGCCCAGCTGCGCGGGCACCAGCGTGAGGTCGGTGGCCACGTCCAGCATGCCGGGGTAGAGGTGGCCGAGCAGGCCGTGCCGGCCGTGCCGCAGCGCGCCGCGGATGCCGGCCGCCCGCACCCAGTGCGCGATCCGGTCCCAGGCCCGGTCCTCCTCGAGGTAGCCGGAGACCGAGCGGGTGTCGATGCCGGCGCGGCGGAACGCGTTGGCCATCTCCGGCAGCGGGCAGGCCCCGCAGTAGGCCAGCCACTGGCCGGTGTCGAAGGTGGCGTGGTCCATCGCCTCGGTGGGCTGCAGGTTCAGCAGCAGGACGGGCGCGCCGGACCGCTGCGCCACCGGCATCAGCATGGTGGCGGTCATGTACGTGGTCAGGAACGCGACGATCAGGTCGCAACCGGCCGCCCGCAGCCGCTCGGCGGCCGCCGCGCCGTCGGCCGCGTCGGAGATGAACCCGACGTCGACGACCTCGCAGTCCAGCTCGCCCATCCGCGCGCCGACCCGGGCGGCGGAGCGCTGCAGCTGCGGCAGCAGGTCGGGGAACTGGGGCCAGTAGGCCCCGAGCCCGCCGGCCACCAGCCCGACCCGGGTGCGGCGGTGCGGAACCCGGCGCAGCGGCCCGATATCGGGCGGCTCAGTGGCCGTTGCCTGGACGCCACGGACGCCGGTCGAGGTCATCGCGTCCTCCTCGCAAGCCCATTACAACGTTTCAGGTTACAACGTTTCAACAACGTAGTAACTGATCATGGTCCGGTCAACCCCTCGTTACGTAGTCGTTACTGCGGCCCGCCGCAGGCCCGTGAGCAGCACGATCGCGGCCGTACTAGGCTTGCCGACTGACGGGTTGAGGCGTTTCATGAGGTGGTGGCAGTGGTCCGGCCGGCTGGCATCAAAGACGTGGCCAGCCGGGCCGGGGTATCCATCGGCACCGTGTCCAACGTGCTGAACCGGCCGCACATGGTCCGCGAGGAGACCCGGCTGCGGGTCGAAGCCGCGATGACCGACCTCGGCTTCGTCCGCAACGAATCGGCCCGGCAGCTGCGGCTGGGCAGCAGCCGGGTGCTCGCGTACGTCTTCCTGGACGCCGGCAACCCGTTCTTCACCGACGTCGCCCGCGGTGCCGAGGAGGCCTGCCGGGAAGCGGGCCTGGCGCTGGTCATGTGCAGCAGCGACGGCGACCCGGACCGCGAGCGCGAATACCTCGACCTGCTGCTGGAACAGCGGGTGCACGGCGTGCTGGTCACCCCGGCCGACAACAGCAACAGCCGGGTCCGCACGATCGCCGGGCGCGGCATGCCGCTGGTGCTGGTGGATCGGCACTCCCCGGACGGCAGCGACGACTGGTGCAGCGTCGGGGTGGACGACGTGCTCGGCGGCGAGCTCGCGGTCACCCACCTGCTGGAGCAGGGCCACCGGCGGGTGGCGTTCATCGGCGGCCCGCCGACCGTGCCGCAGGTGCAGGACCGGCACACCGGCGCGCTGCAGGCGATGGCCGCCGCCGGCGCCGCCGCCGACGACCTGGTCGTGATCGAGACCGAGGCGCTGACCATCGCCAGCGGGCGGGAGGCGGCGCAGCGGCTCACCGGGCTGCCCGGCCGGCGCCGCCCCACCGCCGTGTTCTGCGCCAACGACCTGGTCGCCCTCGGCCTGTTGCAACAACTGGTGCAGCAGGGCCGGTCGGTGCCCGGCGACGTCGCGATCGTCGGCTACGACGACATCGACTTCGCCGCCGCCGCCGCGGTGCCGCTCACCTCGGTCCGGCAGCCCCGCCACCAGCTGGGCCGCACCGCGATGAACCTGCTGCTGCGCGAGGCGGCGGCCGAGCCGGGCCACGTGCACGAGCATGTGCAGTTCCAGCCGGAGCTGGTGGTGCGGCAGTCGTCCGCCGCCCGGGCGCCCCGGGCGACCCGGCCCCGCGTACCGGTTGACCCGAACCGGTAAGGGACCGGTAAGGGCACGCTCCTAACGTCCGCGAGTGCGCCGGCGGATCCGCCGGGGCTCTTGCCGCGCCAGGAGGTTCACCGTGTCACGCAAGTCAGTCCGGGCCGCCTTAGCCACCCTCGCCGTCGGCGGCGGGTTGTTCGCCATCGCACCGGCGTCGCCGGCCGACGCCGCCCCGCAGTGCAACTCCCACGTCGTCTACCAGGAAGCGAATGTGCCGAGCGCCGGCGGCTCCGTCAATTGCCAGATGGGCCAGGGCGCGCAGAGCGAAGCTGTGCTCTACCTGCAATACACGTTGAACTACTGCTACAACGCCGGGCTGAGCCAGGACGGCGAGTTCGGGCCCAGGACCAAGGCCGCGCTGATCGAGGCGCAGCGCCAGGCCGGCGCCGCGCGGGACGGTGTGTACGGTCCGGAGACCCGGTCGAAGATCCTGCACCGCGCGATCGGCCCGATCTTCGGCTGCAAGCGCGTCTCCTGACCGCGGCGGACGGGCG
>Ga0307499_10000195_pt1 | contig 22336 bp, 22 predicted proteins | sample 13_S_MG_FD_201363 | JGI IMG/M metagenome (GOLD analysis project Ga0307499, IMG submission 201363) | Soil microbial communities from Populus trichocarpa stands in riparian zone in the Pacific Northwest, United States - 13_S | ecosystem: Environmental > Terrestrial > Soil > Riparian zone > Trees... | reverse complement strand
TCGCCTATTGGCCCCACTGCTGGCCACGGCGAATTATTTGAATCTGCCCACATGAGTTAGAAATGCCGATATATCCGCTCAGGGCGACAAACCGCTCACCGATTCTTTATCTTGCGTTGTCGGGTAAATAAGTGGTCGAGGCCAAACTGCCGGCCTGGCCTCGTGACGTCTGTTCCGCGAGCACCTGGCTGGGTTCACTCCTCATATCCCCAGAACATGTCAGCGGTGCGCGAGTTGCTCGCGCGGCCGAAGGAGATGCCATGTCTGATCGATCCACCGAACATATCGAGATTTCGAAGTTCAGCGGCGATTTCAGCGGGAGCTGCACCAAGCGGATCGGCGCATTTCATTATCTACGGTCTATTAGCGCGGTGCGCGGCAGTTCTTGGATTTTGAAGGGGGCGACTTCTCTCGTATGTTCGGGCGCCTTGGCTTGGCTCGCGCTGCGTGGTTGGAAGATCTCATTCTCGCTTTGATCGCTCGAATAAGCTGACTTATGGTATCGACGCGAACGGCTTTGTGCCAAGTTAGAAGGTCATCTGAGAGCGTAAGGTAGGACGCGGCGGTATCCACTGACGTCAACAACACGTAGTCTTGAATTGCCTCGTTGGAATCGTTCAGCCGCAAGTAAACGCAGAGTTCGGCTCGATCCTTCCGCGGGTGAGCTCTCCAGCGCGAGACGTGGTTTGGCGTTCTCCTGGCCAACTTTCGGACGACCTGAAAAGAAACGATCTTGCTGCTTCCATTCCGCAGGCCTGTACCGTCGTCGGTGATTTTCAAGCAGATCCCGAGATCGGTCTTCAACGCGTCCGCAACCTGGCGAGCCATCTTTGACAGTACCTCGGTCCAATGTTTTCGCTCGTCAAACCACCTGTTGTCGCGCGAACCATCGTAGCCAATGAGCTTGTAAGCGTTTCTGATCGAGCCAAAATGCTTGACGTAGCATGCCGGCGACGGAAGTCCGGGAGCGTTTTTGATGATGCTAGTCGAGAGCTTTCTTGTCCGCGCAAGCGTGAGACGGAGCCTGCGCAGCATCTGATCTTCCGGAATGGAGATGTACCGGCCTGCCATGATTTTCTGAGCGCATGCGAAGGTGTCTCGATCGACTACCGGAGGCACCACTCCAACGCTGCGAATCCACATGTGCTCTGGATTGTTGATCTGTGTTTGCGCCAGTCGACGAGACGTCTTGTTATACGTGAGATTACCTACATAGTTTTCGTTCTTGAGAATGTTGTGCACCATGGTGTCGGTCCAAGGGCGCCCATGCTGATTGGCGATCATCGCTATATTGAGCTGCCGGGCAATTTCGGCATCTGTCCGGCCCTCGCTGACGAACTGCTCAAATATCCATCTCACGATCGCCAGTTCTTCGTCCGGACCTAGGCGAACCCGGACACGGTCAGATTGGAGAGCCTTGTATTGCCCCTTGGAGAGGATGCCCTTGGGGCAAAGCTTGTCATCGACCATTTCTCGCCGGAGGCCGAACGTAAGTGGAGCTCCGACTCGGTAGCCCAAACTCGCTATCCGACAGTTGCCAGTGAGTATCTTCACACCAAGCTCACGGCTCCACTCTGCCGCCATAAACCGCTTGTGCATCTTACCTATGCACGAGATTATGCTCCCGTCATTGACGAATTGCTCACCGCAATAGGCAAGCTTGATGCCACTTCGTCTGCAGATGAACTCATAGTGGGCACTCTCGTCGACGTCCTGAAAACGTCCCCACCGGCTGACGTCGTAGACCAGGATGTGGCCAAAATCCGCGCGGCCCGATTGAACATCTTCGATGAGATCCGTCAGGCCCGGGCGTCTTCTGATGGTCAGGCCGCTGCGTCCTTCGTCGATATAGGTTCGGATTATCGTAAGGCCGTGTTGCTCAGCGTAGGCCGCGATGGCCGCGCGCTGATTCTGAATAGAAAATCGCTGCATCTCCCTGGACATTCGCACATACTGGGCCGCGCGAAGGGCCTTCGCGGCTTTCGCCAATTGGGTGTTGCGGCGGACAATGAGCGCATTGATCATGGATCATGGCTCCGGAATGCAGCCGGGGCGGCGAGTTCTATGCGTGTCCCCCGGAGGGGTTGCCCGAGGCTTCTATCTCACGAAGAACCATCGCGATGGCGTCAGACCAAACTTCGACAAGCTCCGATTCAGTTACGTCTTGTGGGACGATGTTCTGTGCAATTGAGTTGCGCGCAAGCCGCAGCGCGAGGGCGCGCTGATCCTTGGGAAGCTCGGCAATCTCCATTGCCGTGCGGCGGACGATTTCTGTGATCGCTTCGCAGACTGCTTTTTGATCTGGTGTCATGGCACTCACCCCATGGCATTAGCGACATTAAATCGCAACCATAGAGCGAGTGCAAGGCCTTCGATCTACAATGAATGTTGGATAGACACCCAGAACACCAAAGCCGCGGCGCTGATTTTGTCCGCCCACTTCCATGACTTCCTTGATGGGGGTCGGATGGCGTCACACCCAAGGATAGCCGGTCAGTTCATCGAGCCGCTACACGGGATCGGTAGCTATTGATCATTTCTGCCGTGACGTCGCTTGGAAAGCAGAGAGGTGACGCACCGCCCGGCCGGCTGTACGCGCTGCGGCTGCCACAGCTTCTACCATTTCGCATCCGATCGTTCGGGCAGGCGCACGGGCGTCCGGAGGCGTAGTAAGCCTGTCGGCTCGCCGCGACGATCAAAGCGGCGATTGCTGCGGTTGTCAGGATGACTTCGGTATTGTTCGGCTTGGGTACAGCCGGCTTTGGGATCGGCGGCGCCTTGGCGGCTAAAGGAGTTTCAATGCGGGGAGCGATCTCTACTGGCGCTGACGCACGCGCCATGTTCGCGGTTTCCGGACGAGGAACCGCTTTCGGGGAATCGGCCGGCTTTGGCGCAGACGGAATTGGGGCGAACGCTATCGGCTTTGACGCCGGTTGATCAGGCGGCCGTGTGACCGCGTATCCAAAAAACACAATGCCAATGGCTAGAACAAGCAGACCGCGCATCTGGCTCCCCCGAACCAGTATCAAGCTTCCCGCAACTACCGAGAGAAATCAAGTCATCCATGCCACTCTGTAGTTGCGGTAGGTGTGCATCCGACCCACCCCAACATTCCGCCTTCTTCGACCAAATGGCCCTAGGTCCGCCTCCTTCTGGCTGCATAGCCCCCTGCGTGGAGAATGTTCGATCCCGGTTCCTCTCCCTCCGCCAGCTTGGCCGACGCGGCGCCTTCTCCGAACCGCCCTCCATGCGAGAGGCCAATAACCATAGCCATTTCCAATTTGAGCCCTGGATCGGTGACTTCACCATCGCCCTTTTATGCTCCAAAAGGCCAGTTTCTCTCTGGACCTCTGGACTCCGCTAATTTGCTACGGTTCTCGGAATTCGATCATTTCGAGCGGCTTATGAGCTTCAGCAAAAAAGGGTTGGGGAATATCTCTCGAACAGGCGAGAGCCTCCGATTTCGAAATTTTGCCGCCGACAAGATATTTTCTTCTGCCAATTCGCTATGGCGAGGTCCGAATCCTCCCGCCCCAGCTGGACTGAATGCCGTGGCAAATTTCCGCCATCGGTTCCGGCAACCGTTCTGCAGTCAGATTAAAGGGTGTAGGAATGTTGCTTTCACTTCTTCGTCTTCCAGACACCGTGCGAAAGTACGAAATTTTACAAGCGGCGTTTATCGTGGCTGGTCGATCGGAGCCTCGATAATTACGGTTTGGCCCATTCGATACGGCCGCGCCGTAAAAAGAAATGACAACCGCAACCGTGTTTGCGCCAAATTGAGGGGGTCAAGGTTGCAGTCTCATCACTATGCTCCTCTAGCTTCCAACACGGATGGACGTCGAGCATCAAGTTCACCGAAATTGTGTGGCCGCATCCCTTAGGACATCGCATTGCGGCTTCCCACGGGTGGCCAGCGTTGCCAATGACATACAGAGTGCCGCCAGCGAGCACATCCGGTCGATCGTTGACGTGCTGCACGTGGTAACGAGGAAAACTCCAGAATCGGTCAACTAACCAATACCAAAGATTAAGGATAGTTTCGCGCATCGGCTGTCTCATTCGCTTAGCTCCGGAAGATCGAGCAGCGGCGCCATATCACCGCGACCGACGAACCCTTGCAGAACCTTGCAAGGTGCGCTTTCTGCGTCTGCATACAAACCCATCTGCGTGAGGCTAAGTGTAGCTGTCGCGTAGCGACTATTCGGGTCGTCGCGGAAGCGGTACATGCGCGCAAACAGCTCCATCACGCCAAGCGGAGCGATCGCCATGTTGAGTGCCATTACAGCGGGTTGTTCTTCATTGATGCCACGGATGTAGCGTTCTTTCCGAAGTTGCTCGTACCGCTCTCTGTCCGTACGCTTGACCGCGTCAGCTTGTGCGTCTTCGTACGAAAACATCCCGCGGCTCGTCAGGCTTGATCCACCAGGCCGCAGATAGCGAACCGCCCCACACACCTGTTCGACAAATCCTGTTGGATCGGCGTCAATCCGCACGCCGAGATCGATGTACGGCATCACGTAAAAAGTCGCGAGCCTGTTTAACAACGCGCGTCCCGCGAGTGAGTCCATGCATCCGAAGACGAAATCACAAGAAGAGACAAGCCGCACCGCCTCTGGCGTCGCCAGATCTGCAGCGCAAGTCTCGACCACAATACCGAACCCAAGCTTGCGGATCGCGCGTGCCGCAACGTCGACCTTCAACTCGCCAATGTCGGCCGGAAATGCGTTCAGTATGCGCCCGAGATTCTTGGCTTCAACGCGATCGGGATCAATTAAGATAATGCGCCCAATACCGTGACGGGCCAATAGCTCTATCACGAGGCTTCCCAGTCCCGAACAACCGACCACGGCAACTGAGTAGCGCCCGAGGTCGCCGGTCATCTCCGCACCAAATAACGCCGCTCCTTTGCGCGTCGTGTGAAGAATAGCATCCCCGGTCAGCCGGGCATCTGTGGGGCCCGAATAACAGCGGATGTCGTTCCCAATAACAGCTATACGCGATAGAGCTGAAAATGAGCCGTCGTATTGCACAATTCGGCCAAACATTTTCCCGTTCGGAAGCGATACTACGCTCGCATGCGGTATCTTGTGGTCGACCCACCCGTGAATCGAAGGAAATAGATCGGCGTCGCTCGCATCGTCAGCGGCCGAGAATACGGGAAAGCCGTTTGGATGGCTGTGGATCTTTACAACGGAAAGCTGCTTGCCTCGCGCCCGCTCAAGATGGGGCACAAGCAGTTCAGATGGCCACATGAGTTGCGTGTTAGTACGAACGGAGCACAATTCATTAGGGATGGGATGTACTTCCCGGGCTAACAAGCGGGTTCTATCCCCGCGCGTTGCATGGCCGCAAAGTACGAGGGCAACGGACTCTTTTCCGTCGCCTGAGAATAAATGCTTTGTCAGCCCGACGATCTGTTGCTCTGTGAATGTCAGCGACGCAAAGGGTCCTGTCATCGCTTTGGCTCCCGGTCGAGAAAAGTGCGAATGAGATCGACATGTGTTTCAAGACAGTCATCGCCTGGGACCCATGGGCATTCCGGCGTCCGGTGTCGTGACCAGCGCTGCCAGGATCGTCCGGAAATTATTTCCGTGACCTGCGTCGTCGGAATCGGTTTTCCGTCGCTTCGGTGAAGCGCTGGAAAGAAGTAAGCCATATCGAGCGGTCCCGGCGGGTAGCCCGCAAGGATTTCAATGGCGAGATCTGCAATGGCCACAGTGAAGCCGGTCGGCATTGGAAATCCGTAAATTATGAGCCACCGTCGTTGTGCCTGGCTTACGGTCTCCCACGAAAGGCTGAGGCGGGCGAGAAAGTCCTCGTCCGCCTCCGGCAGCTTGAACTCGCGTCGTCCGGCGTTGGTCATTGCGCACCGTCCGAAATATCCTTCGGCATCGTTGAGAACTTCTCGACGCCGGGGGTTTTGAGATCGACCTTTTGTTCGAGGCCAATCGGCACCGCGGGGCCGTTGCGGAAGATTTGCCGGAGAATCCACTTTTCGGGCGGTGCTTTGCCGGCCAATACGAGGAGTTGGCGACCCGTCGGATGCGGCGTATCCACCACATACTGCTTCTTATCGATACGAATCCGGTAATGGCGCGCGTGGGGCGGCTTACGGCCCTCGCGCGAGCACTCCTCTATATCGACAATGATTTCGAGGGGCTCCTCAATTTTCTCAATCTCTTCAACGGCTTCACTGTGGCGCTCGTCCGGCATTTGTGCCTCCACGATGTAAATCGCCATGGCCAATCCATGACAACCTTTCCATATATAACAGCTAATAATTAGCTATGCAACAGCTAGTATTTCTATTTTTTTCATTGAAAAATTCCTCGGTGGAGCTATATTGGCTTAGCGATGGAGAGTGAGATGATTTCGAAGAAGACGATGACCTTGAATTTGACGGACACAGAGATGGACGCGCTTGAGCGACTATCAGCGCAGAAGGATCTGACGAAGACTGCTGTCCTGCGCCAGGCGCTCCGGCTCTATCAGCTCGTCGAAGCGCGCCTTGTGCGCGGTGAAAAACTCTACTTCGAGAACGATGCTACCAAGGAAAAAGCGGAGTTGATGCTCGTATGAGTTCCATAATCGAACGGGTCCCTCTTATCGTCCGAGCAACCGGTGATGAGATTGATGCTGAAATTCGTCACCCGATCGAGGAGTCAAACCTTCACGACTGGGAAACGAAATGGAAGCCGATCGTCGAGGCGACGGAGAAGCGCTTAAGAGCGCAAGGCATCCCGCGTGCGCAGTGGCCGCAAGATCTGCATTGGGATTGGCGCAAGAAAATGACCGATATGCGCGGCTTGTTGAGCGGCGCAACCTTTACCATCGAGTGTGAAAAGGCCACGCAAGGAATGATGGCCGTCAACGTCTCGAATGCACGTGCGCGCATCGAGCAACAAAACGGCCAGCACCTCGTTTATGTCGAGTACCTCGAAGCCGCGCCCTGGAATAGGAAAGATCACATGGCTGCACCCCGCTTTCGCGGCGTGGGCAGCATTCTCATTATTACGGCGATTGCGTTGAGCCGTTCTGAGGATTTCAAGGGCCGCATCGGTCTGCACTCGCTGCCCCAGGCGGATGAATTTTACACGCGTTGCGGAATGACCGACCTTGGCGCAGATCCCAAGTACTACAATCTTCGCTATTTCGAGATGACGCCCGAGCAAGCTACGAAGTTTTTAGAAGGAAAGGAGAAGTCATGAAATTGGAGATCAAAAGGGAATGGTGCCTCGCCGCCGCCCGTCGCGAAGGCGATGCGGAGGTTGGTGCCGGGCGCGTTGCCTTCGATCCCACACCTGAGATCGAAGGTGCCGTCGTACAAGCGTTACCTGTCGAAGCGATGCATCTCGCGTTCGGAAAACTTGTCAATTTGCTTCGACGCAAACGAAATTGGTCAATTGAAGAACTGGCCAAACACGCACAGGTCGATACCGCCGAACTTCTACTCATCGAAAAGGAAGGACGTCATCAGACAGAGCCGCACACCGTGTATCAGCTGGCAAACGTCTTTCAGCTAAACTTCAAGGGACTGCAACAACTCGCCGGCCTCACTGTTGTGAGGAATAGTCAGGTTGTAACAGAAGCCGTTCGGTTTGCCGCGAGTTCTGACTCTATCGAGAAGTTATCGAAGAAGGAGTCGGAAGATGTGGAGCAATTTGTGGCGGCTCTAAATCGATTGGTTGATGGTGAAAAGGATCGCACGTGAGAAACAAGCTTCCGGGGGCTCAAACCGCAGCGGCCATCGACGCTCAAGTCGAAAAAGTCTTGCGGGGACTTGGCAACCCTGAGCCCCCTCTCGTTCTCGAAGAGGTGCGCGAACTCCAGCGCCTAGATCGCTATTTCTATACCTCTGAAGCAGCCGGTCCGCTCCGAGAATTTGTAAGCCGCATCCGCGTTGGTGTCCGTCAAGTCATCGAGAGACCGATGCTGATCGTCGATGCAGCAAAGGCGTTCAACCTCAGGGCCTTCTACTTGCCCGACAGAAAACGCATCCTCATCGACGGAACAATCCCGCAACTTAAACATCGGTGGATCGAGGCCCACGAAATTACCCATTCGCTACTGCCTTGGCACCATGAAATGATGTTGGGCGACACCGAGCAAACCCTGACGCCAACCTGCCATGAAATGCTCGAAGGGGAAGCAAATTACGGCGCCGGCCAGCTCCTCTTCCTGCGCGATCGTTTCGTCGAAGAGGCTCGTTCATCTCCGATTAGCCTCAACGCAGTAAAGGCCTTGAAGGAGCGTTTTGGAAATACGATGACGACGACGCTCTGGCGCTACGTGGAGAGTGTCTTCCCTGATCGCGCCATGGTAGGAGTTGTGTCTGTACATCCGCATGTTCGGATGCGGCCAAAAAACTTCAATCCTCTCGATCCTTGTCGCTATTTCATTCGTTCGGGCGCATTTGCAGCGCGTTTCCCCGAAGTGAGCGAGATTGAGATCTTTGCGATTTTGGCGTCATACTGTGCACCGCGTCGTGGCGGGCCGCTTGGTAGCGGAGAGTTTACACTAACCGATGCCAACGGCGAAGTGCAGCTTTTTAGTGCCGAGACGTTTTTTAACAAATACGATGCCTTGACGCTCGCGGTTCACCTCCGAACAGTACCCAAAGCCGTCGCCGTTTCATCGCTCGTCGGCGCCGTATAGGCAGGCGAGTGCCGGATTTTTAAAGAGTGCCCAATGTTTGACATTGTCACTCATCTCAACTTCTACAACATGCTCGTCGACGACGGCTGTACTTGCGCGGAGCACATGGAGGACGACTATGTTCGTCCACGCGCACGAGAGAAAGCTCTAAAGAGCGCATCCAGCAGGAAGAAGCGATGGCTCGGCCGCCGGTGGTGTGTCTCTGCCTACGGCAACGACTGCCTGAACACTGATGTATTCAATATTACGGTATTTCGGAACTCTGATCATACGTGGGGTGGCCGGATTGAGGAGAGCTTCACCGAGCGCTTCGTCAGAAGAGCGAAGATTGTTTACGACAAACGATTGTCGAAAGTTTTAGCGTTGCATTTCCTAACGATCGCTTCAGCGGTGTAATTTTCACTTCATCATTCAGATGATTCGAGTCCAAAATGCCCACTACTAGCATTGAGAAAATCGTTGCTGGGTCAGTCGTAGCCAAGGCTGAGAGCCATAAGACAAGCAACTATCATTGTCACCATCGAGGTTCGAATGTGGACGCCGTCGAACTCGGCTCCCTGGATGAGGTGGCAGAATTTTTGCGGGAAAATCCGGGCTCAGGTGTTCGTATGGAGCCTGGATGGAGCAAGATCGTTGACGACATCTATATTGACGGACTTCCGCGTTAGCGGAAAGCCGCCATATAAGTAACGGCTACGAAGTGCTGGAACTCTCGCGGGAAAGACATTCCATACACCGGATGGGTGGCATCAGCGGCTCTAAGAAATTTCGTTCGTCCCCCCAAAAAGACTTTTGCAACAATATCGGCCCTTAGCTGACTTGGCACGACATCGCCGGTGCAATTCCGTTTCCAATGGAAGAGCAGACATGGGCCGGGGCAGGCTTGCAATTCTCGGCCCGTCACTGGCCGACTTATTCCGTAACATCTCGTCTGCGAAACTGCTCCAAAAGGGGCTTGCCCACCTTAGGTTCTGTGTCTCCCCGGCGCTAATCGGCAAATAATCTTTGGGTGGGATTTGCCCCTGTACGTTTTTCCCGTCGCACGTCGGTTTGGTAAGTAGCCAGCTGCAGCCCAGCCAGTTTGAAGGCTGCAGATTGCCATAATACTAGGACCGCCCGCGTGGGTTCTCCCAGATAACTCCTCCGGCGAAACTGCCGACCATTGCGCTATTTTGTGCAAGCGCATCACGATCTTACCCACTTCCTCCCGTACATCAGCGGCTTCCTGGATCTTGAATATCTCGCGCATTGTCGCTCGATCTCCGATCATGTCGCCCGGCTCACAGATCCAGGTTATCGGATCATCGCTGAGCGTCAAAGAGCCACGCGCATCGGGGGTCTTGGCCGCAAGCGTCTCTAACGCACTGAATATGGTCTTGGGGTCGTAGTGGAGCGTCAGATGGTTTCGAATGCGCCCCGTGATCTTCTCGTATTCGGCGCCAGCTCGAAAAGCGACAAGCTTCGCGCGGCATTTTCTGATGAGGGCGCCACTCGTATCAACCGCATCTCTCAGCTGTGTATCGTCGTTTATCTCTCGAACGATCGTCAGAGCCTCGTAGAGATGCGCTAGCTGGGGCTGAAGTTCTTGGTGCACTCGCGGCTCGAACCCGCCGTCGTCAAAAAAATATGCATAACGAGCGATTTTGGAATGTCGGCCTGCGGCGCGCAAGGCGGGCTATCGCATTCGATTGTCGCAGTAGCGAGCAAACCATAACCTCCGTCATAAGAAGATTTCGACAATTGTGAATTGGATCACGTTTGAACATGCACTATCGATGCAACGTACGGGGGTGATGTTGCCGACTTCCGCGTTTGGGCTGATCTCCGTTTGTAGGAACGTTCCAGCTAGTGCTGTCGATGCACTTTAGCGTTTTTTGGGACGAGATCTTGAATCGAACTGGTGTCTGCCAGGCGCAAGGCGGATGTTGACCAAAGCCGACTGCCAGAAGCAGGCGTAAGTTTTTAGACACGGCAACGCAGTTCCGGTTCGGGCTAGATGACCCGTAGACGCGCGTTGCGGGCTCCCACTTTGGCTGCCACCAGTTTGTACGCATTCTTAAGGTGCTCCACCAATGCTCTTCTCTAACGAGCATTAAAGGAGTCTCTAGGATGACACCTTCGAACCTAGACAAAGCCGGCTCGGAAATGGCCGAACTCGTTTCCACGCTGTCGCAGGCCGCCGTGAGAGAACGCGATTGGCCGAAGCTCGCCCGCTCGCTTGCGGCCACGCTTCGTGGCTCACGTCTAGATTGGCGTGATCTTGCGCGTGCGCTAGAGCAGGTTAGAACCACCGTCTTCTCGACCGATCCGGGACGTGCTGCGCAATTGGTCGACCGAGTGGCGATTCTGGCAATGCAACTCATCAAAGTCGATGCTCCAAAGATGTCGGCTGAGATCCTTGACGCGTGTGCCTCGGACACGGACACGGAGCCGGAGCAGATGCTCCGAAAGATGCTGTCCATTGTTCAAAATCACATTCCATTCGATGTTTGCAGTTATGACGAGTATTCTTACGGCTCGGGAAAACCAGACGATCCCACGTTCATTCAGTCGCGCTTCGCCTTGGACGGGAGCGAGGAGTTCCGCTGGCCGGCTCGTTGGGTGGCGATCCCCCCTGAGCTCGCCGTTTGGCCCGAAGGTCGTAAACGCTACATCCCGGACTTAGATGAATTTTACGAAGCGTATCCGGAAGCCCTCGCGTTGAAATCACATATTGTCGCTCAAGAATACGAGCGGCGTGGCATTACTAGCTTCCTGGTTGCTCCCCGAATAGATGGCGGCCGTGTCGTTGCCAAACTGACGCTTGGCCGGCGTCGCCAAGATACGCAGTTCAACGGTCAGTACCCGCCGTTTGACAAATATGATCAGGACCGGTTGGACGCTTTCCAGCTCGAACTCGCGCTGCGCCAGGTCGGCAAAGCGTTCGAGCAGCGGACCACGAACTTGGTCCAAGAAATCATCGAACTATTCACGCCTACCGCCGACCCCTCCGAGCTTGCCCATACAGCGGTTCGAAAGCTTGGTGAAGGCTACGGCTTGGAATACGTGGGTCTCTTTAGAGTAAACCGCGCTCGCCGCCTTTTCGAGGTGGTCGCCGAACACGACCGCCACGGCGAGCTTCAGGTCCCATTGAATTATGCCCAGGAGTTTCATCGGGGAATGCTAAGCCATGTGCTGCGAGAGCGCCGTGAGCTTTACGTCCCCAATGTGCGGGTGAAGCCGCCCCCCTATGACTACATAAGCACCCGTAACGCACAAGCCTCCGCGATGTGCCTTCCCATTCGCTTAAAGCGTGACCAGGATTCCGAGATCGAATGGATTCTGGATCTGGAATCAACCCAGTTCGACGCTTTTCCTCGCCCAGAACAGAACGCTCTGAAAAAGATCGTGGTGGAGGTAGAACGGTCGGTACAGTCGTGGTTCGAAGCGCGGCTAGGCTCCGCCCTGTTGAACCTTGTTGAGCAGGGCGTGGTCGTGCTTGGCGAGCAAACGCGAATTGAACGAGCAAACGCCGCGGCCCGAAGATTGCTGGGGTTGCCCAAGGAATCAAAGCTTCCATTCAACGATAAGTATGCCGATCTCGAGGCTTTTGCCGCTGATGATTCAACCCGAGAATTGATACGCGACGGCCACTCCTCCAGCGCCGGTGCCTATCTTCGGCTGAGGGGGCCAGATGGGATCGAACGTCGCGTGCTAGCCGGGAGCTCTCACCGTGACGAAGCATTCAATCGCCGGGTTTGGCTGCTTGGCGACGTCAAGCAGGCCGAATGGGTTGGCGCATTGCGCTACATGGAAGCCGCCGTACGCACGGTTTCAGCACAGGCACATGGCAGCTTGCGGCTGGCATACGCGCTGCTACGCAAAGTCCAGGCCGGCGTCGATACGGGTTCATCTGAATACGCGCTGGTTGACCGCGCGATGCGCAGCATCACGACCGCGGACCTCCCTTACGAGCGGATTGCGTGCGTTTACGACGTGATGGAAATTCCGTTGCGCCAGCATAGCGTTCTCAATCTGGGAGGTATGCTCCGGCGATTCCAGAACTCGCTGCCGTCGGATGATGCGCGCGTCGTGCAACTGACAATTTTAGACGATCCTATCGTCGTCAAAGCCGACCCGGAACGTCTCTCTTTCGCACTACGCTCGCTGCTTGGCTATTTATTAGCTTTGCGACTGCCAGAGACGCGGCTTCAGGTTTCGCTGTCCAAGTCGCAAGCCAAAGCCATGGTGGAAATCGAACTCAAAGGGGTTCCGTGTGATCGTGTTGCCAGGCTCGACCGGACCCCCGAGGAGGAAAGGGCTTCGACAGGCGACGAAATCGCTTACGCCGAGGCTCGCGCCGTCGCGGCCGCGGCGCACGGGCTCGAAGCCGTTCAGGCTGTCGTCAAGGAGCACGGTGGTCAAATGCGTCAGTCCTTCGGGCAAGATCGGGAGGTCTACTTCGCGATCAGCGGTCTTGGACTTGCGCCATCCGGACGATCTCGTCGCGGGAGTCGGTCAGACAAGAGGGGCCACGCCGATAGGAGGACCGAGTGACGCGATTGCTCGTGGTTTCACCCGACAACAACTGGAACGAATACCTGCGATATGAGCTTGGAGCAGGAGGAATGGAGACATTCGACGCGCCCACCTGCAAAGCAGCAGTGTCCGAGGTGAGTGACAACCCTGCCGGCTATTTTGCTGGTGTTCTCATCGATAGCGGTCCAAGCCCGGGTCGCACCCAAGCCGAGGCCGCGCTGGAGGCGACCGATCTGCTGACTGATTTACGGCAGGAGAAAAAATCGAACACACCGATTCTGCTGTGGTCTCGGTATCCCGCGGAGCGTCTCTCCCGCATCGCCAGTCGCTTTGAACACACTTCACTGCTTGCTGACGATACTTTCAATACGATTAAGGCGGCACTCGCCGCCGCTGCCGGCGGTTCAAACAGGAAGCCTGGTTTCGCCAGGGTAGAACTGGACGTCGGTGATGCAAGCCTGCGCGTGCGTGTCATGATCGATGGTAAAGGTGTCATTGCGGAAACGAGCCGGCCGTCGATCGCGCGCCCAAAGCTCAAAGAGCTTGAGGAGAAGTTCAGCAGGTGGGCGCTCTGGCAGCGCGATGGCCGTCAGGAACCACGCTACACTGATTATTGGCCGATAACCTTCAGGGAAGCCGGCCAGCAGCTCGCCGACGAGCTCGACTACCACCAACTGCGTAATGCGATTGCTGAATGCGTCCAGCAGGTCGACGAATTAGGTAAAGTTCATTTCCGATTCAGTCTGTTGGCGTCTGATGCCGACGCCGCGCATCCTTACGCCCATGTTCCGTTTGAACTGCTTTACGATACCGCCAAAAAGGAATTTATCCGTTCCCTGGCTCCGGTAGCGCGGCGAATCTGCCTGAAGGATACAACGGTGACGGCCACCCCGCTCGCAAGTGCACAAAAGTTTACGGGGCCTCTTCTCTTCATCAAGTCGGATGCCCACGGGTCGTGCGTCATCCCGGGCACGCGGTTCAATGGAGATCCGGAACTTGTTCTTCCGCAGCTCACTTGGCTCGACGCTGAATTCGCAGGGGCTGCGGCGGGGCGAGCTGAGGCTGAAAAACGACGACCACGGCCTGATTTGCTGGAACTGACTGCAGGCACAGACGCCATATCGCTCCTTGAGCAGGCTCTCAGCCGACGATCCACGGACGCGTCAGGACCGCAAAGTGTGCATTTTGCGGGACATAGCGTTCAAGCTGATGATGGCAGCGTTTATTTGATCCTGCCTGGTGGCACTCCGGGGCTGTTGGCGCCCCTCGCCATTAGTGACTTCGCGACTTTGGCGCGCGGTGCGAGCGTCCAGCTTGTCCTGCTTTCATCGTGCCAGAGCAGTTCGCCCGACGCTGTCTTCCGTCTCGCTCAGGTCGGAATACCGGCCGTGATCGGCTTTCGATGGGAGGTTGAGGACACAGAGGCTGCCTATTTCACGGGACAGCTCCACAAGCTGCTGGCTGACTCAACCCCTTTGGCCCGTGCATTCCACATGGCGCTCTGTGCGGTGCGGAGGAAGTACCCGCAGACGCCAACGTTCGCTTCGCCGATGCTGGTCGTGCAGAACGAAGAATGGACTGTCTGAGCGAATTATGGAGGTCGTCGTGCAGATCCTTTCACTGCTTGGTTTCAAGACAAAGATGGAAGAAGTACGCGGAGCAGCGACCGTTCCTCGTCTGGTCGAATGGATTGACGCACCGCGAATTCGCAGCGACCCCCAGCCCGATTTGGTCGACGGGAAGCCCTTTGTTCCCGGTGATTGCTATTTCGGGCTACGGCTAGCCGGTTTGCATCTGAAGGATTCGCGACGCTTTGCTCAACAGCTACTACCGCTGTGCATCTGTTTGGCTGAATTCCGTCAATCAGGCAGTCGCCAGACGGTTCCGTTCTCTCTCGGTCCGGATACGATCCGACAACGGCTTCAAGCGGCACAAGCCTCGACGTCGAAGGATGAAGCCAAGCCGCGTCCTGGTTGGGTCGAGCTGCGGGACATCGAGATCGTACGCCCGACCCCGATGTCCCTGGCGAACCTCGAGACATTCATCGGCTTGTATGCAGTGCCGGGTGATGACGTCGCGCGCACACTCTTGAATGTCATGGGAACGATCAGCCAAGCCTTTGGCGGTGCGCTCTCGCCCGGCTTGGTCATTGCGGAAAAGGTATATGACGGATTTACTACGCTGCTGGGTGTGAAGGGGGTCACCCCCGAGGTGGAGGCGCTGCACGGCGATCTGCTCAAAAACAGCGGCTACCTGCTTGTTTCGAATGCCCCGGAGGACGCGCCTGTGAAGGGTAAGCTGTTCGTGTCTGGCGGAAGACTGCGGCGCGGCGAGGAGGTAGATTCTGCATTGGTCACGGGGTTCGACTACTGCCTGCTCGCCGTCCAGCGGCGAGAAACCGTCATTGACGCCAGCAGGACAGCACCTGATCTGTTCGGAAGTTATTGGAGCGAAGTTGTCAAAGCCTTCGATGAATCCGAAGACACGGCGCAGATTGCGTTCAAACGGCTGCAGCGAACCGTCTATGGCTCGGCCGACTTGATCGCGCGCGATCGGGATGCTCTGATCGCGGGCTATCTGGTGGAGTACGAAAAGGCGTCGCAAATTCTCGGAAGGCAAGCGGAGCGCGGACTCAGGGGGCGTGGCGCGGTAGTGAAAAGCCCTCAAGGGCCGTTCACTAAAATTGCGCCATTGTATGAAGCTCTCACGGCAAAGCCGAAGACGAACATCAGCGTCAAAGACCGAGAGCAGTGGGCGTCCGGCGCGGGTGCCTGGATGCAGGCCGCCGAGCTTCGTTCCAAACTTGACAAACAACCAGCAGGTTCGGTTGCAGACACAATCATACACGCCCTCTAATTGGCCAAGCAGTTTTATGGTGAGCCTGCCGCAGCGCTCTCGCGGTGTGTAGACGGCGCAATACGCCTCCCTATTGTGCCCCACGCACCAAATGACGGGCAATGGGACCACTTCTAATGATGCGGGACAAAAAACACCGGCCAATCAATTTTGACTCGGCTGGCACGTCTGCAAGTTGGCACAGAGCAGGCCTGATTTTCGCTAGGATGAATGTCTCCTCTTGAGGCAGGAGCAGACATCGCCGTTCCATAACATCGCATAAGCGAATGGGTGGCATACGAGCGCTGCGAAGCCCATTCCATAACTGCAGTACCAGTGCAAATCGGTTGTTTGAATTGTTGAAACAAGGGTTTCTGCGGCATGGCAGACCGCTATTACTGCCGCGTTTGGCGCCGCGCGTTATAGATTTTAGCCGTTCGGGTGTTCCCCACCGATTTGGTGCTTGTTGGCGTCGAACGAGGCAATTAGTGCGACAACACAAAGCTAGAATGTGGTTTTCAGTTGTCGAATTTCACTCAAGTGACATCCGGCCCTCATGAGCGTGGACCTTATCTCCTGCCAAACAACCCTTCGCTTCGGCCACGAACTATTTGCTCGCAGCCATTTAATTGCTAACGGCCCCAGACGTGGACAATCACCGCTGTACTCCCACAAACGTTTCCAAACCTCGGGCCATTTATTGTGACTTGGACGCACCAGCTCTAACCAAGTGAGGGCTGGCTCTATCAGAACGTTCAACAAGTCTCTTTGGCTCGTCAGCCGAAGCCACACGGATGCCCAAGCGTCTGCGGTTTGGCGTTCAGTTACCCATTTCTGACCGAGAACAATTAACTCGGCCGCACTTGGGCGTTGTTCGTATAATGAGACCCACACTGGACGGAAGGCGGTACCTCAGCCCGAAGACCATCGCCTACATGGGCTCCAATCATATTGGGTTGGCCTCTGGCGTGACGCCGGGCTCCCTATACTTGCCTGGTCCGGGTTTTGGTTTCGGGCTTGGCTTTGCAGTTCGCACGGAAGCAGGGGTTAGCCCAATCGAAGGATCAGTCGGCGAGATGAGTTGGTCTGGGGCAGGTGGCACAACATTCTGGATCGACCCGAAAGAGGATATGTTCGTCATCTTCATGGCGCAGACTGTTTCGCAACGCGCGCGGATACGGATAGCTTTAAAGAATGTCGTGTACGGGGCCTTCGAGAAGTAGACACTACAAAGCCGGGCGACGGGTTCGTCCATCGCCCGACTCAGACGGTCAAGCAGCCTTCCGCGCCTTGCCGATCGTACCGATCTTGGCCGCCTGGTTGAACAACTCGTCCAGCTCACCAGCCCGGACGGCGGCGATCAGGGTATCGATAACGGTCGGAAGCTTGTCCTTGGACGGGACCGCGATGCCGGCCTTGCCCTTCTCGAACTCGATGGGTTTGGCGCCGAACTTGATGGACATCACCACCTGGCGCGACGGATCAATCTTCCACCAGGGCCGGACGGCTTGCTGCTTGGTAGTGGCCTGACGCTCGCCGTTGACCTTTGTCCATCGCTGAACGGTCCGAACATGGTTGGGATCGTTCAGAAGCAGCTTCTGCTCCTCCAGTTTTGTGATGAACTTGGTCCGGCGCTGCTGGATGGGATCGTTCGCGGACTTGGGGAGAGCGGTGAACGAGAGTGACTTGAGGACTGGCATTGAGGTTCTCCATGGTCGGATAAAACCTCGCAGATCCTAATCACGTGGATCACATTGTACATGCTGAGCGCACTTATCCAAAGTCGAGCGGCTTGAGCTGGTGGCGCTTCGCTGTACGCGATCGTGTCTAGGCTGGCGCCTAACTCAGGAGGTTTCGCCGTTCTCGAAACGGCGCACGATGTCCTCATAGATCATCGGCGAAAACTCTTGGAAGTCGAAGAGCATGAACATGGGCGCGCAGATGCGTTGCACCTCTTCCGCCAGCGTATCGTGAATGGTGCCGAGCACGATCACGGTCTCTGTCTCCGACACCGGCTCGTGCGACGAACGCGTATCGAACATCACTCGATTTCCGATGCTCTTGAGGGCACGACCGGCAAGGCCGCGATGCGTCACGCGTATGCTGAACTTGGATTCAGGCAAGGCGCCCAGGGAGGCATAGAACCGGCCGGCGAACATCAGCGCCTCAGTCAAACGGACGATGCGCGTGTTGAAGAACAGTGCATCCGGTTGGCCCTGTTGGTCCTCGAAGTAACCCTGCATCGCGTAGAAGTCGCCATTCTTGCGCGCCGCCCAGTAGTCGTATGAGTTCCGCTCCTTGATTGACACCTCAGCCCGGATGCCGTCGCCGAAGGGCCGCGGCTTGCAGCCTTCCCGGTTCTCAAGCGTCACTGCAAACGGCCACCCGAAGGTCTTTATCTCCGAAGTGCGCACCGCGTTGAGCAGCTCCATCTGGCTCTTGTTCAGGCCGGCATGCAGGCCCATGCGCACTTCCATCGCGCCGACTGCATTGACATGCGGCACTACCCCAGCCGGATCGATGAAGAGCGTTGTAATGCCCTTTGCGGCCGTAGCGTGTTGGGCCTCGAACCATTCACCGCTTAGGATCGGCTGGCCTGCCGCGGTCGCACCGTTTGGGCCCGTAATGCGCACCGGTTCAGCGGAGTTGATAACTTCGCCTTTGAACGGGTTTTCGCCCAGTCCGGGCTTCACCAAGGCCGGGGCCGCGTGAATCTCGCGGGCTAGCTCCTCCAGCTTGGTGTCGAAATGCGAATCGTCTGAAAAATCGATGTACGCGCGCGATCCTAGATGTATGGGCACCTTGCGCCGGCCCGGATTGTTTCGCACGATCGGAATGAATTTGATCGTGTCGATCGAAGCCACCACTTCTGCCGTAACGATCAAGCGTTCATAGCCGACGCCGCCTCTACCTTCTTCCGCCTTGGTAACATACGCCTCTGTGCAGATCATCACCACGCGATCCGCGGCGCTGATGCCCTTCGCCATGAATTCGGTCATGTCTTGGCCCGCGCGCAAATCCCATTGGTCAAGCACCGTGTCGATGCCGACCGCTCGCAGCGAGGTAGCTAAGCGCAGCGCCCAGGCCTTGTGCTCAGGCGAGTCGTGTGAATACGAAATGAAGACTTTGGGCGCTGACATGTGCCACTCCGAAGATGCCACCCAGCATATACGGCGGCACGCCCGCAACTCCTAGCACGCGTAGTAAGCGTTCGACTACAGCCGCACGATCACAAGTAGCCTAACGATCCCTGGGGCATGGGCTCGATAGGCACTCAATCCTTCGGCTTCACGGTTTCACGATGTCGATACGTGTCAGCGATGAAGTCGATGAAGGCCACGGCTGAAGCCACCGCTAAGCGAGCGTGACGCGGCTGCAGGCCTCGGTGCTGGCCGTCGCGGCCGTGGCCGGTTCCGTACAGCCCCCGCAGTTGGGCCAAGTGGTTCGTGAGCTGGGTGAGGTTACGCAAAACGTGGCGAATGTTTTCAGCGCCTTTCGCCTCGTCACTAATCCCTTCAGGCACCAGCCGCAACTCTTTGGTAAGCTTCTTAGTTAGGTCGCCCAAATCGTCCGACTTGGTGAAGGGTACGCCTCGCTTCGTCAGAATCGTTTTGCAACAGGTCTCGACAAGCTCCTTCGCAGTTCCAATCGCCAAAGCCGGGTCGCGGTCAATGGCGTGCTCCATGCGTTCGATCTCCTTGGCCATCCAGCCTGCATCTAACGCGTCAGCCACGGTCCTTGCGCGTGACACTGCGCGCGCGCCGTTGAAAGCGACGGGGCGGTAAGCAAAGCGAGGCCGCCCAGCTATGCGTTCATCCTCGACAAGTTCCCAGCCGCCCTGCCGCAATTGATCGTTGAAATGGGCCACGAGCTTGACGGCTTCATCACGATCCGGCCGCACCACGGGATGCACCACCTCGCACAAGAATCGCAAGAAGCCATCAACCGGGCCATTGATGAGCCGAAACCGCTCATCGGTGTAGACCCAATCGCTATCCCAGTCTTCGTTATTGATGCGGTGCTGCCAAATATCACAAGCGGCATCTTTGAAACGGCTGTCTCCCGACGGGAGCTGCTGCAAGTCGTACAAACGACTTAAGAACTCAACCTCGTCGAGCTTGCCGTTCCAGGCGACGCCCTCCAATCGCAGGCCATCGAAAATGTTGATTCGGAGTTCACGCGGCAAACCGGTGCCTTCCGCTCGCCAGTCCTTTCTCTTTTCCTTAGCTGGAACGATCTTCGCGGAGTACCAGCTGTGCGTTTCTCGTTCGAGGATCGTTGTCAACCGCGCCGTGATTTGCTCCTCCAGTAGGCCCCGTTTCGCGCCCAGACGGGCGAATTCTTCAGCCGGAACTTCAAATCGCACTTCCCAGATTTCGGTGCCGCCGTTCCAGTTGTCGTAACCGGTTTCTTCGGCGCGTGCGGGATACGCGCGAACTATGTGGGCGGCTTGGTCCAGGCGCTCGGACTGGAGCAGCGAATGGACAGTCGCCAGCGTTTCCTCTAGCAGCGGCTTCTCCACGCAGGCCTCTCTGACCAGGCTTCGCGCCCGTTTCCCTAGTCGCCCGGTGAGAGGCGACGAATTTCTCCAAGCACCCAACACAACAATGCTGAAATTGGCGATTCCGCAAGCCAAGGAAGGCTTGGCCCGCACCTATGACGTTCTCTAAAAAACCATCGACATCATCGTTAGAGGATGACGGCTACCCGACACAGTCGATCCAACGTTTCGCCCGTAACAGCAACACGGCTACTGCGGAATGATTGAGTCTGTACTGGAACTCACCATCAATAAGGCTGTGCAACAATGGCGCGTCTCCAAGGCCGTGAGGCGCAGTGCTTTAACTGATGATAGAATTACCCTTCTATAATCAGACACTCCAAGCCATTGCATCCTAAGCCTTAATTTCGGGCGGCTATGCACTCGTCTTTCTGACTGATTATGGTCCAGCACTGTGCTGATGCAAAATAATGAGGCGGAGGGATCAGCCTAGAGGCGGCGGCAATCTATTTTCGTGTGTTTTTGGCGCCGCGTGCAATTAGCAGAGACACTGTTTGCCGCTGATCTTCTGACAATGCGGAGGTCATGCGATAGTCGAGAATCCGATCGAGGACACGCTCTCGCTGACTTAACAGCCTCATCATTCTCGGAGGAAAAATCAACTGGCCTGCAACGAACGTCTCGACACCTAAAAGAGGCGCTTGAACCTTCTTTGGCCCCTCGCCGACTAACGTCACAAAAACCATCTGCTTCTTCTGATCGACAGCGAACTCTAGCCCTTCGAACAGACCCTCTAAAGCGAAAGTTGGATTGTGTTGGCTAGATAATGCCGACTCCAGCGCCCAACGATAAGGATGTCGAGAGGGGAGCAGCTGGTTTCCCGCTTCATCCTTCAACTTCCAGCGCTCATGCAGCAAGAGCATCGCCACATTGGCTGCTAAGTAACCATTGTTCGCCAATAGTGATCTTACGGACTCAATGCGAGCTCTCCTGGAGCTCTCCACACCTGGATCCGAGTCGTGCTTAGAGTTCAGGACGTCTACAATTGCGCGCGCGGTCAAGTCCCCATAAAGCAACGAGTACGTGGTGGTGGCGGCATCCAAAATCATGAGGGCGCCCCGCGTCATCTGAACGCCGGCACCCGAGAGCGCGTTGTTCTTGGCATACTCCAGAATTTGGTTTGGTGGGATGAAATCATCTTTCGTTTGATCGAGGATGTCGGCGATCCGAGCATTCACCAAGATCCAGTCCGAAATTGTCAGGGCCGTATCGGCAAGGAGTGCCGTTGTCATTATCCGATGGGCAGCCTGCTCCGGACCGTCAGGACTCGGACAAATAATGTCTTGCAACCGCCGAACCAGGTACCCTGACCCACCACACGGCTCGCGTTTCGCCCGATCAATCGTCAGCCGCTCTTTGATTTCCAATACCGAAGGCGTTGGGCCGGCAAGCAATTGGAAGGCATAAGACCATGGAAGCTGCTTTTGCTTCAAGTATCCACTGATCACGTCGACCGTTGGCGCGTGTACAGAATTGAGAAATAACTGTAGGTCGCTCTTCTGATGGTACTTGCCGGAAGCGGATTCTGAGTCCGCGAGCTCCGCGGGATAAAACTCAATCGCATTTCGTACATCGAAAAAACTTCCAAAGATCTGTTGAGCCGTCATGCCGTCGCTTGCGTTGAGAGTTTGCTCCATGCAGCTTTTCGCTTGTCTGCCTCGAGACTGCGCGGCCGCATAGACGCCGCGCATGCTTTGAAAATCGGACCCGTCGTAATCAACCGATGCCGAATTATCTACGGTGACATGTTTAAAGACGCTGTAG
>Ga0307499_10000192_pt1 | contig 22507 bp, 22 predicted proteins | sample 13_S_MG_FD_201363 | JGI IMG/M metagenome (GOLD analysis project Ga0307499, IMG submission 201363) | Soil microbial communities from Populus trichocarpa stands in riparian zone in the Pacific Northwest, United States - 13_S | ecosystem: Environmental > Terrestrial > Soil > Riparian zone > Trees... | reverse complement strand
TTGAGCAACTTGAACATTTTATTCGCGGCTAACCGGCAATACCTCTGGAGCGCGGTAGTACCGTATTGATCCACCGCAACAGTTAGTCCAAATCGCTTTGCTACGAACATGAGCCGGCATCTCAAGGGCTCATCTCCAGGTAGCTGCCCTTGGCATTTCGCGGCCGAGTTAGGCGTGCTCCTTCTCAATGGCATTTTGATCACGATGGCCACCGAAAAATTGGTGCTCGATCTGACGCTTGTGTTGCCGCACGTCCCTGATGAGCGGGATGCCTGCGTCGGGCGGCTGATCTCTCTGCTCAAGAGCGAAAATATTGATCGTGCACACGTCGTCCGCGAAGATGGTAAGGCGCGGCTATGTTTGCACTACGAATCTCAGCGCGTCGGCATGGCTGAAGTCCGCCAACTGGTCGCCGCCGCCGGGGCGTCGATCGACAAGCGGTATGTGCATGAAAGTTTGCGCATCGAAGGCATGGACTGCCCGACCTGCGCCACCGTCATCGAACACGCGCTGAGTCGTCTCGATGGCGTGCTTGAGGCCAAGGTGAGCTACGCCGCCGAGCGCCTGCGCCTGGAGTAAGACAGTGAGAAGTCGTCGCACCGCGCGGTGGTCCATCGTATTGCAGCGCTGGGCTACCGGGTCTTGAAGCCGGAAGGCCATGCCGGATGGTGGGCGGATCATCGAGAGCTCGTTTTCAGTCTCGTTGCAGGTGGGCTGCTGCTGGGCGGTTGGCTCGGGGGGCTACAGGGTGCGCCTTACGAAGTATCGCTTGGACTCTATCTCGCGGCCTATGCATTCGGCGGCTTCTTCACCCTGCGCGATGCGGTGCAAAGCCTGTGGGCGAAACGCTTCGACATCGACACCCTCATGCTGGTCGCCGCAATGGGGGCCGCGGCCCTGGGTGAGTGGGCCGAGGGTGCGCTTTTACTGTTTCTGTTCAGTCTCGGGCACGCGTTGGAGCATTCGGCGATGGACCGGGCGCGGCGGGCAATCGAAGCGCTGGCCGAACTGGCCCCGAAAACCGCCTTGGTGCACCGCGACGGCGCGGAGGTCGAAGTCCCCGTCGAGGAATTGCTGCGCGGCGATAAGGTCATCGTCAAGCCCGGCCAGCGCCTGCCGGCCGACGGCGCGGTCGCCGAGGGCAATTCGGCCGTGGATCAGTCGCCCGTAACCGGCGAGTCGGTGCCGGTGGACAAGCGTCCCCGCGACGCGGTCTTCGCGGGAACGGTCAATGGCGACGGCGTCTTGCTGGTGGAAGTCACCAAGCTCGCCACCGAAAGCACGCTGGCGCGCATGGTGCGGCTCGTTGCAGACGCGCAGACGCAGAAATCGCCGACCCAACAATTCACCGACCGTATCGAGCGCATCTTCGTGCCGGTCGTGCTGATCGGCGCAAGCCTCCTGATCGCCCTGCCGCCGCTGTTCGGCTTTCCCTTTGCCGACTCCTTCTATCGGGCGATGGCGGTGCTAGTGGCCGCCTCGCCATGCGCGCTCGCGATTGGGACCCCCGCGGCGGTTCTGTCAGCCGTGGCCCGGGCCGCCCAGTTAGGCGTATTGATCAAGGGCGGTGGCCATCTGGAAAATCTTGGCCGACTGACCGCGATCGCATTCGACAAGACCGGCACCATCACCGAAGGAAAGCCTCGTCTCACCGATATCGTAGCCTTCGACGCGCCAGAAAGCGAAGTTCTTGCACTTGCTGCCGCGTTGGAGAGCCGCAGCGGTCATCCTTTGGCGCGGGCCATTGTCGCCGCAGCCGGAGAGCGTGGGCTTCGCTGGGACGAACCGGCGGACGTAGAGGCGGTGAACGGCAAGGGTATTCGCGCGACCATGGGCGCCAGGCGCATTGAGATCGGTAATCTCAAGCTGTTTAGCGGAGAAGCGCCGAGCGCGGAGGTGACCGCACGGGTCGAACGGCTGGAATCTATCGGACGTACCACGATGCTGGTGCGGGCGGATGGGCGCATTGCTGGCATCATTGGCCTGATGGATACCCCGCGTCCCGGCGTGGCGGCGGTTTTGGCGAAACTGCAATCGCTGGGTGTGACCAAAACGGTCATGCTGACCGGGGACAACGAGCGTGTGGCCCGCGCAGTGGCGGACGCAGTCGGGTTGGAAGACGTGCGAGCGAGTCTTCTCCCCGAGGGCAAGATCGCGGCGGTAGCGAACCTCGTTGAGCAGTATGGGCAGGCGGCGATGGTGGGCGATGGCGCCAACGATGCGCCCGCTCTGGCCCGCGCCACGGTAGGCATCGCCATGGGTGGGGCCGGCTCCGACGTGGCGCTTGAAGCTGCGGACGTCGTGTTGATGAGCGACGAGCTTGGCAAGCTCCCGTTCGCCGTCGGTCTGAGCCGCGCTGCGCGAACTATCATCCGCCAAAATCTGTTCATCGCGCTCGGCACGGTCGCCTTGCTGGTCCCGGCAACACTGTTCGGCTGGGCAGGCCTCGGCCTCGCCGTGCTCATCCACGAGGGGTCGACGATTGTCGTCGTGTTGAACGCGCTGAGACTGCTTGCTTATCCTGCACCGCCAAAAGCCGGTCCGATCGCATGAACGACTGAAGATTTCGAAGAATTTGGTTGGCGGTTCCCGCTTGATCTTGCGCAAAGCGGGCGCTGCCACAGCCTCTAACAAGGAAGTTGGAGAGTGCTGCATTGTTTCTGCCCTTAGCATGAGGAAATTGGATCATGGCCAATAGAGACGTTGTCATTTGTTCGCCCGTGCGCACCGCGATCGGCACCTACGGCGGCACCTACAAGGAGATGCCGGCGACCGACCTTGGCGCTGTGGTCGTCCGGGCGACACTGGATCGGGCGAAACTTCAGCCCGGCGAGGTCGGCACCGTCGTCATGGGCAACGTGATCCAGGCCGGCAACAAGATGAACCCGGCCCGACAGGCGGCAATAAATGGTGGCGTCCCCGTCGAAGTTCCCGCGATGACAGTCAACCGGGTTTGCGGCTCAGGTGCGCAGGCCGTCGCCAGCGCTGCGCAGGAAATCATGCTCGGGTTTATCGACAGCGCCGTTGCGGGCGGCATGGAGAACATGGACCGGGCGCCCTACCTCATGAACTCCGGGCGCTGGGGTTACCGCATGGGCGATGCGCAGATCTTCGATTCGATGCTGATGGACGGGCTCAACGATGCCTTCTCCGGCCAACACTCCGGCTGGCATACCGAGGATCTCGCAAGCTCCCATCAGATCACCCGGGAAGACCAGGACCGCTGGGCGGAGCGCTCGCAGAAGCGGTTCTCAGCGGCTCAAGCGGCCGGAAAATTCGCCGCGGAAATCGCGGCGGTCGAAATTTTCTCACGAAAAGGTCCCGTGAAATTCGACAAGGACGAACACAACAGGCCCGATACGACCCTGGAGAGTCTCTCCAAGCTCAAGCCGGCCTTTCGCAAGGACGGGACCATTACGGCCGGCAACGCGCCGGGCCTCAATAGCGGAGCCGCGGCCATGATCGTGGCCGACCGGGCCTGGGCGGAGAAGAAGGGTCTGCAACCGATGGCGCGCCTTGCCGCCTACGGTATCGGCGCCGTCGAGCCCGGTATGTTCGGCCTTGGTCCCGTACCCGCAGTGAAGCAGGCGCTCGACCGCGCCGGCTGGAAGATCGGCGATGTCGGTCGCATTGAGATCAACGAGGCCTTTGCGGCCATCGTCCTCGCGGTCACGAAGGACCTCGGACTGTCCCCGGATGTGGTCAACGTGGAAGGCGGCGCGATCGCGCACGGTCACCCGATCGGCGCGAGTGGCGCAGTGCTCACGACACGTCTCCTGCATTCGATGCAGCGCGACGGGATCAAAAAGGGGGTCGTCACGCTGTGCATCGGCGGTGGTCAGGGGATCGCGCTGGCGCTCGAAACCGTGACGTGAGCATCAAAACAGTGAGGAATTGAATATGACCACAAACTTTACAGAGATCGCCCATGACGTGATCGCCGGCGTAGGGCTGTTGCAAAAAGGAGCGCCCGAAACGATGAAAGCCTTTGGGACTCTCTCGACCGCAGCGACGGCCTCCAAGGCCATCGACACGAAGACGAAAGAGCTGATGGCGCTTGCGATCGGCATCGCCGTCCACTGCGACGGCTGCGTCGCCTACCACACCAAGATGGCTCATCAGCAGGGAGCGAGCCGGGACGAGGTCGCCGAGACGGCTGCTCTCGCAGTTTACATGGGCGGTGGACCCGCGGCTGTGTACGGAGCGGATGCGCTACGCGCCTACGATCAATTTGCCAGCACCAAGCCGTAGCATATATGCGGTAACAAGCCCCGACGGCGCGGTGGCATAGGTGGTGGCATTGGAACGGATAATGTGAGGACCACAGATGGACAGCCCAACGCTCGCTTCTGCCAGGTCCGGAAATCCATCTATCTCCGAAGTTTTGAACCGCGAGTGCTTCTGCGTTACGCTGGACCGGAGCGCTTTATGCCAGGCGCTGGAGCGGGAGGTCGGAGATCCGGAGTTCTGCGAGACGTTCATCGGGCCGAAGACACACTTGTTCTCGAACGTGCCGGTGTTCCTGTCGCAATCCAACGTCGATGAGATGCTTCGCATCGTCCACGCGGTCGAGGCCGCGACCCGATTGCCGGGCTATCGAGATGCGGCATTGTCCCTGGCTCCCGAGATCGCCCGGCATGATTTCGGACCGGTTGGCGTATTCATGGGCTACGACTTCCACCTTGCGGCCGAGGGCCCCAGGCTGATCGAGGTAAATACCAACGCGGGCGGCGCCTTCCTGAATGCGCTGCTGGCCAGGGCTCAGCGCGCCTGCTGCGCGGAAGTCGAGGTCGCCCTGGGCAGGCCGGAGACCGACGATTTCGAGCCGGCGGTCATGCGCATGTTCCAGCACGAGTGGGACCTGCAAGACAGGCAGGGGGTTCCAGGGCGGATCGCCATCGTCGATGACCGGCCGGCTGAACAGTATCTCTATCCAGAGTTTCTGCTGGCGCAGCGCTTCTTCCAGAAGAATGGCATCGACGCGGTGATTGTGGACGGCAGTCGGCTGCGCTACGAGCGCGGCCAGTTGCTCGCGGAGGGCCAGCCGATCGATCTGGTCTACAATCGCCTGGTCGATTTTTCACTGGGCGACCCCGAGCACGGGAATCTACGCGCGGCCTATCTCGACGGCGCGGTCGTCGTTACCCCTAATCCGCGCATGCATGCGCTGTACGCCGACAAGCGCAATCTGGCGCTGCTGTCGGATCACGCGGCTCTTCGCTCCTGGGGGGCGTCGCCGCAGATGCTGGCTGATCTGGCGGGCGTGCCGCACACCGTTCTCGTCACTCCCGACAACGCGCAGGAGTTATGGGCGACAAGAAAATCGTTGTTCTTCAAGCCGGCGGGCGGTTACGGGAGCAAGGCGGTCTATCGCGGCGACAAAGTCACCAAGGGGGTGTGGGCAGAGATCATTCGAGGTGGATATGTCGCCCAGAACTTCGCCGCGCCCAGCGAACGCATGGTCAGGCTCGACGGCTCGCCGGAGTCCCGAAAGACCGACGTGAGGTTATACGTCTACAACGGTCGGGTGTTGCTCACAGCGGCGCGCTTGTATCAGGGGCAGACCACGAATTTTCGAACACCGGGCGGTGGCTTCGCGCCGGTGTTCGTCATTTAAGCCGGTGGATCCTGAGCCTGAATAAATGCTTCGGGCAATCCGTAAGATCATGCTGCCGATTGCGCGCATCCCAGGTACATGTAGGTCATCGGACGTGGTCCGTTCGCATATTCCGTTCGAAGCTTCAGGATATCGAAACCGGCCGAGCGGATGAGGTCGTCCATTTTTCGGTCCAGATGACAACCGCCCGCAATATGGCACCAGATGGGGGTGAGCCTGTGTTGCCAGCGCTCGACACCAATCTCGGGTGAAAGCCCATGTTCGACAAAGAGGAGCTTGCCGTGGGGCTTCAGGACCCGTCGCATCTCGCGTAATGCGACCAATGGGTCCGGGATCGAACAAAGCGTCCACGTCATCACCACGGTGTCTATGGTGTTGTCAGCGAGGGGAATCGCGTTCGCAGACCCCTGTAGGAATTCGGCGCGGACACCGGCCCTAGCAGCGCGTCCGCGCGCGATCGCGAGCAGACGGGGCGATGGGTCGATCCCGAATACGATCTCGACCCGCTTGTCGTAGAGCGGAAAATTCAATCCTGATCCGACGCCGACTTCGAGCACCCGCCCGGTGGCTGCGGCAACCACCTCGCGGCGATACTTCTGCAGCGGACGCTGCCGCATGACTAGTTCGAGGATGGGTGGCAGAATCCAGCGGTCATAGAGGTTCACGACGGCCCCTTTGCATTACTGACGAAATTCAACGGTGCCTGACCGGCAGACGCAACGCCCATATCCACGATGGCTCTTTCGGCGTCGTCGGGTCCCGATCGGTCCAATGGATCGACTGGATGCTCGTAAAATACGGGACTTTCGCCGACCAATTGTCGTGCAGCGAATTGCCCACGAGAAACGGCAACTAACTCGCCTTCTGCAAGAGGCTCCCACCGCTCGCTTGTCAAGGGAACGCTCGCGAATAGCGTAACAAGCTGATCGTCGCTTCGGATTGAAAGCCCGTCCGCCACGATCCCGTGTTGGCCGCTTTGACAGTGTTGCTGAAGCAACACGAGACCTGGCGCCTCCACCCTGCCGGTTTCGGCATGCTTCCGTCGGTGCCCGTGGGCGAAGAGCAGGTCGCCATCGCAATACAGAAAATTAGCAGGACCCAAAGCCCGGAGCTGGCTGGCAAACGACGACACAACCAGAAATCTTTCGGAGAGCGACGGTGTTGAACCTGGCACCGTCCAGATCGCCGCCATTTGGTCGAGAAGAACACAAAAGGCGAGTTCGGAGTCGGTCTCGCCAATTGGGTTGAACCGATCGGCTCGGAACGCGTTCGATTTAAATATGCCCGGCAGGTCGCCGTTGTGCGCAAATAAATGTGCACGGCCGGCCAGTTCTCGAACAAACGGCTGGGCATTGGGGTAGGATCGGGTTCCGCGCGTTGCCTTGCGGGTATGCGCGATCACCAACCGGCTCCGCAGATCATGGCTGGCGATGAACTGAATCCATTCGCTGTCGCCGACAGCGGCGGAGGCCTTCATCAGACGGACGTCCGCTCCCTCATAATAGCCGACACCCCAGCCATCATTGTAAGTTCCGGAAACGCGGCCATGTTCGGCCAGCTTGGGCAGTGAAACATTCACTGTCGCGGGGACATTGCTCGACAGTCCGAGGAGTTCACACATGGCTCCGCCAAAATTAGACCCTGCACAACGTCGCAAATTACGAAATATCGAGCCCTCGTTTTCGAGTGTTCAGCCGACTTGGTTGAAGAGGTGCATGCAGAATCACTGAACTGCGCAACAAGTTACGTTCCTACCAGCCGACGTTCCGATTGAATTGACGTGCCTCAACCCACCTGACTCCTTGGCTGCTAGAAGCCAGCAAGTTGCTGCAAATGATTTTCCTGAGGGTCTTGCACAATTGAACGGAGATCACTTATATGCGATTATGCGCATAAGCGCATTTGGTGGATAAGACCATGAATTCAATAATGATTCTTTCCGCCCTCGCCGAGCCAGTCCGGCTCCATGCCCTCCGGATGGTGTGGGATGGGCGCGAGCATTGTGTTTGCGAATTGATGCGTGAACTCGGTGCCAGCCAGTCCCGCATGTCCCGCCACATGGCGGCCCTCAAGACCGCCGGTCTTGTGGTGGATCGCCGCGATGCTCAATGGGTGCGCTATCGCCGTGCTCCAAATCTTCCTCAAGCGGTCGTCGCACTTGTCGACGCCGCGCTGGCGATGCCGACAAATCAGGAAAGGCATGCCGCATGAGTCTCAATTCCATCACCGAACAGGCGCCGGGCACTGGCCCTTCGACCGCCAAGTGGACCGGATGGACGGTTGCAGCGCTGATTATTTGGGGCGTTATCTACAGCCAACTCGTTCCATTCTCGGATTGGGTGGTCGCATCGACGCGCGTCGAGCCCGAGAGTCCTCTCGGCGAGGCGATCAGCTTCTTCGCCTACGACACGCCGAAGGTACTGATGCTGCTTACCCTGATTGTGTTCGGCATGGGCGTGATCCGCAGTTTCTTTTCACCGGAAAAGACCAGGGCGCTGCTTGCCGGGAAGCGCGAAGGCGTCGGCAATGTGCTGGCTGCGTCGCTCGGTATCGTCACGCCATTTTGCTCCTGCTCCGCCGTGCCTTTGTTCATCGGCTTCGTCAGCGCGGGCGTACCGCTCGGCGTCACTTTTTCGTTCCTGATCTCCGCGCCGATGGTGAACGAGGTGGCGCTCGGACTTCTGTTCGCGCTGGTCGGCTGGAAAGTGGCACTCACCTATCTCGCCTTTGGCCTCGCCATCGCCATCGTCTCCGGCTGGGTCATCGGCCGGCTCCATCTCGAACATTGGCTGGAGGAGTGGGTCCGCAACATTCGGTCGGACGCAGTCGAGCTTGCTCCGGAAGCACTTTCGCTCGTCGATCGCGTCCAGGCTGGCATCGACGCCGTGAAGGAGATCGTCGGCAAGGTCTGGCCATGGATCATCGCGGGTATTGCCGTGGGCGCATTCATCCACGGCTATGTACCCTCGGACCTGCTGGCCTCAATCATGGGCCGGGACGTCTGGTGGTCGGTGCCGGCAGCGGTGCTGGTCGGCATTCCCATGTATTCGAACGCCGCCGGCATCATCCCCGTGGTGGAAGCGCTCATCACCAAAGGCGCGGCGCTCGGGACCGTGCTCGCATTCATGATGTCGGTGATCGCACTGTCGCTCCCGGAGATGATCATCCTTCGCAAAGTTCTCAGTATGAAGCTGATCGCCGTGTTCGTTGGTGTGGTCGGGACGGGCATCCTCGCGGTTGGCTTCCTGTTCAACGCACTGTTCCAATAAGCTAACGGAGAATATCCATGAAAGACGTCAAAGTGCTCGGCCCTGGTTGCAAACGCTGCGTCACTACGGCCGAGATGGTACAGACCGAAGCCGACAGGCTCGGCGTTCCCGTCACCATCGAAAAGGTGACCGACTATGCAGCCATCGCCGGTTACGGCATCGCGTCCACGCCGGGGATCGTCGTAAACGGTAAGGTGGTGCATGCGGGCGGCCTGCCCAAACCGGACGACCTCGCACGTTGGCTCGCAGCCTGACATGAGACCGATGCTCGAATACCGGGTCGGCGCCAGCCGGATCGATTCGCATGGCAGCGTCGCTTCTACCAAGGACGCCCAAATTGTCCTCGACACGGACATTGACGGCCGGCCGGATGCGTTCAATCCGGCGGAGCTGTTCCTTGCCGCTATCGCCGCTTGCATGATCAAGGGTATTGAGCGGGTGACGCCAATGCTCAAGTTCGATCTGTGGGGCGTTGAAGTGAAGCTTCACGGTATCCGGCAAGACAGTCCGCCGGAGATGGTTTCGGTCGACTATGAACTCATCGTTGATACCGACGAAACTGATCAGCGTCTTGAGCTCCTGCATACGAATGTTCGCAAATACGGCACGATCTCGAACACAGTAGCTGCAGCAACAAAGCTTGAAGGCGTGATCCGGAGGAGGACCGGGACTTTGTAGCTCGCGACCCAGTAGCACGGTTTTGGAGGGACATATGGTCTTGGTCTCTGGGCGCACGACAGCGATCGTAACGAATGCTCAGACGATACCCTCTTGGGCATGTCCACGTGATGCGTTCGTCGCGGAAGCAGGGCACTGTCAAACGGTTCTTTAGTTAGCGATGCGTGTATTCATCAACCTTATGCGCAGAAATCGCTGTGCGGGGAGACGTCCACCCATTCCGGATACATTGCACCATTTGGGTGCTATTTTAGCCGATAGCCCGCGTGACAACCCACGCATTGAGCGGTTATTTCCGCGAGTCCCGCAAACACCGGCTTTAGATCTCCGGTAACACCGGCGTCCTGAGCGGTAGTTGCGAACCGGCTTGCAGCGCGGTGCATCGCAGTCCCGGCATCCTGCATCCCCTGCGGCATATATTTGGAAACATCCGCAGCGCCGTGCAGCCCCAGCGACGACATTCCAAGCCGTGTTTCCGCGATCTTGGCCGCAATGTCGGTATGACCCATGGCGAGATGGGATTGAATCTCCTGCAGGCTCTGGAGATGGTCGCGCATGTTGGCCAGCGTATGCTCGATCAACGGCGCAGGAAACTTGACGAATTGCCTTGTGTCCGGAGCGGCGGGGCCAGACGCATCGTGATGGTGCTGATGCTGGGCGACGGCGAACGTCGCGCTGCCGGCAGCTAGAACTGCGACAACCATGGCCACCAAAATGCGCATATGTCCTCCCGGAGGTCCCGAAATGAGCGGCAGCCTGGCTCTGGCCAGCCTTCGCCTCCGGCAAGGTGAGCGACGGCCAGACTGGGTACAGGCGCAAGCCGAAGATACCTCTTGCCACATGACAGACTTTCCAGACATGATAATTATCATGTCGCGATCCATCGAACCATTTTTGAAAGGCGTACGTGCCCGGCAGCGGCACATTGACGGTGGTCAATCCCTGTTCCATCGCGGGGACACCGTGAAGGAAATGCATTTCGTGCTGACTGGCTCCGTTCATTTGGTCCGGCACCAGAGCGATGGGTCCATTTTGATCCTGCAAAGGGCGGGTCCCGGATCGATTTTGGCCGAAGCGTCCCTTTACTCCCAGATCTATCATTGCGACGCCGTTGCATTCGGCGCGGCCGAGACCCGGGCATACGCGAAAGCAAGCTTCAAGAGGCTGCTCGCGAAGAACGCGGACTTCAGCGACGTTTGGGCCAGTTATCTCGCGCAGGAGCTACAAAGCGCGAGACTGCGCTCCGAGATTCTCTCGCTGAAGACGGTCGCGGCGAGGCTCGATGCATGGATCGCTTGGAACGGCGGCGGTTCTCCGGAGCGGGGCGAATGGAAGCTTGTCGCCAACGAAGTCGGGGTAAGTCCCGAGGCGCTCTATCGGGAAATCGCCAAACGCCGCCAGTGAAATCCTTAGCCAGACCCCGAACCTATCGGGAATCCAATCGGCTCGCATTGCCCTTTATCAATATTGCGAACGACGCCGAGAGCACGAGCAACGAGAAGAGCAGGCCGCTGAGATTTCTCAGAAAACTTGCTGCTGCCTCTACCTCAGTGCCAATCGTATATCCAAGCCAGAGATAAGCGAACGTCCAGAAGCTGCGTCCCACGAGGCTGAGCACGGCAAATCTAGTCGCCGAATATCGGCTGACGCCCGCGAGCAAGCTCACGACCGTGCTAAAAGTCGAGATCAGCGTTCGGCTAAGGAAGACGGTCGACGCGCCCCATCTGGAAAGCAGGCCGGCGAGGAACGTCTGTCGTATCAGGGAGAGACCGAGAAACGGGCCCCAATTTGCCAAGAGCGAAGGTCCGAACACGCGTCCGACAACATAGCCTCCAATGTCGCCGAGCAATGATGCGACGATCCCAATAGTGAAAGTCAGCGCCCAATCAAGCTTTCCCTGCGCCAGTAGGGACCCTGCGATCGTTACCGCGATGCCACTCGGCAATGGAAGTCCCAATGCGGCGAGCAACAGGGTCGTGCCGAAGGCCACGTATCCGTATGTCAAAATCAGCGACAAAATGCTGTCGTTCAAGGTCGCTAACCAACCCGACGAAGCCGGCGATTTCTGAATCGGAGCCGTATCAGCCACGGCACGCTGAACGCGCTGAGTGAATTCGATACGGGGAAGCGACGTGCGGTCGGCGATATCCTTGAGCGTGCTCTTCGGATCTGTATCCGGAGACAGTTGCAGACGACTCACGAGGGTGATGAAGGCTACGTCATAGCTCCCGGCCACGTAACCAATCGTCATCCAGGGGCGGATTCCGCTCGTGCTGGGAACTCCGGTCTGCGTGGCGGACTGGAGCAGACGATAGGTGCCGTATGTGCGAATGCCAAAGAAGGCTCCGGCGATTAAAGCAACGATGACAATTGCAGTCGCGGCCCAACCCACCTGCGAAGGCTGGCCTTCGGATGTGATTCGGCCTCGACCGCTGCCCACCTAGTTCTTGTCCTTCAGGTCGCCAGACCACAACGAGTCCGGATACAGCAGACGGCGCCGGCAAGGCGTCAACATATCACTTGCAATTGTTGTGCAGCTTCCATTTTTCAACGTGTCCGATCGCGATGGCGAAAGCCGGAACCTTGCAGCGATCCGCCTCTTCGTTGCCGACCAGCTGGCCTGTTGCTGCAGTCGCCACTTCCTGAGGCCGCGTCAAGCCAGACTTGCCGCCCACCATATTCGCGGCGGTGGCCATGACACCAAGAAAGCTCAGAACGACGACGATCTGAGCCAATCCGACTCTCTGGATCTCCTGCCTGACATGAACTTCACAAACCTCGCCGGGGCAGAGTTGCGCCTTTTCCCTGTTGAACAGATTGTAGATCGCACAACCAATGCAAATGCCAAAAGCGGTTTCGAAGAACAGGAGCAACAGGCAAATCGCGCAGACCAGCAGGTTGATCGGGCCCCGGACATTCTGGAAAACAACGAGATACAGCATGGTCGTCGCCAACACCAGACCGATCGCCCATGCAAACCTCTTTTGTGGTGCACCAACGTATTCGGGTTTCTGATTCCGGACCGCAAATCGTCCCAGAACTAGGCTAGGGGCGAACTTCGGATTGACGAGAACCCGAATGAAAAAATCAATGAAGAAGCCGATCACAATGATCTTGGTCGGAGAAAAGTCTCCGGTCAGCCATGCGTTCATGAACGCGATCGTGGCTATGAAAAACAGGATGCCAGCGCCGGCCCGCGCTTCTCGCTCGTTGAGGACGGGGACGGCATATTCGGGCAATTGTTCGCCGAATTGAAAAACCTTGCTCATGGGCGCTCCTGCAGCCGCGGTCTGCGGTGCGAATTTTCAGAGGAGCCCTTAAGCTAACGCGGGCAATAGCCACATGATCTCAATCATGTCTCTTGAATTGCTGATGTATTAAGGTGGAATTTGCTGCGATGGTCCAATTGCGCGCGCTGGGACTACTCGATGAGGAAAACTGGACCCTGGCTCTTTCCGCTTGAGCAAGATCAACGATCCACCCGATGAACATGAGCATTTGTTAATGTATGGACCGAACCAATGTGACGGCTCCGCACCAGTCGAGTGACGGTCTTTCCGATCTCTAGTCATTTTGGCGAACGCCATGGAGCACGTAACGGCGATTGATGTTTCAAATGCAACGGCCACGATCCCGACAGGGCTGACGAGCGCTGAGGCTCTCCGGCGGCAGGCCGAGTTCGGCCCGAACACCATGAGCGAAAAGGCGCCGCCGATATGGCGCGCCTTCCTCTCGAAATTCTGGGCGCCCATTCCGTGGATGCTCGAAGCCGCGATCATCCTCCAGATCGGACTCGGCCAGTACATCGAAGCCGCCGTGATCGCCGGCCTGCTCCTTTTCAACGCGACGCTGGGCTTCATTCAGGAAGGGCGGGCGAGCGCGGCCCTCGCGGCTCTCAAGAAGCGGCTCGCCCCGACCGCCCTGGTTTGCCGCGATGGGGAGTGGACCAGGCTTCCGGCGTCCGAGCTCGTGCCCGGCGATGCCATCAGGCTGTCGCTCGGCGCGCTGGTGCCCGCCGATTCGACCATCAGCTCAGGATCGGTGATGGTGGACCAGTCGATGCTGACCGGCGAATCCATTCCAGTCGACGCTGAAACGGGTAGCAAAATCTATGCGAGTTCCCTCGTGCGCCGGGGGCAATCGATTGCCGAGGTAACGGCAACTGGATCGAAAACCTATTTCGGTCGCACCGCCGAACTCGTAAGAATTGCTCAGTCGGGCAGCACCGAGCAGGGGGCTATCTTCGGAGCGACGCGGAATCTAGCGATCATCAACGGGGTGGTAGCGGTACTGATCATCGGGGCTGCCTATCTCATGACGCTTCCGTCTCCCGACCTCATCCGCCTTGCTCTCACCGCGCTCCTCGCCACGATCCCGGTGGCGCTGCCTGCAACGTTCACGTTGTCGGCCGCATTCGGCGCCCGGATCCTTGCTGGATATGGTGTTCTCCTCACCCGTCTCTCTGCCGCGCACGAGGCCGCCGCGATGGACGTCCTTTGCGTCGACAAGACCGGCACTTTGACGCGAAATGAGCTGGAAGTCGCCGACGTCGTCGCAATGCCCGGAATCGGACGAGAGCGTGTGCTGGCCCTTGCTGCATTGGCGAGTTCTGAGGCCGACCAGGACCCGATCGACGCGGCCGTCCGAGGAACCGCGGCCGCGTCACCAGGTGCCCGTGCACCGGAACGGCTTGTGCGTTTCATTCCCTTCGATCCCGCGACCAAGGTAGCGGAAGCCTTCGCCGTGGACGGCGACGGCAAAGAACTCCATATATCGAAGGGCGCGTTTGAGGTGATTGCCGGAGCGGCAGCGGTACCGGCCGATGCACGGATCCTGGTAGATAGTCTCGCCCAACGGGGCCACCGGGTTATCGCCGTTGCGGCTGGGGCGCCCAATTCGCTGCGCTTGGTAGGCCTGATCGCTCTCAGCGATCCGCCGCGCGAGGAATCGGCGAAACTTGTTGCCACGTTGCGCGATATGCGCGTCCGGACCATCATGGTGACAGGCGATTCCCCGATCACGGCTGCCGCCATCGCCCGTAAGGTTGGTGTCGATGGCGCCGTATGCCCCGCCGAGCAACTTTCCGACGACAAGAGCATTGATGAATACGACGTGTTCGCGCGGGTCGTTCCTGAGCAGAAGTACCAGTTGGTGAAGGCTCTGCAGCGCCGCGATCATGTCGTCGGTATGTGCGGCGACGGCGTCAACGATGCGCCGGCCCTGCGTCAGGCACAAATCGGGATAGCCGTTTCCTCCGCAACGGATGTCGCCAAAGCCGCAGCGGGCATGGTGTTGACGCAGCCCGGTCTCGAGGGCGTTGTGCTCGCCGTCCGCGAAGGCCGCATTGGATTCCAGCGGCTGCTTACCTACACGTTCAACATGCTGGTCAAGAAGATCGAAATCGTCCTCTTTCTGGCAATCGGACTTGGTATGACGGGCCACGGCGTCCTGACGCCGGCGCTCATGGTGCTGCTGTTCATGACCAATGACTTTCTGGCCATGTCGCTCACCACAGACCGCGCCAATCCTGGGCCGTCACCAAGCGTGTGGCGGATGCGCAATATCACCGCGGCCGCGATTGCCCTCGGAGTGTGCAAGCTCGGCTTCTCCACGGCGACGTTGGCAATCGGAAAGTTCCAACTTGGCTTCAGCCCGGGAGAGTTGCAGACGCTGGCGTTCATCGCGCTCGTGTTCGGAAGCCAGGCCCTCCTTTATGTGTTGCGCGAGCGGCGACGTATGTGGAGTTCAAGGCCCAGCAAATGGGTGCTGGCCGCGTCAGCAGCCGATATCGTCATTGTCTCGACGCTGGCATGGTCGGGGACTTTAATGGCACCGCTGGCGTGGCCCGTCATGGCGGCTGTATTCGCCGCTTCGATTGGCTTCGGGCTAATTCTCGACCAGATCAAGCTGCTGGCGATGGCGGCGTTCAAGGTCGAGTAGCCACGGGCAAAAGCCTATGCCGCTATCGCGCTCTCAGGTTGAGGCATATCAATGATGATGCGGCGCAAAAGCGCATCAACAATCGTCGAAAGTCGGTTCATCCAACGGTCTTCTATAGGAGGGTGGAATGCCAGATGTTGCTCAGCATCAGTGTACCCGATCATGGTGGATGCGGCCGCCGGTGTGGTTCATCGGCATAACCGCTGTGTTGTTGGCTATTTTTGTCATCTTCGAAATGAGCGGCAGACCGGCTACAACTTCGTACGGCACGTTCCTCGATCAACTCAATGCCGGCAACGTCGCAAGCGTCACCTTTCAGGGAACCGAGATCGATGGACGTTTCAAGCAACCATTGAATGTCGCAGCCTTAAAGGAGACTGTGGCGGCGGATACGTTCCGCAGCCACGTGCCCGACTTTGGCGACGCGTCCTTGATACCCGAACTGCGCAAACAGCACGTCGCGATCGATGTTGCCTCATCGACGTCGTGGACGCGGCTGCTTGCAGGTGTCCCGTTTCCAATGTGGCTTTTCCTCGGAGCAATTCTCGTTGCTGGTATCGTAAGGTTCGTCCGGGGAGGAAAGTCGCAATCCGGATCAGTGATGCCCGCGCATCCGATGCAAGGAATGATCGGACTGGTGACGGGTTTGTTCGGGAAGCAGAGCCAACCCGCCGCAGGACCGTCCGCGCAGGATGGCAACGGGACGAAGAACGGATAGGGCACTATTTGAAGCGAATAGGTATTACTCCGGTTGCGCTCGCGGCCGTCAACAGTCCAACCAACAAGATGAAGACCGCAAAGATTCGCTTCAATCGGCGCTGATCCAGGCGGTGGACGAGCATGGCCGCAGCGGTATTTCCGGCAATGCCGCCGACGAGGAAGGCGCCGACGATGGTCCAGTCAATGGAAGCAATCGCAAAGCGCGTCGCCAAGCCAACGAATGAGTTGAAGGCGATCACAAGCAGCGACGTCGCAATCGCGACCTGCATCGTGCAACCGAAGGCGAACACCATGGTGGGCACGATCAGGAACCCCACGCCGACACCCAGGAAGCCGGTCAGGAAGCCGATGCCGATGCCGGCGATGACGGCGATCCACAGCAGGGCCTTCGCGTCTCCCGCGTCAGTGCTCCGCGAAAGAAGCATGCTGATCGACGCAGCAATCGCCAACGCGGAGAAAAGGAGCAGAAGCATGGAGCTTGAAACGTAGGGAGAGAGCAGCGAGCCGGGGATGCTACCGGCGATCCCGCAGAGGCCAAGCAACAAGCCGGCCTTCCACTGCACGGTGTCCCGTTGTTGGACCATCCCCTCGGCGGCGATGCCACCGACGACGGCAAGTGACGTTCCGATCGCCGTGTGGACGTCCTGTCCGACCAGGTAGACGAGGATAGGTGCGGCCAGAATCGATCCGCCGGTACCGGTAAAGCCGAGCGCACCGCCGATTGCGACGCCATATCCGAGATCGAGCGCGAGCTGAGGGATCGATTGCATACTGTCTCGGACAAACATTAGCAGCAGTTAGGTAACGCCACAGAGTCTCAGGGCATCAATAAGATTGCGCGCCTCTGCAATTACTATCCGCGTCGAAACCGCGACAAAACGAAAGCGTGTGTCCGGGCTTTATAACCGTTACAGCGCGTTCGAGGCGGGCGGTCCCCGCTGTGCAGGTCAGCGTCGGTCACTCCTGAAGTACGTAGGTTCCTGGAGCATCACCCAGCGGCGAATAACCTGCGGCGGCGCCCATGACGGGCGGGGCGACGGGATCGCCAGACCTCGCATTGAGCCACGCCACCCATTCGGGCCACCACGAGCCATCCTTGCGCGGCGCCAGCGCCAGCCATGTTTCGGAGTCGACATAGTGCTCGTCCGTATTCTTCGTCATCCATTGAAAGTTGCGACCATCGCGGCCCGGCTCGGACACGATGCCGGCATTGTGACCGCCGCTTGTCAGCAGATACGTCACTTCGGTGTCGGTCAGGAGCTGGATCTTGTAGGTCGAGCGCCACGGCGCGACGTGATCCCGCTCCGTGCCGACGGCGAAGATGGGGGCGCGTATATCTGTCAGCGCGACCGGCTTGCCGGCGGCGTTGAAGCGGCCTTCCGCGAGATCATTGTCGAGAAATAGGCGGCGCAGATATTCCGAGTGCATCCGGTAGGGCATGCGCGTCGCATCCGCATTCCAGGCCATCAAGTCGATCATCGGCTCGCGTTCGCCCAGCAGGTAGTTGCGAACCATGTATGACCAGACGAGGTCATTTGAACGCAAGATCTGAAACGCGCCGGCCATTTGCCGCGTGTCGAGGAAGCCCTGTTCCCACATCATATCGTCCAGGAAGGCGAGCTGACCTTCGTTGATGAAAAGCATCAATTCGCCTGCCTCCGTAAAATCGGTCTGCGCCGCTAACATTGTCAACGATTGGAGCCTGTCGTCGCCGTCGCGCGCCATCGCTGCGGCGGCGATCGACATCAACGTGCCGCCAAGACAGTAGCCGACCGCGTGAATTTTCTGACCCGGAACAATAGCACTCACGGCATCAAGCGCCGCGATCGGGCCGAGTGTGCGATAATCATCCATAGCAAGATCCCGATCTTCCGGATCGGGATTCTTCCAGGAGATCATGAAGACGGTGTATCCCTGCTGCGTGAGGTACTTCACCAGCGAGTTTTCGGGCGAAAGATCGAGGATGTAGTACTTCATGATCCAGGCCGGCACGATCAGGATCGGCTCCGGCCGTACCTTATCGGTTGCGGGCGCGTATTGGATCAGTTCCATGAGCCGATTGCGATAGATCACTTTGCCGGGTGTGACGGCGACGTTGCGGCCGACCACGAAATTTTCGGTACCAACAGGCTTCTTACCGCTGATAGCGCGTTCCCAGTCCTCCACCAGGTTCTGAAGGCCGCTCACAAGATTCGTTCCGCCCTCGCTGAGCGTATGTCGAAGAATTTCCGGATTAGTTAGAATGAAGTTCGAAGGTGAAAACATGTCGAGGATCTGGCGTGATCCGAACTCGAGCATATCCTCATGCTGCTTGGTGACGCCACGCACTCCGGTGGTCGCGTTGTGCCACCACTGCTGATTGAGCAGGAAAGCCTGTTGGATGAGGTTGTAGGGCCACTTCTGCCAATCTTCACTGACGAAACGCTTGTCTTGCGGCAACGGCTCGATGCAGCATGGCGCCTTACGACCGAGCGGGGCGCAACGGCTTGCGTAATTCGCAAACCGAACAGTCTTCCTTGTGGCCTTGTCTACAAGTTGCCATCGCTTGCCCGGCGAGAAGGCCAGTTGCGTGGCCCAGTCCGAATAGGCTTGGGCCAACGCGGCGGGGGAGAGTCCAGCCGCGAACCGCGCAACAGCCGCATGCAACGAACGATCCATAATGTCGGAAAGCGCCGTCACTGCAAAGGAATCTCGGGCGCCGATTTGCTTCGCCAGTCCCCCTCTCGTCGAGAGGGCTCGATCGGCAGACGCCTTTGCCGCCGCGGGCAGAACCTCGTTGCTAGTGTCACTGGTGGACTTCGCCAAAGCCCTACCCTTTATCTCTATCACTCGGTCTGCTGTCACGGGATCAACGCCCTCCCACGCAAGTCTGAAAAGTACTCCGTTACTTCGCGCAACAAGTTGATTTACTTCAAAGGTTGAGGGGCCCGACATTAGCGAAGCATGGCTGTCGCCAGTTCTGCAGAGGTGCGGCTCGGATTGATCGACCGGTCCTGAGGTCTGGGTACGTCGCCTATGACCCCGCCTCATAAGCCTTGTCGGCCACCGATTGATGTAGATCAACGATGGCTTCACGCAGACGCGTTTGCTGTATTGGCGAAGCGCGGTTCGACCTTGGCTTCGTTTATCGGGTGCTGAACGATATCTATCAAAGACAATTCTTGGAGGCTGTCATGAGGCAATTCAGCGCCCTCGGCTTGGCGTCAATTGCGTTGCTGCTCGGTAACTTTGCCTCTTCGGCTCAGTCAGGAGCTCCCCCGGTGACCGTCGCCTACCAACCCATGGTCAGCACTGGTCTCGCGGCCAAGCAACCATTTGAGGCCTGGCTTGTCTTCGACAAGTCTCCCGATCCTGCGGTGGCGGGATATTCGGTCCCGGCCGGAGCCACGGTCCGGCTTACGTTTCCCAAGGAATTTACCCCGCAGGCAGGCAATCCCCACCTTGAGGGAGCGTTGCTCCATGGCTGGCCCCACGGCGCTATTCCGGTGCCCTTCAGCGTGATGCAGGACAAGACCGACCCGCGTGTGGTCGTCATTCGCATCGATCAGGCGATTGCGAGCGGTCCGCCGGAAAGACCTGGCCTAAAAGCGATTCACGTCCGTACCGGGGAACTCAATCCCAACTCGCCGGGTGATTACCCGATATCCGTCCAGTTCATCGATGCCGGACCGCTGTCGGGAACGACGAGTGCCATCGCGCACATCACCGACAAACCGGTGCCCAACGTGGCCGCCTATAATCAGTTACATCAGAGCAAGGATGAGGATTGGCAGCATGTCAAACCCGGCATGGAAGCACCGCTGCCGATCGACTTTCTGGTGACGTTGCCGGACGAGGCCCGATCCACGATCAGCCTCACATCAGCCGGCGACGGTGCGCTCAGCATCTTGAGTGACGGCAAGCCGATCGGCTCAGTCCGGTCGCAGGGTGTCCCGGTGACGCTCACGCCTGAATCCTTTGGTCCCGGTTATGCCCGTCTCGGAATCATGCGCGTTCGAGCGAAGGCCGGAAGTCAGCCCGGTACTGCGGAGATCATCGCAGCCCTCGAAAGCGGCACCCAATATAAGATCACCGTTATCGTGGATTAGCGATACGCAAGATCTCACGGTCCCGAATAAGCGAGAGCGTCGATGATGAAAGATCTCAAGCGGGTTGTGGTACTCGCAACGGCATTGCTCATTCCCGCCAGCAGCGCCCTGCCGCAAAGCGGTCCTGGATGGGGATGGCGTTACGGTCCGCGCGCCTACGGCTATTCCTCGGGCACAACGGATGTCGATCGCAGCAAGGTGGACGCTGTCGCCAAGGAAACACTCAGCAAAGCGATCAAGGGGCAGACTTGGGCCACACCGGCGGGCGTCAAGCACACGCCGCTGTTGGTTGACAATCAGGTCATCGGCCAGCTTTGGGAGGATTCCGATCCAAAGACGCTCATCATGGGTTCGTTCTGGGCCGGGCCGTGGGGCACCAATGTCGAGCTTGTTAGAGACGGCAAGGTCGTCGGAATGGTCTGGGTCAAAGTGCCCGGAGGCGGCTGAATTCAACGTGCCGTCGGCGCACAAGGAGATCACATGCGCCGCTTGACTGTTGCTCTGATTTTTTTGATCGGCATGCCGGGTCTCGGTTTCGCGTGGGGGGAATTGGGCCACAGAACGGTGGCCGAAATTGCATCCCGCTATCTCTCTGAACGCGCGACCGCAGAAGTCCGGGACCTCCTGGGCGAAGGCGCGCACGCGATGGCTGAAGTGTCCGTCTGGGCGGACGCGATCAGAGAAGAAGACCGGCCGGAAACCTACGATTGGCACGTCGTCGAAATCCCGCCCGATGGCGTTCGTTACGACCGGGTCCGGGACTGCAAAAGTGATAATTGCATCGTCGAGAAGATCAAGGAATTTACCCGGACAGTTGGAAATCGAAATCTCGCAAGATTAGCGCGGATCGAGGCGCTGATGTTCCTTATTCATTTTGTAGGCGATCTCCATATGCCGCTCCATGCGTATGCGCCGTTCAATCATCCGGCAGGCGCCTGGGTTCGGATCGGTGAGACCACCGACAAGATACACCTTTGGTGGGACAACGAATTCGTGGACGAACTCGGCTTCGATTCTAGCGAGCTGGCCAATAAGTTGGCGGCCGAGATCACCGTTGATGAGCGGAAGGAATGGGAAGGAGGGACAAGCGAAGAATGGGCGAATGAATCCTTCCAGATAACACGCGAATTCCTCGCCGCGTACACCCTGCTTGGGGCTCGCTGGGATAAGACCTCTGAGGAAAAGCCCATTGTCCTTCCGGTCTCGGTCCTGAACGAGGTGAAACCAATCGTCACTCAGCAGCTCAAAATGGCGGGCGTTCGGCTCGCATGGCTACTGAATCAGGCGCTCAAGTGAAATGTTCAGTGTGACCAAACATTGGGTTCTGCTCGCAGCTCTGGCCGGCAGCGCCGGAGGTTTTTGGGCAAACGGTGCCAAGGCGGTGGGTATTGACAGTATCGATGTCATTGTCGTGATTTATGCTGAGAACCGAAGCTTCGATAATCTTTACGGCGTTTTCCCCGGCGCCAGTGGGCTACAGCATTTGACACTGGCCGATTACACCCAGACGGATCGCGACGGCTCGGTGTTGAAGGAATTGCCGCCGATCTGGGGTGGATTGACCGCCAAGGGCGTGAAGCCGCGGGTGACCCAGGCGCAAACCGAACATCTGCCAAACAAGCCCTTCGCGATCGACGACCCGAAGGGTTTCAACACGCCGGCGAGCGTCGTCACCCATGATCCCGCACACGGCTTCTACCAGAACCAAATGCAGATCAATGGCGGCAAGAACGACCGCTTCGTTGCGTATACAGATGTGGGCGCATTGGTCATGGGGCATTACAATGGTTCGAAATTGCCGATGTGGGCTATCGCGAGACGGTACACGCTGGCCGACAATTTTTTCATGAGCGCCTTCGGCGGCTCGTTCCTGAATCACTTCTGGCTGGTCTGTGCCTGCACGCCGTATTACCCGAACGCCGACCGAAGCGCGGCCAGGTACAGTATCAGCGGGACGAATGCCGATGGGGTGACCCTCAAGATCGCTCCCAACTCGCCGAGATCGGCACTCGATGGGCCACCAATATTTGCCGGCGACGGCTCGCTGAGCCCTGATTTCCATGCGGTCAATTTGATGCAGCCGCCCTACCAGCCGAGCGCCAATAAGCCCGCTATTGGTGGCGATCCCGCCTATGCGGATCCCGCCGCGGCATCAGCACTACCTCCACAAACGCAGCAGACAATCGGCGATCTCC
>Ga0307499_10000191_pt1 | contig 22598 bp, 15 predicted proteins | sample 13_S_MG_FD_201363 | JGI IMG/M metagenome (GOLD analysis project Ga0307499, IMG submission 201363) | Soil microbial communities from Populus trichocarpa stands in riparian zone in the Pacific Northwest, United States - 13_S | ecosystem: Environmental > Terrestrial > Soil > Riparian zone > Trees... | reverse complement strand
TGTTGCGCAGGTCGGCGCCGAGCAGCCGGGCGCCGCGCAGGTCGGCGCCGCGCAGGTCGGCGCCGGCCAGCTTGGCCCGGTCCATCCGGGCGCCGGCCAGCCGTGCCTCGCCCAGATCCGCGCCGGACAGGTCGGCGCCCAGCAGCAGCGAATCGGACAGGTCGGCGCCGTGCAGGTCGGCGTCGGACAGCAGCCGGCCGGTGAGGTCCCGGCCGCGCAGGTCGTGCCCGGCCAGCCGGACCTCGGCCACCGGGCTGCCGCCGGGTTGACCGACCCCGAGTTGGCCGAGCACCAGCAGCGCGTTCGCCTTCGTGGTGTCGTCCGCGTCGTCGCCGGCCAGCACCGCCCGGGCCCAGCCGGTGGCCTGGTCCCGGCCGGCCAGGTCGATGAAGAACTCGGCCATCAGCGGCGACATCTCCCGCTGGCCCAGCCCGGCCGGCGGCTGCCCGGCGGTGAGCCGGTCGCTGGCGTCCGCGGCCACCAGCCACTCCATCACCGACGGGTGGGCGAAGCAGAACCGGCCCTCGTCGGTACGCACCAGCAGCGTGCCGGAGCCGATCACATGCGCCGCCCGGGACGGGTCCAGCTGCCGGGCGGCCAGGTTCTTCAGCGCGCCGGCCACGTCCTGCAGGTCGTCGATGCCCAGGGTCGGCTCGGTGGACGTCCACAGCCGCAGCGCCAGTTCGGTGACCGCGGTCCACCGCTCGGCGCTGGACAGCGTCGGCGCGGAGCCGCGCGGCTGGGCCCGGGCGTACTCCTGCTCCAGCCACTGGTCCAGCAGTTCGCGGTAGAGCACGGCCGCGGTGATCGCGCCGTGCCGCTCCTGCGCGTACCGCAGCCGCTGCTCGTCCAGCGCGGCGACCATGCCCAGCATCCGCGGGTTGCGGGAGAGCCCGAGCAGGTCGCGCACCTCGCGCAGCAGCTCGAACCGGTCCAGCGCGCGCTGCTCGTCGCCGCCGAGCAGCTTGGTCAGCAGCGCGACCACCTGACCGTCGTCGAAGCCGCGCAGCTTGACCAGCTTGCGGCCGGCCGACATGGCCACCCGGTCGCCGAGCGCGGTGCTCACCTGCTCGTCGGACAGGAAGTGCTGGGTCCGGCTGGTCAGCACCACCTTGGCCTGGCCCTCGACCGCGCGCAGCAGCGTGTCCAGGTGCTCGGCGGCCCGGTCGTAGGTGACCCGCAGGGCCAGCTCGTCGAAGCCGTCGAACAGCAGCGCCACCCGGCCCTGCCGCAGCAGGTACTGGAACTTGTCCAGGTCGATGTGCTGCTCGCCGGCCCGGGCCAGGTGTGAGGCGATCATCTCGTCCAGCCCGTGCGCCTTCTCCAGCGCGCGCAGCTCGACCAGGATCGGCACCACGTGCCGCATCTCGGCGTGCATCCGCCGGGCCAGCTCGCGCAGCAGGAACGTCTTGCCCAGCCCGAAGTCGCCGAGCACCAGCACGAAATGGCCGTCCGGGTCGGACAGCCAGTTCAGTACCGCGGCCAGCATGTCCTCGTGTTCGGTGTCCGGCCGGCCGACCATGGTGAACCGCTGCGGCACGTACTGCTCGGACGGGTAGAGCGGGTCCCGGCGCAGCCGCTCGGTCTGCCGGATCGCGTACGGGCGCAGGTCGTAGACCCCCTGGAATTCGGGGAACGTGACCAGTGCCAGGCCGCGGGCGGCCGCCTCGGTGCGCAGGTTCTCGGCCGCCGGCTCGCCGCCGTAGACCAGCACCGACTGCACCCCCGGGTCGGACGACCGGTAGTGCGTGTCCACCCGGGCCAGGAAGCGCTCCACCTCGGCGCCGGTCAGCGGGCCCGGGCAGACGCCGACCGGGTACTGCCGGATCACCGCGCCGACCGGTGAGGTGACCCGCAGGTACCGGATGCCCGCGCCGCCGGTCGCCACCACGTCCACCGACGCGGCCGGCCCGTGCTTGAGCCGGCAGACCTCGGCCACCCGGTCGAGCAGGTCGTCGGTGTCCCGGGCCGGCGGCAGCGTGCGCCGGTCGTCGGCCCAGTCCCGGCGCGGGCCGATCATCCGGGCCGCCGGGAACACCCGGTGCGCGTGGTGCAGCGGCACCCGGATCTCCCGGCACCCGGCCGAGCCGCCGGCCGAGCCGCCGGCCGAGTTGCCGGCCGGGCTCCCGACCGAGCTCCGGACGAGGCTCCCGGCTGGGCCCGCGACGAGGCTCCCTCCCGGGCTCCCGGCTGCGCTCGCGACGAGGCTCCCGGCTGGGCTCCCTACCGGGCTCCCGATTGGGCTCGCGGGCGAGTTGCCGGCCGGGCCGGCTACCGCGCCGCCGGGCGGGCGGCCGGTGCCGGGCGGGGTGGCCGGCTCCGGGGCATGCCAGCGCTGCCGGGCCGGGTCGTAGCGGCGTTCCCAGACCCGCAGCCGGTCCCGCCGGACGTCGATCAGCTGGTACCGGCCGGCCGCGGGCTCGGCCTCGCGGCCGCCCCGGCCGAGGCCGAGCCGGGGTGGCCCGGCGGCCGGCTCGTCCCGGTCCGCGGCGTTGCCGTGCAGCACCAGCTCCAGGTGCGGGGCGAGCAGCCGGCCGAAGTCGTCCGCGTCGCTGAGGTTGTGCCTGTCGTCGTGGCCGGCCGGGTCGTGGTGCAGCAGGCCGATCCGCAGCCAGCCCAGCCGGCCCAGGTCCCGCATCCGGGCGGCGAACCAGGACAGCTGCTGCTCGCCCAGCCAGCCGCTGTGGTCCTCGGCGCGGTGGCTGTCGGCCATGGTGGAGTTCAGCGCGGCCACCGCCAGGCCCAGCTCGGGCAGCTCGATCAGCGCCCACGGCTGGTCCGGCGGGAAGGCGCCGGCCGGCTGGTCCGGGTTCAGCCGTGCGGTCATCTTGCGGAACGCGTCCCACTTCGGCACGTACGGCGGTTCCGGCCAGCGCTCGTCCGCCGCGCACCGGTCGAAGTAGGCCGAGCAGGCCCGCCGGTTCACGTCGTGGTCGCCGGGCACCAGCACGACGTGCGTGCCAGGCAGTTCCAGCCGGCCGCGGACGTCCTCGATGAACTCGGCGAACTGCTCGTACTCCGACGGCATCCCGTGCTCGGCCAGGTCACCGGAGACCAGGATCAGCTGCGGCGCGAGATCCTCCTCGGCCCGCAGCCGGAGCAGGTCGTCCACCAGCGCCGGCGCGGCGTCGTCGGCGACCGCGCGGCCGAACCGGGTGCCGGACAGGTGCAGCAGGGTCAGCGGCCGGTCCGGCTGCTCGGCCGGCGGCCGGCCGGCGAGATCCAGCCCGAGCGTGGCCAGGCCGTCGGCGGGCAGCCCCCAGCGCGGCCGGTCCGGCCGCAGCTGCCGCTCGGCCCGGGCCGTCGCCAGGTCCGGCACCAGCCCGGTGAGCTCGTCCACCAGCCGGGCGATGTCGTGCGGGACGTTGCGGTGGTGCAGCCGCAGGTACTGGCAGCGGGCCAGCCGGGCGATGCTCGCCGGCAGGTCGTCCTCGGCCGGCAGGTCGACGTCGGCGACCAGGATCGGAATCACCCGCAGCCCGCACCGGAATGCCTCGGCAATCTCCCGGCGGACCCAATCCTGTTCCTGGTAGAGCCGTAATCGGCCGGCCCGGTCGAGCACGTCCAGCCACTCCCGGCCGATCACCGCCAGCAGCACCGAGCAGCGCCGCAGATTGTCCAACAGTTCGTCCAGGTAGTCGTCGCCCGGGTGAATCGAGCGACTGGCCCGGAACACTCGCTCCGGTCCGAACCAATCGGACAGCTCACGGTCGAGCAACGCGGCCGCATAGGCCTCGTCCTCGACCCGATAATTGATGAAGACGCCCGGCATCGCTGCCACCTCCGGCTCCGGCATGCCCCGTTTCCCGTCGCCTGCTCCCGGGAGACCTGGCGCTCCACCGGGAACTGATCGGATGAGTCATCGTTGCCTACCGGTGCGCCGTGTGCAGCGCGGTTGACCAACATTGGCATGACTGCGCGCCCGGCTGGGGCAGATGACCGTGTGCCGGGCGCCGCCAAATGGCGGGTCGGTCAGCCGCTGGGCCGAATCTCAGTCGGCCATCACGAAAGGCTTTGCGCGCTCCCACAGATCGCGGAAGCGGTCGATTCGTTCCTCCACCACGTCCGGCTGTAGTTGCATGCGCGTTTGTACGATTTCCGGCGGCGACGACTCGTCGATCCGGTACGCCGGCGTCGTCTCGTAGCTGACCGCGTTGTCGAACAGGATGAAATCGAGCAGCTTCGTCTTCAGCGGCGCTTCCAGGTCGGCCGCGGTCAGGATCCGGACCTCGATATTCATCCGCGCCTGCAGCCGGCACATCTCGTAGAACTCCGGCCCGTGGGCGATGCCCGGCCGGTCCACGATGAAGATCCGCCGGATCTTGATGCCGTTGCGGGCCACGCCGCGCTGGACCTCCAGGTAGCGCTGGCCCAGATCGGACAGCCAGAACGTGCTGTCCAGCCCGCGGCCGCGGGCGTCGACCGTGTTCAGGCTGGTCGCGTCGATGCTGATCTTGGCGTTGTGCGCGAGCGCGAGCAGCCAGTCCCGGTCTTCGCCCTCGTAGCTGGCCGTGCCGTCGCCGAGTTCCTTGAGGAACCGGGAGGTGCGGACGATCTCGGCCTGGGCCACCCGGGCCACCAGCGGCGGCAGTTCCTGGGTGAGCGCGGTGGAATGCTGCACCAGCTGGATCACCGCGTCGGTACGCAGCGCCGACGCCTCCACCAGACCGAACAGCTCGGTCGCCTGGCTGATCTTCAGGAAGCTCTGCTGTACCAGGTTGCGGACCTCGCCGGTGTGCGCGGCCTGCTGCCGTTCCAGCGCGGCCAGCCGGGTGGTCTGCTCGTCCTCCACCACCTGCATCCGGTCGTCGAATTCGATGAGGAACTGCACGACCAGCACGACCCCGCCGATGAACGCGGACAGGATAATCGCCTCGGCCGGCTTCAGCGGGGTGGCGAGCAGATAGGCGATTCCGCCGGTCAGCAGCGTGACCACAATCTTGCGGATGACCGAAGAAACGGTGACGCCGACCCCCCGCACCCTTGCCACGTTCGTCATGCCCGGGCAACTCCCTCCGCCACGACCCCCAGTAGACCGACGGTGGTCACGGCGATCTGATCCCGAATACGGTTCACCGATACATTCCATTGACGAGTGAAGCCCGGACGGCGTTCCAGGCTCTCCCACAGCGGCAGCAGCCGCCGGTCCACCCGGGCCGCCGGCATCCACAGGTGCAGCAGGTGGTCGACGGCCGGTCGCATCCGGGCCACCGCGGCGGTGCTCGCCGCCGAGGTCGCCGCCGCGTCCGGCCGGCTGCGCTCGATCAGCCCGGTCACCGTGGTCAGCAGCCAGTCGTGCAGCGCCAGATCCTCGCAGAGCTCGACCACCGTGGACAGCTGGCTGGCCGGCAGGGACAGCCGGGCCGTCCGGAGCGTGCCGCTGGCCAGCCAGAACTGCGCCTCGGGCTCGTCCTCGGCGGGCGCCGGGGCGCCGCGGACCCGGGCGCCGGGCGGCTCGTCGGCGATCTCGGCCACCCAGCGCAGCGTGGTCCGGGCCACCCGGAACGGCGGCCGGCGGTCCAGCTCCGGCCGGACCACGATGTCGTCCAGGATCCGCTCGTTCAGCGCGGCCAGATCGAGCGTGGCCGGCTGCGGCGGGCCGAGGTAGCCGTCGGCCAGGTCGGCGAACCGGGCCCGGCCGGCGACCTCGATGATCCCGGGCCGGGCCAGGTAGTGCGCCCAGGGCAGCCGCCGGTCGCTGCCGGCGGCGACCAGCACGGTGTGCGTGGAGGCCTGCAGCACCCGGCCGCCGGTGATCGCGGCCCGGCTCACCGCGGTGCCGACGCCGCGGGTGCGGACCCGGGTCGGGGTGGCCAGCCGGCAGTCCAGGCCGGTCAGCCGGTCCGGCGAGACCGCGTACGCGATCGGTCGCTCGGAGCTGCGGACCAGTTCGCCGGGCAGCAGCGCCAGCGCCCGCACGGTCAGGTTGGCCGGCACCGAGGTCGAGTTCTGCACCAGACCGGTCCGGATCTCCCCGATGGCCAGCATCGTGTCCGCCCCGGTCAGCTCAGGAAGACGTAGCTGACCCGGTCGACCACTTCGGCCGGGAGGGTGACCGCCTCGGCGCCGCTGCGCGTCATGACCTGCTGGTCGGCGTCCGGGTCGACGTGCACCTGGCTGAGGATCGTCCGGACCGCGAGCTCGACCGGCAGGAACCGGCTGGCCAGCACCGAGGCGGTGCGGTATGCGCTGAACGGGGCCGGGCGCGGGGTGAGCTGGCTGACCACCGGCAGCTCGGCCCAGCTGGTGGGCAGGTCGGCCAGCGCCAGCTGGGCCGGCACCGCGACCGGCTCGCCCAGGTTGCGCAGCAGCCCGAGCCGGAGCAGCTGCCAGACCGCGGCCAGGAACGGGCAGGACCAGACCCGGCGCCCGTCCTGCTCGTTCCACATCTCCACGTCCACGAAGATCGAGTGGTTGCGGGCGCCGTTCTCGGTCGGCGCCGCCCAGCCGCTGACCACGCTGAGCGCCTCGGTGCTGCCCGGCGTCCGCTGCCCGTTGCTCAGCCAGCCGGTCTCCCGGGCCGGCGGGCGGGTGCCGGTGGTGTCCGGCGGCGGATCGTCCACCAGCCGGCTCTCCACCAGCGCCGCCAGCGGCACCCCGTCCGCATCCGCGCAGCCGGACTCGCGGGCCAGGTAGTCGATCTGCAGGCCGACCGAGTCGGCCGCGGTGACCAGCGCCGGGATCAGCTCCGCCGGCGTGCTGAACTCGCCGAAGTAGTCGTCCACCAGGAAGCAGGTGCTGATCCGGGGGGCCCGGCCCGGCCGGATGTCGGTGAAGCCGTGCCGCAGCGCGTCCACCCAGGGCCGGATCGACTTGAAGTGGTGGCCCAGCCGGCGGCCGTAGCCGGTGATCTCCTCGGCGGCGAGGTCCTCCCGGTAGAGGTGACCGAGCTCGATGGACAGGTGCGAGAGCGGCACCGACGCCACCTTGCGCTGCGCGGTGACCTCCCCGAAGACCATCTCCGCCTTGGTCATAGGCCTTCCCACGCGGCGTCGTCGACGATCGACCGGGCCAGCCGGTCGAACGCCTCCACGGTGCCGCGGTTGGCCACCTGGCTGGTCAACACGTCGTCGTCGGAGATGAGCTGCTCGCGCCACTGCAGCACCGGGTCGAGCGGCACCTGGCCGAGCATCGTGGTGCGGCCCAGCCCGTGCTTGTTGGACAGCTCCTGCAGGTCCCGGTTGCAGTCGCGCAGCCAGGCCACCTGGGGCGAGCGCATCGCGGCCAGCTCCGGCGAGTCCGGCGTCATCACCGCGGTCCGGACGAACCGGATCGACGCGCCCAGCTCGTCCCGGTCGTGGCCGCGCCGCTGCCCGGAGTCCAGGATCCCGCGATCGCCGAAGACCAGCCCGGACGCGGCGATGATGTGCTGCCGGGTCCACCGGTGGAAGACCAGCCAGCGGGCGACCGTGCCGCGCAGCTCCGGCAGCGCGGTCGCGGCCAGCACGATCTCCACCGCGTACGACCGGCCGGCGGACAGGTCGACCAGGCAGATCTCGTACTCCTCCTCCAACCGGAGGAACAGCCGGGCGCAGCGCTGCACGACCTCCCGGGTGCTGGCGAACTCGCCGCCGTTCATGTCGCCGGGCAGCAGCGTGAGCAGGCCGGCGTCCAGCGGCCGGATCCGCAGGCTTTCCCGGTCCGACTCGGTCCACACGTCCACCCGGACCGGCTCGGTGATCCGGCCCTGCAGGTAGGAGTGCAGCCCACCGGACGTGCCACCGCTGGCGACGCCGCGGGCGGCGTGGCTCACGTTGAAGATCGCGCCGGCGGTCGGCGAGCCGAAGTCGAAGTCCAGGTAGCAGACGTCGCTGCCGTGCAACGCCCGCCGGTACAGGACATTGCTGCTGGTCACCGAGCGACCGGTACCGCCCTTGTCGGAGGTCGCGAAGACGAGCACGCTAGGACTCCGCCGCGTCCTGCCGCGCCGCGATCAACAGGTCCAGCTCGCGCAGCACGGTGTGCGCCAGGGCCATCGCGCTGGCCGGCCGCTCATGCACGATGCTCCGGGCGCGCATCAGCGTGCTCTCCAGCCGTTTCAGGTCGTTGCGCAGTTGCGGGGTCTCCGGCGAGCCGTTGAGCATCTCCCGGTCGTAGAGATGGTCGGCCTCGTTCAGCTCGTCCAGCGCGATCTCGATCAGCCGGTTGCTGCGCAGCGGCGCCGCGCTCAGCACGTTCGAGGTCTGCACCAGGCACTCCACCACCCGCTCGGTGAAGTACCAGGACGGCATCTCGTGGCTCAGGTCGACGTCCGGGAAGGCCTGCTGGGCCTGGTCCCACAGGCCGACGCCGGGGCCGGTGCGCATCCGCCGGGACAGCAGGTGCTGCCAGACCGAGTCGGCGATGCCGACCACGTAGTCGCGCAGCTCGGTGCTGCGGGCCAGCCCGGACAGGCCGACCGCGCGCTTGAGCAGCAGCGCCGGGAAGTCGGTGATCAGCCAGCTCATCCCGGGGCCGAGCTTCTCCCCGCCGGTCAGCGTCAGCTGCAGGCCGGGGGAGTGCATCTCGATCGCCGGGTCCGGGATCAGCGGGCGGCGGGTGACCCGGCTGCGGCCGGCCAGGTCGTCCAGCACCCGGACGATGCGGGTCAGGTCGGCGTCCGGGGCGCGCCGCCGGATCAGCTCGGGCACCGCGATGGCGGTCACCAGCAGGCTGAAGTAGTCGGACTCCTGGCCGTCGTTGGTGCGCCAGGGGATGTCCTCCAGCGGCCACTTGCCGATGCCGAACGTGGCGATCGTGGACCAGAACCGCTGGGTGAGATCCCAGCGCAGCTGCAGCGCGGACGCCAGCCGCTGCTGCAGCGGGTTCAGCAGGCCCAGCACGCGGGTGCGCTCGGAGAACAGGTCGGCGATGCCGTCCAGGGCGACCACGGTGAAGTACAGGTAGGGCCCGACCCGGGCATACCCCTTGGGCTGGGCGCCGATCGCCTCGTCGATCTCGATCTCCGGCGCGTCGGCCACGACGCCCCAGGACCAGCCGCACTCGAACAGCGCGCTCTCGTCCTCCAGCTGCTCGGCCTGGCCGGACCCGATCGTGACGTCGCGCAGGCCGGCCCGGACCCCGGCGAGCGCCCGCTGCAGTTCGTGCACGGCCTGCCGGTCGGACTGCCCGGCCTGGTTGATGGTCCGGGTGAGCACCCGGCCCTGCGCCGAGTTCGGCAGGAACACGTTCACCGTGAAGCTGCGCAGCAGGCCCACCATGGCGGCGGTCAGCCGCTCGCTGGCCGCCGCGAACAGTTCGTCCACCTCGCGCTTGAGCGCGTCCCGGCGGACCTGGTCGCGGAACACCTTGAGGAAGCCGAGGCCGGCCAGGCAGAGCGTGACCGACATCGAGTAGGAGTCGACCACGTCCAGCGAGCGCTGGTCGGGGGTCAGGTCGGTCTCCGGGTCGGCGCTGCTGAAGTAGCTGTCGCCGGCGAAGATCGGCGTGCCGTCCGCGGTGCGGTAGGTGCGCAGGTACTCGCCGAACGCGCGGATCAGCACCTGCGGGATCTCGATGCCGTTGCCCAGCGCGGAGAGCGACTCGAGGACGTCCTCGCTGGCCTCGTTCGGGACGTCCACCTTGAAGGTGGGGACCTCGGAGTTCGGGTAGAAGATGCACAGCAGCTGCTCGGCATCGGAGATCGAGTTCGCTTTGTCCCGGCCGCCCCAGACCCAGGCCCCGTTCCGGTAGGACGCCCGCGAGGTGGCCCGCCAGATGTCCAGAAGCTGCTGCCTTGGCTGGATCCGCATCGTCCGCCCTGTCTAGAGTTATCTGGCCGCTGCTGGCTGTGCCGTGCTCAGCCGGCGCCGGCCGTCCCCATTACCAGAATCATCCCGCTGTAGCCGTCCCGTAGTGGGTTGTTTCCGGAATCGATCCGTTGCACATCAAGACTACGGCTGACGTCCTCCAGGCAGCCACGCACCGTCTCCGCGGTGACCGCGACCGCCGGGAAGCGCCGGTCGCCCACGTCGTAGCCGGTGGAGTTCTCCATGAAGGCGGCGGCGAACGGAGCGCCCGGGCGCAGCGCCGCCACGAACCGGTGCGTCGCGGCCCGGAACTCGGCCGGGCTGGAGGTCAGCGACTCGGCCACGAAGAACATGGTGCCGATGTCCCAGGCGGCGGCCGGCAGTTCGAACACGCTGCCCTGGTGCACGGTGGCGCGGTCGGCCAGCGCCTGCCGCGGGTCCGAGACCGCCTGATAGGCCGGCACGAGTTCCAGCCGCTGCCAGAACCGGTCCCAGGACGGCCCGTACGACTTGACCTCGGCGCGCAGCCATTCGGTGTTCCGGGCGGAGTATTCCCACAACGTCAACTCGGTGCAGAACGGGAGCATGGACAGCGCCGGGTACAAGTTGCTGCCGGAGCCGAGATCCAGCCCGCGGACCGACCGTTCATCCGCCGTTTCCCGTAGCCCGGCGGCCCGGTCGGCTTTCCAGAAGAAGTCGCGCACCGACTCCAGAATCTGCTGATCGTCGTGCCGGAGTTCGCGGTAGTTGTGCGCGAAGTATCCGGCCGAATCGAAATCATCCCAAGGGTAATCGGCATTATCCCCCTGGTCCCGGCCGTGACGTGGCTCCATCTGGGTTCCCTGGCTCTCGGTGGTGGGACGATGGCTGGCGGCTGCGTCGGCCGCTGACGACCGGAGACCAGCGGCCGGGTCGCTGCGATGTCGGCGGGCGGTGGTTGTGGCACCGGCGGACATCGCGGGCGAGGCAGCAGGGAAAAGGCTCACGTGAACCCGCCGTGGCGGCTCCTCGCTTGCCGGCTCCCGCATCTTGTCGCCACCTCATTCGTCGCGGGGCGCGAACAATGGCTCGGCCGGACCGTTCGCAGATCGTGTCAGCGAACACCCGGACCTAGCACAGGGTTCATCGATAATACAGGTCGGCTGCGGACGGTCGAAGCATCACGCCTGGCCAGACCGCTCGCGGTCTGCGCTGAGGGGCGCTGACCTTGGCATTTCCGGGCAGCTCCGGACGCCCGCAACGTCCGGTCGCGGACCACCCGGGGGCCGCTCCGGCACCTTTCCGCGCTGCTCGGCGGGGTTGTCCGGGGCCGGACAGTCGTAACCGCCCGCTTCACAGAGTGACGAATCACTTGCACTGTGCTTGCTAATGTGAGCGTTCCTGGGCAGGCTGCATCACGTGCGTGATACGTCACCGGAACACCCCGCTTGTCCGTGCTGGGCTGGCTGGCGGGTGGATCAGGCCCAGACCGTCACGGTTGCCGCGAGCGCACGATGATCGGCACCGGCCTCGACGTGCTGGTTCTCGGCGCCGGTGTGATCGGGCTGACCACGGCGGTGCAGCTGGCCGAGTCCGGGCTCCGGGTCGAGGTGCGGACGGCGGTGCCGCCGGAGCTGACCACCTCCGCCGCGGCCGGCGCCATCTGGGGCCTCTACCACGTGCGGCGCGAGGAGTCGGTGGTCCGGTGGAGCCGGGAGACCTTACAGACGCTGATCAAGCTGGCCGACGAACCGGCCAGCGGGGTGCGGCTGGTGCGTGGCATGGAGGCGTCCCGCACCCCGGCGGTGCTGCTGGACGGCACCGACATGCTGCCCGGCCTGCGCCGCTGCGCCCAGTCCGAGCTACCGCCCGGCTTCGCCGCCGGCTTCGAGTACACCGCGCCGCTGGTGGACATGCCGACGTACCTGCGGTACCTGACCGAGCGGCTGCAGGCGGCCGGTGGCCGGCTCCGGGTGGCGCCGGTGTCCCGGCTGGACGCCGCCGAGCACGAGGCGGCCGCGCTGGTCAACTGCACCGGCATCCGGGCCCGCGAGCTGTCCGGTGACGAGGCGGTGTACCCGGTGCGCGGCCAGGTGGTGGTGGCGGTGAACCCGGGGATCACCGACTTCTTCGCCGAGGACAGCGACACCTCCACCGAGCTGCTCTACATCCTTCCGCACGAGAACAAGGTCGTCCTCGGTGGCACCGCCGAGCCCGGCCGGTGGAGCCTGACCCCGGACCCGGCGGTGGCCCGGGCGATCGTGGCCCGGTGCGCCGAGGTGGTGCCGAGCCTGGCTACCGCGCGGGTGCTGGAGCACCGGGTCGGGCTGCGGCCCGGCCGGCCGCGGGTCCGGCTGGAGGAGGTGCGCGGGAGCAACGGCTGCCGGCTGATCCACAGCTACGGGCACGGCGGCGCCGGTGTCAGCCTGTCCTGGGGATGCGCGTTCGAGGTGTCCCGCCGGTTGCTCAGCGAGCCCTGCTGACCGGCCGCTGACCTGGTCCTCAGGCGGGCGGACGCTGGTCGGACCGGTCTGCCGGCCGAGCCGGTCGTTGGGTGGGACCGCCGGACGGGCCGGTCGGTCCGACGGGCCGGTCAGTCGGACGGGCCGGCCGGCCGGTGGGTCGGGCCGAGGTCGGCCGGGCGGAGGTCGGCCAGCGCGGCGGACAGCCGGGTGGCCGCCTCGACCAGCTGTGCCGGCTCGTAGTGCGAGTAGGACAGCCGGGCCCGGTGCGTGCCCTCGCCGGTGACGTAGCAGCGTGCGCCGGCCAGGAAGCCGACGCCGTGCCGGTGCGCGGCCTCGGCCAGCCGGTCGGCCGGGGCCCAGCCGGGCAGCTCCAGCCAGAGGAACCAGCCGCCGTCCGGGCGCTCGAACCGGACCGCGGGCAGCGACTCGCGCACCGCCCCGGCCAGCGCGTCCCGGCCGGCCCGGTACTCGGCCAGGACCCGGGCCAGGTGCCGGTCGTACCCGCCGGACCCGCCGAAGGTCGCCATCGCCAGCGCGGTGGTGTGGTTGACCCCGCCGCCGGAGTCGATCACGCCGCGGCCGGCCAGCGTCCCGGTCAGCTCCGGTGCCCCGGTGAGGAAGCCCAGCCGGAGCCCGGGCGCGACCGACTTCGCGAACGACCCGATCCGGACCACCGCACCCGGCTCGGCCTGGCTCCACAGCGAGGGCGGAGCGGTCGCCGGCGGGAAGGCCAGCTCCCGGTAGGTGTCGTCCTCCACGACGGTCAGCCCGGTGCGGGCGGCCAGCTCGACCAGCGCGGCCCGGCGGTCGGCCGGCAGGCTGCGGCCGGTCGGGTTGCCGAACGTCGGCACCAGGTAGAGCAGCGGCACCCGCCGGCCCTGCGACCGCAGCCGGTCGAGCAGCGCGGCGGTGCCGGCCGGGTCGATCCCGGCGGCGTCCGCCGGCGCCGCGACGACCTCGACGCGATGGTCGGCGATCACCCGCAGTGCCAGGTGATAGGTGGGCGAGTCGACCAGCACCACGTCACCGGGCCGGGCCAGCACCGTGCAGGTCAGGTCGAGTGCGTGCGACGCCCCGGCGGTGACGAACAGCTCGGCTGCCGCCGGCGCCCGCCCGTCGATCCGACCCAGCCGCTCGGCCAGCCAGTCGGTCAGCGGTCCCGGCCCGGGGTTGTGTCCGTAGGCCAGCGCCAACCCGCCGTACCGGGTGAGCGCGGCCCCGGTCGCAGCGGCCCATTCCGGCAGCGGCAACAGCGCCGGGTTCGGGTAGCCCCAGCCCAGGTTGAGCACGGCGTCATCGGGCACGTACTGGGCGATCGGCAGCTGGGCTGGTGTGGGCACGGCCGCATCGTCGCCGCGCCGCCGGCCACCCGGCAACTCGGCCGCCACCCCGGCGCCGCGCCCGGGGCCGGGGATGACCCCGGCCCGGGCGCCGTCCGGCTGTTCGCCCGTCCTACCGTCCCGCCGTCCGGTCCGGCCGTCCCGCCGTCCGGTCCAGCCGTCAGCCGTCGGTCCAGCCGCTACCGCCTGCCGTCCCGGCCGTCCAGCCGGCCTGCCGTCCGGCCGGCCGGCCGGCCAGCCCGGCCAGCCCGGCCAGCCCGGCCTACGAGCCGGGGATGCCGTTCGCTGGTGCCTGCGCCGGGGCGACGGTGACCGGGGTGATCGCACCGTCGGCGTTGTCGGTGACCTGCGGCTGGCCCTGCGGGACGCCGGCACCCTTCTGGATCACCGCGATCTGCACCCCGGTGTAGCCGCCATGCGAGTCGGCGCTGAACCGGAACGGGGTCAGGCCAGGCCCGGTCATCCCGCCCTTCTCCAGCGCGTCGACGATGCTCTGCCGGGTCGGGTTCCTGCCGGCGGCCTGCAGTGCCTGCGCGAACGTGTACGCCTGCGACATGCCGAACAGCACGTTGCCGTCGAACGGCAGCTTCGGCAGGTAGTTGTCGTGCACCTTCTTGAACAGCGCGACCCAGCTGTTGCTGCTGTCGCCGAGGGCGGGCAGGTAGGTGTCGGTGATGATGCCCTCGATCAGGTCGTTGCCCTTGACCGAGGCGCCGGCCTGCTTGGCGAAGCTTTCCAGCAGCCCGCTGAGCGTGATCGGGTCGGAGCCCACGTTGCTGACCACCATCGTCGGGCTGATCCCGGCCTTCAGCGCGCCGAGCCGGAACAGCGCGGTGTACGCGGGGATCGTGAACAGCACGACCACGTCCGGCTTGGCCTGCGCGATGGCCGACATCTGCGGGGCGATGTCGGTGTTGCCCGGGGTGTACTTCTGCCGGCTGACCACGTCCGAGCCGGGGATGTACTTGTCCAGGCCGGCCACGCCGTCGGCGCCGAAGTCATCGTCCTGGTAGAAGTAGGCGACCTTCTTGCCGGCCAGGTTCATCTTCACGTACTGGCCGAGGATCTTGCCCTCGACGGTGTAATCCGGCTGGTAGCCGAAGGTGTACGGGTGCTCCTTGGGCTGGTCCCAGCACCGGCAGCCGGACGAGACGAACAGGTCCGGCACCCGGGAGCTGTTCAGGAAGTCGACAACCTTGGTGTGGGTGGGCGTGCCGAGCCCGCCGAAGATGGCAAAGACCTTGTCCTGCAACACCAACTGCTTGGTCACGGTGACCGTCTGGGTCGGGTTGTAGGCGTCGTCCAGATACTTGTAGTCGATCTTGCGGCCGTTGATGCCGCCGCTGGAGTTGATGTAGTCGAAGTAGGCCCGGGCGGCCGGCGCGATCTCGCTGTATCCCGGCGCGGCTGGCCCGGTCAGCGGCTGGTGGCTGCCGATCGTCACGGTGGTCGCGGTGATTCCCGGCGCGCTGGCGGTGTTCGCGCCGCTATTCCCGCCGCTGTCGTCGTTGCTGCCACCGCAGGCACTGGCGGCCAGCGCCAGCGCAGCGACCGTGGCTCCCACCCGCAGCATCGTCCGCGCCGTCATGAGGCCTCCTCAATCCGAATGCCATTCGGTTCCGCTGAAACTAGTGAGGCAAATCCTTCTTGGCGAGGTTCGTTACCGTCCCGTAATGGTTGGTGGCCGGGACGGGCCGCGCAGCAGTCGGGCCAGCCGGACCAGCGCGCCCTGCAGTCCCGCCGGGAAGCCGAGGATGACGGCCACCAGCACCACGCCGTACAGGGCAAGGGGCAGGTTCGCGTAGATGTCGCGGGACAGGTCCAACTGCTGGGCCAGGTCCGCCGACCAACCCGGCAGCAGTACCAGCAGGATCGAGCCGTAGACCGCGCCGGCCAGGCTGCCCAGCCCGCCGATCACCACCACCGCGAGCAGTTGGAACGAGACCGTCAGCTGGAACGCGCCGGGCGCCGCCAGGCTGTTGACGAACGCCAGCAGCCCGCCGGCCAACCCCGCGCAGGCGGCGCTGATCACGAACGCCAGGATCTGGGTGCGGGCCACGCTCACCCCGGCCAGGGACGCGGCCACCTCGTCGTCCCGGACCGCGCGCATGTGCCGGCCGATCCGGCCGGACTGCAGGTTCGCCAGCAGCAGCAGGGTGAGCACCAGGCACAGCCCGCAGATCCAGGCCTGCCAGCGCTCCAGCGGGAACGTCTCGCCCAGCCGCAGCGGCGGCGGTTTGGTGGCGACGCTGAGGCCGTTGCCGCCGCCGAGTTGCTCGCGCAGCCCGCGGTAGTCGGCCAGCGCCGGCAGCCCGACCGCGAACGCCAGCGTGGCGCCGGCCAGGTACGGCCCGCGCAGCCGGGCGGCGGCCGCCCCGACCAGCGCGCCGGCCACCGCGGTGAACAGGGTGCTGACGATCAGCACGACACCGAGCGGCCAGTCCTCCCGGTGGATCAGCAGCAGGGCGGTGGTGTATGCGCCGACCGCCATGAACGCGCCCTGGCCGAGTGAGATCTGGCCGCTGGAACCGGTCAGCACGGTGAGCCCGGCGGCGGCGATCGCGGTGTAGGCGATGGTGGCGATCTGCAGGTTCCGGTACGGGTCCACCGAGATGGTCAGCAGGTAGAGGGCCAGCCCGCCGACGACCGTCCAGGCCAGGTGCTTGCGCAGGGTCGCCCAGCGGCTGCGCCGGCCGGGCCGGCCCAGGTCGATGCTGTCGGCCCCGGCCTCGGCGGCCATCAGACCCGCCGCTCGCCGGTCGAGCCGAACAAGCCGGCCGGACGGACCATCAGCACCGCGATCAGCACCACCAGCGCGCCCAGGGTGACCACGTTCGAACCGGCGTACCCGGACAGGTAGCTCAGCGCCAGACCGAGCAGCAGCCCGCCGACCACCGCGCCGAGCGGGCTGTCCAACCCGCCGATCACCGCGGCGGTGAAGCCGAAGACCAGCGTCGCGTCGAACTGGTTCGGCCCGACGAACGTGCTCGGCGCGACCAGAATCCCGGCCAGCGCGCCGACCGCCGCGGCCAGCGCCCAGCCGATGGTGAGCGTGCGGGCCACCCGGACGCCGAGCAGCCGGGCCACCTCCGGGGCGAAGGCGGCGGCCCGCATCCGCAGTCCGAGCGCGCTGCGCCGGAACAGCACCGCAAGACCGGCCATCACCACCAGCACGGCCAGCACGGTGAACAGGTCGGCCGGCGAGAACAGCAGCCGCCGGTCGCCGGCCTGGTAGCCGCGGATGTCGAAGGCCGGCGAGAACGACCGCGGGGTCCCGCCGTAGATCATCCCGGCGAGCGCCTGCAGGAACACCAGCAGGCCGAGCGTGACGATCACCGCGTTCAGCGGCGGCTTGTTCTCCACCGGCCGGATCAGCACCCGCTCGGCCACCGCGCCGATCAGCAGCCCGGCCAGCACCGCGACCAGCAGCGCCAGCCAGTACGACCCGCCGCGGTGCACGATCGAATAGGCGATGAACGTGGTGATCATCGCCATCCCGCCCTGGGCGAAGTTCACCACCCGGGTGCTCCGCCAGATCAGCACCAGGGAGAGCGCCAGCGCCGCGTACACCATGCCGTTGGCGGTGCCGGCCAGGGTCAGGTCAACGAATCGACTCACCAGCCACCCTTTCTCGTCCGGTTTCTCGTCCGGGTCCGAAGCCAGCCGGCAGCCGGCTAGAAGCCGAGGTACGCGTGCCGCAGCCGCTCGTCCGCGGCCAGTTCGGCGGCGTCCGACTCGGCCACCACCCGGCCCAGGTTGAGCACCACGCCGCGGTCGGCGATGGACAGCGCGCTGCGCGCGTTCTGCTCGACCAGCACGACGGTCAGCCCGTCGTCCGCGCGCAGCCGGCGCAGCACGGCCATGATCTGCGCGGTCACCCGCGGGGCCAGCCCGAGCGAGGGCTCGTCCAGCAGCAGCAGCCGGGGCCGGCCCATCAGCGCCCGGCCGAGCGCGAGCATCTGCCGCTCCCCACCGGACAGCGTCTGCGCGGCCCGGGCCCGCCGCTCCGCCAGCAGCGGAAACATCTCGTAGGTCTGGGCCAGGTCGGCGCGCAGCCCCGGCCGGTCCCGGCGCCAGAGCCCGCCCAGGCGCAGGTTCTCCTCCACGGTCAGCTCGGTGATCACGCCCCGGCCTTCCGGGACGTGCCCGAGCCCGCGCCGGACGAGGTCCTCCGGCGCCAGCCTGGTGACCAGCTCGCCGTCCAGCCGGACCTCGCCGGCGCGCGGCCGGACCAGCCCGTTCACGGTGCGCAGCAGCGTCGTCTTGCCGGCCCCGTTGGCGCCCAGGACCGCGGTGATGCTGCCGGCCGGCGCGGTCAGGTTCACCCCGTCCAGCGCGCGGACCGCGCCGTACATCGTCTGCAGCCCCTCGACCTCAAGCACCGGCGCTCCGCTCCCCGGCCGGTTCCGCCGGCTCGGCCGGTTCCGCCGGCTCGGCCGGTTCCGCCGGCTCGGCCGGTTCCGCCGGCTGGGCCGGCTCGGCGGGCGGGGCGGCCGGTGCCGGCCCGGGGTCGGTGGCCAGTTCGGTGATCGGGCCGGCGGAGTCTTCGACGGTGGCGCCGAGATATGCCTCGACGACTGCCGGGTCGGTGCGGACGGTGTCCGGCGGACCGGTGGCGATGACCTTGCCGAAGTCGAGCACGACCACCTCGTCGCAGACGCTCATCACCAGGTCGACGTGGTGCTCGACCAGCATCACCGACATGTCCGCGCGCAGCCGGCGGACCAGGTCGGCCAGCTCCGCGGTCTCGTCCCCGGACAGGCCGGCGGCCGGCTCGTCCAGCAGCAGCAGCTTGGGTTCGGCGACCAGCGCGCGGGCCAGCGCGACCCGCTTCTGCACCCCGTACGGCAGCTCGCCGCAGCGCCGGCCGGCGGCGTCGGCGATGTTCAGGGCGGACAGCGTGGCCATCGCCCGGTCCCGCAGCCGGTACTCGTCAGCGTCCGCGGTGGGCAGCGCGAGCAGGTTGCCGACCAGCCCGGACCGGGCCTTGCTGGCCGCGCCGACCATCACGTTCTGCACCGCGGTGAGGTGCCCGAACAGGCCCAGCCCCTGCAGCGTGCGGGCGATGCCGAGGCCGGCGAGCTGGTGCGGGCGGACCCGGCGCAACGGCCGGCCCTGCCAGCGCACGCTGCCCCCGCTGGCCCGGACGAAGCCGCAGACCACGTTGAACAGCGTGGTCTTGCCGGCGCCGTTGGGCCCGATCAGGCCGAGCACCTGCCCGGACCGGACCGTCAGCGAGACGTTGTCGAGTGCGTGCAGACCGCCGAACGCCACGGTCAGCCGGTCGACCTCGAGCAGCGGCCGGTCGGCCGACATCGGCATCACCCCAGAACCGAACCGCATTCGGATGCGGGAGGTTACCGCGCCCAGCCCTGCTTGGACACCCCCGCCGGCCACCGGCCCGGCCGGCTACCGACGGGCCTGGCCACCGGCAAGGCTGGCCACCGGCCTGGCCTGGCTACCAGCCTGGCCCGGCCACCGGCTTGGCCTGGCCTGGCTACCGGTCGGGGTGGCTACAGGTCGGGTAGGGCGAGGCGGCCGATCAGCTCGATCACGTCCTCGGCCAGTTGATGCGCCGCCCGTTCCGAGCTCTGCACCGCGACCTCGCGGCCGGCCTCGCTGATCACCGTGGTCAGCACCAGGGTGAGCGCCTCGCCGAGGCGGTGCTTGCCGCCGTCATGGCCGAGCAGCGCCCCGTTGCGGCGGACCCAGGCGCGGAACCGGCGCCGGGCCACCAGTTCGAAACCGGGCGGGCCACCGCCGGGCAGGAACAGCCGGGCCACGTCCCGGTCCTCCCAGCAGCCGTACAGGTAGCCGCGGGTGCCGGCCAGGAACAGGCCCAGCTCGCCCGGTACGCCGGCGGTCCGGGCGTCCCGCACCGCGGCGGCGGCCCGGGCCTCCTGCCGGGACTGGTACTCGTCGAACAGCGCCAGGTAGAGATCGGCCTTGCCGCCGAAGTGGTGGTAGAGGCTGCCGACGCTGGCACCGGCCCGGCCGACCACGTCGGTCACGTTCGCCTCGGCGAAGCCGGACGCCGCGAACACCTCAAGGGCCGCCTGCAGCAGCGCGGCCCGGGTCTGCAGCGCGCGGTCGCTCGGGACGGACACCACCGCGGGACCCCCTTTCCCCGATTGCACAGTCTGCCCGATGGATCCCGCTTGGATCCCGCCTCATCGCGCCTCATCGCGCGGCTTCCGCCGCCGGCGGCGACCCGCTGGCAGCGCTCAGCGCCGGCCGGGGCCGGCCGATAGGTCCATCGGGCGAATCACGAGGCGGCGCGACGGGTAGCCGGTCAGGGACGGATGGTGGGCACTGTGCACACGCCGGTGGATACCGGGCAGGTGCCCAACGCCAACCCGGCCGGTCCGGACGCCTCCGGGTGGCCCTGGGCCCGCGGCCGCCGGCCGGACTGGGCGCTGGCGGTGTCCGTCCTGCTCACCGGGGTGTCGCTGGCCTGGTTTCTGGTCGACTTCGGCGCCGGCCGGTCGGTGGGCCCGCTGCTGCTGCTCTGGGCGGTGCAGCCGGTCGTGGCCGGCCTGGCCGCGGTCGCGCTCTGGCGGGCCGGCGCCAGCCCCGGGCTGAACCGGGGCGCCGTCCGCTTCTGGCGCACGCTGGCCATCGCGAATACCGTGGTCGGGCTGGCGACGGTGGCCAATGCCTACGACGCGATATATGCGACGGGGCGGCCGTCGCAGCAGATGGGCCCGCTCACCGCCGGCCTCTACAGCCTCTCGCTGCTGCTGGCGATCTGGACGCTGTGCCGGTTGCCGATGGGCGCCACCAGCCGGGTGGAGCGGCTGACGATCCTGCTGGACGCGGGCACGGTGGTGCTCGCCGGCGGCGTGTTCCTGTGGACCTTCGTCGGCGGGCCGGCGGCACGCCAGCAGGCCGACAGCCTGCGACCGCTGGTCACCGGGCTGTCCATCACCATGCTGCCGCTGGTGGTGATGTTCGGGCTGGCCAAGGTGGCACTGGCCGGCGCCAACCTGGTCGATACCGGCGCGCTGAAGCGGCTCGGCGTGGCCATGGTGATCGGCAGCGTCGGGTCGGCGCCGGCGCCGCTGCTGGCCGACCGGCCGTACCTGAACGTCGGCTGCTACGTGACGCCGGCGGTCTGCGTGTTCATGCTGCTGGGTGCCCGGCGGCAGGTGGCGGCCGCCCGGCGGCCGGATCGGCGGGCCGCCGGGGCGCGGGCGGGCCGGCGCGGCCGGCGCACCTTCAGCGTGCTGCCGTACGTCGCGATCGCGGCCACCGACGCGCTGCTCTTCGTACCCGGGCACCAGCGGGGTCTGGTGGTGTCGGCGGGCGCGGTCGGCCTGACCGCCCTGGTGGTCGCCCGGCAGCTGGTCGCGTTCGGGGAGAACGGCCGGCTGGTGACCCGGCTGGACCACGGGGCGTCCCACGACTCGCTGACCCAGCTGGCCAACCGGGTGCTGCTCAACGAGCGGCTGATCGAGGCGCTGAGCCGGTGTGACGCCGAGCGGCCGGTGACCGTGATCCTGATCGACCTGGACGACTTCAAGATGGTCAACGACGCGCTCGGACACGGCATCGGGGACGCGCTGCTGGTCGAGGTGGCCGGCCGGCTGGCCGGCAGCGTTCGGGCGGACGACACGGTGGCCCGGCTCGGCGGCGACGAGTTCGCGGTGGTGCTGGACGGCGCCACCCGGGCCGAGGCGGACCACACCGCCAACCGGATGCTGGCCGCGCTCTCCCCGCCGGTGCTGGCCGGCGGGCACGAGCTGCTGGTCCGGGCCAGCCTGGGCATCGCCGACGGCGCGACCACCGACGAAGCGGCCGAACTGCTGCGCCGCGCGGACGTGGCGATGTACGCGGCGAAGGCGCACGGCGGCAGCCGGTACGCGCACTACACGCCGGAGCTGAACCTCGGCCTGGCCGAGCAGCCGCGGGTCGGCGCCGAGCTGCGGCAGGCCATCGACGAGGGCCAGCTGCGGCTGGTCTACCAGCCGCTGGTGTCACTGCAGGACGGCACGATCACCGGGGTGGAGGCACTGGTCCGCTGGGCGCACCCGACCCGGGGGCTGCTCGCGCCGGCCACGTTCATCCCGGTCGCCGAGCGGACCGGCCTGATCGTGCCGCTGGGCCGCTGGGTGCTGCGCCAGGCGTGCCGGCAGGCCGCCCGCTGGACCGCGGAGTTCGGCCCGGCCGCACCGAACCGGCTGAACGTGAACGTGTCCGCGGCGCAGCTGCTCGAACCCGGCTTCACCAACGAGGTCGCCACGGCGCTGGCCGACTCGGGGCTGCCGCCGCACCGGCTCACCCTGGAGATCACCGAGACGATGGCCGCCATGCTGCTCGGCACCGAGCCGCACCTGCCCGCGCTGCGCGCCCTGGGCGTCCGGATCGCGCTGGATGACTTCGGCACCGGCCAGTCCACGCTCAGCCTGCTGCAGACCTGCCCGGTGGACGAGCTGAAGCTGGACCGCACCTTCACCCAGGCCGAGCCGATGCCGCACCAGGCCACGGTGGCCGCCGCGGTCGCCCACCTCGGGTCCGCGTTCGGGCTGGACCTGGTCGCCGAGGGGGTGGAGACCGAGGCCCAGGCCGACCGGCTGCGCGCGCTCGGCTACCGGGTCGCGCAGGGCTACCACCTGGGCCGGCCGGTGCCGGCCGACGCGATCGGCGAGATGGTCCGGCGGGCCGCCCTGCCGGTCAGCGGCTGACCTCGCCCGGCCGGGCCCGGCCGGGCCAAGGTCGGGCCGAGGCTGGGCCAGGGCCAGGGCCGGGGCCAGGGCCGGGGCCAGGGCCGGGGCCAGGGCCGGGCCGGGGCCGGGCCGAGGGCCGGGCCGGAGCCGGTGGCCGACCGCCGGGAGGGACGTCAACGCAGTTCGGCCGTGATGTCGGGCACCTGGCGGTAGACCGCCGGCGGTGGCCGGGTGTAGCCGGTGTCGGCCTGCAGCGGCGGCAACTTCAGCGGCTTCGGCCGGGTGCCGCGGTAGGGCACCTGCCCGAGCAGGTGGGTGATCAGGTTGAGCCGGGCCGCCCGCTTGTCGTCGGCCTCCACCACGTACCAGGGCGAGATGGGCGTATCGGTGTGCGCGAACATCTCGTCCTTCGCCTGCGAG
>Ga0307499_10000190_pt1 | contig 22683 bp, 12 predicted proteins | sample 13_S_MG_FD_201363 | JGI IMG/M metagenome (GOLD analysis project Ga0307499, IMG submission 201363) | Soil microbial communities from Populus trichocarpa stands in riparian zone in the Pacific Northwest, United States - 13_S | ecosystem: Environmental > Terrestrial > Soil > Riparian zone > Trees... | reverse complement strand
GGCGTAGTTCTGCCGGGGGCGGAGCGGGGGGCGGGGCCCGCCCCCGGGGGGTTGGTAGGGGGCGCCGCGCCGATCTGGACCGGTCCTAGCTCACGGTGCCGATCGCGATCGAGCCGTGGCCGACCACCGCGCCCTGGTCGGTGACGACGTTCATGTCACCGAACAGGGTCCGGCCCGCGGGCGGGACGGACGAGACGACGACCGAGCCGGTGACCGAGGTGCTGGCCCCGTTGGACAGCGCGGTGATCGCGCTGGACGTGGTCACCGAGCCGAGCGCCGGGGCGAAGAACACGTCCCGGTAGTCGTACTGGGTGGTGCCCGCCGGCACCGCGAAGCCGACCACCTCGACCGTGTATTCGCCCGCCGCCGGGTTCAGCAGCGTCACCGATTCCTCGGAGTCGCTGTCGGCGTCCGACCCGACCTGCACGCCGTCCCGGAAGACGGTGAGGTCCAGGTCGGCACCCGGGTCGCTGGGGTTGCCGATCGTGACGTCCAGCCGGGACGCGCCGGCCGGCACGGTCAGCGCGAACGTGCTGGTCTCGTCGGCCGCGATCGTCGGGCGCGCGGTCACCGAGCTGCCCAGCGGGCCGCCCTGAGCGTGCACCCGGACCGGGCCGAACGCGTTGCGCAGCGTCCAGCTGAGCGGGGCCGGCGTGCCCACCGTCACCGCCGGCAGGGTGGTGGTCGCCGGGTTGACCGTGACGCCCTGGATGGCGGCGGTCAGCTGGAACGGGTTCTGCAGCAGCGGTGAGGTGCGCCGGGACTCCACTTCCAGCTCCCAGACGCCGGGCATCGGGTTCAGGTACGCCCGGGACGTCGGGTTGCACGCGGCGGCGTCGGAGAAGTTGCTGTAGCAGACCAGGCTGGACGATTCCTCGATGTGCAGGCCCAGCGGGTTGATCGCGATCCACCGGGTCTGCTGCCCGGTGGCCAGCCCGGCGAGGTTGACCTGCAGCGCCGCGGCGCCCACCGGCACCGTGACGAAGTAGGACTTGTACAGGTTGCGGTCGACCCGGCCGCTGGTCCCGAACGTGAAGTTCGGCGTCGCCGGAGCGTTCGACACGATCACGGTGTGCATCGACTCGGCGTCGACCGTCGAGGTGAGCGGGTCGTCGATGCGCAGCAGCGCGCCGTGCACGCCGACCGCGGCGTTGGCCCGCACGGTGATCGTGACCGGCCGGTTCAGCGGCAGCAGCACCAGGCCCGGCGAACTGAACGTGCCGTCGTTGCCGACCCAGCGCAGCGTGTGCAGCAGCGGCAGGTTCGGCCCGGTGGTCCGGGTGATCGTGACCGGGTACGACTTCGTCTGGCCGGCCCGCTGACCGCCCTCGGCCGGCGTGCACCGGTTGTAGATGCCGGTGCCGCGGTTGGGGGTGGCGAGGAAGCCGGACAGCGGCGTGCAGACCGGCGCATCGACCGTGTAACCACGGGGGGCGATGTTGCCGTGGGACAGCAGCGACCAGGTGCCCGGGACGTCGTAGAGCCCGTTGCCCTGGCCGTCCGCGGGGGCGCCGGGGATCCAGTTGGCCGCGGTGTAGAGGGCCCGGCGCAGCTGCGCCGGGGCGATGCTGCGGCCGGTCGCCTTGGCCGCCGAGAGCAGCAGCGCGGTCGCGCCGGTGGCCTGCGGCGAGGCCATCGAGGTGCCCTGCAGGAATCCGAGGCCGGGCGGCAGGTCGTAGCCCGCCTCAGCCACCGGGGCGCCGTCCAGCCACATCGGGAAGGTCGAGATCGCCGCGCCCGGGGCGGTGATGTTCGGCTTGAAGCCGCCGTCCTCGCGCGGCCCGCGGCCGGAGAAGTTCAGCAGCTGGTAGGGGGTGCGGGTGACCGAGCCGTAGTCGGCCAGCCAGGTCTGCTGGCTGATGCTGGCGGCGACGCTGACCACGTCGGTGGCCACCGCCGGGTCGCCGGCCGTGTTGGTGCCCGGACCGTCGTTGCCGGCCGAGAAGATCAGCTGGACGCCGAAGTCGCGGATCAGCCGGTTGTACAGCTCGGCCTGGGCGTTGTTGCCGTCGTTCAGCGCCGGCAACCCGCCGATGGACATGTTCACCACGTCCACGTGCCGGTTGGTGACCAGGTCGACCATGCCGTCGGTGAGCGCGGCGTTGGTGCAGCCGGCGGAGAACAGGCAGGCCCGGGCCGAGACGATCTTGGCGCCCGGGGCGGCACCGTCGAGGTTCCGGTTGCCGAGCATGTTCTCGGCGGCGGTGATGCCGGCGACGTGCGAGCCGTGCGCGTCCGAGACGATGCCGATGTTGACGAAGTCGGCGACGCCGGGCAGGCCGAGCGGGCTGGTGTCGACGTCCTCGCGGTACTCGACCGTGAACGGGGCGGACTCGTGCACCGGGGTCGCCGGGTTGTCCGTGCCGAAGTGGCCGATGTCGAACTTCTCCTTGTACGGCCGCATGACCGGATCGTCGGTGAAGTTGAGGTTCTGGTTGACGTCCACCCGGATGTCGTGGCTGACCGGGTCGTAGAGGATGCCCCAGCGGTCGGTGGTGTCGCCGTCGCGGTTCACGTCGCTGCCGAACTCACTGCCCGCGGTGGTGGTCTCGGCGAACCGGTTGATCTGCCAGTTGCCCGGCGGCGCGGTCCAGGTGGAGCCGGCGAACGTGAACGTCGGGCCGGTCACCGGGGTGATCATGGCGCGCCAGGTCGCGTCCCCGTCGAAGACCGGGTCGGTCGCGGTGACCCAGTCGACGATCTTGCGCTCGCCGGTGGAGGTCCGCTGCAGCGCGGGGTTGTCCACGTCGACGCCGGTGTCCAGGATGCCGACCGTGATGCCGCGGCCGTCCCAGGTCGGGTGCTGCTGCTTGAACGCGACGGCGCCGGTGTCGGCGGTCGGCATGAACGGGTTGGCGGCCGGGGTGCGCGGGCCGGGGCCGGACGTCGGCTGCTGCGGCCCGGAGTTGTGCCCGGGCCGGCTCTCCGCCCGGTCCCGGGGCAGCGGGATCGTCTCGTTCAGGTCGACCGCGGTGATGTCCGGCAGTGCGGCGGCCTTCCGGACGGCCGCGGTCGGCACGCTGACCCGGACATAGCCGACCGAGTCGACCCGCTTGCCGATGATGCCGCCGAGCTTGGTCAGTCCGGTGACCACGTTGCTGGTCCGGCCGCTGTCGGCGGCGACCAACATGGTGACCCGCGGTTCGTGCTTGGCCTCGGCGGCTGCCAGCAGCTCATGGTCGCGGCTGCCGAGCACGTCGCCGGCCGGCTTGGGTAAGCCATTGGGATCCGATGGGCCTGCGCTGGCGGCGGTGACGCCCGCGGTCGCCATGACGCCGACCGTCAGGCCGGCCGCCATGGCGGCGGCGAGTCCTCGCCGAGCCCAGATCGAGAGTGGTCTCAAGTGCCGGTCCTCCGGGTGGAAAGGGCCCTTGGTTCAAGGGCGCACGGTGGATGCATCATTCGCGCCAGGACCAGTAGATGTCACGACAAGGCCACCGTCGTAATCAGTCTGTGACAGGACGTGGCCGGCCCGGCGCCCGGTGGGGTAGCTCAGGCGGGCGCCGACCCGGCCGGGGCCGGCCTCCGGAGCCGGCCGCTGGAGCCGGTCGCTAGAACCGGCCTCCGGAGCCGGTCGTTGGAGCCGGCCGCCGGAGCCGGGCCGCTGAAGCCGGCCGCTGGAGCCGGCCTCCGGAGCCGGCTGCTGGAGGTCGGTTGGAGCCGGCCGGCGGAGGGGGCGTCAGGCGCGGCGGCGGACGACGAGCAGCACCGTGAGTGCGGCCAGCACCGCGGCCACGCCGGCGGCGGCGAGCAGCAGCGGGGTGCGGTCCGGCCGGGCCGCGGCGACCAGGTCGGTGGCGACCGGCGGCTGGCTGGTCGGCTGGGTCGCCGGCAGCGCGCCGGGCTGCGCGGTCGGCGTGGCCGGCCCGGCCGGGGCGCTCGGCGTGGCCGGTGGGGTGGTGGTCCGGGCCGGCGCCCGGGATGGCGTGCTGGCCGGCCTGCTGGCCGGCGGCCTGGTGCTGGTGCTGCCGCCGCCGGTGGCCGGCTTCGCGGCCGGGAAGACCACGTCCGAGCACGAGTAGTAGGTGTCCGACGTGCTGGAGTTCTGCCAGACCGTGTAGATGATGTGCCGGCCGGACTTGCGCGGCAGCTTCGCGGTGAACGAGTACGCCCCGCCGCTGACGGCCGGGTTCGTCACCGTGAAGAACGGCGCCGACTCCAGCATCGCCCAGGTCAGCGCCCTGGTCGGCCGGTAGCCGTCCCGGGTCACGTACAGCCGGAAGGTGCCGGCGTGCGCGATCGTCGTCCGGTAGGCGAACCGGAACGCGGTGCCGGACGGCAGTTGCGTGCTCGGCCAGTCGGTGCGCGGCAGGTCCAGGCCGCGGAACGCGGACAGCCCGCCGCTGCACAGCTTCCCGTCCGGGATCAACTGCTTGTCCCGGCCGGCGATGCCCGGCACCCGGATCTCGTCCCAGTCGGCGAACGACTGCCGCCCGCTGGCCGACCGGGCGGCCTGGCAGGCGGCCGAGCCGGCCCGGGAGCCGCCCTCGGTGCCGCAGGCGTAGACGCGGCTGACCGGGTTGCTCATCGCCCCGTGCGCGCTGGCCGGGCTGGCCGCCACCGCTCCGAGCAGGAAAACGAACAGGCCGCCGGCGCTCAGCACGGCGGCCCTGCGGTGCGCGTACACCTTGGTGGAGCCTCCCTCGGATCGGTTCGGCCGACCGCACCCAGCCCTGCCCCGCCGGCCGGGTCGGCCCGCACCTGGAACTACACGGACCGGGCCCGGCCCGGGTTCAACCCGGGCCGCCGCACCGCGGCCGGCTGGCGATCTGAGGGGCGCCGCCGGGCGGTTGTTGGGGGACAATGGCCGGCATGGCGAACATCGGTGAGCCGGTGCGTGAAGGCGAGTGGCCGGAGTTCGAGCCGGCCGATCTGCCGCCGGCACAGGAGCCCGCGGCCCCCCGTCCGGAGCCGGTCCCGGCCCCCGGATGAGCGTCATCGGCTTCCGCCGCTGGCGGGTCTCCTCGGCCGGCGACCTGGTCGGCCTCGGGGTGCCGCACGTGTGGGAGTCCGGGGCGCAGACGGCGATCTGCCGCGGCCTGGACGGGGTGGGCTTCGGCAACTGCGCGCCGTTCCGGGTCTGGCCCGGGCACCAGGTGCCGGCGCTGCGGTCCCGGTGCGGGATCTGGGCGCACCGGGAGCCGATCCGGGCGTGCCAGTGTGGCGACCCGGGCTCGCCGGCGCACGGCGTGGTCGGCGCGGTCCGGCTCTGGGGCCGGTACGTGGAGCATGAGACCGGCTGGCGGGCCGAGCACGCCCGGGTGGTCGCGCTGGTCGACTTCACCGGCCGGGTCGGCCCGGGCTACGACGCCCCGCGCTACCCCGACCTGGCCTCGATGTACGGCGAGTGGGCGGCCGGCACGGCCGGCTGGGCGGCCGGTGAGGGCGCCGTCTGGTGCGATCCGGATCTGGCCATGCCGGCGGCGATCAGCTTCGTCCAGTACGCCGTCCAGGTCGGCGCCGACCTGCAGCGGACGGTGGCGCGTACCAACGCGGTGGTGCAGGCCGGGGTGAAGCCGGTGCTCGACTGGCTGGCCCGGCTCGCCGACGGCAGCACCCGGCCGGGCCCGCCCGCCGCGGCGCCGCCGCGCGACCGGCCGGAGCCGCCGAGCGGTTCGGCCTGACCGGCGGGTCGGGTGGGGGGTGCTCGACACCTGGTGGCGGGTCGGGTACGACTGCCGGTTGTGACGAGTGACCGGCCCCGGCGGCCGGCGGACATGGCCGGCTCGGCGCGGGCCCGGGTGGCCCTGGTCGGCCTGGTCGGGCTCCTCGCCGGGGTGCTCACCTCGATGCTCGGCCCCTGGCAGCTCGGGCCGCAGTTGGGCTGGGAGATCGCGGCGGCCGGCTACGTGGCCTGGGAGTGGCTGACCGTGCACCGGCTGGACGCCGAGGCGACCGCGGTCCGGGCCGGCCGGGAGGACCCGGGGCAGGCCACCGCCGACGCGGTGCTGCTGCTGGCCAGCGTGGCCAGCCTGGGCGCGGTCGGGCTGGTGATCGCCAGCACCGGGTCGCAGAGCGGGGCCACCGCGGTGGTGCAGATCGCGCTGGCGCTGGCCAGCGTGGTGGCGTCCTGGGCGGTGGTGCACGTGGTCTTCATGCTGCGCTACGCCCGGCTGTACTACGTCGGCCCGGACGGCGGGGTCGACTTCAACCAGGACGAGAAACCCACCTACCTGGACTTCGCCTACCTGGCGTTCACCATCGGGATGACGTTCCAGGTCTCCGACACCGAGTTCACCAACAGCCGGATGCGGGCGGTGGCGCTGCGGCACGCGCTGCTCTCGTACCTGTTCGGCGCGGTCATCCTGGCCAGCACGATCAACCTGGTGGCCGGGCTGGGCCGCTGAGCCGGTGCCCCGGCTGATCTCAAGCCGGCCCCAGGGCCGGCCCCCAGCGGCGCCGGCCCGGCCCGGCGCCGCCAGGTCAGCCGTCTGTCAGGTGAGCACCGCCCAGGCCCGGGTGATGATCTGCTGCACCTTGCCGCCGTTGCCGTCGGTCGCGACCACCTTGACCGAGACGAAGCCGTCCGACCTGTGCGGGCGCGGCAGCAGCACCCGGAACTGTCCATTGTGGCCGGTCCGGAGCACCGGCGCGGGCGTCCAGGTGGTGCCGCTGTCGGCGGAGGTCCAGACCTTCGTGTCGGTGATCCGGGATGCCGTGCCGCCCGGGATGTGCCCGACGGTCAGCAGCATCGTGCCGGGCAGGCGACCGCGGTTGCGCGGGTCCAGCGCGACGCCGTAGTCCAGGCTGAGCAGCGGCAGCACCGCGCTGCCCGACCGCGGTCGGGACGACCGCACCGTCCACTTGGTACTGGTCGATGTGGACAGTGGCCACCAGTCGGCGGTCCGGCTGACGTCCAGGTCGATCCGGTAGGTGCCCGGGCCCGGCGGTACCGGGAAGCTGCCCTGGCCGCCGTCGGCACTGCCGACCAGCTGGCCGTCCCGGTAGAGCGCCAGGGTGGCGCGGTCGGTGGCGTCCAGCCAGGCCCAGTGGCCCTGCGCGTCCAGGAACGGCGGCAGGGTCAGGGCGACCGTGTCGCCAGTGCGGGTGGCGGTGCCGCCGAGATCCACCGGCAGCGCACCGGGTCGGGCCGGCTGCGCCCACCAGGTGTCGGTCAGCCGCTGCCCGGGCCGGTACGTGGTCGGCGCCTCGAACCCGCCGGAGCCGAACGGCACCTCCGGCGAGGAGAACGCGTACACGTTGTGCTGCCAGCGGGTGTCGCCTGTGGACACGTACTCGCGCCGGTGCAGCGGGGTGGGCATGGTGCGCAGGAACGCGAACGCGAACGACTGCCACGGCCGCCACGAGTAGCGCACCTCGCCGGCCGGCCGGGGGGTGAGGTCGCTGTGGTAGCTGGTGTCCAGCCTGGCCACGTTCGACGGCCCGACCGGGTAGCTGAACCGGGCCGGCATCCGGTTCGGCTCCGGGAAGATCAGGTCGTACTGGTACGGGCTGACCACCACACCGGTCAGGTCCATCGTGACCGGGCCCTGGCTGGTCAGCGCGAGCAGCGCCTCACCAGCAGCTTGGGTCATCGACAGCGCCGGCGCGGTGTCCGGCGCGCCGCCGATGAACAGCTGGCCGGGGGAGTGGTTGAAGATCAGGATCAGCGCCGCCCCGGCCGCGGTCGCGTTGCGCATCTTCTCCAGGAACGTGATCTCGCCGCGGCGGATCAGCGCGACCTTGCCGTGCAGGTCCAGGCCGGCCAGGTCGGCGGTGCGGCCGAGCCCGGCGTACACCACCGGCAGCCTCCGCTGGCCGTCGAACTGCGGCGAGCCGACCGCGTAGAGCGCGGGCACGTCGGTCGCGGCCGGCCCGGTGGTGCGCAGCCGGATGATCGGCGCGCGCAGCGAGAACTGGCTGTAGAACTCGAACCTGCCGATCCGCACCGGGCCGGTCGGCGCCGCGTACGCGTGGCTGATCGGCGGGGTCAGCGTGAAGCTGTGCTCGTAGCTGCGGCCGAGCGCGTCGGACCGGTAGTAGTCCAGCGTGATCGTGGACGGCTCGGTGGCGTCCGGCGTCTTCGGCACGATCTCGGTGGCCCGCCGGCCGTCCAGCAGCACCGTGGTGTCGCCGCCGACGGTCACCTCCGGGGCGTGCACGGCCGCCCCGTCCAGCGCGTACACGCTCGGCTCGTCGTAGGTGAACAGGTAGCCGAACAGGGCGTAGTGGCCGGGCGGCACCCGCAGCGTGACCGAGCCGTCGGTGAAGCCGATCAGGCTGGCCAGGTAGCGGCTCCGGTCGTCCACGTTCAGCACGTCCAGGCTGCTGATGCCGCCGGCCGGCCGGCCGTCCCGGGCGATCCCCTGGACGGTCAGGTTGTACCGGAGCGACTCGCGGTAGTAGCCGACCGCCGTCCGGAGCACGACGCCGCCCGGTGCGGTCGCGGTGATGTAGCCGCCGTACAGGCCGAAGCCGCCGATCCGGGGGTCGACCGTGACCGACACCTGCGCGCTGCCGCCGGCCGGCACGGTGACCTGGTTCGCGCTCAGGGCCAGCGCGCCGGGCGCGGTCGCGGTGCCGTCCTGGTCGGTCACGCCGGCGGTCAGCGCCAGGGTCACCGCGGCGCTGCCGGTGTTGCGGTAGCTGATCGGCCTGGTCACCGGCTGCGCGCCGGCCTGCGGGTAGGCGAAGAAGCCCAGGCTCAGCGACGCGGTCTCGGTGACCACCGGCTGCGCGGTGGCCCGGGCCAGGTCGAGCCGGCCGCCGCCCTGCTGGAAGACCGGGTAGCCGGCGGCGGCCGGCGCGGCGGTACCGACCAGCGCGGCCTTCACCTCGTCGGCGGTCCAGTCCGGGTGCTGCTGCAGCAGCACCGCGGCGGCGCCGGCCACGTGCGGGGTGGCCATCGAGGTGCCGGACAGCGACATGTAGACGTCGTCCACCGGCTCGCCCAGCGTGCTGCCGGCGGCCTTCGCGGCGATGATGCCGACGCCCGGAGCGGTGATGTCCGGCTTGATCGCGGCGTCGCCGACCCGCGGGCCGCGGCTGGAGAACGGGGCGAGCACGTCCTGCTTGTCGACCGCGCCGACGGTCAGCGCGCGGTCCGCGGTGCCGGGCGCGGTGATCGTCCAGTCGCCGGGGCCGTCGTTGCCGGCGGCCACCACGAACAGCGTGCCGTACTGCTCGGTGAGCTGGTTGATCGCCTGGCTGAGCGGGTCGGTCCCGTCGTTGTGGAAGCCCTGGCTGCCCAGGCTCAGGTTGGCCACCTTCGCGCCGTGCTGGGCGGCCCACTCGGCGCCGGCGATGAGGCCCGAGTCGGTGCCGTTGCCGTTGTCGTCGAGCACCTTCACGTTCAGCAGGCCGGCGCCGAAGCCGATGCCGCGCCGGCTGCCGCCGGACGCGGCGCCGGTGCCGGCGATGATCGACGCGACGTGGCTGCCGTGTCCGAAGTGGTCGGTGTCGGACCCGGCGCCGGAGAAGTTGGCCGACCCGGTCACCTTGCCGGCCAGGTCCGGGTGGGTGCTGTCGATGCCGGTGTCCAGCACCGCCACCGGCACGTCCGCGCCGGTCAGGCCGGCCGCCCAGGCCGCCGGAGCACCCACCTGCGCCGCACTGTCCTCATCGGACACCCGGACCCTGCTGTCCAGCCAGATCTTGTCGATGCCGTTGAACAGCCCGCTGGCCGGGACGGTCTGCGGCTTCGGCCGCGGCCCAGCCGCGGTGGTTCCGTCCGGAGTGGACGGTCGGCTCGGCTTGTCCTGCCGGGCCTGCGCCGCCATCGCCCGGCCGAACCTGGGCGCATCCACTGTGGACACCCGGGCGGCGAGCGCGCCGATCGAGGCCAGCCGGGCGGTCTGCCGCATCCCCGGTGGCAGGGCGCCGGTGCCGGCGCGGTAGTCGACGATCACCGGCACCGAGCCCGCGTGCCGGTCGTCGTACCCGGCCGCGACCAGCCCGGTCACGTCGAACAACTCCCGGTCCAGCCGGCTGCCGAGGTAGCCGGCCGCGTCGTCCGGGATGACGTACAGCCGGCCGTCCCGGACCTGCGTCTGCACCGACGGCGCCCGCCCGTCGTCGCGGGCCGCCGGCACCACCGCGGCGCTCTGCCGCCCGTCCGGCCGCACGGTCAGCCGCACCTTGTCGCCGGTGATCAGGGTGACGTCGTACCCCCCGATCGCCAGCTTCGGCCCACCGGCCGCGCCCGCCGGGCCCGCTGCGCCCGCCGAGCCGGCCGCGGCTGCCGAGCCGGCTGAGCCCGCCGAGCCGGCCTCGACCGCCGAGCCGGCCGCGCTGGCCGGACCGGCGGCTGCCGGGCCGGGGGCGGTCGGGGTGGCGGCCGCCGGCAGCGGGCCCTGGGTGGCGGCGGTGGCGGCGGCGACGAGTCCGGCCGCGACGAGAACGGGCAACCTGCGCACGACGTTTCCCCTCCGGCACCCGCCAGGCGGCCGGCCGCGGTCGCGGCCCAGGGAGCCGGACCGAGCCTGACCCGCGCCGCCGGCGCAGGCAAGGGGCGATTCCGGCGGAGCGGGACAACGCCCGAAATCTCCCGCTATGCCGCCCGCAGCGGCGGCTCGCCACCGTCGCGGCGGGCCGGGTCAGCCGGTCTGGAACACCGCGGCGAGGGCGTTCCAGCGGGCGGTCTGGCAGCCGTCCACCCGGGAGTAGGTGGCCCGCACCGGTTGGCCGGCCCAGCTCCCTTCGATGGCCGCGGTCTGCGGGCCGCCGTAGACCTGGGCACAGATCGTGCCGGGCGGCACCGGGGCGAACGGCCGGGGTGCGGCGGCCAGCGCCGCGCAGGCGGCGGCCGGGTCCGGGTGGTCGCCGCCGGGCGGATCGGCGGTCAGCGTCCACCGGCTCGGCGCCAGCCCGGGGCCGGGCCAGACCGTGATCTGCAGCCGGGACGGGTGCTGGTCCGGCGGGGGTGGCGTAGGGCCCATGACGGCATCCTCCGCCATCGCGCCGGTCCGGCGTCATTCGCATCTACGTGACCTGGCCGATGTGGCGCAGCCTGGCCGGCACGCACCATTTCAGTCAGATGCGGTGCGGCCGGATCGCCCGGCGGGTTGGCTGAGGAGGTTGACATGGTGGACACGGCGATCCCGGAGCCGACGATCAGCGAGCTGTGCCGCAACAACGAGGCAGCGCTGCTGCGGTACGCCGCGCGGCTCACCTCGGGCGACTGGCAGCAGGCCCAGGACATCACGCAGGAGGCGATGGTCGCCGCCTGGCGGCACTCGGACCGGCTGCTGGCCGAGCCGGCGGCGATCCGGCCCTGGCTGTTCACGGTGGTCCGCAACCTGGTCATCGACCGGGTGCGGCGGCAGGCCCGGCGGCCGGCCGAGGTCGGCCCGGCCGCGCTGGACGGCGTCGCCGAGCCGCACGACCCGATCGACAAGCTGCTCACCGCGCACGTGGTCCGGGACGCGTTGGCCACGCTGAGCCGGGAGCACCGCGAGGTGCTCACGCTGCTGTACTACCAGGGCCGGACGGTGGCGGAGGCGGCACAGCAGCTGGGCATCCCGGCCGGCACGGTCAAGTCCCGCTCGTACTACGCGCTGCGCGCGCTGCGCGGCACCCTGGCCGACGCCGGGCTCGGCCGCACGCTCTAGGTGAGCACTTAGCCGCCGGCTGAGCGGGAATGGGCCGGATCTGCCATCGCGGTGAAGGATGTCCAGTCCATCCGCTGATCGGTAGCCTCGTCGTGTGGTGCATGCGGCGGCGATCGGGGCGGTGGCCGACGGGTCGGCGACCCTGATCGGTCGCGAATCGGAGCTCGCCACCCTGCAGGCGCTGGTCAGCGGCCTGGCCGCCGGCCGCGGCGGGGTGGCTCTGCTGATCGGCGAGCCGGGGGTGGGTAAGTCCGCGCTGCTGCGCGCGGCCACCGCGACGGCCGAGGCGGCCGGCTGTCAACTCGCCGCCGGCGTCGGCGACGAGCTGGCCGGCGCGTTCCCGCTGCTGCCGTTCCTGGACGCGCTGGGCGTCCGGCCGGGCGCCGACGACCAGCGCCGGGCCGACATCGCCGGGCTGCTCCGCGGCGACGCCGGCGCCGGCCGCGGCGGCGCCGACCCGGTGGTAGCCGCGACCGAACACCTGCTCGCGCTGGTCGACGACCTGTGCGTGGAAACCCCGCTGGTGCTGGTGATCGACGACCTGCAGTCGGCGGACGAGGCCACCGTCCGGCTCTGGTACCGGCTGGCCCGGGCCGCCGGGCAGGTGCCGCTGCTGCTGCTCGGCGGGATGCGCCCGGCACCCGGCCGGGACGACCTGGCGGCGCTGCGCCGCGGGCTGGTCGACCTGCCCGGCGCGACGGTGCTCGGGCTGGAGCCGCTGCCGCCGGCCGCGGTCCGGGAGCTGGTCAGCGGGCTCGCCGGCGGGCCGGCCGGGGCCGAGCTGCTGCGGCTGGCCGGCGGCGCCGGCGGCAACCCGCTCTACCTGGCCGAGCTGGTGGCCGCGCTGCGCCGGGCCGGCTCGCTGGCGCCCGGCCCGGACGGGCTGCTCGAGCTGACCGGCAGCGCGGTGCCGGGCTCGCTGGCCGCCGCCATCGCCGACCGGCTGGACTTCCTGCCCGGCCCGGTCCGGGAGCTGCTCAGCACCGCGGCGCTGCTCGGCACCGAGTTCGAGGTGGACGAGCTGCGCCAGGTCACCGGCCGGTCGGTGGCCGACCTGCTCGGCCCGTTGCAGCAGGCCCGGGCGGCCGGCGTGCTGACCGACGCCGGCCGGGCGCTGCGGTTCCGGCACCCGCTGATCCGTACCGCGCTGTACGAGCAGGTGCCCGCCGCGGTCCGGGCGGCCTGGCACGAGGAGACCGCGCGGACGCTGGCCGCCGGCGGCGCGTCCGCGCTGCGGGTGGCCCGGCACCTGCACGCCGCGCTGGCCGGTCAGGATGCGGTGGCCGACCTCTCCGGCTGGCCGGCCGGCTGGCTGGCCGAGCACGCCGAGCAGTTGGTCAACCAGGCGCCGCGGGTGGCCGCCGACCTGCTGCAGGCCGCCCTGGAGCACGCCGGCCCGGACGCCCGGCCGGGCCTGCTGGCCGCCCGGCTGGCCACTGCGCTGTTGCGCACCGGTGACACGGCCGGCGCCGAGCGGGTGGCCGCCCGGGCCGCCGCCCGGCTGGCCGCCGACGCGGGCGGGGTGGCCGGTGGGACGACCGACCCGGACCTGCTGGTCGACCTGCTGTGGACGCGCACCGACTGCCACCTCGTCCTCGGCAGCGTCGCCGAGGGGCGGCCGGCGCTGATCGGCGCGCTGGCCACGCCCGGCCTCGGCCCGGCCCACCAGGGCCGGCTGAACACCCTGCTGGCCCGCACCTACGGGCTGACCGACGGCATCGCCGAGTGCCGCCGGCTGGCCGAGCTGGCGCTCGCCCAGGGCCGCGCGGCGGGCGACCGGGTGGCGACGGCCTGGGCGCTGGCGATCCTGGCCGCGGTGACCGCGAACTCGGCCAGCTGGGAAGACGCGGCCAGCCTGCACGAGCAGGCGCTGGCGATGGCCGGCGCCGACCCGGCGCTGTCCGACCTGCGGCTGCTGGTCGGCCACAACCAGGCGGTGGAGCGGCTGGTCGGCGGCCGGACCGCGGAGGCCGAGGTGATCGTGCGGGAGGTGCTGGCCGAGGCCGACCGGGTCGGCAACGTCCGGCGCGCGGCGATGGCCCAGGCCACGGTGGCGCTGATCTGCTACGAGACCGGCCGGTGGGACGACGCGGTGGCCGAGGCGGAAGCGATGGAGACCCCGCCGGTGCCCAGCTGGCGGGTGGCCGTGGCCGGGGTGGACGCGCTGATCGCGGCCCGCCGCGGTGACGTCGAGGGCGCCCGCGAGCGGGTTGCCCGCGGTACCGAGCTGGCCGCCGAGGTGGGCATCCGGTGCGCGCGCGATCTGGCGGTGGCCCGGGCGCTGCTGCGGGAGCGGGACGCCGGGCCGGCGCCGGCGCTGGCCACGCTGGTCGCCGAGCTGGCCGAGTTCGGCAGCTTCGACACCGGCAGCAGCGAGCTGACCCTGGAGGTGACCCGGCTGGCGGTGCGGCTGGGTGCGCTGGACACCGCGCGGCAGGCGGTGGCCGTCGGCGCGACCTGGGCCGGCGAGCACGCGTCGCCGCGGGCCAACGCGGTGGCCGCGCACTGTGCTGCCCTGCTGGCGCGGGACGTCGCCGGGCTGACCGCGGCCGCCGACCGCTACCGCCGCACCGGCATGCTGCCCGCGCTGGCCGACGCGCTGATCGACATCGCCGCCGCGCACGCCGAGCAGGGCCGCCCGGAGGAGGCGGCCGCGGTGCTCAGCGACGCGCTGAGCCGGTACGAGGCGATGGGTGCGGCGTCCGACGTGGACCGGGTCCGGGCGCTGTTCCGGGCGCTCGGCGTCCGCCGGTCGCCCCGGCCGCAGCGGCGCCGCCCGGACCGCGGCTGGGACGCCCTCACCCCGGCCGAGGCCCGGGTCGCCGAGTTCGTCTCGGACGGGCTGTCCAACCCGCAGATCGCCGGGCAGCTCTACCTGTCCCGGCGGACCGTGCAGACGCACGTCTCGCACATCCTGACCAAGCTGGACCTACGCTCCCGGGTCGATATCGCCCGAATGGTGCTGGAACGGTCCGGCCAGGCATCCTGACCGGCCGGGCATACCGCCCGGCCGGGAACAAGCCCGGCGGGGAACCCGCCCGGTTGGGAACAAGGCCGGTCGGGCCGGGGCTGTAGCTCGGCATGAAGGCGATCATGTATGCCGAGACAGGCGGGCCGGACGTACTGCAGCTGACCGAGCGGGCGGTGCCGGAACCGGGCCCGGGCGAGGTCCGGGTGAAGGTCGCGGTGTCCGGCGTGAACCCGACCGACTGGAAGTCGCGCACCGGCAACGGCCCGGGCCAGCCGGCGCCGTTCCCCGAGGTGGTGCCCAACCAGGACGGTGCCGGCACGGTGGACGCGGTCGGCGCGGGCGTCGACCCGGGCCGGATCGGTGAGCGGGTCTGGCTCTGGGAGGCGGCCTGGCAGCGGGCCGACGGCACCGCGCAGGAGTACCTGGCGCTGCCGGCGGCGCAGGCGGTACCGCTGCCGGCCGGGGCGTCCTTCGACCTGGGCGCCAGCCTGGGCATCCCGGCGCTGACCGCGCACCGCTGCCTGACCGTGTCCGACCAGGGCCCGCGCCGGCTCGCCGAGGGCGCGCTGACCGGCCGTACCGTGCTGGTGGCCGGTGGCGCCGGCGCGGTCGGCAACGCGGCCATTCAGCTGGCCCGGTGGGCCGGCGCGACGGTGCTCAGCACGGTCAGCGGCCCGGCGAAGGCCGCGCTGGCCACGGCGGCGGGCGCCCAGCACGTCATCAACTACCGGACCGGCGACCCGGCCGCGGCGATCAGGGAGCTGGCCCCGGCCGGGGTGGACATCATCGTCGAGGTCGCCCCGGTCCCGAACGCCGAGCTGGACCTGGCCGTGGCCGGCCCGGACGCGGTGGTCGCGGCGTACGCGGGCGGCAGCGGCGACAAGGTCGAGCTGGTGATCCGGACGATGATGACGCGCAACATCCGGTTCCAGGGCGTGCTCGTCTATACCGTGCCGGCGCAGGCCAAGCAGGACGCGGTGGCGGACGTGGCCGCGGCGGTCGCGGCCGGCGCGCTGCGGGTGGGCGCGGCGGCCGGCCTGCCGCTGCACCGCTTCCCGCTGGAGCAGTGCGCGGCCGCGCACGCCGCGGTTGAGGCCGACGCGGTCGGCAAGGTGCTGATCGACGTCGGCTGACGTTTTCCTCAGCTTGGGGCCGGCCCAGCCGATCCTCCGCCAGGGGTTCCTGAGCCCGTCGCTGGCATGGGAGAGGACGAAGGGATGGCCTCTCCTCGTCGCCGCGCCACCGCCGGCATGTTCCGGCGGGGCGCGACGGCGATCTTCCGGGCGGCCGGTCTGGCGTTCCAACCGGCCGCGACGCTGATCGGCCGGCTGCGGTATGCGCAGAAGTTCGCCGTGGTCGGCCTGGTGCTGCTGGTGCCGCTGGGTCTGGTCGCCAACGCGTACGTGAGCCTGCAACGCGGCCAGATCGCGTTCAGCGCCAAGGAGCGGCACGGGGTGGCGTACCTGCAGCCGCTGATCGCGCTGGTCGAGCACATGGTCGCGGCCCGGCACCAGGCGGTCGGCACGCCCGGCACCGGCCAGGGGCGGCTGGACCCGCAGCTGACCGCCGACCTCGACGCCGACCTGGCCAACCTGGCCGCGGTCGACCTGCAGTTCGGCGCCGAGCTCGGGGTGACCGCCGACTGGCGGGCGGCCCGCGGGCGGCTGCTCGGTGCGCTGGCCCGGGTCGGCTCGGCCGACAGCCGGTACCCGGCGTTCAACACGGCGGTCGACGCGCTGCTCGAGCTGGTCGTCCGGGTCGGCGACACGTCGAACCTGACGCTGGACCCGGACCTGGACACCTACTACCTGATGGACACGCTGCAGTTCCGGCTGCCGGTGCTGCTGGACGTGGCCGGCCGCAGCATCGACCGGGCCGCGCTCGCCGCCGGGTTCGGCCAGCCGGACCACACCGTGCTGATCGAGCTCGGGCTGGCCAACGGCGTGCTGACCAGCACACTGGCGAGCATCGACCGGGCCATCCGCACGGTCGGCGCGAACACGCAGGACCCGTGGGTGCGGGAGGCGACCCAGGTCGGGTTCAGCCAACTGGCCGGTGCGACCCTCGCGGTCGGCAACCGGCTGTCCGCCGCGGTGGCGACCGGCTCGCTCACCGAGGTGCCGTTCGGTACGGCCGACGAGACCCGGGCGGCCGCGGTCCGGTTCGCCACCATCACCGGGGCGGCCCTCGACCACCTGCTCCGGGCCCGGATCGACCGTTTCGCCAGCCGGGCCCGCCAGGTCGAGGTCGGCACCGGCGCGGCGGTGCTGCTGGCCCTCTACCTGTTCGTCGGCTTCTACCTGTCGCTGTCCCGGCCGATCCGGCGGATCGTGGCCACCCTGCACGCGGTCGGTGAGGGCGACCTGAGCGTCCGGGTCAGCGTGGACACCCAGGACGAGCTGAGCTACGTCGCAGCCGCGCTGAACGAGACGGTGGCGCAGACCGAGATCGTCACCCGGCGGCTGTCCGTGCAGGCCAGCCAGGACGGGCTGACCGGCCTGCCGAACCGGGCGCTGGCCCTGGACCGGCTGCAGCAGGCGCTGCTGCGCAGCCAGCGCAGCGGTGTCCGGATGGCGGTGCTGTTCGTCGACCTGGACCGGTTCAAGCTGATCAACGACTCGCGCGGGCACGAGGCCGGGGACGAGGTGCTGACCGCCGTCGCCGGTCGGCTCACCGCGATGGCGCGTCCCGGCGACACGGTCGCCCGGCTGGCCGGGGACGAGTTCGTGGTGATCAGCGAAGGGCTCGGCACCGGCGCCGACGCGGTGCGGCTGGCCGAACGGATCGTGGCCGGGCTGAGCGCCCCGATCCCGATCCGGTGCGGCGGCGACCGGGAGGTCAGCGTGGGCGCCAGCGTCGGCATCGCGCTCACCGACGGCGGGACCACCCTGCTGCCGGAGGACCTGCTACGGGACGCGGACGTCGCCATGTACCGGGCCAAGGAGCGCGGCCGGGGCCGGGTGGAGGTGTTCGACGACGCGCTGCGGGTCGCGGTGCAGCGCCGTATGGAGATCCAGCAGGACCTGCGCCAGGCCGTCGCCGGCGGCCAGCTGCGGGTGCTCTACCAGCCGATCGTCGACACCCGGGCCGGCCTGGTCGTCGGCGTCGAGGCGCTGGTCCGCTGGCAGCATCCCAGCGCCGGCCTGCTCGGCCCCGGCGAGTTCCTGGACGTCGCCGAGGAGACCGGCCTGATCGTCCCGCTCGGCGCGGCCGTGCTGGCCGAGGCCTGCCGGCAGGCCGCGGCGTGGCGGGCCGGCGAGCCCGGCTGCGAGCGGCTGCACGTGGCGGTCAACGTGTCCAGCGCGCAGTTCAGCCACCCGTCCTTCGTGCCGACCGTGGCGGCCGTGCTGGCCGACAGCGGGCTGCCCCCGGACGCGCTCTGGCTGGAGATCACCGAGACCAGCATCATGACCGACGCTGCGGTGGTGGGCAGCACGCTGGCCGCGATCCGGGCGCTGGGCGCGCACCTGGCCATCGACGACTTCGGCACCGGCTACTCCTCGCTGGCCTACCTGCGCCGGTTCCCGGTCGAGATGCTCAAGATCGACCGCTCCTTCGTGGCCGGCCTCGGGCAGGACCGCGAGGACGAGGCGATCGTCGCGATGGTCATCAGCCTGGCCCGGACGCTGGACCTGGTGATCGTCGCGGAGGGGGTCGAGACCGCCGACCAGCTGGAGCTACTGCGCCGGTTGGGCTGCGAGACCGTGCAGGGCTACTACTTCGGCCGGCCGGCCGCGGCGGATCTGCTCTGGGGCGCCGCCCGGCCGGCCCTGGTCCGCTGACCCGCCGCCCGCTGACCCGCCGCCTGCTGCCCGGCGCCTGCTGCCCGCCGCCCGGTGCCCGGTGCCGCCGTCCGGCGCTCAGCCGGGTGGGCCGGCGGCGATCCGCTGCCGGGCCGTGGCCAGGCCGCCGCGCCACCAGCCGAACGCCTCGATCCACCAGGTCAGCCCTACCTCGGCGTACGCCGCCACGGTGCTGGTGTCGCCCGGTTCGGTGCGTCCCTCCAGCACGACGTCGAGCGGCCCGGCGGCGGGGTCGCGGTGCTCGCCCACGTACGCCAGCACCTCGGCCAGCGTGGCCGGCGGCATCGTGGTGCCGCTCGGGTACTCCCGGTGGGTGGGCATCACGCCGTCCCAGCGGGCGGCCCGGCGGAACGGGCGGCGGGCCGGCCAGCTGCCGCCGATCCAGACCGGCACCCGCGGCCGCTGTACCGGGGTGAGCGCCATCCGTACCTGGTCCACCGTGAGCGCGGCGCCGCGGTGCGTCACCGGGGCGCCGGACCACAGCGCGTCGATCACGGTCAGGCTCTCGTCCATCAGGTCGGCGCGGGTCCGCGGATCGCCGTCCTCGCCGAGCCGGGTCCACTCGTCCGGGTACGAGCCGAGCGCGGCCCCGAACACCGCCCGCCCGCCGGACAGCGCGTCCAGGGTGGCGGTCTCGGCGGCGAGCTGGGCCGGCCGGCGCCGGGCCACCGCGTTCACCATGATCCCCAACCGGACCCGGGTGGTGACCGCGGCGGCCGCGCCGACCACGACGGTCGAGTTGGCCACCGGCCAGGACGGATCACGCCAGAGCAGGTGATCCCAGAAGAAAACGCCGTCCCAGCCGGCCTCATCGGCGGCCCGGGCCAGGTCGACGAGCGTGGCCGGGTCGCCGAACTCGCCCATCGTCGGCAGGCCTACCGCATGCGAGACGCCACTGGTCATCGCCGCAGCCTAATCTGGACAGCCGCGGCGGGGCCGAACCCACGCGGAACGAGTGACTGAGAGTGAGGGGAACCTCCGAGTGCCGGCGCGCGAGGATGAACTGGTCCGCGAGCAGCAGTACGTGACCACGCTGTACGCCCGGCTGGACGAGCTGCGCGAGCAGACCACGTTGCGGCTGCGCGAGATCCGGTTGGCCGGGGCGAGCGGCACGCACCAGTCCCGCTCCGAGCGGGACGCGTTCGCCACCCGGCACGAGGACCGGCTGGCCCAGCTGAACGCGGTCGACGCCGGGCTGTGCTTCGGCCGGCTGGACTTCGACACCGGCGAGCGCTACCACGTCGGCCGGATCGGGCTCACCGACTCCGGGCACGACACGCTGCTGGTGGACTGGCGGGCGCCGGCGGCGCAGCCGTTCTACCGGGCCACCCCGGCCGAGGCGCTGGGCCTGCGCCGGCGCCGGCACCTGCAGACCCGGGGCCGGCAGGTGCTCGGCGTCTCGGACGAGGTGTTCGATCTGGAGTCGCTCACCGACGCCGACCGGGCCACGCTGTCCGGCGAGGCGGCGCTGCTGGCCGCGGTGTCCGCGCATCGCACCGGCCGGATGTCGGACATCGTGGCGACCATCCAGTCCGAGCAGGACCGGGTGATCCGGGCCGGGCTGTCCGGCGTGCTGGTGGTGCAGGGCGGCCCGGGCACCGGCAAGACCGCGGTCGCGCTGCACCGGGCCGCGTACCTGCTCTACACCCACCGGCAGCGGCTGCGCGGCTCCGGCGTGCTGGTGGTCGGGCCGAACCCGGTGTTCCTCCGCTACATCGAGCAGGTGCTGCCCTCGCTCGGCGAGACCGGCGTGCTCCGCGCCACCCTGGACGAGTTGGTGCCCGGGGTCACCGCCACCGGCACCGAGCCCGCCGCGGTGGCCGCGGTGAAGGGCGACGCGCGGATGGCCGACGTGATCGGCGGTGCGGTCCGCGGGTTGCAGCGGCTGCCCGACCGCGACATCACCGTCCGCTACGGGCAGCACGAGCTGCGGCTGACCCGGTCGGCCTGCGCGGCGGCCCGGTCGGCGGCGCGGCGGTCCCGGCGGGAGCACAACCGGGCGTCCGGCACGTTCGCCCGGGCGCTCACCGACACGCTGATCGAGCAGCTGCGGGCCACCGGCGACAGTTCGCTGCGCGGTGGCGAGTCGGGCTGGCTGCGCCGCGAACTGCTGGCCACCGACGAGGTCCGGGCCGTGCTGGACGAGTGCTGGTCGGAGCGCACCCCGGCGCAGTTGCTGACCGAGCTGTACGCCGACCCGTCGGTGCTCGCGGCGGCCGCCGGCCGGGCGCTGCGGCCGGCCGAGCGGGAGCTGCTGGCCCGCGCCCCCGGCGGCGCCTGGACGCCGGCCGACGTACCGCTGCTGGCCGAGGCCGGTGTGCTGCTCGGCGACCCGGCCGAGGACATCCGGGCGGCCGAGCGCAGGCGCGAGCGGGACGAGGCGATCCGGTACGCCGAGGGCGTGCTGCAGCTGACCGACCTGGCCGAGCTGGGCCTGGTGGATGCCAGCATGCTGGCCGACCGCTGGGCCGACGACGGTCCACAGGGGACGGTCGCGGACCGGGCCGGGTCCGATCCGAACTGGACCTTCGGGCACGTGATCGTGGACGAGGCGCAGGAGCTGTCCCCGATGGCCTGGCGGATGCTGGTGCGGCGCTGCCCGAGCCGGTCGATGACGCTGGTCGGTGACCTCGCCCAGACCGGTGCCGCGGCCGGCGCCTCGTCCTGGTCCGGCGCGCTGGAACCGTTCGCCGGCGACCGCTGGACGCTGGCCGAGCTGACCGTCAACTACCGCACCCCGACCGAGATCATGGCCGTCGCCGCGGACGTGCTGGCCACCATCGACCCGGCGCTGGCCGCCCCGACCTCGGTGCGCAGCACCGGCGAGCCGCCGCTGGCGCACCGGGTGCCGCCGGCCGACCTGCCGGCGGCGCTGGCCAAGCTGGTCGTGGCCGAGGCGGCGGCGGCCGACGGCGGCCGGCTGGCCGTGCTGCTGCCGACCTCGCTGGCCGCCGCCCTCGGCCCGGCGGTCCTGGCCGCCGTGCCCGCGGCCCGCTCCGGACCGTCCGCACTGGACGCCGGGATCGGCGTCTTCGCCGTCGGCGAGGTGAAGGGCCTGGAGTTCGACGTGGTCCTGCTGGTCGAGCCGGGCACCGTCCTGACCGACTCCCCGCGCGGGGCGAACGACCTCTACGTCGCGCTGACCCGGGCCACCCAGCGGCTGGCCGTGCTGCACACCGGCGACCTGCCCGGCAGCCTGCACCGGCTGGCGCCGGTCGGCTGAGCGACCCGGTCACCCCCACCCGGCGGCGGAGGGCCGGGCGGGGGCGCTGTGTACTACTCGTACTGGAACTGGCTGACCAGGCCGCGCAGGTCGGCGGACAGCCGGTCGAGGTCGGTGGCGGCCTGCTGGTTGACGCCGGCGCCCTGAGCGGTGATCTTCGCGGCGTCGGCCAACCCGGCGATCCGGCTGGCGATGTCGGTGCTGCCGGTCGCGGCGTCGCCGACGCTGCGGGTGATCTCGCCGGTGGTCGCGGTCTGCTCCTCCACGGCCGAGGCGATGGTGAGCTGGAAGTCGTTGAGCTGGCCGATGATCGTGCTGATCTCACCGATCGCCGCCACCGCGTCCACGGTGTCGCCCTGGATCGCCTCGACCCGCTTCGAGATGTCCTCGGTGGCCTTGGCGGTCGCCTGGGCCAGATCCTTGACCTCGCCGGCCACCACCGCGAACCCCTTGCCGGCGTCCCCGGCCCGGGCCGCCTCGATGGTGGCGTTCAGCGCCAGCAGGTTCGTCTGCTCCGCGATCGAGTTGATCAGCTTGATCACGCTGCCGATCTCGGCACTGGAGGCGCCGAGCTTGGTCACCGTGTCGTTGGTGCGCTGCGCGACCGAGACCGCCTGGGCCGCCACCTTCGCGCCCTCGTTCGCGTTCTGCGAGATCTCCCGGATCGACGCGCCCATCTCCTCGCCGCTGGCGGCGACGGTCTGCACGTTGCGGGAGACCTGCTCGGCCACCGTGGCCACGCTGTTGGCCTCGGCGCTGGCCGTCGCGGCGCTGCCGGCGATCTGGTCGGAGACCTCGGAGAGCTGCTTGGAGTTCGCGGCCAGCGTGGCCGCGCTCTGCGCCAGCGCGGCGACGGTGCGCCGGATGTTCGCCTTGGCGACCTCGGCCGCCACGGCCATCTCCCCGACCTCGTCCCGGGAGGAGACGTGGGCGCCCTGGATCAGGTTGCCGGTGCCCATCGCCTGGATCACAGCGGAGACCCGCCGCAGCGGCCGGACGATCATCCGGGCGACCCCGAGCGCCAGCGCGATCGCGAGGCCGAGGCCGAGCAGCAGCGCCAGGGTGACCTGCAGCCGGGCGGAGTGGTACGCGTCGCTGCTCGCTTTCGCCGCGGCGGCCGCCTCGGTGCGCTCGATC
>Ga0307499_10000189_pt1 | contig 22699 bp, 21 predicted proteins | sample 13_S_MG_FD_201363 | JGI IMG/M metagenome (GOLD analysis project Ga0307499, IMG submission 201363) | Soil microbial communities from Populus trichocarpa stands in riparian zone in the Pacific Northwest, United States - 13_S | ecosystem: Environmental > Terrestrial > Soil > Riparian zone > Trees... | reverse complement strand
CTGGCGCAGTGGGCCGAGATCGAGGCCGCCGCGAAGGACGCGGTACTGGCGGCCGGCGGCACGATCACCCACCATCACGCGGTCGGCCGGGACCATCGCCGCTGGTACGACCGGCAGCGCCCGGAGCCGTTCGCGGCCGCGCTGGCCGGCGCCAAGGCAGCGCTCGACCCGGCGGGCATCCTGAACCCGGGCGTGCTGCTGGACCCGCGGCGATAGATGACGTGCTCGGCCCGCGGGTGACGCGATCGGCCCGCGGGTGACGCGATCGGCCCGCGGGTGACGGGTTTGTCGTGCGGGTGATGCCGCAGCGCCATCACTGGACGAGGCGAACCCGTCACCGCTGGGGCGAACCCGTCACCGGGTGCCGCGAACTCCTCACCGGTCGCGGCAGCCCGTCGCGGGGCCGGGGTGGCTGCGCGGCGCGCGGTGGCCGGTGACGCGATCGGCCCGCGGATGACGCGATCGGCCTGCGGGTGACGGGTTTGTTGCGCGGGTGATGCCGCAGCGCCATCACTGGACGAGGCGAACCCGCCACCGGGTGCCGCGAACTCCTCACCGGTCGCGGCAGCCCGTCGCAGGGCCGGGGTGGCTGCGCGGCGCTTGGTGGGCTGTGGGGTGGCGCCGGCCGCCGCCGGGTGCGGCGGTAGGGCTAGTCGGGCAGCCGGCGGCGGCCGAGAAAGCCCAGGTCGGTGCGGTGGTACCAGGACAGCTCGCGGTCACCTTCGAGCCAGCAGAGCAGCACCGGCACCCCGTCCAACTCGGCCGGGTAGTCCAGCAGCAGCGGCGCGACGCCCTTCAGCTGGACGTCCTCGGTCGCGGCCAGGATGGAGATCAGCTCGTCCAGCCGGGCCTGGGCGCCTTTCAGTTCGGGCAGGCCGCCCAGCGGCGAGGTGGCCCCGCGCTGCACGGCGGAGGTCAGCTCGGCCGCGTCCGCCCGGACGGTGACCAGCTCGTCGATGACCGGCCGGAGGTCGGCGAGGGAGGCCCGGGCCTCGCCGACCGTGTACAGGCGCGTGACGGCTCAGCCGCCGCTCTTGCGCCGGAACGACCGCTTGGCCTGCGCCGGGCCGTGCGCGCCGTGGATCTTCGACTGCCCCCGCTCGCCGGTCTCGGAGTTGGCCTCGGTCTCCCGACCCCGCTTGCGCTCCAGCGCCTCCAGGAACTTGCGCTTCAACTCGTCCTGCGGCTCGTCCTGCGGGCCGTCCTGCTGATCGTCGGTCGCCGACTCGGCGGAAGTCATAGGGATCTCCTGATCTCGAAACCCACGGCACTAGCCTGGCACGCCCGGTAGCCACCGACCAACCCGGTTCCACCCGGGCGGGCCTGGCCGGGCCGGCTCAGGCCACCGGGACCCGGCGGCGGAGCAGGCAGAACTCGTTGCCCTCGGGGTCGGCCAGCACGTGCCAGGACTCGCTGCCGGTCTGCCCGACGTCGGCCGGGACGGCGCCGAGCGCGAGCAGCCGGGCCAGCTCGGCGTCCTGGTCCCGGTCGGTGGCATTGACGTCGACGTGCAGCCGCAGCTTCTCCCGCTTCGGCTCGTCACTGCGGCTGAACACGAGCCGCGGCAGCAGCCCACTCGGGTCAGCACCGGCCGGCGCGATCTCGACCGCGTCAGCCTCCCGGTCCGTCTCGACGTAACCGAGCACCCCCGACCAGAACACCGCCAGCCGGTCCGGATCAGAGCAGTCCACCACCAGTTCGGTGATCCGACACGCCATACCAACGACCCTAGCGCCCTCACCCGGCCCGCAGGTCCGTGGCCGCCCGTGCCAGGGTCCCCTCCGGGAACGGCCAGCGCCGACCTGCCACACCGCTCGAAAGAGGAACGAACAGGGCGAGCAGTCCCCACCGCCCGAAAGGATCCTCCCCGCCAACCCCGGCAAGCCGCACCGCCCGAAAAAGGACCCACCATGCCAACCGCCAGCAACCGCACCGCCCGAAAAAGGACCCACCATGCCAACCGCCAGCAACCGCACCGCCCGAAAAAAGATCCACCATGCCAACGGCCGGCAACCGCACCGCCCGAAAAAGGATCCACCTTTGCCAACCACCGGCATCCGCACCGCGGGGCCCGCGGGGGCTCGGCCCCCGCGGCCAGCATGACGAGCGGGCCCCCCGGCGGAGCGTAAGCGGAGCAGGCAGAGCCAGGCCCCGCTCGTGGGCGCGGCTGGGTTCGAACCAGCGACCCCTCGGTTGTAAGCCGAGTGCTCTCCCGCTGAGCTACGCGCCCGCGGCCGGTGGCGGCCACCGCGGTTGGCCGAGGGTACCCGCTGCGGTCGGGGCGGGCAGGGCGGCCTAGGGTCGGGGCGTGGGCAGGACGGCGCGGGTGGGGCGGTATGTCGTGCAGACAGTCGTGTGCCTGCTGCTGGCGGTCGGCTGCACGGCGGCCGGGCTGTGGCAGATCCACCGGTACGGCGAGAAGCGGACGGACAACTCCGATCTGCGGCACAACGCGGACGCGGCACCGGCCCAGGTGGCCGATCTGCTGTCGACCAGCCGTCCGGCCGACCCGGCGCTGAAGCTGCGGACGGCGACCGCGACCGGCCGGTACGAACCGGCCGGGCAGGTGCTGGTGCGGCAGCGCGAGGTGGAGCAGCGGGCCGGCTTCCTGGTCGTCACGCCGCTGCGGACGCCGGGCGGGGTGCTGCTGGTGGTCCGCGGGTTCGTGCCGGCGGTCGGGTCGGCGACGCAGAGCCCGCCGGTGCCGCCGGCGCCGGCCGGCGAGGTGACGGTGACCGGCCGGGTCTATCCGAGCGAGGCGCCGCAGGCCACGGCGGCGACGCTGCCGGTCGGGCAGGTGGCCCGGATCGATGTCCCGGCGCTGGGTCGGCGGCTGGGTGGCGGCCCGACGTACGGCGGCTACCTGGAGCTGGTCAGCTCGCAGCCGGCGGAGAGCGCCGGGTTGGTCGCGATCCCGGCGCCGGACCTGTCCAACCCGGCCGGCGGCGCGGTCGAGGGCCAGCACCTCGCGTACATCGTGCAGTGGTTCTTCTTCGGTCTGCTCGCGCTGGCCGCGCCGATCCTGCTGCCGATCCTGGACCGCCGCGCCCAGCAGGCCACCCGGCGCGTCCAGCCGGGCCCGGCCGAGCGGAGCTCGGACCAGCAGGGCCCGGCCGGGCCGGACGGACAGGGTGCCGAGCCGCCGGACCGCGAGCCGGCCGGCCAGCCGGCCCCACTTGGCACCGGCTGACCAGCGGACGGACTACGCGGCCAGCGCGTCGATGGCCTTCTGCCAGACGCCCTGGTCGCGCGCCTCGCCGGGCATGTTCATCTCGGCGAACCGGACCACGCCCGCCTTGTCGATCAGGAAGGTGCCGCGGTTGGCCATGCCGGCGCCGTCGTTGAAGACGCCGTACTGCTGGGCCACGGCGCCGTGCGGCCAGAAGTCGGCCAGCAGCGGGAACAGGTAGCCCTCCTGGCTGGCGAACTGCTTCAGCGTGAAGATCGAGTCGATGCTGACGGCCAGGATCTGCACGTCGTCGTTCTGGAACCGCGGCAGGTCGTCGCGCACCTGGCAGAGTTCGCCGGTGCAGGTGCCGCTGAACGCGAACGGGTAGAACACGAGCAGGACGTTCTTCTGGCCGCGGAACGACGACAACGTCACCTCTTCGCGATTCTGGTCGCGGAGCGTGAAGTCGGGCGCCTGCTGACCAACTTCGACCGGCATCGGGGCGTCTCCTCGGGGGTGCCTGACGGAATGTCGACGTGCCGGAAACGTCCGGCACGTGCCGAGCATGCCACCAGCCCGAGGCCGACTGCGAGCCGGCTCCCGGTGTTGGACGCCTGATGGCGGGTCAGCGCCGCGAGCGGGCCGCCTTCGGTGCGACCAGTCGAGCTCCGGCCCAGTCACGGGCCGCGCTGATGCTCGAGGTCTGGGACAGCCCGGCGGTCGGTGCCGCCTCGCTGATATCGCTCGGAGATACATGCCCGGGTCGCCCGGCCTTCGGCGTCAGCAGCCACACCACGCCGTTGTCCGCCAGTGGGTGGATCGCGTCCACCAGTGCGTCAACCAGGTCGCCGTCCTCGTCCCGCCACCAGAGCAGGACGACCTCCACCACGTCATCGGCGTTTTCGTCGACGAGCTCGCTGCCGCACCGCTCCACAATCGCGGCCCGCAGCGCCTCGTCCACGTCGTCGTCGTGACCGAGCTCCTGGACGACCATCCCTGGCTGGATCCCGAGACGCTCCGCCAGGCCACGCCCGCCTGCCTGGTCTACCGTCGCGCTCACAGTTCCCAGCCTCCCCGCCCGCCGTCGCGCCCGACCACATCGTGCGCGTGTTGCCCGGTAGTCCACACATTCCGAGGACAACACGCAAGTGCGCGGGGGTGGTGTCGTCAGGATCAGAGGCTCAGACAGGCAGTCCGGAACTTGTTCGTCGCATTGTTGTAGGGCGTCGTGCTCGGAGAGCCACCCGAAAGGGCGCCGCTGACCAGCCGTCGTAACTCGGTGTAGATGCCGGCGCCCAGCACGTAGATGCGGTCGTTGTGCGGCAGCCCGCTCTTGCCCAGGTTGGCCAGCACCCCGTTGCGGCCGCCGCTGAGGATGCTGACCTGGGTCTCCCGGGTCTTCGCGGTGTTGAACTTGTCGTTCGTGGTCTTCACGGTCGCCTGGATCAGCACGCAGGTGACCTGCTCCTTGGTCTTCACCGGGTCGACCGTCGGGGTGGGCGAGTCGCTCGGCGTGGGGCTGTCGGTCGGGTCGTCCGTCGGCGCCGCGGTATCGGTAGGCGAGGTCGAGCCGGTGCCGGTCGGCAGCCCGGTGGGCTGCAGGTCGGACGCGGCCGTCGCATGGCCGCTCACGGTGCTGACACAGGCCGCGCTGGCCAGCCCGACCGCACTGGCCACGACGGCAAGGCCGAGTATCCGGATGACCCGCATGCAGAGCGCTCCCGTTCGGTCTACGTCGGTATGTCGCGGGCCGTAATCGGACGGGTCCGACCAGTTCCCACGCTCCGTGGCTACTCCGCCGACGGTACCGCCCCGGCCCACCGCCCACGACGCGACACCAACCGCAAGCCGGTCAAGCGCCCCGGAACCCCCCGGTCGGGCGGCCAGCCGGGCGCCCCGGCCGGGCGAACTCCTACATACGCGACCCAGCAGCTACCGATCGGTAGAAGGTGACGTGACCGGCTGAGGCATACGACGATGGGTGGGCAAGGCAACGACTAGCGCCCCGAGAGAGAATCGCGACGTGACTTCAGACCGCTTCAGCGTGATCACCGACGGCCTGCCCAGCCAACTCCCGGACGTCGACCCCGACGAGACCCGGGAGTGGCTGGATTCCCTCGACACGGTCATCAACGTGGGAGGGCGCGGCCGGGCCCGCTTCCTGATGCTCAAGCTGCTTGAGCGGGCCAGGGAGCGGCAGGTCGGAGTGCCCGCCTTGCGCAGCACGGACTACATCAACACGATCCCGCCGGAGCATGAGCCCTGGTTCCCGGGCGACGAGTACGTCGAGCGCCGGATCCGGGCGTACATCCGGTGGAACGCCGCGATCATGGTGTCCCGGGCGAACCGGCCGGGCCTGGGCGTCGGCGGGCATATCGCCACGTACGCCAGCATGGCCAGCCTGTACGAGGTGGGCTTCAACCACTTCTTCCGCGGCAAGGACCACGGCGAGTCCGGCGACCAGGTGTTCTTCCAGGGGCACGGCTCGCCCGGCATCTACGGCCGGGCGTTCCTGGAGGGCCGGCTGACCGAGACGCAGCTGGACGGGTTCCGCCAGGAGCTCTCGCACCCCGGCGGTGGCCTGCCGTCGTACCCGCACCCGCGGCTCATGTCCGACTTCTGGGAGTTCCCGACCGTCTCGATGGGTCTGGGCCCGATCCACTCGATCTACCAGGCCCGGTTCAACCGCTACCTGCTCAACCGGCAGATCAAGGACACCAGCCGCAGTCGGGTCTGGGCGTTCCTGGGCGACGGCGAGATGGACGAGCCGGAGTCGCTGGGCGCGATCGGGGTGGCCGCCCGCGAGGAGCTGGACAACCTGATCTTCGTGGTGAACTGCAACCTGCAGCGCCTGGACGGCCCGGTCCGCGGCAACGGCAAGATCATCCAGGAGCTGGAGGCGTTCTTCCGGGGCGCCGGCTGGAACGTGATCAAGGTCGTCTGGGGCCGGGAGTGGGACGAACTGCTGGCCCGGGACGTCGACGGCGTGCTGGTCAACAAGATGAACACCACGCCGGACGGGCAGTTCCAGACGTATTCGACCGCCGACGGCGCGTTCATCCGGGAAGACTTCTTCGGCTCCGACCCGCGGCTGCGCAGGATGGTCGAGCACCTGTCCGACGACCAGCTGCGGCACCTGCCCCGCGGCGGGCACGACTACCGGAAGGTCTACGCCGCGTTCAAGGCCGCGGTCGAGCACACCGGCCAGCCGACGGTGATCCTGGCGCACACGGTCAAGGGCTGGACGCTCGGCAAGGACTTCGAGGGCCGCAACGCCACGCACCAGATGAAGAAGCTGACCAAGGCCGAGCTCAAGGAACTGCGCGACCGGCTCTACCTGGAGATCCCCGACTCGGCCCTGGAGGCGGAGCTACCGCCCTACTACCACCCGGGCGACCAGTCCGAGGAGATCCAGTACATGAAGGAACGGCGGGCGGCGCTCGGCGGCTACCTGCCCAAGCGGGTGGCCCGGGCCAAGCCGCTGCGGCTGCCCCCGCCCGAGGCCTACGCGGACATGAAGCGCGGCTCCGGCAAGCAGGCGGTGGCCACCACGATGGCGTTCGTCCGGCTGCTCAAGGACCTGATGAAGGACCGCGAGTTCGGTAAGCGGTTCGTCCCGATCGTGCCGGACGAGGCGCGCACCTTCGGGATGGACTCGCTCTTCCCGACCGCGAAGATCTACAGCCCGCACGGGCAGAAGTACGACGCCGTCGACCGCGACCTCATCCTGTCCTACAAGGAGGCGACCGGCGGCCAGATCCTGCACGAGGGGATCAGCGAGGGCGGCTCGATGGGTTCGGTGGTCGCCGCCGGCACCTCGTACGCGACGCACTCCGAGCCGATGATCCCGGTCTACATCTTCTACTCGATGTTCGGGTTCCAGCGCACCGGCGACGCGATCTGGGCGTTCGCCGACCAGCTCGGTCGCGGCTTCCTGCTCGGCGCCACCGCCGGGCGGACCACGCTGAACGGTGAGGGCCTGCAGCACCAGGACGGTCACTCCCAGCTGCTGGCGTCCACCAACCCGGCCTGCGTGGCCTACGACCCGGCCTGGGCGTACGAGGTCGCGGTGATCATGGAGGACGCGCTGCGCCGGATGTACGGCTCGTCCGCCGAGCACCCGCACGGCGAGAACGTCTTCTACTACCTGACCGTCTACAACGAGCCGTACCTGCAGCCGGCCATGCCCGCGGACGCGGACGTCGAGGGCATCCGGCGCGGCATCTACCGGTACGCGGTGGCCCCGCCGGCCGGCGGCGGCGCCGACGGCTCGCCGGCCAGCGGTACCGACAGCCGGCCGCGGGCGCAGATCCTGGCCTCCGGGGTGGCCGTGCCGGCGGCGCTGCGGGCGCAGCAGCTGCTCGCCGAGCAGTGGGGGGTGGCCGCCGACGTCTGGTCGGTGACCTCCTGGTCGGAGCTGCGCCGGGACGCCATCGCCGCCGACGAGCAGGCACTGCTGCACCCGAGCGAGCCGGCCCGCAGCCCGTACGTGACCCAGGCGCTGTCCGGGGCGCCCGGGCCGGTGGTCGCGGTCAGTGACTGGATGCGGGCGGTACCGGACCAGATCTCCCGTTGGGTACCCAGCGACTACGCCTCGCTCGGCACCGACGGCTTCGGTACCTCGGACACCCGCGGCGCGCTGCGCCGGCATTTCCACGTGGACGCCGAGTCGGTCACCGTCGCGGTGCTCACCGAGCTGGCCCGCCGCGGCGAGGTGAAGCACGAGGTGCTGCAGCAGGCCGTCGACGGCTACCGGCTGACCGAGGTCGCCGCCGCCAGCGCCGGCAACACCGGCGGTGAGAGCTGAGGGCCGAGCTCGGGCGAAGTCTGCTCGCGGACAGCGCTCGCCGGGTCGCTCGGCATGCTGGCCGCGGGGGCCGAGCCCCGCGGACCCCGCGGTGCGGCGGGTGCCGGCCAGGGTGATTTGGCCGGTGGGCAGGGCCGTCAGGTCCTGCCCACCGGCTACTTCCGCCTACCTGCCGAGGTGGTGCAGGGCCAGGCCGGCGTAGGTGGCGATGCCGACGGCCATCGCGTCCTCGTGGAAGCGGACCTTGTTCGAGTGGTTGCCGGGCGCGGTCGCCGGGTCGAGCTCCGGCGGGCAGCCGCCGAGGAAGGCCATCGCGCCGGGCACCCGCTGCAGCACGTATGACCAGTCTTCGGCGCCCATCACCGGGTTCCGCAGCACGCTGACCGCGTCCGGCCCGATCAGCTCGCTGGCGGTGGCCAGGACCGTCTCGGCCGCGCCGGCGTCGTTCACGGTGGGCGGGTAGCCGGAGCCGATCTCCACCTCGGCGGTCGCCCCGTGCGCGGCCGCGATGCCCTCCGCCAGCCGGGTCAGCCCAGCCTTGACCGCCTGCCGGGTGTCGGCCGACAGCGTCCGGATGGTGCCGTAGAGCCGGGCGGTCTCCGGGATGATGTTGTTGGTGGTGCCGGCGGTGATCTGCGCGATGGTGACAACGGCCGGGTCGAAGATGTCCAGCCGCCGGGTCACGTAGCTCTGCATCGCGGTGACGATCTCGCAGGCGATCGTGATCGGGTCGACCCCGTCCTGCGGGCTGGACGCGTGCGCCCCGGCGCCGCGCACGGTCACGTCCAGCACGTCCGAGGACGCCATCAGCGGGCCGGGCCGCACGTGCAGCGTGCCGGACGGGTGCTCGGTGGTGATGTGCAGCGCGTACGCCGCGTCCACCGGGGTGCCGGCGGCGTCCAGCAGCCCCTCGTCGAGCATGTAGCGGGCGCCGTGGTAGCCCTCCTCGCCGGGCTGGAACATCAGCACCACCCGGCCGGCGATGCCGCTGCGCCGGCCGGCGAGCAGCCGGGCGGCACCGGCCAGCATCGCGACGTGCGTGTCGTGCCCGCAGGCGTGCATGGCGCCGGGCGTCTCGGCGGCGAACTCCTCGCCGGAGTCCTCCTGCAGCGGCAGGCCGTCCATGTCACCGCGCAGCAGCACGGTGCCGCCCGGCCGGTCGCCCTCCAGGATCGCCACCACCGAGTCGACCTCCCGGCCGGTGCTCACCTTCAGCCCGAGGTCGTCGATGGCGGCGAGCACCGTCTCCTGGGTCCGTGGCAGCCGCAGCCCGATCTCGGGCCGGCGGTGGATCCGGCGGCGCAGCTCGACCGCCTCCGGCAGCAGGGCGCGCGCGTCGTCGAGGACGCCGGCCAGGGGGTCGTTAGACATGCGAACGATTATGCAGCCACCTGCTCGCTCAGCGCGATGCCACCCGACGCCAGCAGCCCCCGCCAGACGCCCGCTACCCGGTCAGCGACCGGCGCATCTCCCAGATCAGGATCTCCGCGTCGCCATCGGCGGCGGTGACCCGCTGACCCGCGGCCGCGGTGATCCGGACCGCGTCGCCGGTGCCGAGCCGGCCGGCGCCCTCCAGGTCGACCGCGCCGCGGGCCACGTACAGGTGCACGAACGGGGCGGTGGGCAGGGCGACCGTGTCGCCGGCGCCGAGCCGGGCCGCGAACAGGGCGGCGTCCTTCTGCTTGATCCGGATCGCGGTCTGGTCGGCGTGCTCGGGCATCCCGGACGCGACCGTGACCAGCGCGCCGGGGGTGAGCTCGGCGCCGATGTCCAGCTGCTGGTAGCCCGGGTCGATGCCGGCCTCGTCCGGCAGCACCCACATCTGGACGAAGTGCACCGGCTCGGTGTGCCGCGGCCCGGCCAGCCGCCAGGCGTCGTTCTTCTCCGAGTGCAGGATGCCGGTGCCGGCGCTCATCCGCTGGGCCAGGCCGGGGTAGACCACGCCGTTGTGACCCATCGAGTCCTGGTGCACCAGCGCGCCGTCCAGCACCCAGGTGATGATCTCCATGTCCCGGTGCGGGTGCGTCTCGAAGCCGGTGCCGGGGGCCACCACGTCGTCGTTGGACACCAGCAGCAGGCCGAACCCGGTGTTGGCCGGGTCGTAGTGCCGGCCGAACGAGAACGAGTGCTTCGAGTCCAGCCAGCTCAGCTTGGTGGCGGGCCGGTCCTTGCCCGACCGGACGTCCAACGTGGTCATGATGGCCCTCCTCGCAGGTATTTGCTTACGCAACTATCGGGCCGGCCGCGGTGTTCCGCCAAGTGTCAGTCGTGCCGGGCGGTCCAGGCGAGCACGTCCGCGGCGCCGCCGGTGTTGATCACCCGGTCGGCCGGGACGCCGCACTCGGCGGCCCGCGCGCAGCCGTACGGCAGCCAGTCGAGCTGACCCGGGGCGTGCGCGTCGGTGTCGATGGTGAACCGGCAGCCGGACTCGACCGCCAGCCGCAGCAGCCGCCTGGGCGGGTCCAGCCGCTCCGGCCGGCTGTTCACCTCGACCGCCACGCCGAACCGGACGCAGGCGGCGAACACCAGCTCGGCGTCGAACTGCGACTCCGGGCGCTTGCGGTTGCCGGTGACCATCCGGCCGGTGCAGTGGCCGAGCACGTCGGTGTTCGGGTTGGCGATCGCCACCACCATCCGCCGGGTCATGTCCTCCGCGGGCATCCGCAGTCCACTGTGGACGCTGGCGACCACCAGGTCGAGCCGGGCCAGCAGGTCGGGCTCCTGGTCCAGGCGGCCGTCGTCGAGGATGTCCACCTCGATCCCGGTCAGGATGCGGAACGGGGCCAGCTCCGCGTTCAGCTCGGCCACCACGTCCAGCTGGTGCCGCAGCCGGTCGGCGGTCAGCCCGTTCGCGACGGTGAGCCGGGGCGAGTGGTCGGTCAGCACGATGTACTCGTGGCCGAGGTCCCGCGCCGCCTCGGCCATCTCCCGGATCGGCGAGCCGCCATCGGACCAGTCGCTGTGGGTGTGGCAGTCGCCGCGCAGCGCCTGCCGCAGCGCCTCGCCGCCGGCGGTCACCGGGCCGGCCGCGGTCGTCAGCAGCTTGGCCAGGTACCCGGGCACCTGCCCGGCCAGCGACTCGGCCACGCACTGGGCGGTGACCGCGCCGACCCCGGCCAGCTCGGTCAGCGTCCTCGCGGTGGCCCGGTTGAGCAGCTCCGCGGCGGGCAGCGCCGCCACCGCGGCCGCCGCCTTCCGGAACGCGCGCACCCGGTAGGTCGCCTCGTTCGCCCGCTCCAGCAGGAACGCGATCTGCCGCAGGTCGGCCACGGCGTCCCGGGTCTCGGTCACCGCCCGATTCTCCCCATGTCCCGGCCGCGGCGGGACCCGGGGCGTGGCAGGCTCCACCCATGAGCGAGCGTGCGAGCGAATCATGGACGCAGCCCGCTCGTGTCTCATGACGGGTCCGAGCGCCAGCGAGGAGCCGGCATGAGCGAGCTTGCGAGCGAATCAGGCAGCACAGTGCGCCCGTGTCTCATGACGGGTCCGAGCGCCAGCGAGGAGCCGGCATGAGCACCGCGGCCGGGGCCCGGGCCCGGCGCCGGGGTGTCGGCGGCGACGAGCCGGCGCCCCCGGCCACGCCGGCGGGCCTGACCGGCGCGGGTGCGCCGGCCTCGCCGCTGGCGGCGACGTTGCGCCGGATCGAGCGGTCGTCCGGGGCGCTGGCGACGCAGAGCGTGGCCCGGATGGACGAACTGCTGCACTGGTTCCGGGCCATGCCGGCGGACCAGCGGTCCTGGGTGATGCTGGTCGCCCAGGCCGGCATCGCCTCGTTCGTGGAGTGGCTGCGCACCCCGGCCGAGGCACCCCGGCTGACCGGTGAGGTGTTCGGCGCGGCGCCGCGCGAGCTGGCCCGGGCGGTCAGCCTCAAGCAGGTGGTGGAGCTGGTCCGGGTCACCGTCGAGGTGGTGGAGACCCGGGTGGAGACGCTGGCCGCACCGGGTGAGGAGGCGCTGCTGCGCGAGGCGGTGCTGCGCTACAGCCGGGAGATCGCGTTCGCCGCCGCGCAGGTGTACGCCGGGGTGGCGGAGACCCGGGGCGCCTGGGACGCCCGGCTGGAAGCACTGGTGGTGGACGCGCTGTTCCGGTCCGACCACGACGACGAGGGTCTGGTCAGCCGGGCTTCGGCGCTGGGCTGGGCGGCGGTCAGCCCCGTGGCCGTGGTCATCGGCGGGGCGCCGGACGGCAACCCGGAGGAGGTGCTGGACGCGGTGCAGCGGGCCGCCCGGCACTCCCGCACCGAGGTGCTGGCCGGGGTGCACGGCGACCGGCTGGTGGCGGTCCTCGGCGGGGCGGCCGACCCGGCCGCGGCGACCGGTCCGCTGCTGCCGGAGTTCGCCCCGGGCCCGGTGGTGATCGGGCCGACCGTGACCGACCTGGGCGGCGCCGGCCGGTCGGCCCGGGCGGCACTGTCCGGGGCGCGCGCGGCGGCCGGCTGGCCGGGGGCGCCCCGCCCGGTGCTGGCCGCCGACCTGCTGCCCGAGCGGGCGCTGGCCGGCGACGACGAGGCCCGGGCCGAACTGCTGGCCGCCGTCTACCACCCGCTGGCCGCGGCCGGCTCCGCGCTGCTGGACACGGTCACCGCCTACGCCGACAGCGGGTGCACGCTGGAGGCCACCGCGCGGATGCTGTTCGTGCACCCGAACACCGTCCGGTATCGACTGCGGCGGGTGGCGGACGTCTGCGGACGCTCCCCCACCAACCCGCGCGAGCTGTTCATCCTGCAAGTCGCGATGGTGCTCGGCCGGCTCGCCGGCTGACCGGCTGACTGGCAGGCGGCGTAACGGGCTGAGTGACGGAAGTCACCAAAGGCCGTTCGTACCGCCCGGCCGGAATGTCTGCTTACGTGCCCTGCCGCCTGACGCATGATCCGCACACTTTGTAGACACTCGACAAATCGTCCCCCGACCACTTCGTGCCTCGCGCCCTCGCCGCGGCCACCCGGCGCGGGAGACTGTCGACAGGTGCTCGCGTTGCTCGCCCCTGGACAGGGCTCCCAGACGCCCGGCATGCTCGCCGGCTGGCTCGACCTACCCGGCGCGGCGGCCCGGGTCCGCTGGCTGTCCGAGCTGTGCGGGCTGGACCTGGTCCGGCTGGGCACCACGGCGGACGCGGACGAGATCCGCGACACCGCGGTGACCCAGCCGCTGATCGTCGCGCTCGGCCTGGTCGCCGCCGCCGAACTGGAGCTGGCCGACGTCACGGTGACCGCCGGGCACAGCATCGGCGAGATCACCGCGGCCGCGCTGGCCGGCGTGTTCGGCCCGGACACCGCGGTCGCGCTGGCCCGGCTGCGCGGCCGGGAGATGGCCGCCGCGTGCGCGCTGGCGCCGACCGGGATGTCCGCGGTGCTCGGCGGCGACCCGGACGTCGTGCTGGCCCGGCTGGACGAGCTCGGCCTGACCCCGGCCAACCGGAACGGCGCCGGCCAGATCGTCGCCGCCGGACCGGCCGGGCAGCTCGCCGCGCTGGCCGCCGAGCCGCCGGCCGGCGCCCGGGTGAAGCCGCTGTCGGTGGCCGGCGCCTTCCACACCGCCGCGATGGCCCCGGCCGAGGCGGCCCTGGCCGCGATCGCCGACGGGGTGACCACCCGGGATCCGGAGCGGCTGCTGCTGTCCAACGCGGACGGCGCGGCGCTGGAGACCGGGCACGAGGTGATCAAACGGCTGGTGCACCAGGTGACCCAACCGGTGCGCTGGGACCTGTGCCAGGCGACCATGCGCGACCTGGGCGTGACCGCGGTACTGGAACTGCCGCCGGCCGGCGCGCTCACCGGCCTGGCCCGGCGCGAGATGAAGGGCCCCGGCGGCAAGGGCACCGAGATCCTCGCCCTGCGCACCCCGGACGACCTGCCCGCCGCCCGCGACCTGCTGGCCCGCCTCGCCCACCCCGGGCAGGGCCAGCACACCCCGGACTGGCGGGTCGTGGTAGCTCCGGCCGCCGGCACGTTCCACCCGGTCCAGCTCGCCGAGGGCTCGGCGGTACCGGCCGGCAGCCCGCTCGGCACCGTCACGACCAAGCGTGAGGAGCACCCGGTGAGCGCTGCCTACCACGGCATCCTGGTCGAGTGGCTGCTGGAGGACGGCGACCTGGTCAGCGCCGGCGAACCGGTGGCCCGGCTGTATCCGGAGGCGCCGCCGGCCCGGACCGCGGCCCGGCGCGCCGCCACGCCCGCGGTGCAGGCATGACGACGCTGACCGGAGTGCCCGGCAGCCGGCTGCTCGGGCTGGGCGAGCACGCGCCGGCCACCGTGGTCACCAACGACGACATCGCCGCCCGCGGCGTGGACACCAACGACCAGTGGATCCGCGACCGGGTCGGCATCGCCAGCCGGCGGATCGCCGGGCCGGACGAGTCGGTGGTCGACATGGCCGCGGTGGCCGGCGGCAAGGCGCTGGCCGCGAGCGGGCTGGGCGCCGCCGACATCGACCTGGTGATCGTCGCGACCTGCACGATGCCCTCGCAGATTCCCGGCGCGGCGGCCCAGGTGGCGACCCGGCTGGGGATCCGATCGCCGGGCGCGTTCGACCTCAACGCCGCGTGCGCCGGCTTCGTGTACGCGCTCGCCACCGCGTCCAGCGCGGTGATCTCAGGGTCGGCCCGGCATGTGCTGGTGATCGGCGCGGAGAAGCTCTCCGACTGGACCGACTGGGAGGATCGGTCGACCGCGATCATCTTCGCCGACGGTGCCGGCGCGGCCGTGGTCGGGCCGGGCGAGGGCACCGGCATCGGGCCGGTGGTCTGGGGCAGCGCGGGCGAATCCGCCGAACTGATCGCCGTCGCGCACCGCAACACGTTCCTCTACCAGGAGGGCCAGTCGGTGTTCCGGTGGGCGACCACGGCGCTGGCCCCGGTGGCGCTGGAGGCCTGCGCCCGGGCCGGCGTGACCCCGGCCGACCTGGCCGCGTTCGTACCGCACCAGGCGAACCTGCGGATCATCGAGGCGATCGCGCGCAAGGTCGGTGCCCCGCACGCGATCGTGGCCCGGGACATCGTCACCGCCGGCAATACATCGTCCGCGTCGATCCCGATGGCGCTGTGCCGGATGGTCGAGCGCGGCGAGGTGCCGTCCGGCGCGCCGGTGCTGGTGCTCGGCTTCGGCGCCGGGCTCACCTACGCCGGGCAGGTGCTGACCTGTCCCTGACCGTCCACTCGGTACGGTCGCTGCTTGGCCCAGACATCCAACGAAGGGAAACCCGCAACTGTGAGCAACGACGAGATCCGCGCCGGGCTGGCCGAAATCCTCGAGGAGGTGGCCGGCGTGCTGCCGGCCGATGTGAGCATCAACAAGTCGTTCACCGAGGACCTCGACGTCGACTCGCTGTCCATGGTGGAGATCGCGCTGGCCGCCGAGGAGCGGTTCGGCGTGAAGATCCCGGACGACGAGCTGGCGAACCTGAAGACCGTCGGCGACGCAGTGACCTACATCGAGAAGGCCCAGGCGGCGGCATGACCGTGGGGTTCGACGGCGGGGCCGGGCGCGGCCGGTCGGATGGCAGCCCGGTCGAGGTCGTGATCACCGGGCTGGGGGCGACCACACCGCTCGGCGGAACGGTGGCGGAGACCTGGGCGGGGCTGCTGGCGGGCCGGTCCGGGGTCACGCCGCTGGACACCGAGTGGGCGCAGGACCACCCGGCCCGGATAGCGGCCCGCCTCGCCGTCGAACCGACCACCGTGCTGGAGCGGGTCGAGGCACGCCGGCTCGACCGGGTGCAGCAGGCCGCGATGGTGGCCGCCCGGGAGGCCTGGGCGGACGCGAAGCTCGGCGGTGCCGGCGATCGGGGCGTCGACCCGGAGCGGCTGGCGGTCGCGATCGGCACCGGCATCGGCGGCGCGCTGACCATGTTGGGTCAGGACGACGTGCTGGAGGAGCGAGGGGTTCGGAGGGTTTCCCCGCTCACCGTGCCGATGCTGATGCCCAACGGTCCGGCCGCCGCCGTCGGGCTGGAGGTCGGCGCCCAGGGTGGCGTGCACACCCCGGTCAGCGCCTGCGCCAGCGGTGCCGAGGCGATCGCGCTGGGCCTGGACCTGATCCGGGCCGGCCGGGTCGACGTGGTGGTGGCCGGCGGCTCCGAGTCGATCGTGCACCCGCTGCCGATGGCCGGGTTCGCCCAGATGCGCGCACTGTCCACCCGCAACGACGAACCGGCCGCCGCGTCCCGGCCGTTCGACAAGGCCCGGGACGGGTTCGTGCTCGGCGAGGGCGCCGGCATCCTCATCCTGGAGCGGGCCGACCACGCGGCCGCCCGCGGCGCCCGGGTGCACGCGGTGCTCGCCGGCGCCGGCATCACCTCGGACGGCTACCACATCACCGCGCCGGAGCCGGACGGCCGGCACGCCGCGCGCGCGATCGTGGTCGCGGTCCGCGACGCCGGGCTGACCGCGGCGGACATCGTGCACGTCAACGCGCACGCCACGTCCACGCCGCCCGGCGACATCGCCGAGGCCAGGGCGATCCGCGCCGCGATCGGCGGCCATCCGGTCGTCACCGCACCCAAGTCAATGCTCGGGCACCTGCTCGGCGCGGCCGGCGCGGTCGAGGCGATCACCACGGTGCTGTCCGTCCGGGAGGGCATCGTGCCGATCACCCGCAACCTGGACGACCTCGACGACGAGGTGGAGCTGGACGTCGTCCGGATGAGCCCGCGCCGGCTGGCGGTGCCGGCCGCGATCAACAACGCGTTCGGCTTCGGTGGCCACAACGTCGCGCTGGCCATCCGCAAGGCCTGACCAACCGTCCACGATCAACCGCACAGCCCGAAGACCGCAAGGCCCGACAACAAGGGGGCAGCTGCCCGTGACCAGTTCCGTCTCCGTCCCGGCGGACGTGGTCGAGGCTCCGGACTTCCGGGACCCCGAGGTCCGCCTGGCCGCGCTGCTCGACCCCGGCTCGGTCCGGCCGCTGGCGCCGTTCGACAACAGCGGTGTCTACACCGTCCGCGGCACCGTGCACGGCGCCGCCACCGTGGCGTTCGCGACCGACCCGATGAAGATGGGCGGGGCGATGGGCTCGGCCGGCTGCCGGCACATCGTGGACGCGATCGACGCCGCGGTCCGCGAGCGGGTGCCGGTGGTGGGGCTGTGGCACTCCGGCGGCGCCCGGCTGGCCGAGGGCGTCGAGGCGCTGGACGGCGTCGGCCAGGTGTTCGCCGCGATGGTGCGCGCGTCCGGCCGGGTGCCGCAGGTCTCGGTGGTGCTGGGCCCGGCGGCCGGCGGCGCCGCGTACGGGCCGGCGCTGACCGACATCGTGGTGATGGGCCCCGGCGGCCGGGTGTTCGTGACCGGGCCGGACGTGGTCCGCTCGGTCACCGGCGAGGCTGTCGACATGGAGCGGCTGGGTGGCCCGGACACGCACGGCCGGCGCAGCGGTGTCGTGCACGTGACCGCGCCCACCGACCTGGCCGCGCTCGAGCAGGGCCGGCGGCTGACCGAACTGCTGGCCCGCCCCGGCCGGTTCGCGCTGGAGCAGGTCCGGGCCGAGACCGACCTGGGCGCGCTGCTGCCGGACAACGCCAAGCGCGCCTACGACGTCCGGCCGCTGATCACCGCGATGCTGGACGGCGAGCCGGTCGAGCTGCACGCCCGCTGGGCGCCGAGCATCGTGACCGCGCTCGGCCGGCTGGCCGGCCGCACGGTCGGTGTGATCGCGAACAACCCGCTCCGGCTCGGTGGCTGCCTGGACTCCACCTCGGCCGAGAAGGCGGCCCGGTTCGTCCGGATGTGCGACGCCTTCGGTGTCCCGCTCATCGTGCTGGTCGACGTCCCGGGCTACCTGCCCGGCGTCGGCCAGGAGTGGGACGGCGTGGTCCGGCGCGGCGCGAAGCTGCTGCACGCGTTCGCCGAGGCGGTCGTGCCGCGGGTCACCCTGGTCACCCGCAAGGCCTACGGCGGCGCGTACATCGCGATGAACTCGAAGGCGCTCGGCGCCACCGCGGTCTACGCCTGGCCGGACGCCGAGGTCGCGGTCATGGGCGCGTCCGCCGCGGTCGGCATCCTGCACCGCAGGCGGCTCGCCGCCGCCGCCCCGGAGCAGCGGCCGCAGCTGCACGCCCAGCTGGCCGCCGAGCACGAGAAGATCGCCGGCGGGGTGAACCGCGCCCTGGAGATCGGCGTGGTGGACGCGGTGGTCGAGCCGGAGCGGACCCGCCGGGCCATCGCCGAGGCGCTCGCCGCCGCGCCGGCCGGCCGCGGCGCGCACGGCAACATCCCACTCTGAGCTGCCGCGGCGCCCGCCGGCGGTTTGCTGACCGGGGGGCCCGGCGGGCTCAGCAGTGCCGGTAGGTGACCTCGGACCGGCCGATCACGTCGATCAGCAGGGTGCCGTCCACCTGCACCAGCGGGTAGCTGACCGACCAGATCAGGCAGGACGAGGTCTTGTCCGGCGCGTCGGCCGGGTTCTGGTAGCTGGTGAAGCTGACCGTGGCCAGGTAGCCGCCGCTGCCGGTCGGGCTCAGCCCCAGCAGCCGGACGTCCTCGTCGTGGGTGGACCGGTACTGGTCCTGGAATTCGGCCTCGGTGGCGGGCAGGCCGTCCCGGCGCACCAGCGTCGCGCGGGCCGCCTCGAAGTCACGGCTGTTGATCGCGCCGAAGTAGCTGGTCAGCAGCCGGACCACCGCGGCGGTCTCCGGCCGCTCGGCCAGCGCCGGCGCGGCCGCCACCAGCGGACCCTTCCCGGACGCGGTGGCCGTCGCGGTCGCGCTCGACCCGGCGGTCGGGCCGGCGGTCGCGCTGACCGGCGGCGGGTTGCTGCCCTGGCTGGCGTTCGCGGGCGACGTCCGATTCTGGACGAAGGCGTGGTAGCCGGCGAACCCACCGGCGCCGAGCAGGCCCAGCCCGAGGACCGCGACCAGCACCCCGGCCAGCCGGCGGGGCCGCCGCGCCGGCCGCAGCGTCCCGGCCACGTCCGACCGACCGTCCGTGTCGATCACGACGGTGCGCTCGGCGGTGTCCTCCCGCGCGTTGATCGGCGGGATCAGCCCGGGCGAGGTGAGGTCGTTGCCGCAGCGACGGCAGAACTCGGCGGCGGACGCGGTGGTAGACCCGCAGGATGGGCAACGGGTCATCGAACCAGCACGCACCGGTCCACCGTAGGGGACGGCTCGGCGACCAGACGACCCCTTCCGACCAACCGTGACCCGAAGGGAACTTCCGCGGGGTCAGCCGACCTGGTGCAGCCAGGTGACCGGGGCGCCGTCGCCGGCGTGCCGGAAGGGCTCCAGTTCGGCGTCCCAGGTGGCGCCGAGCATCCGGTCCAGCGTGTGCGCGAAGTCCTCGGTGGTCCGGGAGGTCGCGATCACCGCGCGCAGCTGCTCCTCGCCGACCATGATGTCGCCGTTCGCGCCGACCGCCGTGCGGTAGACGCCCCGCCCGGGCACGTAGAGGATCCGCTCGCCGTCGTAGCCGGGGCTAGGGTCCTCGGTGGTCTCGAACCGCAGCATCGGCCAGCCGCGCAACGCCGCCGCCAGCGCGGCGCCGGTGCCGACCCGGCCGGTCCAGGAACACTCCGCGCGCAGCTGACCGGGCGACGCGGGCTGCGGCATCCAGGACAGACTCACCCGGGTTCCGAGCACGCCAGAGATCGCCCACTCGGCGTGCGGGCAAACCGCCGGCGGGCACGAGTGGACGTATACGACGCCACGTGTAGCTGCCACGGTGACCTCCGGTCCGACGAGGTTCGCCTTCCCCAGCGGCCTCAGTTCCGGTGATCGTCCGTGTAGGTGTGCATTGTGCACGGTCCCGCCCACTCCGCGCCACCCGATGTGATTACCGCACCGGGACGGCCGCCGGGCCTGGCCGGAGGCGGCCGGCGAACCTGGGCGGGGCGGCCGGCGGATCCGCGGCTGGCCGGGGACGACCGGCGAGCCTGGCCGGAGGCGGCCGGCGGATCCGGTGGGCCTGGCCGGGGCGGCCGGCGGATCCGGGGCTGGCCGGGGACGGCCGGCGGATCCGGCGGGTCTGGCCGGGACGGGCAGATGGTTCTGGGTGAGACTGGGTCGATGCAGCGCAGGGCGGTCCTCCGGCTCGCGGCCGCGGCGGCGACGGCCGGGCTGGCCGAGGCGTGTACCCGGCACACCGCGTCGCCGGCCCAGTCGGCCGGCCCGACGCCGACCACTCCCCCGGCCACCGCTTCCCCGGCCACCGGCCGGCCGCCGACCCCGACGCCGCTGGCCACCGCCGCGCCGGCCGACTGGACCGCGCTCGGCCGTGGGCTGGCCGGTCGCCTGGTCCGCCCCGGGGATGCCGGCTACAACACCGCCCGCCGGCTGTTCAACCCGCGGTTCGACGGCCTGCGCCCGGCCGCGGTGGCCTACTGCGCCAACCCCGACGACGTCCGCGAGTGCCTGACGTTCGCGGCCCGGTACGGCGTCCCGGTGACCGCCCGCGCCGGCGGGCACAGCTACGCCGGCTGGTCGTCCGGCGCCGGCCTGGTCGTGGACGTGACCAGCATGCGCGCGGTCACCGTGGACGCCGCCTCCGGCACCGCCACGGTCGGCGCCGGCATCCGGCACGCCGACTTCTACAGCGCGCTGGCCGGGCACGGCGTCGCGGTGCCGGCCGGCTCGTGCGCGACCGTCGGCGTCGCCGGGCTGACCCTCGGCGGCGGGATCGGCGTGGTCGGCCGGGCCTACGGGCTGGCCAGCGACAACCTGGTCGGCGCGCGGGTGGTGACCGCCGACGGTCGTATCCGCGACTGCGACGCCGGCCGCGAGCCGGACCTGTTCTGGGCCTGCCGGGGCGGCGGTGGTGCCAACTTCGGCGTCGCCACCTCGCTGCGCTACCGCACCCGGCCGGCGCCGGCGGTCACCCTGTTCTACCTGGCCTGGCCGTGGTCGCGGGCCACCCGGGTGGCCGACGGCTGGCAGCGCTGGGCCCCGACCGCGCCGGACCCGCTCTGGTCCACCTGCAAGCTGCTGGCCGGCGCCGGCTCGGCCCCCCGGGCCTTCGCCGCCGGGGCGTACGTCGGCTCCCGGTCGGCCCTGCAGCCGCTGCTGGACGCGCTGGTCGCCCGGGTCGGCAGCGACCCCACCGGCACGTCTGTCCGTACCCAGCCGTACCTGACCGCGATGCTGACCGAGGCCGGGTGCGCCGGGATGACCGTGGCCCAGTGCCACCTGCCGGCCCAGCTGGCCGGTGGCCAGCTGCGGCGCGAGGCGGAGGCGGCCAACTCGCACTTCGTCAGCCGGCCGGTGCCGGCCGCCGGGCTGGCCGCGATGGTCCACGGCGTCACCGCCCGCGGCACCATCGGCGGAGGCGGCGAGGGCGGCATCTCGATGGACGCGATGGGCGGCGCGATCAACCGGGTCGCCCCGGACGCGACCGCGTTCGTCCACCGCGGCTCGCTGTTCGTCGCCCAGCTCACCACCACCTGGACGGACGGCGCCCCGGCCGCCGCCATCGCCGCGCAGCAACGCTGGCTGGCCGGCTTCCACGCCACGCTCGCCCCGTACGCGAACGGCGAGGCGTACCAGAACTACGCCGACCCCACGCTCACCACCTGGCAGCGCGCCTACTACGGCCGGAACTACGACCGCCTGGTCCGGATCAAGGCGGCCCTCGACCCGGGTTCGCTGTTCCGCCTTCCGCAGGGAATCCCGCCCCGCTGACCCGCCCACCACCCCGACCCGGCTCCACACCCCGACCCGGCTCCACACCCCGACCCGGCTCCACACCCCGACCCGGCTCCACACCCCGACCCGGCTCCACACCTCGGACGGGCTCCGGAATCTTGGCCGGCTCGGCAACCGCAGCTCTGCCGGGCTCGGCGACACTGGCCGGCCCGGCAGGTTTGCCCGGCCCGGCGACCCCGCCGGGTTCGGCAACCCCGCCCGACTCGGCAACCCCGCCCGGCTCGGCAACCCGAGCCCCGGCTGGCTCGGCGCCTGGACGGCCGGCGCCGACCGTGCGGAAGTGGTACCGGGATCGGATCCGGGCCAGCGCGAGCACGGCCTGGCAGTCGCGGCAGCCGGGATGCCAGTTGTCGAGGCTGGCGTGACCGCCGGCCGCCAACTGTTCCTCAGCGATCCGGATCAGCTCCAGCAACTCCGCCCAGCGCAACTCGTCCGCCTGCACGACCAGCCCGGCGCCCCGGCCATGATCGTCATCGGAACGCACCACGCTTCCGGCGTACAGGTAGGCGAGGATCTCCGGCCGGTGCCCCACCAGCTCGCGCACCCGGTCGAATTCCGCCAGCACCGCCTGGCTCGCCACGGTCAGCCGGCGCACATCCGGCTCCCGCACGATCGGCACGAACCCCGGCTGCTCGCCCAACGAACCCTCCCCCGACGTTTATTCGAACATATGTTCGCACGCGGTTCAGGCCCCTGACCAGCATCAACCGGATGACAAGCCCCGCTCGACCGATCACATATTGCAACACAGTTGTTTCATCGAGCCCGCCGGCCGCTACCCGCTACCCTGACCCCTCGGGGCGGTAGCTCAGCCGGTTAGAGCAGTCGACTCATAATCGATCGGTCACGGGTTCGAGTCCCGTCCGCCCCACCAGGTGAGGCATTGTGCGAACCGTGTCTGGTTCGTCCGCTTCCGTGGTGGGTTCGTCTTCGGTTGGGATCTTGAAGACGGGTATCAGGGTGTAGTCGTCGGCGATTTGGACTTCGGCGATGAGGCGTTCGGCGGCGGCGCGGCGTTCGGCTGGGGTGCCGACGGAGACGACTCGGGCGAGGTCTGCGCGGATGCGGGCCAGGGTGGTTGGTTGGGGTAGGGCC
>Ga0307499_10000188_pt1 | contig 22817 bp, 22 predicted proteins | sample 13_S_MG_FD_201363 | JGI IMG/M metagenome (GOLD analysis project Ga0307499, IMG submission 201363) | Soil microbial communities from Populus trichocarpa stands in riparian zone in the Pacific Northwest, United States - 13_S | ecosystem: Environmental > Terrestrial > Soil > Riparian zone > Trees... | reverse complement strand
GATCCCGCCGCCCTCCATTCACACCTCGCAGGCCATGGATCCCAAGCTCAATATTCTCGTCGACATCTTCTGCCCGCCGCGCATGGATTTTTCGGCCAAGCCGGGCTGGGTGCTGAACGAAGACGATTATCCGATGCCCGCGCAAACCGCTGCGGATAAGTCCGCCGCCTGACGCGCAATCGAAAGGGTCCTGACCATGGCCGACAAACAAGCATCCTATCCGACCACCGTGCCGCTGCCGCCGCTGTCGCGGGCGGCCGAAGTCGCCGAGCTTCTGGTTGGCGCGATCGATCTGCACTGTCATAGCGGCCCGGCGGCGATGCCGCGCATTCTCGATCATCACGAGGAGCTGCTCGACGCCGCGGCCGCGAAATTCCGCGCCGTGCTCTACAAGGACCACTTCTATGCCGGCATGCCGCACGCAATCCTGCTGGAGAAGCTGTTCCCCGAAACCAATGTAAAACTGTTCTCGGGCATCGTGCTGAACAATGCGTCGGGTGGCATCAATCCGCACGCCGTCGACCACGCCATCAAGCTCGGCGCCAAGATCGTCTGGATGCCGACGCTGTCGGCCGCAAACCATATCGCAGCGATGGCGAAGGGAAACTCAACATTTCCAAAGACCGCGCAGAAAATGCTCGATCCGATTCCGCTTTCGGCACTCGACGCCAACGGCAAGCTCACGGATGACACCAAGAAGGTCATCGACCTCATTGCCGAGGCGGACATCATTCTGGCCGGCGGTCATCTGCCTGCAAGCGAGCTGCATATCCTGTTCGACGAGGCGGCGCGGCGCGGCGTCAAGAAGATGATGGTCAACCATCCGACCTACATCGTCGGCTGCAACGACAATGATATTCGTCAGCTCGTCGCGGGGGGCGTGAAGATGGAACATTCGATCTGCATGTTCATCGAGGGAAAATCCCTGAAGTACAGCCCGGATGATCTCGCCCACCTGATCGAGGTTGCCGGCGTCGACAATACGATCTTGTCTTCCGATCTCGGGTTGCAGAACTCGCAGCGTCCGGTCGATGGCTTCCGCAGCATCACGCAGATCCTGCTCGACCTGCAGATGCCGCGGCCTGCGATCAGGAAGCTCATCAGCGACAATGCCGCGCGGTTCCTGAATCTTCCGGTGAGCCAGTCGGCTGCCCAGGACGCCGCCTAACAAGACAAGCGCAAAGACCGCGAGAAGCGGCGCGCGTTATTTGGGGAGGAGGCCGATGATGAATCGCGGAAACAGCCATTTGAAGGGCTGGCGACAGTTGCAGCCGTTTGCCGCGGCGTTGTTGCTTGCGGGACTGAGCCATGCGGCATTCGCTGAAGACGCTCGCAAACCGCAGAAGCCGCCGATTATCCTGGAATCGACGGGCGCATATGAGGTTGGCGGCAAGGTCGTCGCCAAGCCCGGCGATCCCAGCCAGACGCTCTCCTGCGACCATGGTTACGTCGAATACTTCATCCCCGCGAAAAGGCGCAGCGTCGGCCTGATCATGTGGCACAGTTCCAGCACGAAGGTGTGGGAAAATCGCTGGGACGGCGGCGAAGGCTACAAGAGCATTTTCCTGCGCAGGGGATATCCGGTTTACCTCTGGGACGGCCCGCGCGTCGGTCGCGCCAACTGGAGCTGCGAGCCGATCACCTACACGCCGGATTATTTCGATCAACGCAACTTTGCCGCCTGGCGCTTCGGCATCACTTACCCGAACTGGCATCCGGGACTGCAATTTCCGACGGCGGACAAGGAAGCCTGGAACCAGGCAACGCGCGCCCGTTATGACGAGTTCGATACGCTCGAAAATGCATTGCTGCAGGCGGAGGCCGGCGGGCAGGCGATCGACAAGATCGGCCCCGTCATTGCCGTCACCAATTCCGCGGGCGGCTGGCGCGCGCTGTTGTCGGCGCTGAAGGCCAAGAGCGACAACATGAAGGGCATCGTCGCCTATGAAACCCCGGGCTTCGTTTTCCCGGAAGGCGAGGGGCCCGAGCCCAAGCCGGATGCGCCGTACGGTCCGAATTCCGTGCCGCTGGCCGAGTTCATGAAGCTGACGAAGTTTCCGATCCAGATGGTGTTCGGCGACTACACCGACACGCGTCCGATCTGGAAAACCTCCGTCGAAGTGGCGAAGACCTTCTGCGGTATCGTCAATCGTCATGGCGGCGATTGCGAGGTGTTGCTGCTTCCCGATGCGGGCCTGCGCGGCAACACGCACATCGCCTTTGCCGATCTCAATAACGAAGCCGTTGCGGACGAATTATCCAAATGGCTGGGCCGCAAGGGCCTGGACAAGTTTGCTGCAGAATAAGCGCTGGTGCCAACGCAAGCCCGTACGGAAATCGGAGGAAACATGCGCCTGCTGTCTTTCGGCCTTCTGGGCCTCGCACTTGCCATCGCGCCGTGTGATCCCGCGGTCGCGCAGGACTGGCCGAACCGCCCGGTGACCTTCGTCGTGCCGTTCCCGGCCGGCGCCGCCGTCGATACGCTTGCGCGCGCCGTCGCGCACGCGCTGAGTGAAGACTTCGGCAAGCAATTCATCGTCGAAAACCGTGCGGGAGCGGGCGGCAATCTCGGCGGGACAGCGGTCGCCAAGGCGGCTCCCGACGGCCACACATGGCTGTTCGGGACGCCTGCGCCGATCGCGCTCAACAAGTTCATGTACAAGGGGCTGGCTTACGACTCCGAGCGCGATTTCATGCCGGTCGTGCTCGTCGCCAAGTCGCCAATGATCATCACGGCGACAACAGACTTTCCGGCGAAGACGCTGCCCGAGCTGATCGCCTATGCCAAACAGAACCCGGGTAAGGTCAATGTCGGCCATCCCGGCAACGGAACGCTCGGACACATAACCTCGGCGCTGATCCAGCAGTTCGCCGGCGTGGAGATGACGCATGTGCCCTATCGCGGCTCGGCGCCGCTGATCACGGATCTGCTAGGCGGACAAGTCAACGTCGCCATGGATTTCATGCCGACCTATCTGCAACTGGTGGCCGACCGCAAGATCCGCGCGCTCGCTGTGACGACGAGCCGGCGTGTCGCGCAACTGCCCGATGTGCCGACGGTGCAGGAAGCAGGCTTCAAGGGGTTCGAGGCGACCGCGTGGTACGCTCTGGTAGCGCCTTCCGGCACGCCGCCCGACATCGTGCTCAAGGTGAACAATGCCGTGAACGCCTTCCTGAAAAGCGACAAGGGCAAGACCATGCTCGAACAGAACTCGCTGCAAGGGGTGGGGGGCTCTCCGGAAGACCTCAAGGCGTTTATCGACGGCGAACGCACCAAATGGCGTCCCGTGATCGAAGCCGCAAAGATCACGATGTGAGACCGCCATAGATGAATCGTATTGAAATTCCAAGGCTGTCGATCCCGAAGGTTGCACTTGTCACCGGCGGCAACAGCGGTATCGGCAGGGCCACCGCGGCGCGGCTGGCCTCCATGGGGTCTGCCGTCGTGGTCGGCTACAACAGCCGCCGGGCGCAGGCCGAAGAGGTGATCGGGTGCCTGGAGGGCCGCGGGCATCTCGCCTTGCGCATCGCCATCGACGATCCAGCTTCCGTTTCGGAAGCCGCGACGTACGTGGACCAGCAGTACGGGCGCCTCGATGCGCTGGTCAATTGCGGGGGCGCCACGACCCCGGTGCCTGCCAATGATCTCCAGGGGTTGACGGACGATATCTTCGACCGGACCGTCTCGCTCAATCTGCGCGGACCATTCGCCATGGTTCGCGCCCTCCGTCCTCTGCTGGAGCGCGGCAGCGGGGCGTCCATCGTGAATATTTCGTCCATTGCGGCGCGGACGGGCCTGGGCAGCAGCGTGGCCTATCTGGCGGCAAAGGCGGGGGTCGACGCGCTCACGATCGCGCTCGCAAAAGTGCTTGCACCGAAAATCCGCGTGTTCTCGGTTTCGCCGGCCGGCGTGGATACGGATTTTGTTGCCGGCCGGACCCGTGAACATCTGCAGAAGATCGCGGAAAAATTGCCGCTGGCCCACGTCACCACGCCCGACGATGTCGCAAGGGCGGCGGTCGCCTGCATCGTCAGCCTGACCAGTTCGACGGGAATTGTGGTGCCGGTGGACGAGGGCAGGCACCTCTAAGACATACCGCAAACGATAGCGCGACATGACGTCGTGGACAGGAAACAATGGAAAAACTGAAATTCTATATCGACGGCGCCTGGGTCGATCCTGCGGCGCCATCAACGCTGGGAATAGTCAATCCTGCGACGGAAGAGACGTTTGCGCAGATCAGCCTGGGCTCGCGGTCCGATGTGGATCGGGCCGCCAAGGCGGCGCGGCGCGCTTTCGCGACCTATTCCGTAACCAGCGTGGAGCAGCGGCTGTCCTGGCTTCAAAAGATCATCGAGGGGTTCAGGGCGCGCCTGCCGGAGCTGGCGCGGATGATGACCCTCGAGATGGGCGCGCCGATCACGTTTGCGACCCAGCGTCAGGCAACCGTTGCGCTGTTTCATTTCGAGGAAGCCGCGCGCGTGCTTGCGAACTATGAGTTCGAGGAGCGAATGGGCAACGGGATCGTCCGCCGCGAGCCGATCGGTGTCTGCGGACTGATCACGCCGTGGAACTGGCCGCTGAACCAGGTTGCCTCGAAGGTCGCACCGGCGCTCGCTACTGGATGCACGGTCGTCCTGAAACCCAGCGAGATCGCCCCGCTCAGCGCGATGCTGTTTGCAGAGATCGTCGACAACGCGGGCCTCCCGGCGGGCGTCTTCAATCTCGTCAATGGCGACGGTCCCACCGTAGGCGAGGCGATCGCCGCCCACCCCGAGATCGACATGGTGTCGTTCACCGGATCGACAACGGCCGGCATCAGGGTGGCCAAGCTTGCGGCGGACACGGTCAAGCGCGTCGCGCAGGAACTGGGCGGCAAATCCGCCAACATCATCCTTGCCGATGCTGATCTGAAAACCGCCGTGATCGAAGGCGTTCACGCCTGCTACACCAACGGCGGCCAAAACTGCCAGTCGCCCACGCGCATGCTCATCCCGCGTGCGCAACGCGATGCAGCATTCGCAGCGGCGCGTGAGGCGGTCGGCAGCATTCGCCTGGGCGATCCGCTCGACCCGGCGTCCACCATGGGGCCGCTGGTGAGCCAGGTGCAGTTTGAAAAAGTGCAGGATCTCATCCAGTCTGGCGTTGACGAAGGGGCGACGCTGGTGGCGGGCGGAACGGGGCGGCCGTCCGAACTCAACCGTGGATACTATGTTCGCCCGACCGTCTTCGGCGATGTGACGCCGCAAATGAAGATTGCACGTGAGGAGATTTTTGGTCCCGTGCTGTCGATCATGAGCTATGACACCGAGGACGAGGCGATCGAAATCGCCAACGACACGCCGTTCGGATTGGCGGGCTTTGTGCAGTCCAGGGATCCCGCCCGCGCTCGCGCCGTCGCCAACCGCATCCGCGCCGGGCGCGTCTATCTCAACGGCGCGCCTTTCGACCGCAGCCTGCCCTTTGGCGGCTACAAGCAGTCCGGCAATGGGCGCGAGTTCGGGGTTTTTGGATTTGAAGAATATCTCGAGGTGAAGGCCATACTCGGTCACTGAGATTGGCGACGTCGCGGCTGGAGCGCGCCGCCCGGCGTCCGCGTCAGGCGTGCTTGTCGAGACGGCGCTTGAGCAGCGTCAGATGTTGCAGCAGATCCGACTGTGCGACGGGCGATAGTTCGCCGATCAGAGCAATCACCCATTCCTCATGCCGGCGCGCCATCCGGCCGAATTCCTTGGCGCCTTCCTGCGATAGGCTCAAACGGAAGGTGCGGCGGTCCTCGGAATCGACCTCGCGATGGATGAAGCCATCGGCTTCCAGCTTCTGCACCAGTGCGGTGATGGCTCCGTTTGAGACCATCAGGAGTTCGGAGACCTCGGACATGGTCGCGCCGGCTGGCTTGCGCGCGAGTTGCGCCAGCAGGTCGAAGCGGGCCAGCGTGGTGTTGAACTCCTTGCGCAGCCGCGCGTTCAGCGCCTTCTCGATCCGGGTGGCGCAGGAGAGCAGCCGCAGCCAGATGCGCAGTTCCAGATGCGCGCCGTCGGATTCGTGCGCCGGCTCGACCGGCTGCAGCGCTGGGCCGCGAGCGCTCTTCGGGGATCGGGCCTTTCGCTTGACTGTGGCGTCCATAGCTGTGATCTCACCGGCTAGATGGAAATTGATCCGATGCTGGCTCCGCCGCAGACATAAAGTGTCTGTCCGGTGATGAAGTCGGCATCCGGTGAACTGAAGAAACTGACGGCACGCGCGACGTCGTTGGACTCGCCGAGACGGCCGACCGGGATCGATTGCGCGAGCTTTTTTGCGCGCTCGGAGTCCGGCGACATCACGCTTTCGAACATCTCGGTGTCCGCGATCGGGCCGGGGGCCACGACGTTGACGGTGATGCCGTATGGAGCAAGCTCCAACGCCCAGGTCCGCGCCATGCCGATGATGCCGGCCTTGGTCGCGGAATAGACGGTGCGTGTGACAGTTCCCAACGCGGCGCGAGAAGACAGGAGCACAATGCGGCCGAAGCGGGCCAGCTTCATGCTCGGCAGCGCCGCCTGCGCCAGCGCAATCCCCGCTCCGAAATGCAGTTGCGCCAATGCGCCGACATCCTCGTCGGCGACTTCTTCCAGCAGCTTCGCGCGGATCGCGCCGGCATTATGCACGACATGGGTGATCGCAGCCTTCGCCGCGATTTCCGACGCCACCTGCCGCGTCGCCGCCGCATCGAGCAAATCGACTTCGTACGACGTGAATTGGGGATGGCTCCAGTCGGGTTTGCGCCGCGACAGCGAGATCACGTCGTAGCCGTCGGCGAGGAAGCTGCGGGCGATCGCAGCACCAATGCCGGTATTGCCGCCGCTGACGATTGCCGTATAGGGGAGCGCGGGCATCTCACCTCACATGAAGAGCTGGATGTTGCCGAAGGCAGCATCGCAATTGATCAGGTCGACGCGCTTGAGCTTGATCTTGAGCTTGCCGCTTTCGACGCTCAGATGATGCGTGACCCAGGCTGCATAGAGCGCCTGCTCGTCCAGGCGCGTCTCGACATAATGTATCGGCGTCCAGGTGACGTAGCTGTTGGCGGCGGCGTCGCGTGAATCCACTTGCGGCGTCTGCAGCACGTGATGACAGCGGCTTTTCGGCTTCTGGCTGAAAGTCCGCGCGCCCTTGAGCCGTTCGACCCGGATCGAGAGCAACAGCTTGTCCTCGTACATCAGCGAGCAGGTCAGCCGCGGATCGGTCTGATTCCATTCCAGCGGCATCCAGTAGAAGGCGTCGTCGGCGTACATGTCGAGCCATTCGTCGAAACGCTGCTGGTCGATCAGCCGCGCCTCGCGCACCACGAAGTCGATCAACTCCTGATCGGTGGGGACTGCATTCTTGAGGGGAGCTTCAGTGACCATGCTCATGTCACATCCCCATCGTCATGAACTTGGTCCAGGCGCGGAATTGATGGCGCATCGGCCACTCGCTGGTCCCGTTGATCGCCACATTGGTCTGTTCGGCCTCGTCGGGGCTGTAGAGGCGCTGGAGGTTCACCCACTCGTTGCCGTTCGAATGCAGGCCCTCCTGCGCGCGCTCATACATTTCGAGGTCATCATGGCCGACGATGGAGGTCGGCGCATTGATCAGCCGGTTGTACATCAGCGTGCGTTCGAGCAGCATGTCGGGCGCATCGACGAGTTGGAACGTCCAGGATTCCACCAGCGTCTTGTTAGCCGCGATCGGCTTGAAGTGCCGCAACAGCTGGATCGGCCCCTTGATCATGATGTTGGGGAAATAGACGGTGTTATGCCTGTTTTCGTCCAGGATCGCCTTGGCGCGCTCCTCGCCATAGGCGGCTTTCATCTTGTCGAAATAGCCTGATACCGCCGAATAATCCGAATGGATCGAGTGGTGCACGCCGGTATGGCCGTGGCCGTTGTCCCAGATCCGGATCCCCATGTTCTCGAAGAACTCGTATGGGCTCATGAAGGGCGCGATGATCTCGACCGCCATCGGTTTCTTGGTGCCGGGAGGCGCCTTCTTCCAGACTTCGACCGCAGTCCCGGCCGAGGATTCGTGCGCGACCATCGGATGGCAGGTGTCTGTCTGGTTCTCGACCAGCATCTTCCAATTGCAGTTGTGCATGTAGCGCAGCACGCCACCGGCGACCTTGAGCTGGCCGACCGGCGAACGGTCGACCATGTTGTCGAGGCTCGACAGGCTTTCGCCGAAGAACTCCTCGAAATCGAGGCCACCGTCGTTGATCTTGGCGAACACGAAGCCGCGGTAGTTTCTGATATGACGCACCGGCGCCATGCCGGGCGCGGCATGGCTCTGCTCGAAGCCGGTGTTCTCGTAGCCTTTCTTCAAGGGGATCGCGAGCAGCGAGCCGTCGGTCTTGAAGCTCCAGGCGTGATAGGGGCAGCGGAAGAACTTTCCGGTGTTGCCGCAGGTCTCGGAGGTGATGCGCGTGCCCTTGTGCGGACAGCGGTTGTGCAACACGTGCACCTTGCCGTCGGTGTGGCGGACCAGCAGGACCGGCTGCGTGCCGATCGTGGTGCCAAAGTAGTCGCCGGCATTGGGGACCTGGCTGTCATGGCCGACATAGACCCAGCTGTTCGGGAACATGTGCTCCATTTCGAGCTGGAACACCTCTTCGCTGACATAGACGTCGCGGTGAACTTCCTGCTCGCGGACCAGCGCGCGAAGCGCCGCGGCGTCGCCGGCATATCGGGTCATGCGTTCCTCCTTCACAGGTCGAGCACAAGTCGTTTGGTTTTCGCGCGCGAAATGCAGATCTGCATCACCTTGTTCGACGCCTTCTCGCTTTCGCTCAAGATGTAATCGCGATGATCGGGAATGCCCTCGATCACCGTGGTCTGGCAGATGCCGCAATCGCCGCGCTTGCAGTCATGCATCGGGTCTTCGCCGGCCTCGAGCAACACGTCGAGGATGGTCTTGCCGGCAGGAATTTCGTAGACGCGCCCGCTGCTCTTGAGTTCGACCTCGAAACCGGTATCGCCGGATTTCTCTTCGGGCGCGGTGAAGATTTCAAAATGCAACCGCCCCTGCGGCCAGTCCATCTGCTTGGTCAGCGCGATGGCGGCTTCGATCATCGGCAGCGGTCCGCAGAGGTACAGCGGCACGTCGGGCGCGAGCCGTGTCATCAAGCCCTCGAGGTCGAAGAACCGGCCGGCTTCGTCGTCGGCATGGATGGTCGCGCTGGCGCTGGCCAGCCGCTCGATCTCGCCGAGAAAGGCGAGTTCGCTGCGGCTGCGGCCGGCGTAATGGAACGAGAACGGCCGCTTCGCCGCGCTCAACTCGCAGGCCATCGCGAGCAGCGGCGTGACGCCGATGCCTCCCGCGACGAGCACGACTTCGCCCGCGCCTGCTCCAAGCGGAAAATTGTTCGCCGGCGGCGAGATCGTCAGGCGATCGCCGGTCTTGAGACCGTGCATGAAACTGGAGCCGCCGCGGCCCTTGCTTTCTTGCAGCACGGCGATGCGGTAGGCGGTCGGATGTTCGGCGGCCGCCCGAGGTGACGCCGTCTCGATCAGCGAATAGGAACGCCGGCCGACATCGGACAGATGGACGTCGATATGCGCGCCCGCGGCCCAGCCCGGCATCGGGGCGCCGTTGGCGCGCGCCAGCACGAATTCGCGAATGCGCGGTGTGAGCGCCTCGGCCTTCGACACCACGACCTCGAATTGATCCATCCTCAGGCGTCCTCGAACAATGTTTCGACGGTACGCAACGCGCCGTCGAGCTCGGCGCCGTCGGCGTCCTTCAGCGCGACCTTGGTCAGACGCTGCACCCATTCGGCCGCATCGGGCCGGCCGGCCAGGCGTTCGGCCGCCTGCATGACCTTGTCGAACTTCGATTCGCCGCGGGAACGCGTGTCCGAATAGCCGCCAACGAGACGGCGGGCCTCGCACACGGCGGTTGCGAGTGCGAGGTCGCTTGCAGCGAATTTTCGGACGCGCTGCGCCCATACATCGAGATGGCGCATCTCGCGGGCATGCCGCAGCGTACGGCGGCGGAAGCGCCGCACGCCGGCCACGCAGTACAGCATCAGGAACGCCGAAGGTGAGGTCGTGCGCAATTTGCGTCCACGATCGATCAGCCGGGCGATCCACTCGCTGCGCTCGACTTTTTCGCCGAGAAGCGGCGGCAACAGCCCCGCCATTTCCTCGATCCGCGGATGGAAGAATTCGGTGATGCCGAGGATCTGGTCATCGCCGGCCCGCGCCTCGCGACGCACCCGGTCGAACCGCCCCGCACGCGTCTTGAGATCCGCCACGCGGATCACGTCGTCATAGGCCATGGCGATGGCGAGATATTTGGCAAAAGCCTGCATCAGACCGGTCGCGTCGCGCGGTATCGCTTCCAGCCGATCGAGATACTCGCGGCCATACGCCACGTCCTGATAATCGACGACGCGCTGCAGGCCGGCTGCGACGATTCCGTGTATCGCTTCCGGCAATTGCCGCGCCCGCGCGACCAGCGCGTCATAATCGGCATGGCCAATCGGTTCGAGGCGCGGAAAGCGCTTTGCGAGCGGCGGTTTTGCCGTGGGCTTGATCTTGGGATCCTGCGCGAGCGTGGCGGCGGCCCGCTCGCGGCCGGCGCTGAAGGCGCGCAGGCTGGCATCGACGCCGACACCCGCGGCCCGGATCGTCGCTTCGAAATCCTCCGTCGTGAAGGGTAGTGCGCCGGAGCCCGCGAGCGCGCCGAACAGCACCGAGGACACCACGCTACCGGTGGCATCGGCGATCTCGGCCATGTCGAACGCGATGAAGCGGTTGGCCGCGACATTCGCTGCTTCGTAGACCTGCGACGCATCGGCGGTGCCGTCACCGGGCGCGGTCTTCTCGACCACGGCCAATGAGCGGTGCGAGGAGCCGATCAACAACGTACGGTCGGGCGAGACCAGCCCGCGCAGGATGGCGCGACCGGCTTCCATCAATTCGGCGCCGATCACGATGTCGACCTTGCCCGGCGCCGGCATCAGCGACAGCACGGGATGACGTTCCGGCTTGCCGGCGTCGGGTGCGATCATCTCGATGTAGTAGATCGTGGCGCCAGTGCGCTGGGCGACGCCGGGCACCGAGGTCGATTGCGCGAACCAGCCGCGCCGCTCGGCCAGCGCCACAATCCAGTCGACCAGCACGCCGCCGCCCTGGCCGCCCATCGCGAGCACCGCGACGGTGATGGGGCGAGCCTGACTAAGCCCGGCGGATGAGGGGGCGACCGAGACGTTCATGCCGTCTCCTGTTGGAACATGACCCGCCGTCCCGCCCGCCAGCGCTGCAAGGCGCCGATCATGCGCCGCCAGATGCGGTCGAGGCGAGCTTCGAGCGCGGTGGGATTGGAAACGATGTCGGCGCGGTAGAAGGAGGGACACAGTACGGCCGCGTCCGCTACCTCGCCGCAATGGCCGCAGCCGACGCACGTGTTATCGACGGCGGCGACCGGATTGTCCTTCAGCGGATCGCTGGTCGGCTTCACCGACAACGACGGGCAGCCAGACAGGCGAATACAGGCGTGGTCGCCGGAACAGGTGTCTTCATCGACGCCAAAACGCTCGCGCACGACGCGCTCGCCGCGCTTGGCGGCTGCAGCCACCAGCGGCTTCACGCGGCGCTGCTTGTTCAGCATGCACTCCGACGAGGCGACGATGATCTTCGGGCCCTTCTCCTCGGTGGTCAGCGCTTCGCGCAGGGTGTCGCGCATATGCGAGACGTCGTAGGTGCGGTCGATCTGGCGCACCCATTTGGCGCCGACGCCCTTCACCGCCTCGACGATCGGATGCTTGGTCGAGCGCGAACGGTTGTCGGCGCGCGAGGAGGGGATATCCTGGCCGCCGGTGGCGGCGGAATAGTAATTGTCGACCACGACGATCACGCCGTCGTGCTGGTTGAAGACGGCGTTGCCGACGCCGCTGGTCAGCCCGTTATGCCAGAAGCCACCATCGCCCATGATCGAGATCGAGCGCTTGCTCGCGGGAACGTTGAAGGCGGAAGCCGACGCGGGGCCGAGCCCGTAGCCCATGGTGGTGGCGCCGATATTGAACGGCGGCAGGATCGAGAACAAATGGCAGCCGATATCGGCAGCGATGTGATGCGGGCCGAGTTCCTTCTCCACCAGCTTCATCGCGGAAAAGATCGGCCGCTCGGGGCAGCCGGTGCAAAAACCCGGCGGCCGTGGCGGCACCACGTCGGCCAGCGCACGGATCTTGTCGTCGACCTCGACCTGGTCGATGTTCGGTGCACGGGCGGAGGCCGGCAGCACATCCGATCGCCAGCGGCGGATGAAGGCGCCGATCGCGGCAGCCATCACCTGCGAGGTGTATTCGCCGGCCATCGGGAACAGGTCCTTGCCGTGCAATTTCGCCGGGATGTCCGCGTTGCGCAGGATCTTGTGCAGTGACTGCTCGATGAATTCGGGCTGGCCCTCCTCGACCATCAGCACCGCCTTCTTGGTCCGGCAGAATTCGATCACCTCGCGGTCGACGATCGGATAGGTCACGTTCATCACATAGAGCGGCACCCGTGTCTCACCCCAGATGTCGGCAAGGCCGGCCTCGCGCAGCGCGGTGATGACGCCGTTGTACATGCCGCCCTGCATGATGATGCCGATATCGTCGATGTCGCCCTCGAACGTCTCGTTCATGCCGCGGGCGTGGATGAACTCCACCGCCGCCGGCCAGCGCTGCTCGATCTTCTCCTTCTCGTGCAGGAACGAGGCCGGCGGCAGCACGATGCGGTTGGTGTCGCGCGACGGCGCATCGAGCGCGCGGGCAAGCGGAAATGTTGGGCGGACATTGTCGCGGGTGGCGAAGCGGCCGTGGACATGGCAGGCGCGTATCCGCACCTCCAGCATCACAGGCGTATTCGACGCCTCGGACAGTTCGAAGGAATCGTGCACGGCCTTCACGATCGACGCCACGTTGGGCCGCGGGTCGACCAGCCAGAGCTGCGACTTCATCGCAAACGCATGCGAACGCTCCTGCATGATGGAGGAACCTTCGCCGTAATCCTCGCCGATGATGATGAGCGCGCCGCCGGTCACGCCGCCCGAGGACAGGTTGGCGAGCGCGTCGGAGGCGACGTTGATGCCGACCGGGGCCTTGAAGGTGACCGCGCCGCGGATCGGATACATCACGGAAGCCGCCAGCGTCGCCGCCGCCGTCGCCTCGCTGGCGCTCGATTCGAAATGCACGCCGAGATCGGAAAGGATATCCTGCGCGTCGGACAGCACGTCCATCAGATGCGAGATCGGCGCGCCCTGGTAGCCGGCGACATAGCTGACGCCGCATTCGAGCAAGGCTTTTGTGATAGCGAGAATGCCTTCGCCGCGAAATTCCTCGCCGGCGCCGAGCTTCAGGTCTTCCACCTCGCGCGCGAAAGAGCGTTCTGCCATGCTCGCCTCCTGAGGCCTCGCCCGGAATTCCGGATGACCGAATATAATTTTAGACATCAAACAAAAATGAAGTCAATCGGACTTCCAATGTTGCGCCCGGCAAAACCACGTCGCGCGCATTCATCTGCAATTTTGCAGCCTATTTCGTGAGCTTCGTGCACAGCCGGCCAGCTCTGGCGTCGGATCGGTTCGCTTGACAGGATATTTTAGCCATGAAACATTATTGGGCGCGCTGCGGCTGGCGGCGTACGCTGAAGCGGCCTTTGCGGGAGACTGACATGACCCCGGTTTCGCAGTTGCGCGGGCCGTCTCGCGAACATCTCGCGTGGCCGTTGTTCCATTCCCGCCATAGCGAAGACGCGGCGCCGCGCATTTCTGAAGGCGCGACCGAAGTTCAGAAATTCATTATCGGACGCGACGTCCTGGACGTGGCCTAGCCGCGGGCGTTTGAGTGGCGTCCTGTTACGGGAGTATGGAATGTTTGAGTTCTTGCAGCCGCCCGGTTGGGCCAAGCCGAGCGGTTACGCGAACGGCATCGCCGCCCGGGGCAAGATGGTTTTCGTCGCAGGCCAGATCGGCTGGAACGAACAATGCAAGTTCGAATCCGACGATCTGGTGGAGCAGACCGGCCGCACCCTGAAAAACGTCGCAGCCGTGTTGCGCGCCGGCGGCGCCGGGCCTGAGCATATCGTGTCGATGACCTGGTTCCTGCTCGATCGGAAGGAATATTCGGCGCGCTTGAAGGAAATCGGCGTGGCCTATCGCGACGTCATGGGACGGAACTTTCCGGCCATGACAGCGCTGCAGGTATCGGGGCTGATCGAGGATCGCGCCAAGGTCGAAATCCAGGCGATTGCGATGATTCCCGACTAGATGGACTGACAGCGCGACGCCGGACACGGCGCCAGTACAGGAGGGCGGCATGGCAACGAAAGCTCGTGAAAACCATCGTGAAGACGTGGCCGGACGGGCCAATGTCGAGGACACGCCTGAACTGCTCGCCTACTACGACGAACTCGAAAGGCTGGAGGCCGGCGCGCTCTGGACGGTAGCGAACAAGATCGAGCCCTGGGCGCCCAAATCATCGTCCGTTCCGGTGCTTTGGCGCTACGAGGACCTTCGCGCCCATGTGTTGCGCTCCGTCGAACTGGTATCACCCGAGAAGGCGGGACGGCGCGTCATCTATCTGAACAATCCCGGCCGCCGTGATCACGCCGCCGCGGTCGGCTGGCTCTATTCGGGTTTGCAGGTGATGCATCCGGGCGAGGTCGCGTCCGCCCACGCCCATTCGGCATCCGCGCTTCGGTTTATCATGGAAGGCGAGGGCGCCTACACCATCGTCGACGGCCACAAGATGACGCTCGGCGCCAACGACTTTGTGCTGACGCCGAACGGCACCTGGCACGAACACGGCGTCTCCGGCGACGGCACGCCGTGCATCTGGCAGGACGGCCTCGACATTCCCCTGGTCAACACGCTCGAAGCCAATTTCTACGTAGTCCACCCCGACCTGCAGCAGAGTGTCGGCTATCCCGTCGACGACATGACCCACACCTGGGGCAATCCCGGTCTACGTCCGGCGGGCGCCGAATGGTCCAAGGGATATTCGCCGCTGTTGAAATATGAGTGGGGTCCGACCTACGAGGCGCTGCAGCGCTACGGCAAAGCCACTGATGGATCGCTGTATGACGGCGTTCTCATGAATTATGTGAACCCGGTGACCGGTGGCCCGGTGATGCAGACGATCGGTGCATCGATGCAGATGCTGCGGCCGGGCGAGAGCACGCGCGCGCATCGTCACACCGGCAGCTTCATCTATCAGGTCGCCAAGGGAAGCGGTCACTCGATCATCGACGGCAAGCGTTTTGACTGGAAGGAGCGCGACATCTTCTGCGTTCCGTCCTGGGCCTGGCATGAGCATGTGAATGCGTCGGCCAGCGCGGACGCCTGCCTGTTCACCTTCAACGACCTGCCGGTCATGCACGCGCTGGGGCTCTATCGCGAGGAAGCGTTTGGCGACAATGGCGGCCGGCAGCCGCTCGTAGCCTAGGAGATATTCGGTGCGTCTTGTTACCTATCGCAGCAACATTGAGGCTGCTGCCCGTCTCGGCGCGATTGTCGACGATCTCGTGGTGGACGTCGAGAAGATCGGCCAGCATGCCGGGGTCTCCCTTCCTTCATCGATGCTCGACTTCATCGATCTGGGGCCGCCCGCATTGGCGGCCCTCAAGAAGATATTGAACGAAGGCAAGGACAGCTGGCCGGTGGGTGCGGCCTTGCCGTTAGCAAATGTCAAGCTGCTGGCGCCGATACCGCGTCCGCGCAAGAACATCTTTGGCATCGGCCTCAATTATGTCGAGCACGTCGCGGAATCGTCGCGCGCGCTGGACACGGCAAAGGACCTGCCCAAGCAGCCCATCATCTTCTCAAAACCGCCGACCAGCGTGATCGGGCCGGACGAGGCCATTCATCACAACAAGGCGATCACACAGCAGCTCGACTGGGAAGTCGAGCTTGCCGTGGTGATGGGACGAACCGCGCGGCGGGTGTCGGAAGCCGAGGCACTCGGCTTCGTGTTCGGCTATAGCGTGATGATCGACGTCAGCGCCCGCGACAATCGCCGCGCCGGCCAGTGGATCTATTCCAAGGGGCAGGACACCTACGCGCCGTTCGGGCCGTGCATCGTCACGGCAGATGAAATCACCGACCCGCATGCGCTCGATCTCTGGCTGACGGTGAACGGCGTCGAGAAGCAGCGCTCCAACACGCGCCACATGCTGTTCAAGGTGCCGCTCCTGATCGCGGATATTTCGGCGGCGATGACGCTGGAGCCGGGCGACATCATCGCGACCGGCACGCCCGAGGGCGTCGGCGCCGGGCGCTCTCCGCAGGAATGGCTGTGGCCGGGTGACGTGGTGGAAGCGGAAGTCACCGGCATCGGGCGGCTGCGCCATCCTGTCGTGGCGATCTGAGAGGCCGGCATGATCTTCGACATGGAGACGCTGGAGGCGCAGAACCGCTACAAGATCCTGACGGCCACGGTGACGCCGCGGCCGATCGCCTGGGTTACCACGATCTCCGCGAGCGGCGTGATCAATGCCGCGCCGTTCAGCTTCTTCAACGTGATGGGACATGAGCCGCCCACGGTCGCGATCGGACTTCTGGCGGGCTCGGAGCGCTTCAAGGACACAGCAGCGAATATCCTCGATACCGGCGAATTCGTCGTCAACCTGGTCGCCGAGAGCAACGCCGAGGCGATGAACATCACCTGTATCGACGCGCCGCCGGAGGTCGACGAATTGACGCTGGCCGGGCTGACGCCGGCAGCCTCGCAGGCGGTGCGCCCGCCGCGCATCGCCGAATCGCCGGTGTCGTTCGAATGCCGCGTTCTGACGTCGCTGGTGACGGGGCCGCGGCAGACCGCCGTCATCGGCCGTATCGTTCGCGCGCATGTCGACGATGCTGTTATCCTCGACAAGGAGCGCTGTCACATCGATACGCAGGCGCTGCGTCTGATCGCCCGCATGCACGGCAGCGGCTGGTATGCGCGCTCCACTGACCTGTTCCAGATCGACCGCCCAAGCTGGGCGGCGTGGCAGGAAAACAACGTCAAGGCAAAACCGGCGTAGCGGGATCTGAAGCGGAGGGCATCTTGAAGATTGCAGTGTTGGGTGGGGGCAACGGCTCGTTCGCGGCTGCCGGCGATTTCGCTTTGGCCGGTCACGACGTCCGGCTGTGGCGGCGTAACTCTGATGATGTCGAGGCGCATCGCGCGCAGGGCGGCACCATAACGGTGATCGATCGGTCGGGCCGCCGGGATGCCCGGCTGGCCATGATCACGTCATCGATCGCGGAAGCCATCGACGCCGCCGATCTCATCCTGTGCCCGGCGCCGGCCTTCGCGCAGCCCGCAATCGCCGAACTGGCTGCGCCGCATTTGCGCGATGGTCAGGTCGTGTTTCTTCCGCCCGGCACATTCGGCTCTTACATCTTCGCGCGCGCCGCGCGCGCCGCGCGCGATGCGGGCAACCGCGCGGAAATTGCCACCGCGGAGACCGGGACCTTGCCGTGGCTGGCGCGCAAGCAGGGGCCTTATGCCGTTCGTATCTCGGGCAGGGGCGCGCGGCTGCCGACCGGCGTGTTTCCGTTACGCCTCGCCCCACATGCGCTCGATGTGATCGAACGCGCGTTTCCGAATGCCATCGAGCCCTGCGGCGATGCGCTGTCGGGCGCGCTGATGAACGCCGGCCCGATCATCCATCCGCCGCTGATCACCATGAACGCGGGTCCGATCGAACATTTCGAGAAGTGGGACATCCACAAGGAAGGAACGCAGCCGGCGATACGCCGGGTGACGGACGCGCTCGATGCCGAACGTATCGCCATCCGCGAGGCGCTTGGCTACCGAGGGCCGCATTTCCCGCTGGCCAACCATTATTCGAAGGACGGCGAACCCTGGATGTATGCGCGCGATGCGCACGACCAGCTCACGGATTCCGGCGATTGGTCCGAACGCCTCGTTCTCGTCGAGCACCGCTACATGCTGGAGGATCTGCGGCTCGGCCTGTCGTTCCTTGCCTCGGTGGCAGGCCTCGCGGGCGTGCAAACGCCGCTCGTCAAGGCGTTCCTGGCAATCGGCTCCGCCATTACGGGGCAGGATTTCGCGGTGACGGGCAGGACACTCTCTTCGCTCGGCCTCGGCGATCTCGACCGGGCCGCATTGCAAACCCTTCTGGTCGAGGGCTTCCGATGAAACCGGTGATTGGATGCCTCGGCGCCGGACGAATGGGCCGCGGGATCGCGGTGGTTTTTGCGTTTGCCGGTCACCAGGTTGTCGTTATCGACTTCAAGAAGCGGGAGTCATCCGCATTCGACGCGTTGGCGGCCGAGACCAGGGCTGAAATCCGCTCGACGCTCGAAATTCTCTCGCGCATTGATCTTCTCCCGGCAGAACTCGTGCGCAAGATTGCCGACCGCATCACGGTGGTGTCGCAGGAAGCGGCGGCAGTCGCCTTACCGCGCTGCGATATCATCTTCGAGGGTCTGCCGGAGATTCTCGCGTTAAAGCAGGAAGCCTTCGTCGAGGCCTCGCGGCTGGCGGGCGCCGATCCAATCATAGCGTCGACCACGTCCACGATATTGGTCGACGATCTCGCCGGATCGGTCGAGCATCCCGGCCGCTTTCTCAATGCGCACTGGCTCAATCCCGCCTATCTCGTACCGCTGATCGAATTGTCGCCCGGGAAGCTCACCGCGCCGGAGACGACAGCGCGGATGAAGGCGCTGCTCGAAGGCATCGGCAAGGTGCCGGTCGTTTGCGCCGCGCGCCCGGGCTTCATCGTTCCCAGAATTCAGTCGCTGGCGATGAACGAGGCCGCGCGCATGGTGGAGGAGGGCGTTGCTTCGGCCGAAGATATCGACAAGGCCGTCATCTATGGCTTCGGATTCCGCTTCGCGGTGCTCGGCCTGCTCGAATTCATCGACTGGGGTGGCGGCGATATCCTGCATCACGCCAGTCGCTATCTGGTCGAGGCGCTCGGCGATAGCCGTTACGCCGCACCCGAAATCATCGCGACGAATATGCGGGAGGGGCGCATCGGCATGAAGACCGGGCAGGGATTCATGAACTACGAAGGCGTCGACCAGGCCGCCTATCGCGAGAAGCGCCTGGCGGCCTTTGCAGCGGCGCTGCGGGCCATGGGGCTGGCGCGCGAACCCGTCGCTTGATGCGGCTGGGGATGGCATTCTCCGTCATGGCCGGGCTTGACCCGGCCATCCACGTCTTCGATTGAGCGACGAAAGACGTGGATGCCCGGGACAAGCCCGGGCATGACGAGCAGTAAGACGCGCTGCTTCAGTGGCCGCCGAGATAGGCCGCGATCAGTTTCGGGTCGTGAATCAACGTGTCCGCCGGACCGGACTGGATGATCTCGCCGGTTTCCAGCACGTAGCCGTAATCCGCGGTCTCCAGCGCGGCGCGGGCGTTCTGCTCGACGAGCAGCACCGATACGCCGAGGCTGCGCAGCGAGGCGATGGTGCGGAAGATTTCGCGGACAATGAGCGGGGCGAGGCCGAGACTGGGCTCATCGAGGACGAGGAGTTTCGGCTTCGCCATCAGCGCACGGCCGAGCGCGAGCATCTGCCGCTCGCCGCCCGATAATGTGCCGGCGGCCTGCTTGCTGCGTTCCCTTAGGCGCGGAAAACGGTCGAACACGTCGTCGAGGCTTTTGCGCGTCGTCGAGCGGTCGCGCAGGCTGTAGGTGCCGAGCAGCAGATTGTCGGCGACCGACATGTCGGCGAAAAGTTCGCGCTTCTCAGGGACCAGGCAGAGGCCGCGTTCGACACGTCCCTCGACATCGATCCGCGCCAGGTCGGTACCTTGAAACATCATCCGCCCGGTGGACTTCAGCAGACCAATGGCGGCCATCAGAAGCGTCGTCTTGCCGGCGCCGTTCGGGCCGATCACGGTCACGATCTGCCCCTGCTCAACGGATAGCGAGACGTTCCGCACCGCCTCCACCTTGCCGTAGGCGACCGACACATTCTCGATTCTGAACATCTGGGTCACGCGACACCCCCGAGATAGGCTTCCTGGACGCGCGTATCGCTGCGGATCGCCGCCGGTTCGCCCTCGCAGAGCTTTGAGCCGAAATCGAGCACGACGATGCGGTCGACCAATGACATGACGAACTCCATGTCGTGTTCGACCAGCAGGATCGTCAGATGATCCGCGCGCAGCGACCGCAGCAATTCGGCAAGCTTGAGCTTCTCTTGGCGGCGCAGGCCGGCCGCCGGCTCGTCGAGCACGAGCAGCGTCGGATCGGCGGCGAGCGCGCGAGCGATCTCGAGCACGCGCTGATTGCCGAGCGGCAAATTGCCGGCGAGCTCGAAAGGCTTGTCGCCGAGCCCGACCCGTTCGAGCTGCCGCAGCGCCTCGTAGCGGGCGCTGGCTTCTTCCGCCTGGTTCAGGCGCAGGGCGCCGGCCAGCAGGCCGGTTTTGGTGCGCGAATAGGTGCCGAGCAGCACGTTGTCGAGCAGCGTCATGCGCGGGCGCAGCTTGACGTGCTGGAAGGTGCGGGAAATTCCGGCGCGGGCGATGTGGAATTGCTGGTCGCGGGTGATCGAGTGGCCCGCGAACGCGATCTCGCCGCTGTTGGCGCGCAGTGCCCCCGTGAGCAGGTTGAACATCGTAGTCTTGCCGGCGCCGTTCGGCCCGATCAGCCCGAGAATTTCGCCGGACCTGACCTCGAAGCTGACATTGTTGACGGCGACCAGACCGCCAAACCGCCGTTGCGCGCCGCTCACTTTCAGAAGCAGCGTGCCGGGCGCCGGCTGCTCGCGGCGCGGCAACGCGGACGCTGCTTGCGGACGAGACTGCTTGAGCTCCGGCAGAAAACCCGAGAGGAACGGGACGATGCCCTGGCGGGCGCGTTGCAGGAACAGGATGAACAGCGCCGAGAACGCCACGATCTCGAGCTGGCCGGAAGCGCCCTTCGCGATCAGCGGCAGATAGTCCTGCACGGAATTCTTCAGAAGCGTAACGATGGCCGCACCCACCACGCCGCCCAAGATGCTGCCGGAGCCGCCGACCATCGCCATCATCAGATATTCGATGCCCATGCTGGCATCGAACGGCCCGGGGCTGACGAAGCGGCCGAGATGGGCATAGAGCCATCCGGACAGCGCGCCGAGGAACGCGGCGATGACGAACGTCACCAGCTTGATCTGGAATGCGCTGATGCCGAGGCTTTCGACCAGCGTATTGCCGCCGCGGAGCGCGCGCATGGCGCGGCCGATGCGGGAGTCGAGCAGGTTGTAGCAGACGAAAAGAACCGCCACGACGATGGCCCAGATCAGGAAATAGATCTGCCGGCTCTCGACCAGGGCGAACGGGCCGATCGAGATCGGCGGAATGCCCGAGATGCCGTTATGCTGACCGAGGCCGTCGATGTTGCCGAACAGGAACGCGATCGCCAGTCCCCAGGCCACCGTGCTTAACGACAGGAAGTGGCCGCCGAGGCGCAGCGTCACGAAGCCCAGGATCGCGGCGACGCTGCAGGTCAGGACAACGGCCAGCACCAGGCCGAGCCAGGGCGAGTAGCCATTCACCGCCGTGACCCACGCGGTTGAGTAAGCTGCGACGCCGACGAAAGCGGCCTGGCCGAACGACACGATGCCGCCGACGCCGGTCAGCAGCGCGAGCCCGATGGCCGCAAGCGAGTAGATGCCGATGTAGTTCAGCAGGGTGATGCTGAACGGATTGAGCACGAAGGGCGCCGCGATGAGGCAGGCGATCGCGGCGGCAATGATAAGACGGATCTGCTGCAGCGTCATTCCTCGACTTCCTCTTCGGAATGCTGCGAAGCGAGCGAGCGCCAGAGCAGGACGGGGATCAGCAGCGAGAAGACGATGACGTCCTTCAAGGTGCTGCTCTGGAACGAAGCGAAACTCTCGATGATGCCGACGCCGAAGGCGCCGAGCGCAGCACCTGGATAGCTGGCCAGTCCGCCGACGATGGCGCCGACAAAGGCTTTCAGGCCGAGCAGGAATCCGGAGTCGTAGAAGATGGTGTTGACGGGCGCGATCAGGATGCCGGATACGCCGGCCATCAGCGACCCCAACAGGTAGGCGATGGTCCCGGCGCGCGCGGGACGGATGCCCATCAGGCGGGCGCCGGTGCGGTTCAGCGCGGTCGCGCGCAGCGCCTTGCCGATCAGCGTGAAGTCGAAGAACAGAAACAGCAGGCCGCTGAACACCAGCGCCGCGGCCAGGATCAACACCGTCTGTCCGGAGACGTGAACGCCCGCAATCTCGATCGCCATCGACGTCAGCGGTTCGGTCCGCACACCTTCGGGACCGAAGAACAGCAGGCCTAGTCCGACCAGCGCGAAGTGCAGCGCGACCGAGACCGTCAGCAACAGCAGAACCGAGGCGTCCGCGATCGGGCGGAACACGATCCGGTCCAGCAGCGGCGCGACCGGCATGATCAAGAGCAGCGCCAGCACGATCCGGACCGGCATCGGCGGATTGAAGCGCATCGTCAGCCAGACGATCCCGACGACGATCAAGGGCAGCACGAGATAGCCGAGGACGGCCTTTGGCACCGCGCGAAGCTCGCCGGCGCGCGCCAGCGAGGTCACCTCCATTGCACTGGCCATGCACGCCAGCACGACGACCAGCCCGACCGTTCCCGGCAGCTGCTTGGCGTCGAGTGCCGCCAGCGTCAGTGCCGTGAAGGCCGCGATGTCGCCGAACGGAATGAAGATCACCCGCGTCACGGTGAAGATCAGCACGGTGCCGATCGCCACCAGGGCGTAGACCGCCCCGGTAGCTATTCCGTCGATCGCAAGGATCGCTGCGATGTCTGCCGTCATGCCGTCGGCCGTCCTTCCGCGTTACGCTTCGCTCTCGCTCAGGGCTC
>Ga0307499_10000187_pt1 | contig 22859 bp, 14 predicted proteins | sample 13_S_MG_FD_201363 | JGI IMG/M metagenome (GOLD analysis project Ga0307499, IMG submission 201363) | Soil microbial communities from Populus trichocarpa stands in riparian zone in the Pacific Northwest, United States - 13_S | ecosystem: Environmental > Terrestrial > Soil > Riparian zone > Trees... | reverse complement strand
CAGCAGCCGGGCCGCCACCTGGGAGGTCTCCGCCTTGGCCACCCGGATGCTGACCCGACCGCCGTCAGTGGACAGCACCTCGCCGTACCCGCTCAGGTCCGGCGCCGACTCCCCCACCGCGACCGTCAGCGTCTGCTGCCGGGTGTAGCGGGTGGACAGCTCGCGCAGGCCGCCGTCGTACCGGATCGCCCCCGCGTCGATCACGACGACCCGCTTGCACAGCGCCTCCACGTCGGCCATGTAGTGGCTGGTCAGCAGGATCGTTGCCGCGTACCGGCGGTTGTACTCGGCCAGGAAGGCACGCAGCCGCTTCTGCATGGTCACGTCCAGCCCGATGGTCGGCTCGTCCAGGAAGAGCACCTCCGGCCGGTGCAGCAGCGCGCCGGCGACCTCGGCCTTCATCCGCTCCCCCAGCGACAGCGTGCGCACCGGCTTGCGCACCTGGTCGCCGATCTCCAGCAGTTCGACCAACTCGTCCCGGATCCGGCGGAACTCGGCGGACGGGATCCGGTAGATCGCCCGGGACATCTCGAACGAGTCCAGCGCCGGGATGTCCCACTGCAACTGGTTGCGGTTGCCCATCACCAGCGTGATGCGGCGCAGGTAGGCGTGCTCCCGGCGGGACGGCAGGTGACCGAGCACGAGCACCTCCCCACCGGTGGGGAACAGCAACCCGGACAGCATCTTCAGCGTGGTCGTCTTGCCGGCGCCGTTGGGCCCGAGGAAGCCGACCACTTCGCCCGCGGCCACCGTGAAGGAGATCCCGGCCACCGCGAGGACGTCCCGGTACTGCCGGCGGACCAGGCTGCGCACCGAGGCCCGCAGGCCGGCTTCACGCTCGGCCACCCGGAACGCCTTGCGCAGGCCGGCGACCTGCACCGCGGTGGAAGCCTGGGTCACGTCTCGACCCTAGAGCGCCACGCACGCCAATTATCGGTCCCGGAGCGCAACGCTCAGGACGTCCGGATCGGCCCTACCGCGCCAGCAAGTCTGTCGGCGGGCCACCCCGCCAGCCGCACTGGCGCGCGGACCATACGACGTACACGGCGGCGAGATCGCCCCGAATGTGCCCGTGCCGGCCCGGGAGTACGTTTGCGCCGTGGCGGTGTTGCACAACGAGGATGAAACTGGCAACCCCTTGGAACAGGCAGCTGGCCTCGGCAGAGTGAACTTCGGTGCCGAGTTGCGCCGGTGCCGGCACAGTGCGGGCTTGTCGCTTGCCGAGTTGGCACAGCGCGTCCACTACAGCAAAGGGCATCTCAGCAAGATCGAAAATGGGCGGGCGCGTGTTCATATCGACTTGGCTCGGTTGTGTGACGACGCGGTCGGTGCCGGCGGGGAATTGGTCACGGCCGCGGCGCAGTCCCCCGGGTTCGGTTTGCTGGCCGGTGGAAGTGGCCCGGAATGGGTGACGGGAATAGGTCTGGACAGGGCGGGCGGCGCGGCGCCGTGGACCGGGCTGCGGCTGTCGCCGCCACGCGGGCTGGCCGCGGCGGCGCTGGAACCGGCCCTGGACGGGTTCCGGGGGATGTTCGAGCAGGCGCGGCGGCTGGGCCAGGTGACCGGGCCGGGAACGGTCCTGCCGATGGTGATCACCCAGGCCCGGACGGTGCACGCGCTGGGCGCCGCCGCTGGGTCGCCGGTGCGGGAGGCGTTGCTGCGGCTGGCGGCCCGGTACGCGGAGTTCGTCGGCTGGATGGCGCAGGAGGCCGGCAACGACGATGTCGCCTTGGGCTGGACCCGGTCGGCCGCGGAGATCGCCCGTGCCGTCGGCGACCGGGACCTCGGTGCGCACGCCTGGGTACGCGGGGCGCTGGTCACGCTGTACCGGGAGGACGCGGCCCAGACGGTCGAACTGGCGGTGCGGGCGCAGGCGGCACCGGGGGTCTCGGCGCGGATCCGGGGCCTGGCCGCGCTGCGGGAGGCGCAGGGGCACGCGCTGGGCGGCGAGTACGACCGATGCATGCGGGCGTTGGACCGTGGTCGGGAGTTGCTGGCCGGCGCGGGTCGCCCCGGCCCGGATGGGCTCGACCCGGGCACCGCGGCGCCGGCACCGGCGGGCGGGCCGGCACTGGCCGGCGGGTCGGTGCTGGCCGGCGGGTCGGCGCTGGCGTGCGGGTCGGCGCTGGGGCCGACGTCGGCGCCGGACATCGGCGCCGCGGTGACCGGCTGGTGCCTGTACGACCTCGGCCGGCCGGCGCGGGCGGTGGAGGCGCTGGGCCGCGAGCTGCCGCAGATGCCGCGGACCGCGCTGCGGGCCAGGGCGCGCTATGGCACCCGGGCGGCGCTGGCGTGCCTCGGCGCGGGCGACGTCGACGCGGCCTGCGCCATGCTCGAGTCGCTGCTGGACGAGATCGAGGCGGTGGACTCGGCGACTGTACGGCTGGACCTCGGCCGCTTCGCCCGGTCCCGGTCGGAATGGCGAACGCATCCGCTGGCTGGCCGAATCGAGCCTCGGCTGCGGGAGTTGCTGCGCGTTCAGACCGGCTGATCTCCGGGCCCGATCGGGCCGGGGGATCAGCCGGAATTGCTGGCTTGGGAAGAGCGAGGGGCCTGGTCGTGGGCGGGGTGTTCGTCAACTACCGCACCGGCGACGGAGAATGGGCGGCGCGACTGACCGCGGAGAAGTTGTCCGCGCAGATCGGCGCCGACCAGGTCTTCTATGCGAGCAGGTCGATTCCGCCGGGCGACGACTTCGCCCGCGATATCGAGCAACGACTGGCCGGCAGCGACATCCTGCTCGCCATGGTCGGCCACCAGTGGCTACAGATCGCCGACCGTTCCGGAAAGCGCCGGTTGGACAACCCCGACGACTGGGTGCGCCAGGAGATACGCAGCGCCTTCGCGCACGGCCTGCGGGTCATTCCGGTGTTGCTGGACGGGGCGGACCGGCTGGTGGACAGCGACCTTCCGGATGACATCGCGGCGCTCGCGCACCGCCAGTACCTGCGCATGCATCACCGCGACGAACGCGACGTCGCCCGGCTGGTGGACGAGGTGCGGCGGCTGCTGCCGGCGCCGCTGGGCGAGCGGTGGCGGGTCCGGATCCGCACCGGCGGGGCGGTGCTCGGCGCCGGCGTACTGTTGGGCGGGCAGTACGTGCTCACCTGCGCGCACGTGGTGGCCGAGGCCGGCGAGCTCGTGGCCGACCTGACCGGCCTGCCCGGGGTCCCGTCGATCGCGGCGCGGGTGGTCCCCGAGTACTGCGTCCCGGCGCGGGACGACCAGCGCGGTGACCTCGCGCTGCTGCGGCTCGACCGGCGGCCGGCCGGCGCGGTCGGCGCGACGCTGCGGCGGGAGGCGCTGAACTGGGACCGCGACGTGCACGTGTGCGGGTTCCCCCGCGGCCTGGAGGACGGCGTCTACATCCGCGCCACGCTCGCCGGCGCCAGCGGCCCGGGCGGCGAGTGGGTCCAGATGAATCCCAGGTCACCGGGCGAGCCGCGGGTGCGGGCCGGGTTCAGCGGCGCGGGCGTCGTCGACCACCGGACCGGCCACGTCCTCGGCATCGTGGTGGGCCAGGCCACCGACCCGGCCGAGCCGCTGTTCTGGATGATCCCGGTCGAGACCATCCTCAGCCACATCCCCCGCATCGCCGAGTGGGTCGCGGGTGATCCGGTGGATCTCGAGCCGGCCGCGGCGCCGGTCCCGGGCGGCCGGGATCAGGACCTCTTCGTGCGCGGCTTCGTCGAGTGGTTGAACCGGCGCGACGCCGGCGACCGCATCATGATCATCGTTGGCCAGCAGGTCGGGTCGATGCGCGCGACCGTGGCGCAGTCCAGCCGGCAGCGGCGCAGCATCGCCGCCGACCCGGCCGAGCCCGCCCGGCCGGCCCCGGGCAGCGTCGATGTGGCCGTCGACGTGTCGGGCCGGACGGTGGAGGAGGTCTCCCGGCGCATCCTCGACCGGGCCGGCATCCCGCCGGACGCGGCGGCCAGCGCGACCGAGCAGATCCGCGCCGGCGTCCCGCCGATGACGATCGTGCTCGACGGCATCGACCAGGCCGCGGAGCCGGCGCAGCTGCTGACCGAGCTGGTCAAGCCACTGGCCGACGGCGGCAGCCGGCTGGCCCTCGGGTTCTGGAACGGCGACTCGCCCAGCCTGGACGTGGCGCGGTCATGGGACCTCGACACGGTCGGCAGCCGGCTGCGCCGGCTGGCCGAGCGGCTCGGGACACTCGAGGCCGCCGAGCGGGAGCTGTCCCGACTGCGGATCGAGATCCGCGGCCCGGCACCGGTTCCGGGCGAGGCGGCGGTACTGGCGGTGCCGCTGGACGACCTCGAGCGCAGGCGCGAGGACCCGGAGCAGGACCTGGTCCGCAGCGATCTCGGCCGGCTCGAGCAGAAGGTGGCCCACGTGCTGCGGCAGACCACGCGGGCGGTGGCGCAGCTGACCGAGGGCCTCGAGGAACGCCGGAACCTGCGGCGCCGGCTCGACGCGGACAAGGCCAATGCCAGCAGAGCCGGCCTCGCCGAAGACGCCGGCCTGGATGCGTGGTACCGGCAGGCGCGCGAGCTGCTCTGGCGCAAGCCGGTCGACATCCGGGCCGGGCACGAAGCGGTGCTGGCGTACGAGCGCGAGCTGCGGCGCAGGCGCCGTGGCGGAATCGGGTGAGAGATGACGGCGGAGCCCTGCAACCGACCATACTGCCCAGGATTCGTCGAGGAGACCGGATTCTGCGACGCCCACGGCCACAGCCAGTTGCCCACCGGGCCGCCCGATGCCGGCAGCCGGCCCGAGACCAGGCCGGACTCCGCCTTCCGGCCCAACCTGGCGGGCGCCGAGTCGGAACTGTTCTCGCTGCCGGTCTTCGACTTCCCCGACCCGTCCGACCGGGTCCTGAGCAACCCCGAGATACCCGTCCGGGGCCGGTGCACCAACTGCCACCGCTGGATCGAGAGCCACAAGAGCAAGGGGTTCTGCCCATACTGCCGACACCGGTACTCCTTCCTGCCCAGCCTGCACCCCGGCGACCTCGTCGGTGGCCAGTACAACGTCATCGGATGCTTCGCCCGCGGCGGCTTTGGTTGGGTCTACCTGGCCCGGGACAAGAACCTGGACGACAACTTCGTCGTCCTCAAAGGACTGATCGACACCGGTAACGCGGCGCTGGCCGCGGCGGAGCGGCGCGCCCTCACGATGCTCGACCACCCCAACATCGTGCGGATCTTCAACTTCGTCACCCACCCCGACCAGCACACCCGCGAGCAGCGCGACTACATCGTGATGGAGTACGTCGACGGCCGGGTGCTCAGTGAGGTGCAGCGGGTCGCCGCGGCGGGCGGCGCGCCGCTGGGCGGGCCGCTGCAGGTGGAGCACGTCATCGTCTGCGGCCTGCAGATCCTGGCCGCGTTCGACTACCTGCACGGCCGCGGGTTGCTGTACTGCGACATGAAGCCGGACAACGTGATCGTCCGGCCCGGGCAGCACGGCGAGCGGGTCAACCGGGTCAAGCTGATCGATCTCGGGGCGGTCCGCCGCGCCGACGACCGGGTCACCGTGATCATCGGCACCCCGGAATACCAGGTCAGCCCGGCCGAGATCAGCCAGCACGGCCTCACGACGCGGTCGGAGATCTTTGCCGTCGGCGCCACCCTCGACCGCCTGTTCCAGGTGACCGTCGACCGCGCCGAGCAGCGCGCCGGGGGGACCAGCCCGGTGGCGATGGGCCTGGAGTCGTTCCGCCTGGTGCTGGACCGGGCCGGTCAGCAGCAGCCCGAGCGCCGGTTCGCTTCGGCCGCCGAGATGGCCGAGCAGCTCAAGGGCGTTCACCGCGAGATCTCCGCGCTGCGCGACGGCATCGCCCGGCCGGAGCCGTCCGCGGTCTTCGCGCCGACCGCGGCGCTGCTGGACGCCGGCCTCGGCGTGGTGCCGCCGCTGGAACGCTGGGCCGCCGGACCGGACCGGCCCGCGCCGCTGACCGACGGCCGGCCCGCCCCGGCCACCGTGCCGGCGACCCTGCCGGTGCCCCGGGTGGACCCGGACGACCCGGCCGCCGACTTCCTCGCCGCCGCGGACGCCCCGGACCCGCGCGGGCTGCTGGCCATGCTCCGGACGTTTGGGCAGGACTCGGTGGAGGTCGAGTTCGCCCGTTGCCGCGCCCACCTCGAGCTGGGCGAGGTGGACCAGGCTGCCGGCCGGGCCCAGCGTGCCACCAGGCTGCTCGCCGGCGCGGCCGGCCACGACTGGCGGGTGAGCTGGCACGCCGGGCTGGTCGCGCTCGGCCAGCGAGATGTCGCGGCGGCCCGGGACCGGTTCGACGCGGTCTACCGGGACGTGCCCGGCGAGGAGGCACCGAAGCTTGCGCTCGGGTACTGCGCGGAGTGCACCGGCGAGCTGGACCGGGCCGAGGTGCTCTACCGGGCGGTGTGGCTGCGGGACCGGCTGCAGGCCGGTGCCGCGTTCGGACTGGCCCGGATCCAGCTGGCTCGCGGCGACCGGGCCGGTGCGGTGGCCGTACTGGGCGGCGTGCCCAAGGTCTCCCGGCACTCCGGCGCCGCGGTCGTCGCCCAGGTGCTCGTCCTGTCCGGGCGGCTGCCCGCCGGGTCACCCAGGCCCGCCGACCTGCGCCAGGCCGTCGACCGGCTGCGCGAGCTCTACGGCGACGGCGACCACACCGGCGACGCCGGGGACCGGCTGACGGCGATCGTCCGCGAGGCCGCGTTCGACTGGACGACGGACAACGCGGCGCCGCTGCCCGTCGACGGTGGCGACTTCCTGGGCGACCACCCGGACGCGGCGAAGCTGCGCCGGCTGCTCGAGCAGTCGTACCAGGACCTGGCCCAGCAGGCCCGGGACGCCGACACCCACGCGGCCCTCGTCGACCGGGCCAACGCCGTCCGCCCGATGACCTTCATCTGATCCGGAGACGAGGTGTCCACAATGGACCAGCAGCCTGGGTTCAGCCTGTCGGTCAGCCAGAACGAGTACCTGTCGATCGGCGACACCGAGATGCAGGCGATCATCACCATCACCGCCGGCGACCCCGACGGCCGGCCCGGAGAGCGCCAGACGCCGGCCGCGGTGGTGCTCGCCATCGACTGCTCCGGCTCGATGGGCCAACCACCGACAAAGATCGCGGCGGCCCGCCAGGCCACCCAGGCGGCGATCGACGCGATCCGCGACGGCGCCTTCTTCGCCGTGGTCGAGGGAACGCACCAGGCCCGGCCGGTGTACCCGACCGGCGACTCCCTGGTCGCGGCCACGGCCGAGACGCGGACCGCCGCCAAAGCCGCGGTGCGGCGACTGGTGGCCAGCGGTGCCACGGCGATGGGCAGCTGGCTGCGGGCGACGGAGCAGCTGGTCGCCGCGCACCCGGCCGCCGTGCGGCACGCCATCCTGCTCACCGACGGCCAGAACCTGCCCCAGTACCGGCGGGACCTCGACGAGGCCCTGGCCGCCTGCGCGGGCCGGTTCGTGTGCGACGGCCGGGGCATCGGCGACGACTACGAGCCCGCGGAGCTGGAGCGGATCACCGCCACGCTGCACGGGTCGGCCGACGCGATCCTGGCGGACTCCGACCTGGTGGCCGACTTCACCGCGCTGATGCAGGCGGCGATGGGCAAGGTGGTGCCGGACGCGCAGCTGCAGCTGCGGACGATGCCGTTCGCCCGGCTGAAATTCCTGCGGCAGACCTTCCCGGTCGAGCGGGACCTGACCGCGTTCGGCACCGTCATCGACGAGCGGACGGTCGGTTTCAGCACCGGCTCGTGGAGCTACGGCGACGAGCGGGAGTTCCACCTGTGCCTCGAGGTGGACCGGGCGGATCACGCGATGAACGAGGACATCCAGGCCTGCCGCGCCGACCTCGCGGTCGTGCACGCGGGCAGCACGCGGGCCGAGCGGTGCGTCCGGCCCCAGCCGGTCATCGTGCACTGGACCGCCGACGTGGAACTGTCCAGCGTGATGGACCCGAAGGTGGCCGCGTCCAGCGGCTACGGCGAGCTGGCCGGCGCGGTCCGGGCCGGCTGGGACGCGTACCGGGACGGCGACACCGGCCGGGCCGAGGCGGACTGGGGCCGGGCCGTGGCGCTCGCCGCGGGCAAGCACAACAGCGACATGCTCACCCGGCTGGGCCGGATCGTCGAGATCATCGGCGATCCGGCCGACGGCAACGTCCGCGTTCGGCCCGGTCTGAGGCCGCGGGACATATTTTCGGCCATCCTCGGGGCGAGTTCGACGACCCGCAACCCGGACGTCCCGCCGCCGGACCGCGACGGGTCGGCCACCGCGAAGCGCACCTGCCCGGAGTGTCAGGGCGTCTCCCCGGCTGATGCGTTGTACTGCATGGATTGCGGGATTCCGCTGGGCGAACCGGCATGACCGTCGCCACCGGCACCGCCACTCCCGCCGCCCCCACCCGGGCCGGCCCGCGGAGCACGACCCGGCGACTCCTGCTCCGGCAGCTCACCGCGCTGCTGGTCGGGACAGCCGCGGTCCTCGCCAGCACCCTGGTCACCGTCAGCCGGGTGCACGGCGCCGCCGCGGCGGTGCGGACCCGGACGGCACCGGCCATCGTCGAGCTGGCCGCCGCACGCGTCGCGCTGATCCGCGCCGACGCCGCGGTAGCCCAGAGCCTGCAGACCTCCGAGCTGCAGCTCACCGGGCCGGGCGAGGAATTCCAGAACCAGCTGGCGATCGCCGGTCAGAGCCTGACGAAGGTCGCCGAGGACAACGAGGCGGGCGAGCAGGGCAGCCGCCGGCTCCAGTTGATTGAGGGGCTGCTGGTGACGTACCAGGGTCTGATCGGTCAGGCCGACGCGCACTTCCGGCAGCCCAGCGGCCGGGACCTGGGCGTCACGGACCTGTGGAGCGCCTCGCGGCTGCTGCACGGAGCGGTCGGCCGGCAGGGCCAGACCCTGGTCGAGAGCGGCGGGATCCTGACCGAGCTGGACCAGCTCACCGACGACCAGCGGTCGGCCCTGGACGGCCAGGTCGCGGCGAGCTCGCTGACCGCGTCGGGTGTGCTGGCCGGGCTGGTGCTGCTCGGTGTCCTCGGGCTGCTGGTGGCCACTCAGATCGCGTTCCGGCGGCGGTTCCGGCGGCAGGTCAACCCGCCGTTGCTGCTGGCCACCGGGCTCCTGCTGGCCACCGCCGCGATCCCGATCCGCGGCGCGGTCGCCCAGCACCACCTGACCGAGGCCCGGGGCACCCTGCAGCAGTTGGTGGCCGACCGGCGGCAGCAGGGGTCGGCCGCGGACGCCCACCGGCTGCAGGCGCTGCGTGAACTGGTCGACGCCGGGGGATGCGCCACGGCCGCCGGCTGCGGCTACACCACCACCCTGTTCCGCTCCTACGTCGACTCGGCAACGGCCGCCGGCGCTGGCGACATCGCCGACAGCCGGCTGACGGAGGAGACCAGACAGGTGGCCAGGCTGACCGCGGCGGCGGCCACCGGTGCCGACCTGGAACCGGCGATCTACCTCCTGACCGGCATCGCCGCCGCCTCGGTACTGCTGGGCTTCCGCCCCCGCCTCGTCGAGTACCGGTACCGGCCGCGATGAACACGTCCCCACGACCCGGCGCCGCGCTGCTCGCGCTGGCGGCGCTGGCCGCTGCCTGCCTGACCGCCTGCGCACGCCCGCCGCAGGCCGGGAGCGTGACCGTGCTGGGGCCCTGGGCCGGCACGGAGCGCGGCACCGAGGGGTACGCGTTCCGGCGGATCATCGCCGCGTTCGAGGCCGAGACCGGGGTCCACGTCACCTACCAGGACACCCGGGCCCTGCCGCAGGTACTGCTGTCCAACGTGCAGGGCGGCACGCCGCCGAACGTCGCGATCCTCTCGGGCGTGGGCGAACTCGCCCGGTACGCCCGCGCCGGCGACATGTTCCCGCTGGACGGGGTCGTCCCGCCGGACCGGCAGGCCGTCTTCCCCCGGCAGTGGCTTCTCCCCCAACGTGACGGCAGCGCCGAACACATCTACACGGTCCCGGTCAAGGCGAACCTCAAGAGCCTCGTCTGGTTCAACCGGACCCAGGGGCCGCGGCCGGTACCGCAGACGTGGGCCGGGCTGATGGCGTACACCCGGTCGGTCGTGGACCGCGGGGGCACACCCTGGTGCATGGGCATGGGCGACCCGCCCAGCTCCGGCTGGCCGGGCACCGACCTGATCGAGGACATCCTGCTGCGCCAGGCCGGCCCGGACGCCTTCCAGCACTTGAGCGCCGGAGTTCTGCCCTGGAACTCCGGCCCGATGGCGCGGGCGTGGACGACGTGGAGCACGCTCGTCGGCCCGACCCAGCTCCGTGGCGGCCCGCACGCGGCCGTGCTGACCGACTTCCAGGATGCCGGGCGGGCCCTGTTCGACGATCCACCCAAGTGCTACCTCGACCACCAGGCCTCGTTCATCATGAGCTTCTACCAGAAGTACGAGCACCCCGTCCGGCCCGGCGTGGACTTCGATTTCTTCCCGTTCCCGAGCTTCACCCCACGGCCCGCCGAGGAGCCGTGGGAGGCATCGGCCGACCTGGCCGGCATGTTCGACGACACCCCGCAGACGCGCCAGTTCATGCGGTTTCTCGCTGGCGACGAGGTGTCCCGGATCTGGGCCGAGTCGGTCAGCGGCGCGTTCAGCGTCAACCGGAACACGGACCCGCGCTGGTACCCCGACCCGGTCAGCAAACGCATCGCGAACGTCCTCGCGACCAAGCCACTGTGCCTCGACGCGGCCGACGTCATGCCCGCGGCGATGCGCGCGGCGTTCTACCGTGCCGTGCTCGAGTACCTCGACGGCACCAAGAAGTCGACCGTCCTGCTCGACGAGCTCGAACAGATCCGGCGGGCGATCCCTACCAGGGACTGGACCAGCCTGCCGTGCGGGCGTTAGGAGAACCCGTGTCCGACGTCATCCAGTTCCCCCTCGACTGCGGCAGCTCGGTGCTGGTGGAGGTAGCCCCGCCGCCCGGCGTCAGCCGGGTGGGCCGGCACGACACCGTCCTGCAGGACGCGCGACTCTCCTTCGAGAAGGCGCTGACCGGAGTCCGGGACGCGGCGTCGGCAGCGCTGGGCCAGTTCCAGTCGATGGGCCACCGACCGGATCAGATCGAGATCACCTTCGGCGTCAAGCTGGACGCGAAACTGGGCGCGATCATCGCCGAGACCGGAGTGCAGGGAGCCCTCGAGATCAAGCTCACCTGGCGCCGCGGCGACGCGCCGCCCGAGCCGTGACCAACTCGGCGGTTCGGTAGCCAGCAGGGCTGGCACCGCCCGCCGGGTGCCGTCGGCAGCTCCAGTGTCGCTTGTGGACAGTCGGCCGGCCCGGACCCGCCGGAACCCGGGGCCGGCCGGTGGCCGGCCCCGGGCGGGCGGTGGTTCAGCGGTAGGTGATGTCGGACGCCGCGAAGAAGCAGTTCGTGTTGTCCGGGCCGACCCCGTTGGTCGGTGGTTCGTCACCCTGGTCGTTGCCGATGTACTTCTGGCAGATGGTGACCCGGCGGCTCGGGTCGTTGACGATGGTGATGTTGGACAGCCGGGCGGTGTCGCCGAAGTTGCTGTTCACCCCGACGATCCGGCCGCCCGGCGTGGTCGCGGTGAGGCCGGTGATCACCACGTTGCGCTGGAACTGGGTCGAGCAGTTGCCGCACGACCGGTAGAAGGTGCCGAAGGTCTGCACCTGGAAGTTGCGGATCGTCAGCGTGCCGGCGCCATTGTGCTGGAACACCTTGTCCGAGGCGCTGCGCGCCCCGCCGCCGTCCACCAGGAACGTGAACGAGGCGGAGGTGCCGCGGAAGGTCGCGGCGTCCTCGCCGACGTCCTCCCACCAGACGTTGCGCAGCGTGCACGGGCCGGCGCAGTGCACGCCGTCACCGGCCGGCGCGCCGATGATCACGTTCGCCAGGGTGGCGCCGGCGGCCAGGTCGAACATCGGGTCCTGGCTCTCCTCCTGCGAGCCGTCGCCGATGCAGCAGTACCGGCGCAGGCCGCCGTCCAGCACACCGGACACCGGGATCGTGCCGTTGACCGCGACCTGACCGGTCGGCGTCGGGAAGCCGGGCGGCGGAGGTGGCGTGGTGCCCGGCGGCGTGGTGGTCGGCGGGGTGGTGGTCGGCGGCGCGGCGCTGGAGTCCACCAGGACGTCGTCGAACGAGGCGGACGCGTGGAAGGTCTGCAGGCCGATCCGGCCGGTGCCGCTGACGGTGCTGGTGCCGGTGGCGACCTGCGCGCCGTCCACGGAGCCGGTGACCGTCGAGCCGGACACGACTATCCGCAGCGTGTAGAAGGTCCCGGTGGCCACGGTCCGGGACACCCCGCCGAGCACGGTCACCGCGCCGCTGCGCACGGCCTGCAGCTCGACCCGGTTCGTGTTGAGCAGCGCCAGCCGGTAGAACGTGGTCGAGCTGCTGGCCCGGGCCGCCAGCGCGACGAACGGGGCGCTGGCCCCCCACGCCACCGGCTTGACCCGCGCCTGCACGGTGTAGTTCGTCCAGCCGCTGTCACCGGCGAACTCGCGGGCCAGCTCGCTGCCGGAGTTCGACTGCTGCAGCACGCCGGAGCCGTCGGTGACGACCGCCCAGGTGCCGCCGGACTTCGACCAGCCGGACGCGTTGCCGTCGTTGAAGTCGTCGGTGAACACGGTCGCCGCACTGGCCGGCGCGGCCAGCATCGCGGCGACGACCACCGCGGCGGACGCGCCGGCCAGCGCGGCGATCAGGCTGGTCCGGCGCCGGCCGGACAGCAGGGCGGAGCGCGGCGGACTTGGTTGCTTCGACGGATTCGCCAATTCGATCCATCTCCTTCAGGACAGGGCCGGCACCCGCCAGGAGACGGGCGCGGGGCGAGCCGGGCCGGGCCGCCGCTACCAGCCCTGTCGCACATGCCGATCCTAGGCGTGCCGACACATATCTGAAAGTCATTCAGCCGGTTGGATGCACGCTCCCTCACATCCCGACGTCAGAAGACCGCTGTCCCCTGCCGGCTGGCGGCGCCGCGGGAAGATAGAGCGAGCGCCGACCCCTGTCCTCGGCCGGACCATCCACCGCCGACGCCAGGAGGCCGTGATGACCACCACTGCCCGCTCCGGGCCGCCGCATACCGAGCCTGCGCGACCCGGAGCAGCGCCGACACCGCGTCGGCGGCCACCAGCCCTGGGCCGACGACGCCGTCCGGTTGGCCCCGGCGACGCCGGACGGTGGCCGCACCCGGCTGCGGTTCGGCCAGGAGTACGGGTCCTGGCCGTCGTCGCCGCCGCCATGCTGGCCGCGGCCTGCACCGGATCAGCGGCCGGCGACCGCCAGTCCGGCCCGGCTGATCCCGGCACCGGGCCGGCCACCGCGTCCAGCGCAGCGGCTGGCGGCGGCGCGCCGACCGGCAGCGGCTCGCCGCCGGCGGTGGACGTCGGCGGGCCGGCCAAGCGCACGGTGCGGGTCACCGGCGCCGACGAACTGCGATCCGCCCTGGGTGCCGCCCGCCCCGGTGACCGGATCGAGCTCGCCGACGGCACCTACCCGGGGAAGTTCACCATCACCACGGACGGCACCCAGGCCGAGCCGATCGTGCTGCACGGCTCCCGCGCCGCGATGATCGACGGCGAGGGTGTCCGCGGCGGCCGGGCCCTGACGCTGCAAGCGGACTGGTGGCGGCTGGCCGGCTTCACCATCCACAATGGACAGAAGGGGCTGATGGCCGAGGGCGCGAACCACACCGTGGTCGACGGCCTGCTGGTGTACGACATCGGCGACGAGGCCGTGCACTTCCAGAAGGGCAGCTCGGACAACCTGATCCGCAACTGCGAGATCCACGACACCGGCAAGCGCCGGCCCGGCTTCGGCGAGGGCGTCTACCTCGGCTCCGCCAACGGCAACTGGGAAGACAAGCAGCCCGACCGCAGCGACCGCAACCGGGTGACCGGCAACCGGATCGGCCCCAACATCGCCGCCGAACACATCGACATCAAGGAAGGCACCACCGGTGGCGAGATCCGCGGCAACACGTTCGACGGCCGCGGCCAGACCGGCGAGAACTCCGCGGAGAGCTGGATCAACGCCAAGGGCAACGACTACGTGATCGCCGGCAACACCGGTACGGCCGCCTACGCCAGCGGGTACAAGGCCCGCACCGTGTATCCGGGCTACGGCTGCGGCAACGTCTTCGACGGCAACACCGGCTCGGTCGCCCCGTACGTCAAGCCCGGCTGGGCGTTCGACATCAGCAACCAGACCAACTGCCCCGGCAAGCCAAACGTCGTCTGCGACAACAACCACCTCGGCGGCGCCGCCCAGGGCCTCAGCCAGATCCCGCCCACCCGCTGCCCACCCCGATAGTCCCGCCGCTGGCCACCGTGATCCCCGCGGCCACCAACGAGCAATGTCGAGCCCGGTAGCCCACACCCGTCGAACCCGGCACGCGCCCGTGTCGACCGCCCACCGCAGGCGCGCCAGCGCCAGACGCCCCAGTCGTCGCGCGCCCCAGTCGTCGGACGCCCCAGTCGTCGGGCGCCCAGCACCGGACCTGCCACCACCACCGCCGCCGCGTCAGTGGTGGACGCGCCGGCAGCAGGCACCCCAGCCCCAGGCCTGTCAACGGTGAGCGCACCCAGCACCGGGCGCCCCAGCGGCGGGTGCCCCATCGACGCGCCCCAGCGTCAGACGCCCCCGGCGTCAGACGCCCCAGCGTCAGCCCGCCCAGCGTCAGCCCGCCCAGCCTCAGGCATCCCAGCCTCAGGCATCCCAGCCTCAGGCACCCCAGCCTCAGGCACCCCAGCCTCAGGCACCCCAGCCTCAGGCACCCCAGCCTCAGGCATCCCAGCCCGGGCGCGTCAACGGTAGGCGCACCCAGCACTGGGCGCCCCCAGCGGCGGGCGCCCAGCGTCAGACGCCTCAGCGTCAGGCACCCAGCACCGGACGCGTCAGTAGTTGGACGCGCCAGCGTCAGGCACCCAGCACCGGGCACGTCAACGCCGGGCACGCCAGTGGTGGGCGGGTCAGCACCGGACGCACCACCGCCACCGGACTGCGTCAGTGGTGGGCGGCGGGTCAGTGGTCGGCCCTCAACGGTCGGCGCGTCAGTGGTGGTCGGCGGGTCAGTGGTCGGCGCGTAGGCGGTGGGGGTGGGGGTGGGTGGTGTAGTGGTGTCCGGTGGGGGCGGTCCAGGTCAGGTTGTTGTTGCCGGTGTGGGTGACCTGCCAGCGGCCGTGGTGTTTGAGCCGGTGGTGATGGCGACACAGCGTGGTCAGATTGCTGGCGGCGGTGGGCCCGGCCGGGTAGGGGTGTATGTGGTCGAGGTCGCAGCGGTGGGCGGGTTGTCGGCATCCGGGGAAGCGGCAGGTGTGGTCGCGGGTGGTGACGTGTCGGGCGAGTGCTGGTGGTGGGCGGTAGGTGGTGCGTCCGACGTCCAGGACGGTGCCGGAGGTGGGGTCGGTGAGGATGCGTCGCCAGGTGCCGGTGGGGTCGGCGGCCAGTCGTCGGGCCATGGAGGCGGGGATGGGCCCGTAGCCGGCCAGTTCGCCGGGCTGGTCGTCGAGGCCGAGCAGGGTGGACGCCGCGACGGTGACATGCACGAGCGGGCCGGCACCCGGCCGACGCCCGCCAGCGACGCTGCCGGTCGCGGCGCCTGTCGCGGTTGCAGTGCCTGTCGCGGTTGCAGTGCCGGTCGCGGTTGCGGTGCCGGTCGGAGAGCCGGCCTCAGTGCCCGTTGCGGTGCTGGTCGCGGTCGCCGCTCCGGCGCCGGTCGCGCCGCCCGTCGTGGCGCCGGCGCCGGTCACGGTGGGGCTCGTCGTGCCGGTTCCGACTGGGGTGCAGGCGCGGTCCGTGGTGCCCACGGCCTTGCCAGTGCCCGCGGTGGCCGTGGTGCCGACTGCGGTGCCCGTCTCGCTGCCAGTGCCCGTCGCGGTGCCGGTCGCGGTGGCAGTGCCGGTTGTGGTGGCGGCCCCAGCGCCCATCACCGTCCCGGCGCCCATCACCGTCCCGGCGCCCATCACCGTCCCGATGCCCGTGACGGCCCCGGCGCCCATCACCGTCCCGGCGCCCGCCACGGTCGCGGTGCTGGGAGCGGTCGCGGTTCCGGTGTCGGCCCGGGTGCTGGTGGCGATGCCAGGCACGGTCGGCACGGCGGGTTCGGTGGCGGTGCCGGTGATGAGGTGGGTCAGGGCGTCGGCGCGGCGGGCGTCCATGCCACGGTCGTCAGCGGGGCCACGGCGGGCCTCGGCGTCGACCGCGGAGTAGATGGCGGTAGCCGCGTCGGCGGGCAGTAGCGCCCAGAGCTCGGCCATTCCGTCGCAGAGCGGGGTCAGCGCGACCCGCCGGTCGGTGACGGCGCGGGCGTGGCGGACCTCCGCGGCGGCCGGGTCGGCGGCCAGGACCGCCCGGGCCAGGCTGGCGCGCAGCTGGCCGACGGTCTGCCCGCCGGCGCGGAGCAGCACCCGTGCCTCCACGGCCGCCGCGGTCGGACCGTCCAGTGGTGTCACCGCCTCGACCACGGCCCGGGCCTTCGCGAAGTCGATCTCCCCACGACGCAACGCCGCACCGGTCGCCGGCAACCGCCTGGCCACCTCGACCGCGACGTGGAGCCGGACACCGGCCGCCGGCCGCGACAACCGCAACGCCGCAGCCACCTCGTCAACAGCGAACTCACTGACCCCGGACCCGCCGCCGGGCTGACCCGCCTCGGCCGGACGCCGCCGAGCCAACTCCGCGATCGCAGCCAACTGCCCAGCCTGCGCCCACGACACCACCCGATCCCACGCCACGATGGCGTCGACCAGCGCATCGTCAGGCAGCACCACTGGATCGAACATACGTTCGATTATATCAACCCTGCCGCCAGTCCACCACGCCGACAACGACCATCCACATTGGACAGACCGGAGCCACTCAACGGCCCGGCGGACCCCTGGTCAGACTTTCTGGCCGGGTTCCGGGCTGAGCCGTGACAGGGAGTTCGACCTTGAGCAGGAGGAGCAACGACCCGGTACCAGTCGAGACACCGCGCCTGAAGTGACGGTCGCCGAGTCGGCACGCCGCCACGGGCCTCGACGGAGGCGATCAGCCACTGGCGCAGCCGGTCGTCGACGCCGGCAAGGCGGCGATGGAGGACAGCATGGCCGGCGCACGCGGCTGCCTGATCGAACGAGGCCAGCGCGCCGAGATCCGGGAGCTCAAGCTCGCGCCGATCGACGACGGCGGAGCGCTCGCGATGGGGACCGCCCGCTTCCGCGACATCTACAACCGCATCCGACCCCACCAGTCGCTCGGCCCCACGCGAGGCCTACGTCGCCGGCCGATAAGGCATCCCGTTCAGCGCTCGATCACTGCGACACTCGACCGGGCCTTGCGGGACGCGTTTGCGGGCGAGGGATCGGCGGCCACCCGCCGCGCCGCCGGCTGTGCCGGCGGAGGTTCCTCGAACGGTCCTTGCCGGCGACGCGGCAAGGTGGTTGCTCCTAGCTAAGCCGATAGCCAAGACCGCGAGGCCGTCCTAGAGTCCCGTCGTGTCGCTTCGACTGGAGGCGGTGACCTTCGAGGTGGCCGACCCGGCCGCGGTCGCGGCCTTCTGGGCCGGGCTGCTCGACCGGGAGGTCGTCCCAGAGGCGCGCGGCGCTTTCGTACCGGGTGACAAGACGCAGGTCGGGCTCCGCTTCGTCACCTCCGGCACCGAGCAGCTCGGCCCACGGCGGCTGCACCTGCACCTGACCAGCGGCAGCATCGAGCAGCAGCAGCGCACCGTCGAGACGGCGCTGCGCCTGGGTGGCCGTCAGATTGACGTGGGCCCTGACGACCGCCACGTCGTACTGGCTGACCCGGGCGGCAACGAACTGTGCGTCATCGAGCCCGGCAACAAGTACCTGGCCGGCTCCGGCTACCTCGGCGAGGTGACCTGTGACGGGACCCGGCGGGTGGGCCTCTTCTGGCGCGACACGCTGGGCTGGCCGCTCGTGTGGGACGAGGACGAGCAGACGGCGGTCCAGTCGCCGCTCGGCGGCACCAAGATCTCTTGGGACGCCTGGGGTGGTCGCAGATACGGAAGGAATCGACAGCGCTTCGATCTGGTCACCGCTGATCCCACCGGCGAGGCCAACCGACTTGTTTCGCTCGGCGCGACCCGTCTTCGCGACCTGTCTGACGGCGTTGAGCTGGCCGACCCGGACAGCAACGAGTTCGGCCTTCGCGCAGGCTGAGGTCAAACTCCGGCTGCGGTTCGCCGCGCCCGATCGTGGATCCACTTGCGACACAAGCCGACCCTGCCAACTGCTTGACGCAAGACAAACCCTGTCTCCCGCCACGCCACGCGATCATCCACATTGGACAGGCCAGACGCCCACAGGCCACAGCCCAACCCGCCAAGCAGGGCCCGACCCGACCCGGCCCGGCCCGGCCCGGCCCGCACAGCACGGCCTGACCCGGCGGGCAGGTGGTGGAAGAGCTCAGTCAGTGCCGTCCGGCTCGGGCCAGGGCGGCGTCGGCCTGCGCGGCCAGGGCGGCAACGAGATCAGCTGCGGGTGGCAGATCGGTGATGAGGTCGATGGCCTCGCTGGCCCATACCGGAACGGGAGGCAGCTCGCCCCGGGCCACGACAGCCTGATAGGCCTGCTGCGCCCCGGCGTCGGCGGCGAGTTCTGCTTCCCGGCCGCGCCACTGGTCAAGGTAGGGATGGCCGAGGGTGCGGGCCGTGTATCTCGATGGCCATCGTGACCCTCGGGCGATGTCGAGGATGGTGCTACGCCCGGTGTCCTGCCCGCGGCCCTGGACGATCGCCGTGGCAATCGACGGGTCGACAAGGGCCTCGACAGTGGCCTGGAACCGGGTGCCGATCAGTGCCCCGGCGGCCCCCAGGGCCAGGGCGGCGGCAACGCCGCGACCATCGGCGATGCCACCGGCGGCCAGCACCGGCACCGGCGCCGCCAGATCCACCACGACCGGCACGAACGGCAACGTGGACCGCCCGCGTAGGGCGCCGTGCCCACCGCTCTCGGTGCCCTGAGCCACGATCACGTCGGCGCCGAGGTCCACCGCCTGGCTGGCTTCCTCCAGATCGGTGGCCTGAATGATCACCGCCGCACCGGCCTGGCAAATTCGCTCAACGAACGGGCTCGGATCCCCGAACGACAGCATCACCGCCCGGGGGTGGTGGGCCAACGCCTGCTCGACCGCACCGATGTCGGTTGCCCAGCTCAGGAACCCGACACCCCACGGCTTCCCGGCACCGGCCACGACGGGCAGCTCGCGAGCCAGCCAATCCCGATCCCCTTTCCCGGCACCCAGCAACCCGAGCCCGCCGCCGCGAGAGACGGCCGCGGCCAGTGCACCACCGGCCGACCCACCCATCGGCGCCAACGCGATCGGGTGCCGCACACCGAACAACTTCGTGAACGCCGTAGACAACGCCATGACTGCAAGCCTCGCCCGCAGCGGCACCGCCGCAACTCCTCGCACGGCCCCCGCTCGGCGGGTTGCCGGCCGGATGGATCACCCCCGCGAGATCGCGGCTGAACAGCTCCCCGCACGGGTTCCGTACCCGCCGCGCCAGGGCGAGGCCAGGCAACGGGAGGCACGTAGGTCTCGCACTCCGCGAGGCGTAAGCGCCCGGGCGCTGGCCGGGCTGGCCGGCGCCGGCGCCGGCATCGGCGTGCAGTTGACCGCACGCTCGGCCTGCCGGCGCGAGGTACGAGACCGTGGCGTGGCTGCGGCACCACGCCCAACAAAGACCGCGGCGGGCGGCATAGCCTGGGCGCAGCCAGGCGGCACGACGGTCTCGTCGGGACGTGTGACCGGCCTGACGGAAGGGCCGGGATGCTGACCGAGCGGCGAGCCGCCCGGCTGGTCCGATGGGCCGGGCCCGGCGGGTGGTGGCCGCGCGGCTGGTGGGCGCGGCGCCGGCTGGCTCGCGCCGGTGGGCGTGGCGATCATGCCGCGATCGATGCGCTGTGGGCCGTCTGGCTGGACCGTCCGGTCGAGGCGTTCTGGGACATGCTGGTCCGGTGGCGCCGCCCAGCGGCGGGCGCCCTCGGCGGCGCCAGCCTGGCCGCGCTCGGCGCAGGCGATGCCGATGACCCCGAGTTGGTGGCCGCCGTGGTGCGGGCTGTCGGCCGGTCCGACCACCCGATCGGCGAGACCGCCCGGCAGCGCGTCCTCGCCGGGCTGGACCAGCGGCTGACCAACGCGGTGTGCGCCGCCGCCGCGGCCGAGCCGGACGGGCCGGTCGCCACGTTCTGCCGGGAACACCGGCTGGTGCCCGCCGACGCGGCCACCCGGGCGGTGTACTTCCTGCTGACCGGCCAGCACGCGCAGCGCCGAGCCGCCGACCCGGACGGCCAACTGCTGGCCGCCGGCTACGCGGCCGCCACCCCCGACGGCCAGGCCCGGCTGCGGGCGGCCATGCTCGGTACCGCCGACCTGGACCTGGTCCGGGTGGTGGCCGGCCAGCGGCGGGAACGGGTCGGCCGGGCCAGTACCGCCGAGGTTGCCTACCTCGCCGACCAGCTCCGCGATCGGCAGGCGTGGGGCGAGCTGTGGCGGCTGACCACCGACGCGTCGCCGCTGCAGGCGCTGGAGCTGGTCGGCATGTTGCCGGCAGGCTGGCGACCGGCCGGCGACCGTGCGCGCCGGCTGCACGCAGCGCTGGTCGCGACCCCGCCGGCGGCACTCTCGGCCGCGACCTGCACCGCGCTGCCCCTCGGCCAGATCGAGGTGACCGGCAGCGTCCGCGACGTCGCGTTCGCCGCGGACGGCGGCCGGCTCGCCGTGGTCGAGCACGATGGTCCGTGGCAGCAGATCTCGTTGCACGAGAACACCCCGACCTGGATCGGCCTCTACGACGTGCCCACCGGGCAGCGTCGCTGGCGGCGCCAGCTCGACGCGCCGTTCGCCCCGTTCAGCCGGGTCCTTCCGGTCGGCGACCGGGTGGTCGCCTGCGGCGGCTGCCGGGACGTTCGCAACTGCCGGCTGGACCTGATCTCCACCAGCGGGCAGACGACCATACTGCCGGGCCTGTTCTACCCGACCGACCCGCTGCCGCTGCCGGCCGGCTTCGCGCTGAGCGCGCTGAACCGGCTGGTGCTCGGCTCGGGCGGCGGCGACCTCAGCCGCGTCGTGCACTGGTACGACATCTGCCCGCCGGAGGTCACCTGGTCCTCGCTCGGCACCGATGCCGGCAGCGGCCGTATCGCCATCGGCGGCCGGCAGTTGCACATCCTGGACGAGCACCTGCAACTAATCGCGACCGCGCAGGCCTACCCGCCGGACTCGGCGCTCGACTGGGTCACCCGGACCGCCTTCGTCGGCGCGGACCGGCTCCTGACCTGCGGCCGGTCAGCGGACGCGGTCATCGCCTGGCAGATCCGCCAGCCCGCGCCGCCGGCACCGGTCGAGCTGACCGCAACCGCCGAACTGCCGTACATCACCACGCCGCAGCTGACCGTGTTCCCGGCGCACCGGCTCGTCGCCGTGGACTGGGCCTGGCACCACACCGACACGCTGGCCCCAGCCGCCGGACCGGCCGGCCTGGAACACACCGGCCGGCTGGTGGCCGCACCCACCGGCGAGTGGGCGGCGGTCGCCAGAGCCGGAACGGTGTCCCTCTACCGGTTCGAGCCGGCGGCCTGGATCGACGACCTCGCCCACCGACCGGCGGCGGCCAGCCGGCCGGACGACCTGGACCGGGTCGCCGCCGAGCAGGCACGCGCCATCCGGCCGGACGTGCGGGCGCTCCTCGCGCTGCTGCGGGCCTGCCTGGAACACCGCTTCGGTGCCGACATCCAGCTTGGCCGGTACGCCGGACCGTCCATTGTGGACCACGACATCGCCGTCGCGGACGATCCACCCTGACCCGTAGGTCACCGGTCGATGGAGCGCCGGCCGGGCACCGGCCCTGACCGCCGCCCGGCACGGCGGCGTCGGCCCGGGCGACCACCGGCCGGCCCGCCGGCCCGAGCTGAGCAGGTCAGGCACTAGAAGCGGTCGAGGCGGCAGCCCGCCAGCGCCGGCTCGGCGGTGCCGTCGACCAGTTCGCGCGCGACCACGCGGCCCACGGCCGGGGCGAGCGTGACCGCCGAGTGCAGCACCGCCAGGTAGAGGCCGGGCACGTCGGCGACCGGGCCGACGATCGGCTCGCCGTCGGCCGGCATGGGGCGTACGCCGACCCTGGTGCTGAGCAGCTCGACGTCCGCAGCGCCGCGAAAGGTGGACCGGACGGCGGCGAGCGTCCGTTCGGGCGAGTCCGCGGCGGCGTGTAGCCGGTCCGGGGCGACCTGCCGGAGGTCGAAGTCCTGGTTGTGGACCACGGTGCGGACCAGACCGGCCGGGGCGCGCAGCCGGAAGAGCGTCGCCGGCGACGGGTCGACCGGGACGCGAATGCCGAGCGGCGCGCCCAGCGCGGCCGTCGCCACTGCCGCCGCGAGCACAACAGTCGCACCGGCGAGGGGTCCCGCGGCCGTCTCAACCCCGACAACCCGACCCGCGGCGTCCCGGCGGACCGCCGTGACCGGGGTGTCCAGATGTACCCGGGCGCCGTGGGCGCGGGCGCCCGCGACCAACCGCTCGGTCACGCCCACCGGGTCGACGGCGCCGTCACCGGGCGCCCAGACGGCCCACTCCGGGGGCTGCCGCAGCATGGGCTCGATCCTCGCCACGGCGGCCGCGTCCACGATCTCCTGCCCGGGCCCAGCCTCCGGCGCACTGTCCGCCGCGCCCCAGGACAGTGACCCGGACCAGGTCACGGGCAGTCCCGGCAGCTCGGCCTCGAGCCGGCGGTACTCCTGCGTCGCGGTCACCCGCAGCCCGGCGGCCGGACCGGTGCGTACGCCGGACGCTCCGATCCAGGCGAACGAGTCCACCGTCACCCCGGCGCCGGGCCGCCCGGCGTCGACCAGCGTCACGACGGCGCCGGCCCGAGCGGCGTGATAGGCCACCGAAGCGCCGACGATGCCGGCG